>WNGK01007949.1_pt1 | contig 13052 bp, 12 predicted proteins | sample 5400601 | NCBI WGS metagenome assembly WNGK01 (sample SAMN13153376, study PRJNA577476) | soil metagenome | isolation source: 60 cm soil or saprolite under Garry oak tree replicate 1 | place: USA:California | collected 2016-06-15 | reverse complement strand
TTCCGGCGCACTGGTTAGCAGAGACGAGGCAGGTTACGGTGATCGATACAGTGTCTGGCGTGGACCCGCAGGAAGCGAAGCTCGTTGGAGCGACAGTGAAACTGATTATCGTCGGGTTGCTGGACTTGGCGACTAGAAGGATGTTCGTCGAGCTTGGACTGCACGTGAAAGAGTCGACGACGCTGCCGGTGCCTGATGAGCCTGGAAAAGTTATGGTGAGAGGGTTGACCGCCCAAGTCGTCTTGGGGGCGCTGTTCTGGGCGAAACCTACTGCCATATAGGCTCCCACCATGACGAGGCTTATCGAGAGGCCTACCAGTAGATGGGGTAAATATCGTCTGATAAGGGGCCGCATTTTCAATGCCGACAGAACGGCTATTAATAATAAGGGTTGGCATGATCAACAATTTAGTCATTGTCTGAGCCTGCCCTAGTTAGCCCAGGGCTGCGGATCTTTCCTTATCGACCGCTGATTCAGAATCTCAGGGAAGCTTCGGGGACGCACGGTTATCAGGAACGATTTCTCGCCTATTGTTAGGCCGTCCTCAAGACCGATCTTCCGCAGGCTCTGGTTGTCTACGGAATTCCGGAGAATCCCTCCATAGCAGATAAGAATAAAGCCCGAAGAGAAACCCCCTAGCGTTTCAGGTCATCAGGCTATGCGTCTCGCCATACTGATTCATCCATTCGGCAGATTCGGTGGAGCGGAGCGACTGGCCATTCTCCACGCCATTGGACTGACGGAAGCAGGGCATGACGTTACGATGTACACCGATACGACCCTGATGCACCGTGAATGGCTTTCGCTGCTCGGGTCCAAGGTCCCAGTGAGAAATCTGCCTTACGGACTAAAAGGCAGAGACGTAATCCGAGATCTCGCTACTTTCGATAGAATACTGATTCATCATCATATCGAGCCACTAATGGCGAGGCGAATCGTCGGCAGATACGCGGACAAAACTTACTGGTACACTGGCGAGGTTCTCCGAGCCATTTGGGAAGACAAAATAACAGGCCAAGACTACAGACAGTTTAGCCCAACCGTCTTCCGTACAGCCAGTCATTTCTACGGGAAACGATCCTGGATCGCTCTTTGGGGTCCAATGTACAATCTGACAGTCTCAATGCTTAGAGTCCTAGACATGGCTACCGTTCGCCGATTCAAAGGCATAATCGCGATGGCAACGGCGACTATGTCCTCGCTGTGGGTGCACTCTTGCCAAATAAGAATCACCATGATCTCCTAGAAGCGATGTCTCTTCTAAAGGAGCCCCCTACGCTTCGTATCGTAGGCGATGGGCAGGAGAGAAGTCACTTGAAGGACCAAGCACAAAGACTGGGAGTGGAAACGGAATTTGATCCGCTCGTCACAGGGGAAGAACTATGTCGTCTCTATGAGGGAAGCCTCTTCGTCGTAGTCCCCTCGTTGTCCGAGCCTTTTGGAATGACGGCCCTCGAAGCCGCCCTAGCGGGTAAGACTTCAGTTGTAACTGAGCTCGGAGGAACCAAGGAGTTCGTTCTGGACCAACAAACAGGGCTCGTCATTAATCCCAGAAAGACCCAGAGCTTTGCATCAGCAATGGAACTGCTCCTCGACGACCGGGACTTACGAAAGAGTATGGGAGAGAGGGCGAGAGAAAGAGCTCTTGAAGCCTTTACCCCTGAACAATCGGCCTTCGCCCTCGGTAGGGCGTTAGGCTAGTGAAGATTACATCAGTCACCGTTTTTGCAAGACACAATCTCCGGACAATCGAAGCGATAGTAATCATCTTCGCAATTGTCGGAGCCGCGATTACCCTAGCCATCGGCGGGTCCGTAAAGTCGGACACAATCCGAATAGTTGACGTTTCCAGCTCCTTTTTGTCGCCTTATGGTGAGTTGAGTTCCAGCTCGGTAGTAGGCTATAATGACAACTACAGTGGGTGGATCGCCAGTCCGAACTTCCAAGCCAATACAACGAAGAACTCCTTGGTAGTAAACGGCATCTTCCAAAACGTGTAAATATCAACATAACATCATTTCCGATCCTAACCGTCAATGTAAATCTCACGACCGGCCCTCGGTATGGGGTCAGGTTCTTCGCACAATATCCCAACGGGACAGAATACGATGTCTGGTGGGAAGGGTCCCCCCTCGACCACAGAACTGGAACAGGATACGAGTCCCTACGGGTAAACATGCAGAGAGAAGCTATCCTTGCAACTGGGCATGCTGTTGGGATCATCAACAGGATTCAGTTGTACATTGAAGATCGTCCATATTCACCACAGAGTTTCCAGCTCACCTTGTCTAAGCTCTCGTTTGAAAACGATACCCTAAGGCAGGCTGCGAACGATCAGTACCGTGCGGTCTATTACGATTTAAAAAATACTCCTAAAGAAAACGCTTCTTGGTATCTCAACAAAGTCAACATCGGCCTCACGGTACTTGCAACTCAAGGTTCGACTTATTCAGTGTATTTTTTCGATGGTCCCGTTCTCTATGCCTCTACCACAGCAACCGGACAGTTATACAATTCATTGACATCGTACGTTCAAATTACGTTCTACCCGAACCTACAACCGCAGGTGTTCCCAGAACTTCTGCCGCTGTCTGAGGCATCAATTGTATTCGTTGCCACATCTGGTACTCTACAAAGTGTGACGGTGCAGGTTGCCAATTTCGAGTTCTTACCCGCAACGGTTAACCCTGATCTGACACAACAGTCGCTAGGTCTCTACTATGTCTACTTCATTTTCTTCCTTTTCCTGCTCCCGGTTGGAATCGCGATTCTTGTATTCCGAGAGTTTCTCTCACGCAAGCTGGTCCCTGGGAGCAACATTGTTGCTGTTCTGATTGCCGGCATACTATGCAGAGTTGCCCTTGCAGCTACAACAGCTCACGTTTTCGATATGAACGTCTATCTGGCTTCAATTCGAGGCTGGTTCCAGTACAGAGACTCGATGGGTAGCCTGGGGCCGACCTTGCCCTTCACTTTCTTCCTTTACTGGGTCGGTTATTCTCCCTATGCAATTGTTCAACTTGTAGGATTTCAAGACGTACAGTTCTTGGGACATGCTGCGGGAGTAGTTGAGGGAGTTTTCGTCAGGCTGTTTCCTATCGTCATGGATTCGTTGATTTTTTTCCTTCTTTTTCGTTTTCGAAGGAATGGGCCGGCGTTCGTGTGGGCGACATTCTACTTCCTCAACCCTTTGGCGATATTCATCTCTTCAGTCTGGGGCCAATACGAAGCTGCAAGTGTCGCCTTTGTAGTGTGGGGAATATATTGGCTGTCGCGTCAAAAGGTTTCGCTTGCCGCTCTCGCCTTCGTCATATCGGGCATGATCGAGCTGATAGGATTCTTTCCTTACGTTTTACTGCAGTTACGAACGGCCCGAATGAAACGCTACAAAACGTTACTCTTTGCAACTGTTGCATTATTACCTCTAGTGCTTTATCGCTCAGAGGCTGACCTGATTTTCCGCCTTCTCCTTGGCTTAGCGGGTTTCACTGGGAGTCAGTTCTCAGGGCCGGGGATTTACAATCTCTTGGGAAGTTTTCCACAATTGTCGGTTATCGGGCAAATCAAACCCTTACTTCTATCGGAGGTCATCGTCTTAGGCGGGGCATTGTTAGAGACTTACAGGCAGACGATGAGTGTTGAGAGATTGGTATTCTACACCACTCTATCATTCACCTTTCTTCTACTGTTCGCAAATCTTCTCGCATCTTGGGTTTGGTTATTACCAGTCTGCCTTCTCTACGCATTAATGAAAGGAAAGAACGACCTGGGAGCTTTCATGCTGGTCTTCGGCACGACAGTCGCTTTCCTGATAGTCAGCAATACAACCGGTTCCGCATACTTGCTTCTCGGGAACGTTGGAGCCCCTGTTCTACCGGCCATTGAAGCTATACAGAATCGACTCCAGATATTCACCATAATGGTGACATCACTCTCCATCATCCTCCTGCTTTTGCTCAAGTACGGAAGCGGGAACGCAACCCAAACAATGCTAAGGACCTCGGCCATGACTCTCTCCATCTATGCTCTCCTCTACTTTTGGTTGGGATTGTACCCCTCTTGAGAATCGCACAGGTGATTCGCTCGTTCAACCATGTTGCAGGGACGGAACGTTTTGTTTTAGAGACAACTCGCGAAATGACGTCCAGAGGAATCGAGACTAGAGTCTACACCTGCTCTGCTGATTCTCGCATATTGGCAAACGTGCAAGGCGAAGTCGAGATCATAAGGGGCGGTCCGCCTTCGAAAATGCCATTCGAACTGTATTCTAGTCTTCTCGTTTCAAGGCGTCTAATCGACGTTGCGTCTTCTTGGGCCGACGTCATAATCCTGCATAGCGGAGCGGGGGTTGCAGAATACGGCTGGCGAAAACACAGGCTCCCGTGCATTCCCTTCTTTCACGTAGACGACAAGTATGACTCAAGACTGTTCGGGTACCTCCGGGGGGTAGCGTCCCTATACACTTATCCAGTTAGGCTTCAAGAGTCCAAGTGCGTTCGACGCATACCGCTCGTATTTGCAAATTCTCGCAGCCTTAGAAGTGGAGTCCAAACGCACATGCAAGGGGCCAGAGTAACTATCATCCCCCTTGGCGTGAACATAGACAGGTTTAAGCCAGCTTGGAACGATGACGATTACGTTCTAATGGTAGGCCGCCTTAATCCTACCAATAATTTCGAGCTCGGGCTAAGGGCTGCCGCCAACACATCATGCAAAATTGTAGTTGCTGGAATCCGCGAGAAAAAATTCTCCTGGTATTACCGATATCTGTGTAAGTTGGTTGATCAATCTCAGGAATTGCGGGACAGGGTGGTATTTCTGACTCCCGCCGATGATGAATTGATACGTCTTCTTCAGAATTGCTCTTTGTTCCTCTCTCCTAGAATCTATGATTACTTAGGGCTTGCAGCATTAGAAGCCATGGCTTGCGGGAAACCCGTGATCGCGTACAACGCGGAGGAGGATTCACAAATTCCGCCTGTGATGAAATGCGGGGAAAAATATTGGATGTGGCAAGAGACTGTCAAAACACTAATGAGCGATGGACAGCTTCGTGAGAAGATTGGCAAAGAATCGCGGCAATTCATTGAAGAACGTCACACATGGAAGAACACTGTAGACTCCATCCTAGATGGGATCAAGAAGGGTCTTTAGATCATGAATTCTCAACCCGAAGATCTGATTCAGAAGCGGCAAGTCCGAGATCGTTACAATTATGAGGTGAAACGATACGAAGCTTCGAGATTCGGTTCACCCGGAGGACGTCTTTTTGACCTCATCGAAAAGAACTATGCTTCCCGGTTCCTTATTTCAGGTTCGGTCTTGCATGTGGGAACCGCTACAGGCCGGTTTGTAAGTTATCTCTCCAAGCTCGGATTTCATTATACGGGGCTTGAGATCTCAGATTTGATGGTTGAAGCAACGAAGACCAGAATTTCTCGGGAGGCTGTCGTGGCCGACATTATCCAAGCTGATGGAGAGAATCCTCCAATTCGGCCATCGTCATTTGATAATGTGCTGTCCGTTCGTTCCTTCCATTTTTTCCCCGAACCGGACAAATTTTTGAAAAGCGCATATGAGATATTGAGGCCGGGAGGAAGAGTGATTGCTTCCTTCGAACTACATAGCAGACTTCGACACCCATCACAGCTCCTTCGCATCCTTCCAGAACCCCTCCCTAGGCGAAACTTCTACGTGACTTCAGATGTTGCGCGCAAAGTTCGAAACGCCGGGTTCAGAATAATTTGGGCGGGAAAGCCGACAAAACTCCCTCTCCTTGGGTACTGGAGATTGATATCGCCATTAGTTCCATTGTTGCGAAAAACACATGCTAGACTGCCTAATGTCCTGGGAACGGTCGGATTGGTTGTTGGCGAGAAACCGTACTATGATGGCCATCGCCTGGAAGCCGAATAACGGTAGTGAACGACATGATCCCTGATATGACGGTTTATCACTTTATTGAAACACTTAGGAAACTCTGGCTCTGACCGAGGATGAATACACCGTTCGATCGTGATAATAGTGCTTCGAACGTTATCCGGTCTTAAAGATGAAGCCAAGACTGTCTCGACGTGGCATCGGATTCGCATTACACCACCCACGTCTTGCTCTTCTACTTGCTTCCGGTTCTCTAAGTTATGAAGAAGTCCTTCGGGTTCTGGTCAAGAACGATATCGGATTCTTGAGGCTCCAAGCTAGCCAAGTGCCCGACACTTCAAACTTTCTGAAACTTTCCGGGAAGGAAATGGTCAAGGTTCTTGACGAGATTACTCCTGCAAAGCAGGAGTCTAGTTGGAGGATGCTGAACCGCTGGCACAGTTTCCTCTACCTTACTGTCCGAGCTTGTTCCCCTTCTTTGGTTATTGAGACGGGGGTTCTCTATGGCCATTCGAGTGCGGCGATTCTCGCTGCTCTTGAGGATAATGGAGAAGGACAATTGACATCGATCGACATCCCTCAAAAGGACCATCAAAATGTCATTGTGGGTCGGAAACACGTTCAGGTCGGCCTGGATTCAAACGAACTCTCCTTAGGGTGCGCGGTCCCCTTAGATCTTCATTCGAGATGGAAATTGGCACTCGGGGACTCACTGGAATTGCTACCGAAGATACTAGGCGGAGCTCGTTCGGTATCGATCTTCATTCACGACAGTCTTCATACCTATGACCACATGATCGCGGAATTCCGCCTTGGCTACGACGCGTTGGAACCAGGTGGATTGCTAATATCGGATGACATAGGATACAATTTAGCTTGGCAGGATTTTTGCAGATCAAGAAAAGAGGAGTGGAAGGAATTTTCGAAAGGGTCAGACGAAAATGACAGATTCGGGTTTCTCATCAAGTCCTCAGGCTAACAAGAACATGGACCACTTTCGCTCTCGTGTCTGAGCAATAGCGGAAAGGCTCCTCAACCCTACAGATGTCGAGTCAGCGGAGCAACTGGCGCGAACGACTCTTTGTGAATCCCAGCCGCATGGAGCTCGAACTAGCGGCAAAGCTAGAGTCCTCTGGAATACAGTACCATACGCAAGTGGAAGTTCCTATAACGACTGCCGATTTCTACTTCGCTACTGAGCCGCGACCAACGCTCGTTTTCGTGGATGGAAGACCTCATCTCACAACTGCTCAGATGATCAAAGATGAAGAACTGCGAACTCTCCTTAGAAAACGAGGATACAGAGTGGTCGAGTTAGGATACAATAACTACTCGGACAAAAAGCGAGACGAACTCTATCACCAACTTCTAATTGATCTCGGTAAAGAATAGCGTCGCGACTGGAGTTTCGTGACATGATACCCTAGCAGGGACTATTCCCGTAACGGGTTGGGCGCGCCATACTACAACAGCACACTTGGACCACGAGCCGGAACGGAGTTTGCGAGGATGAATTCTACTTCCAGTAGAACTTCTTCCTCACTATACTGAAGGGCTATTTCGTCTTTCAAGTTACGTTCGTGCGATTTTACCCTCGTTAGTGGGCATCCAATTCTGAAGTTGGTCAAAAAAGGTATTACGTCTCGCGTGGAGTGGGAATAATCTTGGGCTGAGTTATTCCTTAGGGAATCCTCTCGCCCGTCTTGAGCTGAGTAGAGCGCTTCAATCTCTCTCTGGTCTTTTGGCTGGCGAATTGTACTATGCGGCCGCATTGAGGGCGAACGTACAGGTCTATGAGAATCGGTTCCTCGCCAAGTTCCGACACCCAGCCGAGCAATAGTCTCGCGGCTGGATCGCTTCTACCAATCTTGAAGGGCACACTGTAATAGACTTCCATATCTTCGTTGCAGGATGGACACTTCAGAGGAACCTGTTCGCCTGCCGGTGGCTCGGCTGGCTCGTCCAAATGAGTGCTCAGATGATCGTCTAATTCGGAATCTTCGAACCATTGACCACAAGTATTGCACCGAGATTTCACCAATGATCTCAGACCATCCTAAGTACCCACTCGTTTGTTCGCCACTTTCTTAGGAATCCATCTAAGCCAGTGTCCACAATTGGAACAATATTCTCCTTTATGGGGGCCTTTACCTCGTATCTCTATGGCGGCTCGTTTGCTACAGAACTTACACACGCCTGGCAAGTGCTCACTTATCTTGCTTTTTCGTCTTGTTCCTCGCCACACTATCTCTCTCCTCGATATGCTCTTTTTGAGGTTGGGAAACTTTCGTAACGTACAGAGTTTCGATTTCCTTAGGTTGAGTAATCATAGAATAGGCGATATGGTTCACAAGTTCAAAGAGCTTGGAAGCAGTCTCGATATCGTCTGTGATATCCAACACTCCTGGATGAACCGCATTGTTTCCTATGACTCGCACTATGTCCAGAGCCTTCTGGATTCTTGCAGGCAACCCCTTACTAACTAAGGTGCCAATATCTACATCCAAATCTTTTCCTGGAAGCTCCAACTGCTGGCATAACTTCTGGATACATAACCTCAGAAGTGCGGCTGCTCCACGGGGAGACCTCGAAAGAATTGACCTCGCCTCATTGTAGTCTTCTTGAATGTCTTTCCGTAGGTCAGAGTTCGGGGGCATGACTGAAGCGTTGTTGGGAGAAACCATTACGCCATTTTCCCAGACGGAGAAATGTTTACAGAGCGTGCAGAAAGCCATCTGCAAGGATTCGTTTTCCACATAGCGAACTCCTACTGGGTTGTAGTAGGCTCCGTGCCAGATCTGGTGGGCATACGCGTTACAATACGGGCAGTTGAAACTCTTCGCTTTGAACGTCGGGGGAGTGTAAGGTATCGTGGACAATCTATTCGCCCTAGCTCAGCTTTCAACCAGTAACTTTACTGATACGGAAGCATCTTCGTCTTCATCCTCATCCCGATAAACAACGAAAAAGCAGGTTCTTCCAGCCTCAGCAACGTACGAGACTTTTGTTCTTGTGATGTCCTCGTTCTCCCAATAGGGGTTGAAATTCTCTCCATCTTCAAACGATTTTACGCTGAGTCGCCCCAGGACATAACAGGACACATCTTCATCCGCCTCAACAGAGCCTACTAACCGATCTCCTTCTTCAAGCTCGAATCGAAACTCGCGGTAACCATCCGGCTCAAGTGTGAACTCTTCGTCCACTTCCCAGTCTGGCTCTTCTGGTTGAGGTTGAGTCTCAGGGGCGGGTGGCTGGATGATCGTCTTTGGAGCCTCATGAAAGTGGACTTCTTGAGCCGAACCGACAACGTTAGAGCCAGAGATATTGCTCTGTTGGATTTGGAAGACCTGTTTTCCGCTCACTCTGTTGATTGTGACCTTAACCAGCACCCTGAATTCAGGTGCTTCAAATAACGGCCCGAGAAACAGAGCGGCTCCGAGAATTCCAGTACGGAAGTCCCAACCGCCTGCTACGATTATGATGATACCAACGGCCATGATCAGAAGGCGAGTTAGCCAGTCATTCCTGTCCGTTTCGCCACTCTGGTCTTCCTCATCCTTCTTTTCTGTGGCTCTGCTCTTCTTCTTCGGCAATTCTTCCAGCTAATTCGGCCGCGTACCTATTAATATTGAAGACTTCCAAATGAAATTCTCTCAGGTCGATTCTTAGAATGAGACACAGGGCTTCGAGGTATGAGAGAGAACTCAAGTCCGAAGAGAGACGGGCACTGATATGGCTCGGGCTTCTGGCTGTAATCGTGGCCTTCTATTTCTGGCTAAGAAACAGCGACCCGAACGCGGCACCCTACATCAATTTCTTCTGTAATTCCCCCTGCCCACACATCACGCTCTACTGGATACCTTTCCTTCAAGCCCTAATCTATTACTGGATTGGCTATGCCGGATGTATGCTCATCTATTTCTCGGAAGACTTCTTTCACGGGCGGCTAGGAAGGATACTCCGACAGGGAGCCAGGAGCATAGGACACATCTTCATCTCTCTGTACCCGGTTACAGTACTAACCATCACGGTTCTTGCCGCCATCTCTTTCTTGATTCCGGCTCCTATACAATTGCCGTACTGGCTTCTGGTGTACGAGTTTTTAGCAATACTTGCACTCTGGTCAATTGAAAGAGTCACTGGTCATAGAAGACTTCTGGGAGGATTGCTGGAGCGTTCATTTGAGGGTGTCAAAGTCCTCGGGAGAAAAATTCGTGGACTTCGAGAGAAGTAGAGCTTCCCTTCCCCGATTGGGCATCCTGTCTCAGCTTCGAATACGACCCGACAACAGGTTTCTGTTAGCAAAAGCTTTCAGCAAGTGGCGCGCGAACGGTAGCTTCCAGATTGACGAGCCAAGACCGTGCTGATAGAATCAAACGGATTTTAGCCATTTGCCGCGAGAATAATTGGACTATCGACACTCCCGACATGGCTGGGAAGCTCTACAATATCCTAAAGTCCTCTGAGTTCACGAGAGACACGATACGGGACTACGTGTACACGATGATTGACATCTTGGCATGGGAAAGGAAACACCGCCGACCATACGAGTGGTCTCCGGCGAAGGCGAGTGAAAAGCCGCAATTAGTTAGGTGGTCTAACATAGGCTCTCCGCAAGAAGTGACCCGAGTACCAGCATGAAACTGCTGTAATCCGTGGCGTTTATCTGGCGGGCAGTGCATTTAGTTCCTGGAAACCACAGAGGCTGGGAAAAGATACGGTAAATCTGTTACTTTACTCAAAGAGATACCTCTTCTAATTATCTACTTCTATAATACTGGTATTAGTTGAGGTGTGAAGGTAGGATCTAGAATCGCAGTTTTGAGATCGTAGAGCTCCCTGCTGAGGATAGCGTTCTCTCCCATCTGGGAAAGAACATTTGTGAGTTTCCACAAATCTAGAGGTTGGCTGTTGGTGAAATCGTCGCTCAATTGAAACTCTGTAAGCATTCCTTGAGAGCTGAACCGGTGAATGATCGAAGTGGCGCGAAGAAATGTGTTCGAGTAGTTTGCGCTGGGGCTAGTAACTTGGACTTGTTGCTCTGGATAGGCATCTCCGAGGAGAGGGGTTATGGCTGATCCTCTTAGTATCCCATTGCGTAGCCGCTTCAGCTCGGCGATTGCATAGTTGTTCAATGCGGTGTCGTCTTTACTGACGGGATCGAAGAAATGGATCTCACGCATGTTCGAATATCGCGGAGGGCTTGCGCGGTTATCGTACGCGAGGATGTGCCTGCCTCCGATGATTCGCCAGCCATTGTGCCAGAAGGGGGCGCTTCCGCTCGGGTTCGCGCAGCCTCCACTGTCTTCCCAATAGACCCCGATGTAGTTGATGTTGCTCCACGATGGATTACCGACGTTCGTTCTCTGGAACTGGCTAGCTCCAGTGTAGATCGTTGGAGCCACGGTGTTTGCAACGGGCGTTGAGTTGAACAAGACTCCCCCGTTGGGTCCAATGGGAAGCAGAACGTGATACCAGTAATTGTCGTTGACGTTGTTGATCCCTTGGACTCCAAGGATTGACTGTAGAGCTGCTGTGTTACCGTCGCTCACGAAGTTGTATTCGAATCGGTTGCTAGCGTCTGTTGCGAAGAAGATCGTGGGTGGCGAGCCAAGCGCTGTGGTCTTACAGTTTGCGCCTTGTGTTACTCGGAAGTAGAAGTCGAAGAGCGGAGGCGAGTAAACACTTCCCAAGTCTGTGATGTTCAACCCGAGATTCTTGCTCGCCGGGTAGAACATGCCCCCGCCATAGTGGGCACTTCCGCTGTTTGTTAGAATGCACTTGACCGAATACTTTCCAGTTGCAACGGTCGAATTATCATCGGAGAACGTCGCAGTGGTCCCAATAATCAGCCTCTCGCTGCCCCAGCTACTCGCGGTCTGTTCTGTCCAAGCACCATATTTGCCTGGGTTCTGGCTGACACCGAAGTAGTGGACCCGGTTCCGCAGGCTCTTGACGTCTCGAGGAAACCGGTATGTAACTAGGTTCACTCCAGTGGCGAGTGTAGTGCCATAGGTAGCAGGAATAGGATCAGTTCCCCAGTTGGCGGCGCCTTGAGCGCTTAGGGGGACTACGTGGAGGTTTTCCGCGGGGTCGACGAAGAAGACTCCTGGGAAGCCTTGAGCCACGGACAGGTCCATGAGTTCTCTCATGCTGTCCCAGACGTTCTTGAACTGGCTGATGTACAGCGGAATCGTGTTGCCTATGTTCTGTACGTAGCTGAGTGATATGCGGTAGTTGGTTGCTATCGGCACTCCGTTTTTGGTTGCGTTGTTGACATGGTTGTCGATGAAATCGCTGATGATCGCTAAGGGGGTCGAGTTGGTATAGATTGGAGCAGCTGAGGGCTGATTTTCTACTACAGCCTGTTGAAGAGCTATTCCGAATCCCCTGCTAGTAATAATCATCTCGTCGTTCGGTTGCATAGGTTCTTGATGCTCCATCTCTCCACCATAGACATGGAATGGTTCAGCTCCTTGTCCTAGGTAGATGTGAAGGTGGTCTCCGAAGGAGAATGCGTTCGTTGAACTGAAGAATTTTCCGCGATAATTGTTTAGCCGGAGCTCGGCGTGGTCTGTTCCGAGGGAACTTCGTGTTACGCTTCCGCTGATGACGTCTTTCTGGCTCAGTTGTATAGGAGTGTTTCCGCACAAGTATGCGTAGTGGAGTAGGATGTTTCCCGCGACACTCTGATTCCCGAAGAGTATCGAGCTAATCGTTCTTCCCGTTGTGAGTGGCAATGTGAACGTCTGCCAGGTGGATGCGAGAGTGAAGCTGAGGTTCATGGTGGCGCCGCTGTTGAAAACGGCAACGGCAAGGGTACCGCCGTTGGCGGCTTTCGCCCGGACGATAAGGTATGGATAGGTCGTAGAGCTGGTGGATCCGGGGAACCATGTTACTCCGAGGCCCGGACTTGAACCGCTGAAAGTAAGAATATCACCGTCGCTAGTTGCGGTTACTCCGAGGTCCTTCGCCCAAGCTATTGTTGAAGGCGAAGGATCATTGCTGTTCAGCAGTCTGAAGCTGTTGTCATGGGGCCCAGGACTCCGTAGTATCTCGGCGTAGAATTGTGGCATGGTTTCTCACGGGTACTTGCTTCGAAGGTCGACTTCGATTGTACGGTTTGTGAACTCGTTCTGGAAGATCGCGTTTCCAGCCTGGGACCCAAAGA
>WNGK01005978.1_pt1 | contig 13054 bp, 9 predicted proteins | sample 5400601 | NCBI WGS metagenome assembly WNGK01 (sample SAMN13153376, study PRJNA577476) | soil metagenome | isolation source: 60 cm soil or saprolite under Garry oak tree replicate 1 | place: USA:California | collected 2016-06-15 | reverse complement strand
CGCTTTGAGTCAAAACCAGACATCGAGCGATGTCCGCATCACGTCCGCTTTACCCCCGAAAGCGGACGTTGCTGAGCGTAAACTCCGCCGTTGTCGTTGATGAACTCGACCGAATATTGCTGGATGGCTGCGTGCGTCACTACCGATAAAATTGGGTTCGTTGTCTAATTGCGCGCTACTCGTCAACGATCTTTTCGATGTAGCACTGTATGCCGGGAGCAGGGTTGTCTCCGCGGTCGGCATCAAACCGCCGCATGATGGGCGTTCGAGGGTGCGGCCTCCCAGAGTTTTGTGCGCGGTCCGGATCGGACGCAACGGGCGCCAAAGCGTCCTCTGCTAGCGCAGATAACAGGATTCCTTAGTCGATCGATTTCTTCTTAATTATATCAGCGATCCGCCGATCGCTCGAACTGACGAGTATGATCTGATCGTCTTTAATGAAGAACATGTGGGACCGGGCCTGCGGCACCTTTTGCACGACTTCGGGCGGTAGAGGATAGAGCTTTACATCGTCTGGCACCGAATCGCCGATGGTTATTGAGGCAGAGTTTTCGTTCTGCACGTTGTGGTCCGTAAATATAATTTCTCTAATGATGTACTCCTGTTCCGCTGTCAGTGTGAGGCGAGGCGCAGGCGCTACGGCCGGCGGGGCGTTCGCCTGCGCTTGTACGGCTTCAGGGGACGCGCACAAAGCGATCAACCCCGTAAACGCTGCGGCAACGGCTAGCAAACTTAAGCTTGGTAGCGGAAATAGCATGTTATGGCGCTCCGACCCGACCAGGGTTGTCATGGTAGGTATCTAAAACGGATATATGACCTAGCGGTTCCCTGAGCATCGATGTCTGTCCGCACCCCCGGGGCCGCCGCCGCTCTCGTCCATGGACTCGACGTCGGCGGATTCCAAAGCTCATCGGAGCTTGTGCCTCATTCTGAGACACGCGGCCTAAACACCGTTCAGGTCGCATTGTTGACCTTCCGGCCGGCACAACAAGAAATTATTGATGAATGAAGGAATCGCGGGCCGGTCGCAACTCCGGCTGGCCACTTTTTCGCTACCTACGCACCGTGAGGTAGTGGCCGCTGCGTTTCGGATTTCCGCTTTGGGTGCCCCTTACAAAGGAGCCCCCGGCTCCCGTGCGTTCCCTGCTGCGTGTCTGCATTTCCACGCCGCCGCGATCAAACGAATCAATTACTGATGACTGAACAATTGCACAAGAGCGAAGCCATAGTCACCATGCATTTGTGCACAGCCGCTTCATGTCATCCGGGCTCCAGCGATCAGGTTGGAGCTTTGACGAGCAGAGCGACCGGTAGACGGCGGAGGATTTGTCCGACATCAACTTCAGGACCGAACGGGACTGATTCATCAGCGAGCAAAGCATCTGCGAAGCTCCCCTGCAGATCAGGGGGAATCAGAAGGCGCGTCCCTCTGCGGCACAAAGTCGAGATGCTCAGAAAGTCACTGCTGCCGAAAAGCTGCGCAGTAAGCCGGCAAAACAGGGTGATGGCTGCGTAATCATGCAAAACGCGAGCAAATGCAACGAAATTGTCGGTCGATGGCCCGGCTATTTCGAGGGGTATATAGCGGCCGGCGGAAAAAAGCCGCGCAGTCTTCTTGCGCGCCGCAAGGACACGGACAATCAGGAATTGTTTGAGGCGGCCGTCGAGGCTGGTCGGCGGGCGTAACGGCATCGCCTCGAGGGATGCCTGCCGGGCGGTGAAATCCACGGCCGTTCGATTGTCCGGATCGACAAGGCTGAAATCCCAGTACTCGGCGCCCTGGTAAAAATCCGGGACGCCCGGCGCTGTCAATTTGAGCAGCGTCTGCGCCAGGCTCTTTGCGGCACCTGCCGCATGAATGCGCTGCACAAACCCTGCGATTTCCGGCAGCAACTCCGACGATCCGGAGAATAGCCAAGCTATGAAATCGCTAGCCGCGGCTTCATACGCTCTATTGGGCTCGGCCCAATCACTGTGTAGTTTCGCCTCACGAAGCGCTTTTTGCTGCCACAACATCAAGCGCTTGCAATAGGCCGCAAGACCCCGTTGATCGGTAATCATCAATCCGTCGGGCCAGGCTCCCACGATGGTCTGAAACAGAATGGCGACATCGCCCGCGCTCGGCATGTCGTGTGACAGTCTGCGATGAGACGCGCTCAGATCCAGCCATCGCTCGAGTGTTCGAGTCCAATCTCCAGGAATTTCGCTTAAGACAGCGAGGCGCGCGCGCACATCCTCGCCGCGCTTATGGTCGTGTGTCGCGGTTGCGAGCATCGTGCGCGGGGATTGGCTGTTGCGGGCCTCCATCTTGCGGTGGAATTCGGCGGTTGAGTACGCAAACCGTCGCGGATTGAAACCAACGTCATTTCGCGAGATCAGCCGGCCATATCGGTAGAAGGCGGTGTCTTCCACTGCCTTCGCGCAAAGCGGCGTGCTCAATTGCTGAAATCGGGCGAGCGCAACGGCTTGCAGCTGGTCAAACTCAGGCCTGATGCGCTGGCCGGAAAGCCAGTTGCCAAGCGCCGCAACGAGATTAGCATCGCCGGGAGCGCAGGTTGATCTCGCGCGCGCCACTGCGGAAAACAAGAATTCGCGATCCGATTGCGAAGCGCAGCCGACCCTGGTGTAGATTCGATAAACCGGAAAATGAGCGAGAATTTCGGTCAGGGCGCGACAAATCGCTGACCGCGAATAGCCGGCGGTTGCTGTGTCGCTTTGCGCAATCGTATTGAGAGCTTCGACGGTTGCGGCCCGTTGGCTTCCGAAGCTGCGTTGCAAAATTTGGCGGCGGGCAAGCTCCTCCTCAAATCCGAAATCGTCTGACCTGCCGCTAACACGCTGCCATAGTTCGCCCAGCGGGCGCTCGCCGAGCGCGTGATGTAGAAGTGCGCTTGTCTCGTCCATGAAATCGTAGCCGGTCGTGCCATCGACCTGCCAGCCGGTCGGAAGGCTTTCGTTGGACGCCAAAATCTTTTCTACGACGAAATAAGCGCAGCCCTGGGGTATATCGGCTGGCCGCTCTCGTTCAAGCTCCGACAGCCGTTCGCGCATCTTGCGGCAGTATTTTCCCGGCTGCGACAGCCCGTCGATGTGATCGACGCGGATGCCGTCGATCAAGCCCGAGGCATAGAGGCGGAAAAAAGTGGCGTGAATCGCTTCAAATACCTCGTCATCTTCGACCCGGATTGCGGCAAGTTCGTTGATGTCGAAGAATCGTCGCCAATTGATTTGATCGTTAGCGCTCCGCCACCACGCTAACCGATAGTGTTGCCGCTCAAGTAAATTATGAAGCCGCTCTCGTCCCCCCGGGGAGGCCACATCAAACTCGGCGACGGCGTCATCAGCAAAGACCTCATTCGCCGCAACTGGAAATACGTGATCAAAATACCGTATTGCAAAATTGCCTAGCGAACGATCATAGGCAAAAGTTATTTAGCCCGCATCGAGAGCTTCGCTATAGGGTCGGCCGAGAATTGGCATCAAGACCTTGCCTCGCAAATCGTGCCTTGGCGAATCCCAATCGATGTCGAAATATTTGGCGTAGCGGCTGTCCCGGCCTCGGGCCAAGACGTCCATCCACCAGGAATTCTCGCTGCCGATCGCCATATGGTTGGGGACAATGTCGACGATCAGGCCTAAATCGTGCCGACGAAGCTCGCTGACAAGGCGGCAAAATTCGCTTTCTCCGCCTAATGCGCGGCTAATCCGTATGGGGTCGACGACGTCATAGCCATGCGTCGATCCGCGTCGTGCGCTCATAATAGGCGACGCATAAAGGTGACTTATTCCCAACGAGGCCAGATAGGGGACGAGAGAGCGCGCGTCGGCAAAAGTGAATCCGTCATTGAATTGCAGACGCATCGTGGCACGGGGCGCATTCGTCACGACGCGCCTCGAGCGACCAGGATCTCAATCCGATGACGCACATCGGGATCGTCCAGCAGCGCCGCCCCATCGCCGCCATAGCGATGGCGCCAGTTGGGATATTGATCGACCGTCCCAGGCATATTGGGCTGTCGCTCGGCGGCGATGGCATCTTCGAGCGGCAGCAACGCGAGTCGGGACGATGTCTTGGCGACGAACGCCACGGCCGCGTCGACGACACGCGATGCTTCGCCCGCCGAAGGCCAATCACGGCCGGCTACTTTGGCCGAATTGAACGCGTCCCAAAGCGCTTCGCGCCCGGCGTTTCGGGCTGCTCGCTCGGCGTGAGGATGGTTGAGCAAACCGCGGCTCGCCCGCGCTTCGAGATCGGTCCCGCGCCACCAACCCGCGACTGTCGGAAGGTCATGGGTTGACGTCATCGCAGCCGCAGCGTCTGACCAATCCTGCGGTGGAACAAAGCCTTTTTTATCGCGCTCGAACCAAAGCACTCTCGTGCCGTAGATGCCTGCGCGCGCGAGCCGTTCGCGGAAGCGCAGCGGCACTGTTCCAAGGTCTTCGCCGATTACGATGGCACGATGCCGATAAGATTCCAGCGCTGTCAGCCGAAATAAATCGTCGACCGGATAGGTTATGTAGGCACCCTCGTTGGCCTTAGCGCCCTCCGGAATGACCCAGAGCCGCGTCAATCCCATGACATGGTCGACACGCAGGCCACCGGCATGACGCATGCATGCACGAAGCGTCGCGATGAACGGTTCAAAGCCCTGTCCGGACAATGCGCGAGGTGAAAACGAACTCAATCCCCAATTTTGGCCATTGGCATTAAACGAGTCGGGCGGAGCACCAATTTGCAAGCCGCTGAGCATATGGTCCTGGTGGGCCCAGGCGTAACTGCCACCGCTACTCATTCCGACCGCAAGGTCCGCAATCAAGCCAATCCGCATTCCCACTCGTCTTGCCTCCTGCTGAGCACTGACAAAGGAACGTTCAGCGAGCCACTGCAAGAAACAATGGAATAAAATTTGCCGCCGGTTTTTTTCGATGAACTCTCGGACAGTCGCACTGTGCGGATCGCGCCAAGCTGCCGGCCAATCCTTCCAATGCGATGCCTCAGGGTCGGCCTTCAGCCTGGCTTGATGCAATGCTTCAAACGACGCGTGCTGCTGAAGGGCCGAGCCCCGCTCAATACAGTAATTTGCGAAATTGCCGGCAAGACCGACCGCGGGATTGGCGGCGAGATCAGTAGTGGCAAAGTCTTCGAACAAGCAGCAAAGAACCCCCATCTTGGCTCGCGCCGATGCTCTCCAATCAATGAGCGCCGAATTTTCCAGTTCGCGTGCCGAGTAAGTGAAACCGGAGCGCGCCCGCGCCACGCGCTCTTCGCCAAGTACCGAGGCGACATCGGCGTGCAGAGGATTGTAGAACAGGCGGTTCGAGGGCGAATATGGACTGAAGTGGTCCGGGTCAGCTGCGAACAGCGCATGCACAGGGCTCAGTGCAAGTGCGTCAAGACCGAGAGCGGCTGCCGATTTCGCCAGAGTAGTGACCCCAGACATATCGCCGATGCCGCAATCACCGGTATGCCGGAGCCCATAGACTTGGGCCGCCAGACCGGCGAGACGTTCACCTCTGGCAATGTCATCAGTCGTAATACATCGCGCCGGCGCAACCGCCAGCGTAACGCTCGACCGACCTATTTCCAGGGTGTGGTAGCCAATAGTTTTGATACCCGGCAGACGGATGCCCCACGCCGTCTCACGCACCGGCAGCTCGTTTGCCGATCCGTCCACATGAACGAGGCGGGCGCGGGCCGGAGAGCCCGCCATTCGCCACGGCAAATCGACAGCCCGTCCCGCGGTCGTTGTGATCAAAGGCCGGATCGTTGCATTGTCCAATGCGTGTTGGCTGTGGGTTATTTCATCCGATGTGTCACAAGGCAGTGCGAGCGCGGCGAGAATGCGGCGTATCGTGTCCAGCGGCACGCGGTGCCGTTTATGAACATGATCGGTCCACTGCACGGCAATGCCTGCGCGGCGCGCAAGTTCGCGAACTGAAGAATCGTTCATGTCGTTTTCAGGAACACGACTGTGGAATAAGGTTCGAGCGTACCGTTTTGCGCCGCTGGCCCGGCGTCTCTCGAACTGGCAAACAGCAGCTTGCCAGTCGGCTGCGGGATTACTACGGCCGATGTGCCAAGATTGGCGCCGATCACAAGCTGTGAGTCATCGCCCATTTGCCACTCGGCGACAACTGCTGCGGGCCTCACGGCAAACGCATCGAGCGCGCGCGTGCCATCCAGGCGGGGAATGATCTCCGTTTGCCGCAGCATGAGCAGCTGTTTGTAGAGGCGCTCGCGCCGCGCACCTAATAACACGTCTGCAACGGGCCTTGAGCACTCAAATGTAACGGGCGAATTGGGATCCGGAATTCGTGCCAGATAATCTGGATCGGAGCGCGGTGAAAAGCTGGCAAACTCACGGCGTCTGCCCTCCCGCACGGCCTTGGCAAGATCCTGGTTGTGATCGGTAAAGAACAAAAATGGCGTGCGGCTTGCCTGTTCTTCGCCCATGAACATAAGCGGGATTTGCGGGCAAAGCATCTGCAAGGCGATGGCTGCTTCAAGCGCCGCCGGATCGGCGAGAACCGTCAGGCGCTCACCCAGAGCGCGATTACCGATCTGATCGTGGTTTTGCAAAAACAGGACGAACGCAGTCGGCGCCAGATCTGCGCTGCGCGTGCCGCGCGGCTTGCCATCGCGATAGGGGGATCGCTCGCCCTGATAGATGAACCCTTCCTTAAGGCAAAGGGCAAGCCGCGCGGCGGGGTTATTAGCGTAATCGCCATAGTATCCGTCGCGTTCGCCAGTCAGCAGCAAATGCAGGACGTGGTGACCGTCGTCGTTCCATTGTGCGTTAAAATCGCGGGACAAATGGCTGGCCGCGTTGTCGTCGTTTTCCAGGACTAAATGGACTTGTCGCTCACGCCCTACCGCTCGGCGCACCTCGGCGGCCATTTCATCCAACCAATCCGGCTCCGGTATTGCATGGACCGCATCGAGGCGCAGACCGTCGAAGCGATACTCGATCAGCCAGTACAGCGCGTTTTCGATAAAAAAACGTCGGACCTCATTGCGGCGGAAATCGATCGCGCTGCCCCATGGTGTTGCGATGTCCGTGCGAAACATTTCGGGCGCGTACATATGCAGATAATTTCCGTCGGGTCCAAAATGGTTGTAGACGACATCCAAGAAAATCATCAGGCCACGATCGTGAGCAGCGTCAATCAGACTCTTCAATTGGTCAGGCGAGCCGTAACTGCATTCCGGCGAAAAAGGCAGAACCCCGTCATATCCCCAATTCCGTAAGCCGGGGAATTCCGCGATGGGCATCAACTCGATCGCGGTAACGCCAAGATCGGCAAGCCGGGACAGTTCGCGTGCGACGCCGTCGAAGCCGCCAAGCACGCCGACGTGAAGCTCATAAAACACCGCCTCGTGCCAGGCTCGGCCGCGCCAATTTCGGTTGCGCCAGCGATACGAGCACGGATCGATAACGACGCTTTGACCGTGGACATCTCCTGACTGGGCGCGCGCGGCCGGATCGGGGACCGCGGTGCCGTCTTCCAACAGGTATCGGTACCGCGTGCCAGCACCGCAATCCGCCTCGACCTCAAACCAGCCCTCATCACGCCGCGCCATCGGCAAATGTAACCGGCCTTCTATGACGACTGAAAGCGTCCGTTGCGTCGGCGCCCAAACTCGAAATTTTGTTCTACGGGATGCAATGAGATTTGCTCCAAACGACAGACGCCACTCCGAAGCGCTCATTGCGTGGCAGGCTCCAGTTTGGCGTATAACAGAACCGCACTGTGCGCTTTGACGTCGACTTTCGGTTCTTTCAGTTCAGCTTCCGTGTTCGGCTGCGCCGTATCGATCAGGACGCGACCCGGCAGCGCAGGCTGCGGCAGCTGGAACACTCGTTCTTCGGCTGTCGGATTTAGAAGCAGCGTCAGTAGCGAGACCGTTCGGTCACCATTTCGCGTAGCCCGGCACAGGCAAAGCAGCCGGTGTTCGGGATTAGTCCAGGACGCGTCCGGTACGTTCTCGCCATCCTCATTAAACCAGGCGATATCGAAGATTCCCGGTGCCGGTTCGCGATGACCGTGCAAAAAATGACGCGAACGCAGTGCCGTATGTTCTTGGCGAACCGCTATGAGTTTTGAGACGAAACTTATCATTTCACGGCCCTCGGGAGAATCGGCCATGCCCCAGTCCAACCAGGATATCTCGTTGTCCTGGCAATACGCGTTGTTGTTTCCGCTCTGTGTTCTGCCGAACTCGTCCCCGGCAAGCAGCATCGGCGTGCCGTGCGCAAACATTACAGTTGCCAGCATTGCTCGCCGAACGCGAGCGCGAAGCTCCTTGATCTTCTCGTCGGTCGTCGCACCTTCAACGCCCCAGTTCGCCGCGTAGTTCTCAGCACTGCCGTCTTTGTTACCTTCGCCATTGGCCTCGTTATGATGCCGCGTGAAGCTCACTACATCTGTAAGCGTAAAGCCGTCATGCGACGCAACATAGTTGATCGAAGCCCAGGGTCGGCGCGCATGACGGTCGAACAGATCGCTTGATCCGGCAAGCCGTGCAGCGAGCTCGGGACGCTCGCCCGCGTCGCCGCGCCAGAAACGCCGCGTACTGTCGCGAAAGCGGTCGTTCCATTCGGCAAATCCCGGCGGATGATGCCCGAGCTGATAGCCGCCGGGGCCGAGATCCCATGGCTCCGAGATTAATTTGACTTTTGTCAGTATTGGATCCTGCCGCAGCGCATCTAAAAACCCACTGCCGGGATCGAAACCGTTGGCTTCCCGTCCAAGCGTGACTCCAAGATCGAAGCGAAAGCCATCGACATGGAACGAAGTCACCCAGTAGCGCAATGAATCCATCACCATCTGCAGGACACGCGGATGTGATAGATTCAATGTATTTCCCGTTCCCGTGTCATTGATGTAGTGGCGCGGATTGTCCTGCACCAAGCGATAATAGCTAGCATTGTCGAGGCCGCGGAACGAGAGCGTCGGGCCGAGCTCACTCCCCTCGGCAGTGTGGTTATAAACGACATCAAGTATTACTTCGATGCCAGCCGCGTGCAGGCGGCGAACTGCGACGCGCATTTCGTTACGCGAGCCATCCGAAAGGTAGCCCGGCTCGATGCTGAAAAAGCTGATTGAGTTGTATCCCCAATAATTCTTCAAGCCGTGTTCGATGAGTTGACGGTCTTGAACGAAGGCGTGGATCGGCAATAGCTCGACCGCTGTGACGCCAAGTGCTTGTAAATATTTTATCACATTTGGATTGGCCAGCGCCGCGAACGTCCCTCGTTCATTAGCGCGGATGTCTGCCCGCCGCATCGTCATACCGCGAACATGCGCCTCATAAATGACCGTACGTGACCATGGGATGTTTGGCGGGCGATCGTCGCCCCAATCGAAGACGTCATCGCTCACGATCGCCTTGGGCATGCTCGGCGCACTGTCGCGCCGATCGTGCGAGAGGTCCGCTCGAGGAGAATCAATGCGATAACCGAAGAGGGCATCGGTCCAACGCAGCTTTCCCGCCAGGCGACGGGCATAGGGATCGAGCAAAAGCTTGTGCGGATTGAATCGGTGGCCGTCCTGTGGGCGATACGGACCGTAGGCGCGATAGCCGTAGATCACGCCGGCTCGCGCGTTGGGCAGATAGCCGTGCCAGACTTCATCGGTACATTCCGGCAAATCGAGACGCGTGATCTCGCGGCGCCCGCTCGGATCAAAAAGGCAAAGCTCTATCCGCTCGGCATGAGCCGAAAATACCGCAAAATTTATCCCCAGGCCGTCCCAGGTAGCGCCGAGCGGATACGGTGCCCCACGATCAAGTTGGACCGAATTTGATGACATCGACTAGCCGTCGTAGCGCAGATAAATCGTCGCAAGCGGCGGCAACACGATTTCCACGGAATATGGTTGGCCGTGTGCGGCGAACTCTTGAGCCGCCACCCGGCCTTCGTTTCCGACGTTCGCCCCACCATAAAAAGCTGAATCGCTATTGAATATTTCGCGCCAGGCGCCGCCCCGCGGCACGCCAATGCGGTATCCGTGCCGCGGTACGGGCGTCATGTTGCAAACGACGAGGATCGGGGACCGATTCGCGGCATAGCGCAGAAATGAAAACACCGAATTGGCGCGATCGTCGCCGACCGTCCATTGAAAGCCAGGCGTCTCGCAATCGCGCTCATACAGCGCCGGCTCGGAAACGTAGAGCCGGTTGAGATCGCGGACCACGCGCTGAATGCCGGCATGCGCGGAATCTTGCAGCGAGGGCCAATCAAGCTCTCGGTCGTGGTTCCACTCGCGTTCTTGCGCAATTTCGCCACCCATGAACAGCAGTTTTTTGCCGGGATGCCCCCACATGAAGCCGAAATAAGCACGCAGGTTGGCAAACCGCTGCCAGCGATCGCCCGGCATCTTGCCGATCAGCGATCGTTTCCCATAAACGACTTCATCGTGCGAGAGCGGCAGAACAAAGTTCTCAGTAAACGCGTAGAGTAAGCCGAATGTCATGTCGTTATGATGATACTGGCGATGAATGGGATCCTCCGTCATATAGTTCAAGGTATCGTGCATCCATCCCATGTTCCATTTGTAGGAAAACCCGAGTCCACCGCCCGAGGTCGGCCTGCTCACGCCGGGCCACGCCGTAGACTCCTCGGCGATCATGATGGCGCCCGGACAGCGCTCGACGACCACCGCGTTGAGATGGCGTAAAAAGCCGATTGCTTCAAGATTCTCGCGGCCGCCATAAATGTTGGGTATCCACTCGCCCTCTTTGCGGCTGTAGTCGCGGTATAGCATCGACGCCACGGCATCGACGCGAAGACCGTCAACATGAAAATGCTCCAGCCAATAAAGCGCGCTGGCAATTAAGAAGCCTTCCACTTCGCGACGGCCGAAATTGTAGATGAAAGTATTCCAATCGTGGTGAAAGCCCTCACGCGGATCGAGATGCTCGTAGAGCGGGGTGCCATCAAACCGCGCCAAGCCGTGTGGATCCGTGGGAAAATGCGCCGGCACCCAATCGAGAATTATTCCGATATTCGCGGAATGCAGCGCATCGACAAAGCGCATTAACCCCTGCGGCGGTCCAAAGCGAGCGGTCGGCGCGAACATGCTGAGCGGCTGGTAGCCCCAGGAGCCGCCGAAAGGATGTTCAGTGATTGGCAGCAGCTCGACATGGGTGAATCCCATGTCGACAAGGTAAGGTAGCAAGCGCTCGATGGCGAAGTCCCACAGCGAACCTGTCTGATTATGCTGCTCCGGTTTGAGCCACGAGCCAAGATGGACCTCATAGACCGTGATGGGCGCGTTCGGCGCCTGGCGCTCGGCCCGTTCGGTCATCCACGCCTGATCATGCCAGCGATGATGGTCAGGCTGCGTAACGACAGATGCCGTACTCGGTGGCTTTTCCGTCTGGCGCGCAATTGGATCCGCCTTCCACGGGACCTGACTGCCGTCAGGGCCAACAATATCGAATTTATACTTTGAACCGGGGGCAACCCGCGGCACAAACAATTCCCAAACCCCGGCGCCATAGCGCACACGCATCGGATGGCGACGGCGATCCCAGGAGTTGAAATCGCCAACCACGGCAACGCGCCTGGCGTTTGGCGCCCAGACGGCAAAGCGGACCCCGGCTATGCCGTCAATGGTCATGGCCTGCGCCCCGAGACAATGTGCCAGTTCGAAATGCCGGCCCTCATTGAAAAGGTGAAGATCGACGTCGCCTAGCAGCAAGCCGAAGGAATAGGGATCCTCCGTCTCCTGCACGGCATCGGCCCAAAAGATGCGCAGCCGATAGGGCGTGCGATCGTGTATGAGGCCTTCAAATAGCCCGTGTTCGCCGCGCGCCTCGAGCACCGTCAAGACCGCATTGTCAGAGGAGCGCAAAACGTCAACCTTAGTGGTTCCCGGCAAAAAAGCGCGGATCACCCGGCCGTCCGGCGTATCGTGCGGGCCAAGCACCGCGAAGGGATTGTCGTGGGTCGCATGCGCGATCGCCCGAGCCGATTTCGGATCGAGCTGCCAGGAATGTTTTAGTCGCACGTCAGCCATTGCGATTTCGGCGATCCTTTTCAAGAACGCGCTTTGTCAAGAATGCGTTCGGTCAGCCTCAACACCCCGGCCAAAGGCACGCCAATCCAGGTCGGCCGATTGGCGGCCTCATAGGCAATCTCATAGGCGGCTTTCTCGATCAGGAAGAGTTCGAGCAAAGCACCCTCTTGGGCGCCCGCGATTGAACCGCGGGCAGCCCAATACTCTTTCAGGAACGCGCGCGATGCACGGCTACGGAACTCGGCAATGAGACGATCACGCTGCGTCTCACCAACCGGCGCGGCAGCGACCCCCTTGCCCTCCACCAATGCGGCGCCGGCATAATCAATTGAGCGCAGGAGACCCGCTACGTCGCGCAGCGGGCTGGTCTTGGCGCGGCGTTCCGCGATTGAAGTCGCTGGCTCGCCTTCGAAATCGATGATGTAAACATCGCCGCTCGCAACAAGCACCTGGCCTAGGTGAAAGTCGCCATGAATACGACTCATCACAGTTCCTGCATCGGATTTTGCGTGCTTATTAATTGCACGGGAAATTTGTACGCGCTGGTGCAGCAGCATCTTTGCACGATCATGATCTTGATGAGCTGCCCGGAGCAAGATTGTCGAGGGCGCGCGTAAGGTGATCGAGAGTCCACGACCAGGCGTCGCCCTGATTGCGGACAAATCCCAGGGCGACCGCCAGCGTCCGCGACCTTCCGTCGCCACAGATCTGCACGACATCGCCGAGTAATGGCGGCGCGTGAGCGAAGCGAGCTGTCGTAAGATAACGGCTCATTTCGGTTTCGGGATGTTCGCCTTCTGCGATCCGCCGAAATAGTTTGAGCATTACACTGTCGCCGATGATCAATGAGCTGTTGGATTGTTCCGCCGTGAGCCAGTTCACTTGGGCGCCTGCCCCGGCGCCGGCGCGGAGAAGTTCCCGACCGGCGTCAGTTGGGCGAAAGCACACCGTGCCCTCGGAATTCTTGAACTCGCGGTTGTGGAGAAGTGCGTCAGCGACGCGATGGGCGAAGTTCGGCAATGCAAAGCCG
>WNGK01012059.1_pt1 | contig 13056 bp, 15 predicted proteins | sample 5400601 | NCBI WGS metagenome assembly WNGK01 (sample SAMN13153376, study PRJNA577476) | soil metagenome | isolation source: 60 cm soil or saprolite under Garry oak tree replicate 1 | place: USA:California | collected 2016-06-15 | reverse complement strand
CGGCGGGCGCTCGCATGGGGAGGAAGCCATCCTGACCGGCGAGAGCTGGCCGCGCGCCAAGGCGGCCGGCGATACCGTTCTAGCCGGTTCGGTCAACCGTGAAAGCCCGCTCGCCGTACGCGTCACGGCGGCCGGCGAGGCGACGACCTTGGCCGCGCTCGCGCGGCTGGTCGAACGCGGCGCGAGTCAGCGTCCGCGCATCGCGCGCGTGGCGGACCAATGCGCCGCGTGGTTCGTCGGAGCGCTGCTGGTGATCGCCGCCGGTACGGCACTTGCCTGGTGGCATGTCGACCCGGCGCGCGCGCTCATCATTACGTTCGCGGTGCTCGTGGTGTCGTGCCCCTGCGCTCTGTCGCTGGCAACGCCCGCGGCGATCGCCGCCGCGGCAGGCGCGCTGGGCCGGCGACAGATTCTCGCCGTGCGCCCGGACGCCATCGAAGCGCTATCGCGGGTAACGCACGTCGTCTTCGACAAGACGGGAACGCTGACGGCGGGACATGTGCGCCTGACCTCGGCGGTGGCGCTGGGACGGCTCGGCCGAGAAGCCTGCCTCGCCGTCGCATCCGCGCTGCAACAGGGCTCGACACATCCGATCGCGGCGGCGCTGCGCGCAGCAGCCTTGGCTGCGGCGGGCGCAAGCGACGTTCGTGCTGTTCCAGGATGCGGCGTCGAAGCAACAATCGCGGGCCGTCGCTACCGCTGCGGGCGACCCGAATGGGTCTCGCCGCGGCACCGCGAGGCGCTTCCGGGCACGGCTCGGGTCATCGACGCGGATGAGACCGCCGTGGCGCTCGCGGATGATTCCGGCTGGCTCGCATGGTTCACTTTTTCGGATGCGCTGCGACCCGACGCGCAGGCGCTGGTGGGCGCGCTTCGAAAAAACGCCATCGTGGTGTCGCTCGTGTCCGGCGACCGTGTGGCGGCGGTGGCGCATGTTGCCGAGGCGGTGGGGATCGTCGATTGCCATAGCGAAGTCTCGCCCGAGGCCAAGCGCGCGTTTGTCGAGGCGCGCCAGCGCGAGGGCGCCGTCGTGGCCATGATAGGCGACGGCATCAACGATGCGCCCAGCCTCGCGCAGGCCGATGTGTCGCTTTCGCTGGGCAGCGCTTCCGCCCTCGCGCAGTGGACCGCGGACATCGTCGTGCTCGGCGATGACATGATGCGCATCGCGGAAGCCGTCGATCACTCGCGGTGGACCTTCCGCGTGATCCGGCAAAACCTCGCCTGGGCGCTCGCGTACAACCTGATCGCCATACCGCTTGCCGCGACCGGCGAGCTGACGCCCCTCGCGGCTGCGCTCGGAATGTCGCTGTCGTCAATCCTGGTCGTTGCGAACGCGCTACGCGTCGCCCGCACTCGGCGAGCAGCTCGCGAGCCTACGCCCTCGGCGAGGCCTCGCGCCGCTTTCGTGCAGGTCGATCCGCGGACAGCAGTCCGCTAAAGGATGCTCGGATGGAAATTCTCTACATCCTGATCCCGTTGTCGGTCGTGCTGGTCTTTCTGATCGGTGCGGTGTTCCTGTGGTCGGTGAAAAGCGGGCAGTTCGACGATCTGGAAGGGCCCGCGCACCGCGTGATTGACGACGACGACTCGCCGGTTTGACCTGAGTCAAGCCCGTCCGGACGTCGCTTGATAGCATCGACGAGATCAACTTGCGGGCAGATTCGGGACAGGGAGCAGTCGAATGAGCGACAGCACGTCAGCGACGTTCAATTACAAGGTCGTTCGACAGTTCTCGATCATGACGGTCGCCTGGGGCATCGTCGGAATGCTCGTCGGCGTCATCATCGCCGCGCAGTTGCTCTGGCCCGACCTCACCTACGGCATCCCGTGGCTCTCGTACGGCAGGCTGCGGCCGTTGCACACCAATGCGGTGATCTTCGCATTCGGAGGCTGCGCGCTGTTCGCGACATCGTATTACGTCGTTCAGCGCACGTGCCAGGTACGGCTGTTCAGCGACACCCTCGCGGCCTTTACCTTCTGGGGCTGGCAGGCGGTCATCGTGCTCGCGGCGATCACGCTGCCGCTGGGCTTCACGACGTCGAAGGAATACGCCGAGCTCGAGTGGCCGATCGATATCCTGATCACCCTCGTGTGGGTCGCCTACGCGATCGTATTCTTCGGAACGATATTCAAGCGCAAGACGCAACACATCTATGTCGCCAACTGGTTCTTCGGCGCATACATCCTGACGATCGCGATATTGCACGTCGTCAACAGCGCGGAGATTCCCGTCTCGTTCTGGCCGATGAAGTCGTATTCAGCGTATGCGGGCGTCCAGGACGCGATGGTCGAGTGGTGGTACGGCCATAACGCAGTCGGATTCTTCCTGACTGCAGGCTTCCTCGGGATGATGTACTACTTCGTTCCCAAGCAGGCAGGCCGCCCGATCTATTCGTATCGTTTGTCAGTTGTCCACTTCTGGGCTCTGATCTTCACCTATATGTGGGCGGGGCCGCATCATCTGCACTACACCGCGCTGCCCGACTGGACGCAGTCGCTGGGGATGGTGTTCTCGCTGATCCTGCTGGCTCCCTCATGGGGCGGGATGATCAACGGCATCATGACGCTGTCCGGCGCATGGCACAAGCTGCGCGACGACCCGATTCTCAAGTTCCTGATCGTCTCGCTCTCTTTCTACGGCATGTCGACATTCGAAGGTCCGATGATGTCGATCAAGACCGTGAACGCGCTGTCGCATTACACTGACTGGACGATCGCGCATGTGCACTCGGGCGCTCTGGGCTGGGTGGCATTTATCAGCATCGGGAGCATGTACTACCTCATCCCGCGGCTATTTGGCCAGATCCAGATGCACAGCGTACGTCTGATCAGCGTCCACTTCTGGATCGCGACCATCGGCGTCGTTCTCTACATTTCGTCCATGTGGATCGCCGGAGTCATGCAGGGACTGATGTGGCGCGCGACCAATTCCGACGGCACGCTGACCTACGCCTTCGTGGAAAGCGTCAAGGCGACCTATCCCTACTACTCGATCCGCGTGTTCGGCGGGGTGTTGTTCCTCGCCGGCATGCTGATCATGGCCTACAACGTGTGGAAGACGATCGCCGGAAGGAAGGCCGTGGACGCGCCGATTCCGATCGCGGCGGCGGCGCAGGCGTGATCCCCGGCAGGCTTTAGCGATTTCATTCCTGGTCGCGTCGAGGCGACCGCAACCAACAGGCACTCCACCCGGCCAGCGTCTCGTCGTAGGCAGTGGAGTGGAAAGCGCAAGACTCGAAGGCAAGGGATATGAAGCTTACGCAGGATTTCATCGAAAGAAACATGGGCGTCATGGTCGTGCTCATCATCCTGGTGGTGAGCGTCGGCGGACTCGTCGAGATCGTCCCCTTGTTCTTTCAGAGATCCACCACCGAACCGGTCGCAGGGTTGAAGCCGTACACGGCGCTGCAGCTTTCCGGGCGCGACATCTATATCCGCGAGGGCTGCAACAACTGTCATTCGCAGATGATCCGCCCGTTCCGCGCGGAAACCGAGCGCTACGGCCATTACTCGGTTGCAGGCGAGTTCGTCTATGACCATCCATTCCTCTGGGGCAGCAAGCGCACCGGACCCGACCTTCACCGGGATGGCGGCCGCTACAGCGACGAGTGGCATCGGCTGCACCTTGACCAGCCTCGCGACCTCGTTCCGGAGTCCAACATGCCTGCATATCCCTGGCTGGGCAAGACGGCGCTGGTGGCAAATGACATCGAAGCGAAGATGCGCGCATTGAGGCGGGTGGGCGTGCCCTACAGCGATGAGGAAATCGCCGGCGCGCAGGTGGAGCTGGCAGGCAAGAGCGAGCGCGACGCGCTCATCTCGTACCTGCAGGGACTGGGCACTGCCTTGAAGAACGTCCACTAAAGCGCCGGCAGCCATGGACATCAACGATCTGCGCGCGGTGATCTCGGTGCTCGCTTTCGTCGTCTTCATCGGGATCGTCATCTGGGCGTACAGCAGAAAACGCAAGCGTGATTTCGACGAGGCCGCGATGTTGCCGTTCACCGGCAAGGACCTTGGCGAAGATGCCGTCGCGAACAAGGAATCGGGAGAGAAGCGATGAGCGATTTCGTCAACGGGTTCTGGAGCTGGTATGTGGCGCTGCTGACGGTGATCGCGATCGTCGCCTGTGTGGTGCTGCTCAGGAGCCAGGGCGCGCGGCGCGCCACCGGTGCAAAAGCGGAGCTGCACGGTCACGTGTGGGACGAGGACCTCGCCGAATACAATAATCCGCTCCCNNGATGTGGCTGTTCTACGTGACCATCGCGTTCGGGCTGGTCTATTTGCTGCTGTATCCCGGCTTCGGCGGCTTCGCCGGGATCCTCGGTTGGACATCGCGCGGCGAGCATGAGGTCGAGTCCCAACAAGCTGCGAGCCAGTACGGTCCCATCTTCAACAAGTATGCGCAGCAGGACCTGGCGGTGTTGGCGAACGACCTGGATGCGCGCGCCATCGGGCAGCGCCTGTTCCTCACCTACTGCGCGCAATGCCACGGATCGGACGGCGGCGGCGGCTTCGGTTTTCCCAATCTGCGCGACAAGGACTGGCTCTACGGTGGCGATCCGGAGACCATCAAGGCATCGATCATGAACGGCCGCAACGGCATGATGCCTCCGATGGGGCAGGTGCTCGGTAGCGAGTCCGCCGTGAAGGAGGTTGCAAATTACGTATTGAGCCTCTCCGGGTCACGCCACGATCCTGCGCTTGCGGCCCAAGGAAAGGAAAAATACGCCACGACATGCGCGGCATGCCACGGCGTGGACGGCAAGGGCAATCAGGCGATCGGCGCCCCCAACCTGACCGATGATATCTGGCTCTTTGGCGGATCGGAAAAAACGATCATCGAGACGATCACCACGGGCCGCGCGAGCCAGATGCCCGCGCACAAGGATTTTCTCGGCGAAGCCAAGGTGCATCTCCTGGCGGCCTATGTGTACAGCCTGTCGCTCGAGCCGGGCGTCGACGCGGCCCAGAAAGCCTACCGTGACCCCACCGCAGTCAAGAAGCAGCGATGAAATCACGAAGAGAGCACAGGACGGCTGTCGCCGCGAATCGAGTTGCAATGCCGTGCAGGCTCGATGATGCCGATTTGCCGCGAGGAGTGACCCATGGGAGATAGCACCCGCGGATTCGAGAAAACGCTCGAAGCCGACCTCAAGCAACATTTCGATTTGCCGGCAATCCGGCGCGTGCCGCCGGGCCGGCCATTCACCTGGCTCGCGAAGGGCTTTCGCGACATGCGTGGCAATCTGGTCGAGAGCCTCGCCTATGGTGTTGTGGTCGCGGCCATCGGATGGGCGATCTGGACCTACACGGGGGACCGGCCGCAACAGTTCACCGCATCGATTACCGGGTTCTTCCTGTTGGCCCCGCTGCTCGCTGCGGGGCTGTACGAGATCAGCCGCCGCCATGAGCTCGGCCTGGACACCGGATTCGGTGAGTCGCTGCAGGGGTGGCGCCGAAGCGGTGGAGCGCTGGCGCAGTTCGGTCTCGAGCTGGTGCTCGTGGCGATCCTCTGGGAGCGGCTGTCAGCGATCCTGTTCGCGCTGTTCTATTACGGCGCAGTGCCGAATCTGGATGCTTTCTATCGCACTTTGATTCTGTCGGGAGATTATTGGCGGCTCCTTATCGTCTACGTGGCCGTTGGTGGCATCCTCGCCACCGGGGTCTTCGTGATGTGCGCGATCTCGATTCCGATGCTGCTCGACCGCGATGTCGACATCTACACCGCCATGGCGACAAGCCTCATCGCGGTCGGCCGCAATATTCCCGCCATGGCGCTCTGGGCGCTGCTGATCGTTTGCCTGACTGCGGTCGGCTTCGCCACCCTCCTGCTGGGGATGATCGTGATATTGCCGGTCCTCGGTCACGCGACCTGGCATGCGTACCGCGATCTGGTGCAGAGCGGCTAACGGCGTCGGTCCGCGCGCTCGTGGCGCTGCGGATCGCCTGAACATCGAACATGAATCATCCATATCCCGTCATCGACCTCAAGGCGATTGGGCCGAGCCCCGAGCAGGAGCAGGAACAGGAAATCTACGAGGTTCGCAAGAAAGTCCATCCGCGTGCTGTGCACGGATGGTTCGCCCGCTGGCGCGTTTTCTTAGTCGTCCTCACCCAGCTCATCTTCTACGGCTTGCCATGGCTCGGTTGGAACGGCCGCCAGGCCGTGCTTTTCGACCTCGCCTCACGGAAGTTCTACATCTTCGGCCTGGTGTTCTGGCCGCAGGACTTCATCTACCTTGCGGTGTTGCTAATTCTGTCGGCGATGTCGCTGTTCCTCTTCACTGCGATCGCAGGCCGGTTATGGTGCGGATACGCATGTCCGCAGACCGTGTACACCGAAATCTTTCTGTGGATCGAGCACAAGATCGAAGGCGACCGGCTGGCGCGCATTCGTCTCGACGCGGCGCCCTTGTCGCTGGAAAAGTTCGTGATCAAGTCACTTAAGCACACGACCTGGCTTGTCATCGGGCTGTGGACCGGCTACACCTTCGTCGGTTATTTCACGCCGATCCACGACCTCGCCATCCGGGCGATCACGTGGCAGCTCGGTCCGTGGGAAACGTTCTGGATCCTCTTCTATGGCTTTGCCACCTACGGCAACGCCGGGTTCATGCGCGAGCAGGTATGCAAGTACATGTGCCCGTACGCGCGCTTCCAGAGCGTCATGTTCGACAAGGACACGCTGGTCATCACCTACGACGGCCGCCGTGGCGAGCCCCGCGGATCGCGGCCGAAATCGGCGAAGGCGCGCGAGCGCGGCCTCGGCGACTGCGTCGACTGCGGCATTTGCGTTCAGGTTTGCCCGACCGGAATCGACATACGCAAGGGGCTGCAATACGAGTGCATCGGATGCGCCGCGTGCATCGACGGCTGCGACCAGGTGATGGACAGGATGGGCTATCCGCGGGGACTCATTCGCTATGCGACCGAAAACGCGATCACGAATCTTCTCGACGCAAGCGCGACGTGGAGGCGCGTGCTCCGGCCGCGCGTTCTCGTCTACGCCGGGATTCTGCTGGCGATTTTCGCTGCGACGGCGGGCTCGCTGGCAATGCGCAATCCGCTCAAGGTCGACGTCATACGCGACCGCGGCGCGCTCGCACGCGAGGCCGCGCCCGGAGTGATCGAGAACGTCTATCGCCTGCAGGTCATGAATACCGACGAATCGCCGCGCCGTTACACGATCGAGGCGGCGGGTTTGCCGGGGATCGCCGTCGTCGGTGTCGAGCAACCGCTGGCGCTCGGGCCGGCGACGACGCGGCTCCTTCCCTTGCGCTTGCGGGTGCCGCTCGCCGCGGCGTCGGAACGAGAATCAGAGCACGAAGGCGGACATGCCGGCGAGCGCCGGAGCGAGCATGCGGATGAACACGATGAGCTCGAGCCGGGAACGCACAAGATCGAATTCATCGTCCGGGCGGTCGACGACGACAAGGTGGTTCGCCATGAAAAATCCAGCTTCATCATTCCTCGCTGACCCAAACGCCCGGCACTGGTATGCCGAGCCGTGGCCATGGCTGCTCATTGCAGGGCCGCTCGCGGTCGTGATCGCCTCGCTGGCGAGCGCGTGGCTCGCAGTCGCGAGCGACGACGGTGTCGTTGCGCAGGACTATTACAAGCGAGGTCTGCTCATCAACCAGACCTTAAGACGTGACGCCGTCGAAGTCCGTGCCGCGCCGGGAGCGACCGTCGCCGCGGATCCAAACGGCAAGTTGCGCGTAAGCCTGCATGGCGTCATGGAGGCACCGACGTGGTTGCGATTGACGCTCGCGCAGCCGGGCATGCCCAGTCGGGACCGGGTCATCGAGCTTCATCACGTCGGCGATGGCGAATGGGTCGGATCGATGCCCGGTCAGACGGACGAGCGCAGGATCGTCACGCTCGAGTCGAATGCGTGGCGCATGCCGGTCACGACCGTCCCCGGAGGCTTCTCCGAAATCAGGCTCGGCGCGGCGCCGGGTGGCTCCTGACTGGGTCCTTGCAATCGCGCATGAAGGGAGGTGCAGCGATGGAACGTTCATTGGCACTGCGACTGATGTGGGTGATCTGGCCTGCGTTTCTGGTCGCAGGTGTCGCCGAGGCGATATTCTTTACGCTTTTCGACCCGATCGAGCTTCATCTTTTCGGCGCGCCCATCGAGCTGTCGCGCGAGGCGGCCTATACCGTCGGATTCTTCGCGTTCTGGGCCTTGGCCATGGCATCGTCAGTTTTGACAGTGCTACTCGGGCGGTCGGCGGCGGAGGTCAATCGCTGCCCCCTCGAAGCGACGGCGCGGCCTCCCGGATGCCCGAAGCGGGATGATCCCGACGGCCGCGAGTACGGGTCCGCCGATGCTGACGCCTCGCGGACTTGACGCTTCAGCAGTGCTGACCCGCCAGCTGGCGCAGTGCGGCGGTATCGAGCAATTTGATCGCGCGCCCTTGAACCTGGATCAGGCCTTCCTGTTGAAAGCGCGAGAAGAGACGGCTCACCGTTTCCAGCTTGAGGCCCAGATAGCTGCCGATTTCCTCGCGGGTCATGCGCAGGATGAACTCGGTCGCGGAATATCCGCGATCGCGGTAGCGGTGCGAAAGATTGAGCAGGAACACGGCAAGCCGCTCCTCCGCGCGCATGCTTCCGAGCAGCAACATGACGTTATGGTCGCGGATGATCTCGCGCGACAGGATGCGGTGCAGGTTTTTCTGCAGCGGGGGGATGCGCTGCGCGAGGTTTTCGAGATGCCCGAACGGCATCACGCAGACCTCGATATCCTCCAGCGCGATCGCGTGGCAGCCGTGCCGCTCGTGTCCGATGCCGTCGAGTCCCACCAGGTCGCCAGGCATGTGGTAGCCAGCGACTTGTTCGCGGCCGTCTTCGGCCAGTACCGTGGTCTTGCACGATCCCAGACGAATCGCATACAAGGCGGCGAATGGATCGCCTATACGGAAGATTGCCTCGCCTTTCTTGAGCCGCTGACGGGTGCTGACGAGCTTGTCGAGCTGATGCATGGCGTCCCGCTCCAGGCCGACGGGCAGGCACAGCTCGCGCATGCTGCAGGTCATGCAGTGCGTCTTGAGGTCGCGGATGGAGATGACTGCCGGAGTTGCGTCGGCGGCCGCTTGATCCAGGTTGCCGATATTGGCCATGGGCCGGTGTCGGTGAAGGAACGTCCGGGTTGGAGCGGGGAGCGGCAGAGTGTATGCCCAAACCCCGGCGTTGACCAATCGCGGCTTCCCGCCGTCGTCGGAGACGTGCGATGGCGGTGAGCCTGCTCGTGAGCGCGTGGCTTGTCGGCGCGCTCGGGGGTCTGCACTGTGCGAGCATGTGCGGCGGATTCATTGCCGTCCTTAGCGCGCGCGACGCGCGAGCGGGGAACACGGCGACGATGCTGCCCGCCGTGACCATTGTCCGTCGCCAACTCGGCTATCATGCCGCGCGACTCGCCAGTTACGCGATGCTCGGTGCCGTGTTCGGCGGCGCCGGTGCCGCGTCGATGGATGCGGTTGCCTGGGCACCGCTGCAACGCACGCTCTATCTTGTAGCGAATGCTTCGCTGCTTTTGCTCGGCCTCGGCATGCTCGTTCGTATTCGGCCCCTGGCATGGCTGCAGCTGTCGGGAGCCAGGGCGTTTGCTCTGATCTTGCCGGTGACCGGCTCGTTGCTGCAACTTCGCGGTACGCCGGGGCGGATTGCGTTGGGGCTCGTCTGGGGCCTCATGCCGTGCGCGATGGTGTACGGCGTGCTGCCGCTCGCGTTGTTCTCAGGCGGCGCATGGCAGGGCGCCGCCGTGATGGCCGCGTTCGGCGTCGGCACCTTGCCGAATGTCGTGGCGGCCGGCGTGCTGCTTGGTCGCGCCCGCCATCGATTCGACGGCCTTGCGCTGCGTTGCTTTGCCGCAGTGCTGCTGGTCGCCTTCGCGCTCGTCGGCGCGTACCGCGCTCTCTGGGTTGCCGATGCGCTGACGCAGGGTCCTTTTTGCCTGGGATGAGGCTGCTGCGTCACCGATTGCGCCGGCCTTCTTGATCTTTCTCAAGCCGTGGAGGGGCAGCGGCTGGCATGATGGGCTGTGGACCGTCGTTCGCCCTGCCTTTCGTTCGATTCCGAGCTTGTCCGCAAGTACGGCGGCTTGGGTCCCCGCTACACCTCGTATCCGACCGCAGACCGCTTCACCGAAAGATTCACCGCGGAAGATTTCGTCGACGCGCTGTCGAGGCGCGACTTGGGGCAGGCTTCGCCACCGCTGTCGCTCTACGTGCACCTGCCCTTTTGCGACACGATCTGCTACTACTGCGCCTGCAACAAGGTCATCACCAAGGACCACGGGCGCTCGGCGAAGTATATCCGCTATCTGGGCAAGGAACTCCAGCTCGTCGCCGGGCTGCTCGAACCTGGAGCGACCGTTACGCAACTGCACTGGGGAGGTGGCACACCGACGTTCCTGTCGGCGGACGAAATGACGCTGCTGATGCGCATGTTTCGCGACAATCTGGATTTCGCGGACGAAACCGAATGCTCGATCGAGCTCGATCCGCGCAAGGTTGACGCAGAGACGGTCGGTTTGCTGGCGCAGTTGGGCTTCAACCGACTCAGCGTCGGCATACAGGATTTCGACTCCGCGGTCCAGGCGGCCGTCAACCGCATCCAGGGAGAAGCCGAGACGCTGAAGGTTCTCGATGCCGCACGCGCCAACGGCTTCGCGTCGCTCAACGTCGACCTGATCTACGGTCTTCCGCGCCAGACGGTGATAGGCTTCGACACGACGCTGGAGAAGGTGATCGCCGCTGCACCGGACCGCATCGCCTTGTACAGCTACGCTCACGTGCCGCACCTATTCAAGCCGCAACGGCGCATCGACGAGATCGAGCTTCCGGCGCCTGACGTCAAGCTCGCGATCCTCGAGCGCGCGATCGAAAGATTGACCGGCGCGGGTTACGTCTACATCGGCATGGACCATTTCGCCAAGCCGGATGACGAGCTCGCGGTCGCGCAGCGTAATGGCAAGCTGCAACGAAATTTCCAGGGCTACTCGACGCACGCAGAGTGCGATCTCCTGGCATTCGGAATCTCCGCGATCGCCAAGGTCGGTACGACATACAGCCAGAACGTGCGCACGCTTGACGCGTACTACGATCGGCTCGATTCCGACGCGCTTCCGTGCTTTCGCGGCTGGCGACTTTCGGCCGACGACCGCTTGCGTCGTGATGTCATCCACGCGCTGATGTGCCACTCCGCTGTCAGCGTCGCGGCGATCGAGGCGGCGCACGGCATCTCGTTCGACGACTACTTTGCCACCGAGCTCGAGGCGCTTGAGCCGCTGCGCGACGACGGGATGGTGGACATCACGACCGACGTGATCACCGTGACGCCCCGTGGCCGGCTGCTCGTTCGCAACGTCGCCATGGTGTTCGATCGCTTCCTGCGCGAGCAGACACAGCGTGCCGTCTACTCGCGCGTCATCTAGTGAAGGAGGGCCCGTGAAGGCGATCCGCATCATCCGCGAAGAGCACCGCTCGCTCTCTGCCGTGTTGCACGGCATGCTCTACCTCGTGCGTGAAATCGGCGAACGCGGGATGAAGCCGGATTTCAACGTCCTGGGGGCCATGATTTACTATATCGATACAGTGCCCGAGCGGTTCCACCATCCGAAGGAGGACAAGTACCTGTTCGCGCTGCTGCGGCTCCGCTGGCCGCCGGCTCGAGCCCTGCTTGACCGCCTTGCCGAGGAACACCGCATAGGCGGCGAAAAGATCCGTACCCTCGAGCAGGCACTCGCTCGTTATCAGCAGGGAGGCGCGTCCGAGTTCCCGGCGTTCAAGGCAGCGGTCGACGCCTATGCCGATTTCCATTGGCAGCACATGCGCAGCGAAGAAGAGGAAGTGATGCCGCTCGCGGAAAAACATCTCACGGCCGGCGACTGGGAAGCGATCGACGCCGCGTTTGCCGGACACACGGATCCGCTGCTGGGCGCCGAGGCCGGCGCTGGATACGACCGGTTGTTCCGGCGCATCGTCAGCCTGGCACCGCCGCCGATCGGGGTTGGACCGTCACGCTGACGGGCGTTCCTTGCTGACCGCGCTGCTGTCGGACATCCACGGGAATCTGGAAGCCTTGAATGCGTGCCTGGGGCACGCTCGCAAGCGGGGCGCCGAACGTTTTGCGTTCCTAGGCGATTTCGTCGGTTACGGCGCAGACGCGCGCGAAGTCGTCGACATGGTCGTTCGATACGCCGCGGAAGGCGCGGTGGTTCTCAAGGGCAATCACGATGAGGCGATCGATCAGGGCGGCGGGTATTTCAACGAGGCATCCCGGGCATCGCTGCAATGGGCACGCGAGACGCTTACCTCCGAGCAGAAGGCGTTTCTCGCCGCGCTGCCACTGATCATCCGCGACGGAGAGGTTTGCTACGTACATGCGTCGGCGGCGGCGCCGCGACGCTGGGACTATATCGACAGTCCCGCGACCGCCAAACGCTGCGCCGACGCAGCTCGGACGTCGTACACCTTCTGCGGTCACGTGCACGATCAGGTTCTGTATTTCGAAAATGCGCAGGGCCGAATGCGCGAGTTCCGGCCGTTTCCCGGGACGGCGATTCCGGTGCGCAGCCATCGCCGTTGGGTCGCGATCGTCGGCTCGGTGGGGCAGCCGCGCGATCGCAATCCCGCGGCGGCATATACGCTTTTCGACCTGGGCGGCCAACAGCTCACGTTTTTCCGCGTCCCTTACGATGCAGCGGCTGCAGCCGACAAGATCCGTCGCTGCGGTCTGCCGGGTTCGCTGGCGTATCGCGTGGAATTGGGAATCTGACAAAATACACGAGGACCCGTTAGGTTCTCCGTGCCGATGCAATATGCGCGAAAGACTTCATCCCGGCGCAATCATCGACGGCTATCGCATCGGTGAACGCATTCATCGGGGAGGAATGGGTTCGGTCTACCGGATCGAAGCGCCCGCCGCCGGTGATCCCGGATTCCCGCTGGTGATGAAGGTGCCGCGCCTCGGCCGCGGCGAGGCGACGATCGGCATCGAGAGTTTCGAAATGGAGCAGATGATCCTGCCGACGCTGAATGGCAG
>WNGK01029471.1_pt1 | contig 13057 bp, 13 predicted proteins | sample 5400601 | NCBI WGS metagenome assembly WNGK01 (sample SAMN13153376, study PRJNA577476) | soil metagenome | isolation source: 60 cm soil or saprolite under Garry oak tree replicate 1 | place: USA:California | collected 2016-06-15 | reverse complement strand
CGGATGAGAACTGGAGCGCGATCCAGGAGGCGATCTCCGTATCCAGGAACATCCAGCGGCATACTCAGCTCACGGTCAGGTCGTTCAGCGGGCTGATCGCATTCACAAGAGGACAGCTGACGAAAGCCGAGCAGATCCTGACGGCCGTCGTGACGGAAGGTCGCGAGATGAGCGACTTCAACTACCTGCACAGCCTGATCCACATCGCGCTCGTGCAGCTGTTTCGCGGCGACTTCGACAGGGCTCGCAGCCTGATCGACGAAAGCCTCGCCGCGGGGGAGCGATCAGAAGCCGAGCAGAGATCGGCGGCCGGCGTCACCCTTCACGCCCGGTTGGTGCTCGGCTGGATGCAGCTGGTCCGAGGTGAATCCGCTGACGCTCGGGAAGCGATGGCGATGGTCGTCGAGGCTGCGCGCGGCTCCATCATCCGGCCAATCGTGCCGCTGCCCCTCATCCTCATGGCCGATGTCTGTGTATCCGAGGGCGCGCTCGACGAAGCGACTGCTGTTCTCGCCGAAGCCGTCGCCATGGCCCAATCCCGAGACCAGACATGGTTCCTCGGCCGCGCCGGCCTGGTCAATGCCAAGCTGCGCGTGAGACAGGGCGACCTCGCCGAGGCGGAGTCGCTGGTCCACGATGCTCTGAATCTGGGTCGCGACGCAGACGACCAGATAGGCCTAGTCGACGGACTGGAGCTTCTCGCCCGAATCGCGACGAACCTGGACAGTCACGAGGAGGCAGTGCGTCTGTGGGCGGCGGCTGACTCGCGGCGGGCTGCGCTCGGCTACGCACGCTTCCCCGTAGACGTACCAGGCCACGAGGCTTCCATCGCGGCGGCAAAGGGTGTCCTCGACGCAGATCAGTTCGCGGCTATCTGGGCGGGAGGCGCGAAGCTGTCGGTCGAAGACGCGATCGCCTACGCCGCACGGGGTCGTGGCGAGCGCAAGCGTCCATCCACTGGCTGGGCCAGCCTCACCCCGAGCGAGCTCGAGGTCGTGCGGCTGGTCGGCCAGCACCTGAGCAATCCTGAGATCGCGGCGCGTCTTTTTGTCTCGCGCTCCACGGTCAAGACGCACCTCGTCCATATCTTCAGCAAGCTCGGCATCCAGTCGCGCTCGGAGCTCGCCGCCGAGGCCATCGTTCGCTCGGACCACGCCAAAGATCGATCTCGCGGCTGACGACCGTTGCGCCGGACGACGCTAGCTTGTTCGCCATGAAGAAGCTCCTCTACGCCGGCGTGATCGGTCCCCTGCTTTTCATCGTTGTATTTCTGCTCGAAGGCTTTACGCGCCCTGGCTACAGCCAGTGGCGGAACTTTGTCAGTCAGCTCTCGACAGGGGAGGGCGGATGGATGCAGGTCGCCAACTTCCTCGTGTGCGGCGCTTTGGTCCTGCTTTCCGCGATCGGACTCAGAGAGGCGCTGAAAGGAACACGAGGCGCGATCGGCGCTCCGGTTCTGCTGGGGCTCTTCGCGATCACCCTGCTGGTCGCCGGCATTTTCAGCACCGATCCTGTCCTTGGCTATCCACCCGACGCTCCAGAAACCCAGACGACCCACGGCGCTATTCATGGAGTCGCCGGACTCCTGGCCTTCACGCTGCTGCCCGCCGCGTGCTTCGTCATGGCCTGGCATTTCGGAAGTCAGCCCGGCTCGCGACGCTGGAGTGTCTACTCGATCGCCGCGGGGTTGATCGTGCTAGTCATGTTCTTCGCATCGGGGACGACCTCGACGATGGACATGTCAGGCACCTGGCACAATGCACCGACTGGAATCCTGCAAAGAACTGCGATCATGACGGGCTTTACGTGGATCTCAATCGTGGCCCTGCACCTGGTCCGCCGAAAGGCGTGATCCAGCTCCTGATGAGCTTCGATTTTCGATCCGCCGGACCGCGATCTGATACGCCTCGGTCAGGAACGGTTTGATTCTTTCGAACGTGGCCTCGCTCGGATTCAACACGCAGATGAAGTGGTTGGGGCCGTAGACCGGATGTGGCATCAGAGTGTCCAGCGCGGTGAAATCGTGCTCGGCCTGGTCCGGAAACAAGGATCGAAACGTCTCCTTCGATACGCCAATGTTGAGGCGAAACACGCCAGGCCGGTCCAGGTTGGACAGATTGTCGAACTCACCGTAGTCCTGGGTGACGATCGTCGCGAAGGGAAAGCGCCGCGGCCCCTCCAGGTCGCGTTTCGGGTCGTAGATGAAGAACGTGTCGCCCCACGCCATTTCGGGTGCCCCGTTCTCGGCTGACGCGACCTGCACGTCAACACCCGGATACGTCTCGGAGACAAAACGTCTGATGTCGGTTTCGTCCACGTGTCCAGAATAGTCGGGCGCTCGATGGACTCAAGTCGGAGCGCGGAATCGTCGACGTACCGAGCAATCACTCGGTCCCGTCTTAGCTCATTCAGAAAATCGCTGCGTGGAGAAGTTGGCGGAAGCCGTCATCGAATAGGAGCCGGACGAGGGGTCTGCATCCTCCTCGAGGATGACCTGAAAAATCGATCTCGCGGCTGACGACGCGACGCCTTCCGAAACCTAGCTTCATAGGCATGGAAAACACCACCGTCGTCGAGACCCACAGTCTCACCAAGCGATATGGCAGCGGAGTCCTAGCCGTCGACTCCGTTGACATGAGCGTGCAGCGTGGCGAGGTCTACGGCTTCCTCGGTCCCAACGGGGCCGGAAAGACCACGACCCTGCGCATGCTCGTCGGCCTCATCCGGCCGACCTCGGGCACCGCAACCGTCGCCGGCCAGGCTCCCGGCGACCCAAACGGGCTGAAGCGCATTGGCTCCCTCATCGAGTCGCCCGGCTTCTACCCATACCTGAGCGGTCGCGAGAACCTGAGAGTCGTCGCGGACCTCGCCGGCGTCAACCAGAGGCGCGTGGACGAGGTGCTCGACGTCGTCGAGCTGGGCACACGGGCTCACAGAAAGTTCGGCACCTACTCGACGGGGATGAAGCAGCGTCTCGGTGTCGCCGCTGCGCTGCTCAAGGACCCCGACCTACTGATCCTGGACGAGCCCACCAACGGCCTCGACCCGCAGGGCATGGCCGAGATGCGCAAGCTCATCAAGGACATCGGCCAGGGCGACCGCACGGTGCTCCTCTCTAGCCACTTGCTCGGCGAGGTGGAGCAGATCTGCGACCGCGTCGGCGTGATCAGCAACGGCAAGCTCGTCAAGCAGTCGACCGTTCAGGAGCTGCTCGGTGAAGAGGGCGTGCTGGTCCGGGCTCAGCCCATCGACCAGGCCAACGAAATCTTGTCGCGCATGTTCGGTGCGGACGCGATAACCCGCCAGGACGGCGCGCTCCACTTGAAGACCAGACCGGCGCAGAGCGTGGAGATCAACCGCCAGCTCGTGGCCGCCGGCATCGGGGTGAGCGAGCTGCGCCCATTCGAGAGATCGCTGGAGGAAGTCTTCTTCCAGCTCACAGGGGAGAAGCAAGGATCATGATCGCAACCATCAGAGCGGAATGGCGTAAGAGTCGATTTCGACCGGCGTTCTTCATCGGCACCGGGCTGCTCGGCGCCCTCACGGTGCTCGCTTATGGCGTCAACTGGTATCTCGCGCATCACCCGGGGTCGGCGGAGAGGCCGGTTTCGATACTGAGCCTCTACCCCGACCAGTTCGTCGCCAACGTGCTCGGCGCCGGGTTCCCACTCGGGGCTGCCATGGCCATAGTCGTCGGTGCGATCTACGCCGGGTCGGAGTTCGGTTGGGGCACGCTGAAGACGATGTTCACGCAGCGTCCTGGCCGGCTGACCGTCTGGGCGGGTCGCATGACGGTATTTGCCGCGTGGATGCTCATCATGACCCTCGTCCTGTTCGCCATCGGCGCAGCAAGCAGCGTGGTTGTGGCCACATTCGAGAGCCACGTCATCACGTGGCCCGCGGCCATCGACGTTGCCAAGGGCATCGGTGCGATCTGGCTCATCTTCACGGTCAACGGCGCGATCGGGATGGCGCTCGGCGTGCTGATCAAACAGCCGGCGGCCGCGCTCGGCGTGGGCCTTGTGTACTTGCTTTCGGTCGAGATCATCGCGGTCCGCTTTGTCGACGCTCTCAACAACGGCGCCTACAAGTGGATCGGCAACTTGTTCGTCAACCAGAACGCGAGCGCTCTCTTGCAGAGCTTCACCCCGGCGCGAAACGCTTCCGCGATCAGCGCTGAGCAGGCGGTGATCGTGCTGGCCGCGTACGGCATTGGCCTCGTGGTCATCGCCGCCGGGCTGCTGCGCCTGAGGGACGTCACATAGAGCAGAGATATCAGCGACAACCGCTCCGGGGCCGGCCGTGGTCTTGGATTACGGGCCGGCCTCGGCTTACCGACGGCCTCATCGTCGCCTTCAACCTGCTGGCCGGCGGCCTGTCGCTGCTCGGCAGCGCATTCCAGCCGTCGCTGCTCGTGGTCATCCTGCCCGTGATCACGATCCAGGCGGGGGCGTTGTGGTGGCGCCGCCGCCATCCTGTCGCGGTCCTGGCGGTAATCATCGCCGCCGCGCTGGCGTGGTGGCTGGCCGTGCCCTCACGCGAGCCGGGAAGTCCCGCGCTTGCCTTCGCCGTCTATGCGGTTTCGGTCTACGACAACAGCCGCGTACGGCTGTGGGTGGCCGGCATTGCGATCGCACTCATCGGCGCCGCCATCGCTCTACTGATCCTGGGCGACTTCCCGATCAGCCGGAACCTACTTCCGGCGGGCGCGTCGTCGCTCGTCGCCTGGGTGGTCGGCGACTACATGCGCTCGCGCCGCCAGTTCTTTCTCGACGTGGTGGCCCGCCACCGGCAGGAGCGCGAGCAGGCCACCGAGGACGAGCGCCTTCGCATCGCGCGCGAGCTCCACGACGTGGTCGCCCACAAGGTCAGCCTGATCGCCATCCATGCCGGGGCGGCCCGCGTCTCGGGCAGCTCCGGCAACGAGGCCCTCGCGACCATCGAGCAAGGAGCGCGCGAGACGCTGGCCGAGCTCAACAAGTTGCTCGGCGTGCTGCGCAAGACTCCCGCCACTCCCGAGCTCGCGCCGCAGCCGACGCTCGACGCCGTCGACACCCTGCTCAAGCCCGCCCGTGAGGCAGGCCTGCAGGCGACGCTCAAGGTGACCGGCGAGAAACGGGAACTGCCTGAGGCGCTCGACCTCTCCGCCTACCGGATCGTCCAGGAGGCGATCACCAACGCGCTCAAGCACGCCAACGCGAGTCGCATCGAGGTCACGGTCGATTACGCACCGGATGCGCTGGCGCTGACCATCAGCGACAACGGCACTGGAGCCACGAACGAGCCGTCGACCGGCCACGGGTTGATCGGGATGCGCGAGCGGGTGGAGTTGTTTCCGGGCAGGGTTCAAGATGATCGTCCAGTCCCAGCCCGACCTGCAGGTCGCGGGCGAAGCCGCGGACGGCCAGGAGGCGATCGACATCGTCCGCAAGGAGCGCCCCGACGTCGTGCTGATGGACATCCGGATGCCGCGCATCGATGGCATCCAGGCGACGCGCGAAATCGCCAACTCGACGCGCGTCGTCATCCTCACGACCTTCGAGCTCGACGAGTACGTCTTCGACGCTCTGGCCGCGGGCGCGTCAGCATTTCTGCTTAAAGCAGCGCCACCCGAGGACCTGATCAAAGCCATCCGGGTCGTCGCGGGTGGCGACGCCCTGCTCGCGCCATCCGTCACCAAGCGCCTCATCGAGGAGTTCGCCAGGCGCCCGGAACCGGCCGCACGCAAGAGCAAACAGCTCGACTTGCTGACCGACCGCGAACGCGAGGTATTGCTGGAGGTCGCGCGAGGCCTGACCAACGCCGAGATTGCCCAACGCCTCCACGTCAGTGAGGCGACGGTGAAGACCCACGTCGCCCACCTGCTCGATAAGCTCGAGCTGCGAGATCGCGTGCAGGCGGTCATCCTCGCCTACGAGACAGGTCTGGTCGGTCAGTGACCGCCGGCGCAGCGCGGAGATTCACCGCAGCCGTCGTCATCCTCGAGGCCGCTTCCACCGTGCTGTTCCTGAGGGCTGCGGACTACTCGCTCGCCACCCTCAACGACCCAGCAAGACTGCTCCACGCAGGCGCACGGGGCGCCGACCTCCTCTGGCTCGCGTCGGTGCTCGACATGCTCGGTTACCTCGCAGCGATTCCGGTCGCGCTTTATCTGCGAGAGCGATTCCGCGGCGAGCCGGGCTCAGATTTGTTCACGCTGGCCGGCGTGGCGTTCATGCTCCTGGGCGCAGCGGCCGCCATCGCGTTCGCCACCGCCGGCCCACAGCTGATCAGGGAGTACGCGGCGAGCCCCTCGGGTCGCTTTGCAACCCTGAAGGCGTTCGAGACCCTGTATCGAATCGTCTTCTACGGCATCTGGCAGACCCTCGATGCGGCGCTGGCGGGCGTCTGGGCGCTCGGCATCGCCAGGCTGGCGCAGAAGCATCGAGCGACCACGCTGGGACTGGTGCTTCTGGCTGTCGGCGCAGCCGCCGGCGCCGTCGCGATCGCCCGCGTTTCCGGAGTCCTTCCAGCCGCCTGACGACTCGGTACGCTAGCGACTCCGGTGGCTGTCTCGACCGAAGAACGCCGCATCGTCACCGTGCTCTTCGCCGACATGGCAGGCTCGACCGCGCTCACCGAGCAACTCGACCCCGAGGAGATGCGCGGCCTGCTCCAGCGCTACTACACCATCGCGCGCGAGTCGGTCGAGCAGCACGGCGGCACGGTCGAAAAGTTCATCGGCGACGCGGTGATGGCGGTGTTTGGGCTGCCGTCCGCCCACGGCGACGACCCCGACCGCGCGGTGGCCGCGGCGCTGACGATCCGCGACCGCACGCAACACGACAGGCAGCTGAACGGGAAACTCGCCCTGCGCTTCGGCGTCAGCATCGGCGAGGTCGTCGCCAACCGCGACCACTCGAGAGGCGACTTCCTCATCACCGGCGACGCCACCAACGTCGCAGCACGCCTCCAGCAAGCTGCCGAACCCTGGTCCATCCTCGTCAGTGACCGCACCGTCCGCGCCGCCAGCAATTTCGAGTTCGGCGACGCGATCCCGATCAGCGCTCGCGGCAAGTCCGCGCCGGTCCGCGCTCACGAAGTGATCGGCCCCAAGAAGCCGAAGGCCAGAACGCGAATCTCCGCGCCGCTCGTCGGCCGCGAGACCGAGCTTGCCCAGCTGCAGCTGGTCGCACGCAGGGCAGTCACAGAAAAGCGCCCCTCGCTCGTCAGCGTCATCGCGCCGGCCGGCGTGGGCAAGACGAGATTGGTCGAGGAGTTCCTCACCTGGCTGCCGGCCCTCGTGCCCGACGCCGCGGTGGCCACCGCGCAGTGCCTGCCCTACGGCCAGCAGCTCACGTACTGGCCGATGCGCCAGGTCCTGTTCACGTTGACGGGCAAGAATGAGGACACGTCGCCCGCCGAGCTGCGCGATGCGATCAACAGGTGGTTGACCAACCTCGGTGTCCAGAACGCTGAAAGCGACTCCAAGATGCTGGCCGCGACCATCGGCGCCGGGACCGAAGGCGTCGACAAGGACCTCCTCTTCACGGCGTGGCGCAACGCGCTGGAAGCCACCGGCCGGCGCAACCTACTCGTCATCGTTTTCGAGGACCTGCACTGGTCGAGCGACAGTCTCCTCGACCTCGCTCAGTTCGTCATGCAGCCGCGCGGCGACTCGGCTGTGCTGATGATCGTGCTCGCCAGGCCGGAGCTGCTCGACCGAAGACCCAGTTGGGGAGGCGGCAAGCTCAATCACCTCGCCATCGCGCTCGAACCACTGGCCAGCAACGCGATCGCCGAAATGATCCGCCACCTCATGGACACCGACCAGCCTGCCGTGGTCAGGCTCGTCTCCGAGCGCGCCGAGGGAAATCCCTTCTATGCCAGCGAGCTCGTCCGCTCGTACCTCGAGCATGGATCGCTCGAGCGCCTTCCCGATACGGTCCAGGCCACCGTTCTGGCGCGCCTCGACCTGCTACCCATAGAAGAAAGACGCGTGCTGCAGCTGGGCAGCGTCTTCGGTCGGTCGTTTCGCGCGGCGGGCGTGGCGGCGCTGGAGCTTGGCGAGGCGCCGCAAGTCAACCATCTTTGCGAGAACCTGGTCGATCGCGACCTCGTTCGACCCACCGAAGGCGACCGCTACACGTTCCGCCACATCCTCATCCAGGAGGTCGCCTACAGCACCCTGCCGAGAGTTGAGCGCGCGCGCCTTCATGCTCAGGCCGCACGCCGCGGTGCTCTACACGGCCCTCGAGCCGGGAACTGACAACACAAAACAGATCCGAGACCAGGCTGCGAAATGGTTGCTCAAGGCGGCGGATGTGGCGGTCGCCGCCGCTGCGACTCCCGAGGCGCTCCGCCACATCCGGGCGGCGTTTGACTTCGTCGACAAGGCTCGCCTGCCCGGACTCCACGAGCGGATCGGCGACCTCACGCAGGGCGATCCCGCACTCGAGGAATACCGCATCGCGCTGGAGCAGTACGAGGCGTTCAGCTGCCCGGTCGACGATCAGCTGCGCGCGATCGCCGGCATGTTGACGGTCGCCACGCGATGGGTCGGATCGGTCGGCGACCGCCCTTCGGAGGGGCGGCTTCAGGAGCTGCGCGCGAGAGGCATCCGCCTGCTCGAGAAGGCGAACGACAAGTACTCAATCGGACGGTTTCTCGCGGCCGACGCCTTCTTTCCGTTCTGGCTTCGGGCTCGGCGCGCTCCTACGCCGGAGGAGGTGGCCCAGGCTCGAGCCAGCGCGGAGCGCGCACTGGAGATTGCCACGGAGCTCGGGAACGCAGACCTCCAGAGCATCGTGCTCGACGCAATGGGAGTCGAGGCACAGGCGCTCAATGACTGGGCAAAAGCCCGGGAGACGGCCTACAGGAGGATCGCGTTCGAATCGAAGCTCAGCTTCTACGAACGAGTCGACGCGCACGCTGCGGTGGCCTGGATGTCTTACCTGATGGGTGACCTCGTCACCGCGGAGAAGGACTCGGCAGAGATGGTCGCGCGGCTTCTCCCAGGCCAGGTGCCTCATCCGGCCCTGCACCTCCTCTCGTGGCGCGCCATGACCCTGTTCACGCTCGGCAGGTGGGATGAGGCCGCGACGACGTTCTGGCGGGCGATCGAGACCTGGCATGACGCCGACAACATCGCGGCGGGTTTTGCGCTGCGCGGATTCTCCGTCGGGCTCGACATCGGCCGCGCCCGTGGCGACGAACGTCTGGTGAGCGCGGCGACGGAGGCCATGGAGACGGTCATCGCGCGCTACCCGCCGGACAGCCACAACCGCGCCTGGTTCGCGTACACGCACGGCGAGAGCGGCTTCATGAACGATCGCACGCTGCATGGGGCTGAGAATGCCGAGCGCCGGCTGTCGCTTGCCTGCGATCGCGGAGAGGCGCTGCCGGACCGTACGCGGACCGGAATCCTGGCCGCGGGGATCCGCCTCCGCGTGCCGCTGCTCGAGGCGCAGGCGAGGCGTTCTCTCGCCCTGGCTCATCACGACGCGGGCGAGATGGCGCAGGCAATCGCCATCTGGGACCGGATCGGCGCCGTGCCGCAGCTCGGTCGCGGCAAGGCAGAGCGCGGCGTGCTGACCGGCGACGCGGCCCAAACCGAAGCCGGGCTGGCGATCCTGAGGAGGCTCGGCGACGCGGCTTACGAAGACAGGTTTAAGGTATCGCTGACATGACAAAAGACAACGCGCGACAGGTGTTCAACGTTGGCATCTACGTCGTGGTGGCCGCGACAGTGCTCCAGTTCTTCCTGGCGGGACTCGGGATCTTTGGCAGCGCCGACCTGTTCTTCTGGCACACCAGCGTCAACCCGTTCCTGGTCGGGGTTCTGCCGCTGCTCCTGGTGCTGGTCGGCTGGTACGCCGGCGTGGACGTTCGCATGCGCTGGCTGACCGCGTCGATGTTCGGCCTGGTTGTCCTGCAGTCACTCCTGCTCTTTCCTTATCACGCCGCCGCCCCCGAGCCATGGCGCGCGATCTCTGCGCTCCACGCCCTCAACGCGGTCTTCATCTTCTGGGTCTCGCTGCAGCTGCTCGACCGGGTGCGTCACCCGCGAACCGCGACGTCAGGGGTAGGAGAGAACGCAGCCCCCAGCCCCGCCGTTGAACGCGTTGCTCCATAGCGACTGAGCCGCAAACGTCCCCGTCGTCAGGCTGATGTTCGCGGCGGCGCCCTGACCTGAGCTGATCCAGGCGCACTTGTCGGCGTTCTCCGCGCCGCGGCTGTCGAGCCATCCGGAGTTGGGGAACGGATCGGTGATCGTCTCGGCATACTCGTGGCCGCCGACGATCGAGAAGCCGTCGAGCTGCCCGTTGCCGCCCGAGTTGACGAAGTTCTGGCCGCAGGCCGCACCGGCGTCCGGCTGGTAGGGAATGTACGAGTAGGAAAGGCTGCCGCTCGAGCTGTGATAGGCGCACCAGACGGTGCCGAAGCCATTCTCAGAGTGGCCGCTTGGCGTGAAGACCATGTAGTCGGCGCTGGCGTTGACGCCGCCGAAATGGGACGCAAGGCGCGCTGCCTCGTTGGCAATGTCGTTCTGCGTCGGGCTGGCCGGCACGGTCGCGCTGTCGTTCCAGTTTCCGGCGAGCTGCCCGGACTTGTTGTCGGGTCGAACCGTGCCGCTCGCGCAGACGCTCGTGCCGTTGGGGACGCCCTGGCAGTACTGGGTCGTCGAGCTTGCCCACGTGCTGCCGCCCACCCCGCTGAAGAAGGAGGTGACGTAGGCCTGCGCCGAGCCGGCGCTAGACCACTCCGAACCCCAGAAGACGATGTAGACCTTCGGGCTTGATTCGATCGAGCCGCCGTGCGAGAAGAGGTTGGTGCCGTGCTTCGGCTTGCCGCCGTGTGCCGGCTTGGGCTTCAAGAAGGTCGTCCCCGCCTGGTGAGCCGAGGTGCCCGCAGAGGCGGCAAGCAGGAGCACGAACGCGACAAGCAGGGACGTGGCGAGCTGGAAAGGACGGCGCATGGGGGTTCCTCCCTCTTAGGCGGCTACGACGGCGGGCGTAGTTATAGCGGGGAGGCTGTTACGCGTCAATCAAGTTGACGCCGACCAGCTGGGGCCGCCGGTTCGTTTGTACTTCCTGTGACGTGGTAACAACCCGCCACCCCTCTCCCTGCAGCGGGAGAGGGCTGCCCAGACGGAGGTTTTCAAGTTCACTTAATGGCGGCTGAAATCCAGGGTTGGCCGGGTTACCATCCCGGGTCGGTGAGTGAGCCCACGCCCGCGCCGCCCGCAGACGTGCCTGTAGATCCGCTTTACACCCACGCCGCCTCGCCGTTCGTAAGGACGGAAGCGCCGACGCCGGTCGCGTTTGCGTCACCGCCCGACACACCGACGGTGTTCAGGCCGCTGTCGACCTGGACCACCTACAAGACGCAAATCCAGTTCGGGCTGGCGATCCTCGCCTATCTGATGTTCCTGGTCGGTGCGGTGGTCGTCGTCCAGGCCAACCACGACGAAGCGTATGTGTTCGAGATCGCGGCCTTGCCGCTGGTGCCGGCGGCGGTCGTGATCTGGTTGACAGTGCGGTCGCTGAGTCGCCTGGACGAGGTCCAGAAGCGGCTTCAGATGCAGGCCCTGGGGTTTTCAATGGCAGCGACGGCGCTGGTGACCTTCGGGTACGGATTTCTCGAGGGCGCCGGGCTTCCGCACCTGAACTGGACGCTGGTGCTGCCGCTGATGACGATGCTCTGGGGCCTCGGCCTGGGAGTGCTTGCCCTGAGGTACCGCTTCCGCCGCTAGACTGGCGGCGTCTTGGGGGGTAGGACGCCATTCCAGGTCGGCCTGCTGTCGGTGGTCCTGCTGCTCTCGGTCCTGGTCACGATCGGCCAGCTGCCCACGACCCATCGCACGGTCGCTGTGTCGTCCTCGCTTCGTCAGTCTTTCGGATCTCTCCCCGAATCGTGGGATCTCGACGCCGACATCGGCTCGGTGATGGTGCTGTCGTGGCGCGGAGCGGTGGATTGGTCGGACGTGCGGCCGGTCCTGGTGAACAACCACATCGGCGGCGTGCTTCTGTTCACGCCGAACTTCGGCGGCGACCCTGCGAGCCTGCGCGAGCTGACCACTCGCATTGAAGGTGTAGCCCAGAGCACATGCCTCGGCCACCCGATCCTGGCGATGCTCGACGAAGAAGGTGGAGAGGTCTCGAACGTGAAAGCAGACTTCGCGCCGCCGTGGCCGGCGGTGATGGCCGCCTCCGGCCCTGACCAGGTGCGCGAGCTCGAGCGGATCAACGGCGCCGGCCTGCGCGCCGCGGGAGTGGGCCTGAACCTGGCGCCCGTGGCCGATGTGCGGACGAATCCGCGCGATGGAATCATTGGTCTCCGCTCTTTTGGCGGCAATCCATCGGTGGTCGCGCCGCTGGTCAGCGCAGCGGTGGCTGGTTTGCACGACGGCGGAGTGGGGGCGACGGTGAAGCACTTTCCGGGATTAGGTGGTGCGGCGGGCGACCCGCATGTCGCGATCCCCACCGACTCTGAATCGGAAGGACGTTGGCAGCAGGTGCAGGTGCCGGCATTTCAAGCAGGCATCGCGGCCGGGGCCGACGCTGTGATGGTGACGGCGGTCTACGTGCCGGGCCTCGGCGGAGGGAGCACGCCGGCGATGTTCTCTTCGTCAGTGGTCGGCCGCCTGCGCACCCAGCTCGGATACGAAGGCGTGATCGTTTCCGACTCACTGAGCATGTGGGGCATCGGTCAGCGGTGGGCCCTGCCTGAAGCTGCGGTGATGGCTTTGGCCGCCGGCAACGACATGCTTCTGTTGGGCGCGGGCGACCCAGGCTACGAGGCTGACGCGATCGCGGCCGTACGGTCCGCTGTGGTGTCGGGCCGTCTCGACCGAACGAGGCTTCACGAATCGGCGATGCGGGTGAACGCGCTCAGGGACCGGTGGGGTGGCCGTTACGAACCCTGCGGGGCGCCTGCGACCGCGTGAGTGGCGGGGTTGGCCTCGGCGGGTAAAATCGAACCTCTGGCCGAGCGGGAGTAGCTCACTTGGTAGAGCGCGACCTTGCCAAGGTCGAGGTAGCGGGTTCGAAGCCCGTCTCCCGCTCCAGTACCAAGC
>WNGK01013250.1_pt1 | contig 13061 bp, 14 predicted proteins | sample 5400601 | NCBI WGS metagenome assembly WNGK01 (sample SAMN13153376, study PRJNA577476) | soil metagenome | isolation source: 60 cm soil or saprolite under Garry oak tree replicate 1 | place: USA:California | collected 2016-06-15 | reverse complement strand
ACTGGTCTTCGCCACGCGCTTCCCGGTCCCGATCACCGCGGCGGTCGGCACCCGAAGCGGTGCGTCGCGGACCGGAGGATCGAACCGGAACCCCGGCCCGACGTACGCGCATCCTCGGGCGAGGGCGACGGCCGCCAGCTCCATCCGCCGTTCGTAGGAGAGGACCGGCTCGTCGGAGAGGTCGAGGACGGCGTCGGCGCGGAGTTCGTCGATGGCCGCGGCCAGCGCGCCCATCGGGTCGACCTCGCCGCGGAGGACGGGCACGCGGCCCAGGTCCAGGGCCCGCTCGCGGTCCAGCTTCTCCGCCCCGCCGACGGCCAGGGCTGCCAGCACGTCATAGCCCGAGGCCGCCGCCGAGGACAGTCCCCATCGCGTGACCTCCGGGTAGTGTTCGCCGTCGACGAGCGCGATGACCTTCACGGGGACGGGTCCAGTCTCGTGGCCTTCGGATCGTTCGGGAGGGGTCCGGCCGGTCCCTCGCATCGGGACGGCGCATCCAGATTGTAGCCGGGCGGGACCCCTAGTCGGCTTCTGCCCCGATCGGGGCGCGGCCGCCGTTCTGCATCAGGGACTCCAGGTGCCGGTGGTACTGCTGGCCGCTCGACGGCGAGAAATGGGCGAGCACGGTCTGGCCGCCGAAGGGGAACTTGCGCTGGATCTTCACCTCGTCCCCCTCGACCTCCACGACGTTGTAGCACGGCCTGGTGTGTCCGCGGAGCCGCAGTGAGGACGCGGTGCCGGCGTTCGTGATGTACATGTGCTCGAGGCGCCACACGTACGGCACGTGCTTGTGGCCGGACAGCACGACCTGCACGCCGAGCTCCACCAGCAGTTCGAGGAGGTCGCCCGCGTCCATGACCGTGCTCCGCTCGCGGCCCGTGCCCGGCACCGGGATCAAGTGGTGGTGCAGCGCGAACACCTTCAGGTCGGCCGGCTGGGCGAACTGCTCGCGGATCCAGTCGTAGCGTTCCCGGCCGATCTGCCCTTCGTTCAGGTCCGGCTCGCTCGAGTCGGCGCCGACGATGCGGATCCCCCGGACGTCGTGGACCCAGTGCCGGGGCCCGATCAGCTCCTCGAAGTGCAGGTAGCCGACGTTGCGCGCGTCGTGGTTCCCCGGGACGGTCACGATGGGTGCCTTGATCCGGTCGAAGTAGGCCACGACGTTCTTGTACTCCTGCCGGTAGCCCTCGTTCGTGAGGTCGCCGGTGCACACGACGACGTCGGGCTCCAGCTCGTTCAGCTCCACGATCACGCGGTTCATCAGGTTGGGGACGAAGAACGGCGACCCGACGTGGAGATCCGAGATCTGCGCGATCGTGGTCATGTGGTTCCAGTGTACCGATGGCGCCGGGGGCGCGTGCCATGGTACGTGCGCTTGAGCGTTCGCCGCTCCGGGGGGATACTCGGAGGAGCATGTCGCCCTTCCGTTGACGCTGAGCGTCCGCCCGAGCTGACCGAACGCCCGGTGCGCCGCGAGGGCCGCCAGGGGCCTGGGGGCATTCGGCCCCCCGGTCGGGTGGCGTGTGTTCGTTGCTCGGGAGGGAGCGCCGGATGACGCGAGAGAACGTCGATTCGATCAGGCGAGGGTTCGAGGCGTGGCTCCAGGGCGACTTCGACACGATGCTGGGCATGATCGAGCCGGACGTCGAATGGATCGCCTTCGAGCCCGGTCCCTGGGACTGTCACGGTCGCGACCAGATGGAGAGGGTCATGCGCGAACGGTTCCATCACGGTGCGCGCGGACGGCTGGCGGAGGTGCTCGACGCCGGGGACAAGGTGGTGATCTGCGTCAGCGACCGGACGATCGGGGAGGCGCTCGGTCTGGACGTGGACCGGATTACAACGTGCTCACGTTCCGCGACGGCAAGGTCGTTCGGATGAAGGACCACCTGCACCGGAACGACGCCCTCGCCGACGCGGGGGTCCCGGCCGGGTAGGCACGAGGGCCGTCGGGATCCTCAGCGCGGGGGGTTGAAGCCGGCGCGCATCCCGCCGTCGACCAGCAGGACGGCTCCCGACACGAACGACGATCCCTCGCCGGCCAGGTACACGGCCGCGTTCGCCACGTCCGTCGCCTGGCCGATCCGGCCGATCGGGGGGACCGGCCAGTCGCCGTCGTCCTCACCACCGGAGCCGCCCGATCCATCGCCGACCGGTGCGAAATGCCGCATCCCGGGAAGGATGTCGCCGGGACAGATGCAGTTCGAGCGGACGCCGGCGGGCCCGCCGTCCAGGGCGAGCATCTTCGACAGCATGATCACGGCGGCCTTCGACACCGAGTAGGCGCCGATCGAATGCTCGCCGGTGACCCCCGCGTCGGAGGACACATGGATCATGCAACCGCGTCGCGCGGCCAGGTGCGGATAGGCCGCGCGGGCGTAGAGGAAGTACCCGCGCACGTTGACGGCCATCACCCGGTCGAAGTCCTCGACCGGCGTGTCGACGGTCCGCGCCGCGACCCCGATCCCGGCGTTGTTCACCAGCACGTCGAGCGCGCCGAGCCGCTCCACCGCGGCCTCCACCGAATCCCACACCGCGACGTCGTCGGCCGCGTCGGCCCGGAGGAACCACGCATCCCCGGACGCACGGAGCCGCGACTCGGCCTGCTCCCCGAGCGAGCGATCCCGCCCCGTGATCACGACCCGCGCTCCCTCGTTCAGGAACCGTTCGGCCATGGCGAACCCCAGGCCGGTCGTGCCGCCCGTGATCAGCGCGTTCCGTCCCTCGAGCTGAGCCACTGGCGAAGCCTATCCGCCCCCGGCCTCTGGCACACTTGGCGCGGGTGAGCGGCCGGTGAACCTCCTCGACGTCGTGGTCCTGGTGTGGGCCGGCGTGGCCGCGTTCGGGGGGTACCGGCGAGGCGCCGTGCTCCAGGTCACCGAGTACGCCGGGCTGATCGCGGGGCTGGTGCTCGGAGCGGTCGTCGCTCCGCACATCGCGCGCCTGGTGCAGCCAGGGCTGGAGCAGGCGCTCCTCGCCCTGGTCGCCCTGGTGGCCGTCGCGGCGCTCGGCGAGCTGGTCGGGTGGCTGGCGGGACGGCGCATCTGGGCCGTGACCCACCGGACGATCCTGGGCCCGATCGACGCCGGCGCGGGGTCCGTGGTGAGCGTCGTGGCCGTGCTGCTGGCGACGTGGTTCCTGGCGTACAGTCTCTCGGCGGGTCCGTTCCCGCCCCTCAGCCGGGAGATCCGCTCGTCCGCGATCGTGCGCGGGCTGGACGGCGCCCTCCCTCGCCCGCCCGCGCTGCTCGCCCAGATCCGGGTGTTCCTCAACCGCTTCGGCTTCCCCGATGTGTTCGCCGGCCTGCCGCCCGAGCCGGCCGGGCCGGTGAAGGGCCTCACGTCGAAGCAGGCCGAAGCGATCGCGCGGCAGGGCGACGCTTCGACCGTCAAGATCGTTGGGCAGGCGTGCGGAGCGATCCAATCGGGCAGCGGGTTCGTGGGCGCATCGCACTACGTCGTGACGAACGCTCACGTGGTCGCCGGCATCTCCCGCCCCCAGGTCCGCTTCCCGGGCGGGACCGCCGAGACGGGCGTGCCCGTCCTGTTCGACCCGAGGCTCGACGTTGCGATCCTCTTCGTGTCATCGACGCCCGCTCCGGTCCTCCCGCTCGACCCGGGCGCGGTCGACCGAGGAACGCAGGGTGCCGTGATCGGGTACCCGGGGGGTGGGGCCGAGACCGTCGCGGCGGGGGCCGTCCGGCGCGAGCTGTCCGCGGTGGGCCGCGACATCTACGGCCGGTCGATCGTCTCCCGCAGCATCTACGAACTGCAGGCCCAGATCATCCCGGGAGACTCCGGCGGCCCGTTCCTGCTGGCGGATGGACAGGTCGGCGGCTTGGTGTTCGCCGCGTCGACCACCGACTCGAAGATCGGCTACGCCCTGACCTCGCCCGACGTGCTCGCCAGGCTCCGGCAAGCCGAAGGCAGGACCGGGGCCGTCTCCACCGACGGCTGCGCGCGCTGACGGGTGCCGCTCGGGGGATGGCGACCCCCTCCGTTCGGCCTCCCCCGAACGAGACCCCGCAGGACCATCCGGCGTGCCGGACATGGGACCTTCGGCCGAAGTCGTCGGAACCGGCGCCCACTACCGTGGCGTCGGGAGGACGCACGATGCCGGGCGCCTCGAGGGACCCAGGAGGTTCGGTCGGAGACCGCTCCGCCGGACCCACCCACATGACGGTCGACGATCTCTGGCACGCCTATCACTCGACGAGGTCACCCGCGCTGCGGGATCGCCTGGTCGTCCACCATGCGCCGCTCCTGAGGTTCGTGGCGTCGCGGATCGCGGCCGCGCTCCCCCGAGCCCTGGATCGGGCCGACCTGACATCCGAGGGGTCGTTCGGGCTCCTCGCCGCCGTGGAACGGTTCGACCCGGACCGGGGGGTGCGGTTCGAGAGCTACGCGCGACCGCGGATCCACGGGGCGATGCTCGACGGCCTTCGACGGATGGACTGGGTGCCACGAACCATCCGGGCGCGGGCGAAGCTGATCGACCGGACCCTGGATGAGCTGGCCGTCTCCCTGGAGCGCTCCCCCACCGACGTCGAGGTGGCCGCGCGGCTCGGTTTGACCCTTCCGGAGCTCCGGGCATCGCTGCAGGAGGTCGCCTCGATGGCGCTGCTCTCCCTGGACGCGACGCGACCGGACGATCCGGAAGGTGAGTGCCTCCGGGACTCGCTGGCCGATCGCGACACGGCTCCGGTCGACGGAGACGCCGTGCGGTCGGCGGTGCGCGAGGCCCTGGACGCGCTCCCGGAGCGGGAGCGTCGCGTGGTCCTCCTCTATCACTTCGAAGGCTTCACCTTGTCTCAGATCGGCGAGATCCTCGGCGTGTCCGAGTCCCGCGTCTGCCAGGTCCACATGGCGGCCGTCCGCAAGCTCCGGGTCCGGATGAGCGGCTCCGATCCGGACCGCGATCGGGTGCTGGGGAACGTGGCCTGACTATTCCTCCATCAGGACCCGCACGTCGCCGCGGCGATCCAGGAGCGAGAACGAGCTGATCTCGCCGTCCCGGCGGAACACCATGGAGATCGTGCTGTCCCCCACCCGCAGGTTGCGAAGCTCGACCTGGTTCAGCCACGGCGGCAGGTGCGGCTTGTTCACCGTGAGCACGTTCTGGTGGGCCATCGCCGAGATGCCCAGCATCGCCTGGAGCAGCAGGAACGGCGACCCGGCCGCCCATGCCTGCGGGGAGCAGGCCACGGGGTAGCCGACCGGCCGGTTCGGCGTCCGCCGCGTGAACCCGCAGAACAGCTCCGGCAATCGCATGTAGTCGGCGTGGATCGCCGCGTCGAACAACGCCGTCGCCACGCGGTTCGTCGCCTTCACGAAGCCGTACCGCTTCAGCCCGGCCGCGATCAGCGCGTTGTCGTGCGGCCACACCGAGCCGTTGTGGTAGCTCATGGGGTTGTACGCGGCGGCCGTCTTCGACATGGTCCGGATGCCCCACCCGCTGAACATGTCCGGCTGCAGGAGGCGGCGGGCCACCTTCTCGGCCTTGTCAGGGTCGAGGATGTCGCAGTACAGCCCGTGACCGGGGTTCGACACGACGCTCCGGACCTGCCGCTTGTCGCCGTCCAGGGCCTGGCAGTAGTACTGCTCGTCCTCCATCCAGAACGCCTCGTTGAACCGCTCCTTGAGCTGGAGGGCCTCCTCGTGCAGCCGCGTCGACGTGCGGTAATCACCCAGCTCTTCGAACACGCCGGCCACGCGCTCCTTCGCCATGTAGATGTAGCCCTGGACCTCGACCAGCGCGATCGGTCCGGCGGCGATCCTGCCGTCGGAGTGGACGACCGAATCCCACGAGTCCTTCCACCCCTGGTTCGTCATGCCGGACGTCGACCGCGTCTGGTACTCGACGAAGCCGTCCCCGTCCGCGTCCCCGATACTGTCGATCCAGTGCAACGCCGCTTGCACGTTCGGCGCGAGCTCACGGGCGAACTCCAGGTCGCCGGTCCACCGGAAGTACTGGGCGTACAGCAGCACGAACAGCGGCGTGGCGTCCACGGTCCCGTAGTACGGCGTGTGCGGGATGAACCGGGCGCCGGCAAGCTCACCGCGGCGGATCTCGTGGAGGATCTTCCCGGGCTCCTCGTCCCGCCACCGGTCGTCCTTCGACCCCTGGTGCCGGGCCAGGAACCGCAGGGCGTCGCGGGCCAGCCCCGGGTTCACGGTGAGCAGCTGGTGCGCCGACAGCAGCGTGTCCCGTCCGAACACCGTCACGTACCAGGGGATGCCCGCGGCCAGTGTGGCGCCGTCCTCGCTGGCCGTGTACAGCGCGCGGAGGTCGCGCAGCCCCCGGGTCAGGAGCTGGTTGAAGAGCTCGTTGTCCGTGATGATCTCCGTGCACTCGCGCTCCCAGTCCTCGTACGAGCGGCGCAGCTCGTGGACCGCCACGTCGAACTCCTTCGCCGGGGGCGCGTCCCCGTCGACGATCAGGTCGAACCCGACGGACACCATCCGGGTCTGGTGGGGGGCGAGGTGGAGCGAGAAGTCCACCTCGACCCGGTCGCCCAGGACCTCCACGCGGTCAGGCGGGTTCCCGAACTCCACCACCGTTCGCCGGGTCAGCCCGTCGAGGCCGTCGTGGGCGAACTCCAGCCGCTTGCCGTCCGCCACGGGCGGATGATGGTGGCCCCAGCGCTCCCGCCGGAACCCTCGGACGTCGAAGATGTCGGCGAAGTCCGCGGCCAGCGAGAACGACAGCGTGAGGTGGACGGGATACGCGTTGTAGTTCTTCACCCTGACCCGTTCGAACAGCCGCCCGTTGATCGCCCGGACCCGGCGGACGTTCAGCGTCTGCTGCGGGACGGCCAGCTCGTCGTCCGTGTAGAGGTCGGGGTTCGTCAGGTCCACGTAGGACATGTAGGCGCGCTCGGCAGACGAGGAGAGCAGCACGGGGTCGCGCCCGGAGAGCCTCATCCGGTAGTGCGACAGGAACCGGGTGTCGCGGTGGTAGAGGCCGAGGCCGAACTCCTTCCGGTCGTCGAGGTTCCCCTCGACGTCGGAGTAGAGGAATGTCTCGCCTTCCTTCGTCGCCAGGACCTTGCTGGCGAGGTCGGTGAGCAACGCGGGCACGCCCTCGGTGGTGGGCGCGGCCTGGAACTGGCCTTCGATCGCGGCGGGTTCGGCTTCCATCCTTCCTCGTTCGAGTCTTCGGCAGTCGAGCGGCGAAGCGTAAGCCTTCGGCGGGCGATCGTCCGGCCTCAGCCCGCCCGGCCGTGCTCCTCGCCGCCCCCGGCGGGCCGCGGGATCAACCATACGCCCATCACGATCTCGTCCCGGTAGCCCACGGCCTTCTTCGAATGCCCGGTGAGCCGGCCCTCCTCCTCGAAGCCGAACTTCGCGTACAGCGGGCGCGCCGCCGGGTTGTCAGGGTAGACCGAGAGGGCGATCTTCTCCACGCCCGCCCACCTCGCCCACGCGAACGCCTCGGCCATCAGGGCCGAGGCGATCCCCCGTCCCCGCCAGTCGGCGGCGACGGCCATGCCGAGCGAGGCGACGTGGCGCGTCACGGGGCTCTCCTCCCGGGCGACCGAGACGTGGCCGATGACGCGCGAAGCTCGCAGGGCGAGGATCTCGGCGCGGTCGGGCGTGCGCGACCGCCGGAACAGCCGCCGGTAGTCCAGGACCGAACGCGTCACCCGATCCGATCGTACGTACCGGCCCTCGGCGACCACCGCGGACCAGAACTCCCGGTACGACCGCGCGTCGGAAGGCGCCGCCCCGCGGATCGCGACGCCGGCGGGGAGCGCGCTCGCCGCGGGGGCCTCCGGCTCAGTCCTCTCCGTCATCCAGTCGCACCATCGACTCCGGCGCGCCGACCCCGATCAGCGAGAGCGTGGTGGCGATGACCTGCTTCGCCGCGGACGAGAGCCAGAGCCGGGCCTGGGTGGTGGCGTCGTCGTCCCCGACGACCCGGCACTCCGTGTAGAAGCGGTGGAAGGCGTGGGCCACGTCCTCGGCGTACTTCGTGAGGCGATGCGGCGCCCGCCCCGCCGCCGCCGCTTCGATCACCTCGGGCAGCTCGGACAGGGTCCGGATGAGGTCGAGCTCCGTGGCGTGCTCCAGCGGTTCGAACGAGCCCTCCGTCCACGGGCGCAGCGCCACGCCACGCTCTGCGGCCATCCGCAGGATGCTGGCGATCCGGGCGTGCCCGTACTGGACGTAGTACACGGGGTTCTCGAGCGACTGGCGCTTCACCGCTTCGATGTCGAACGTCATGGCGGCGTGGTTCGAGAACATCAGGAGGTGGAACCGGGCGGCGTCGGCCCCCACCTCGTCGATCAGCTGGTCGAGGGCGACGAAGTTCCCCGCGCGCTTGCTCATCGGTCAGGATCTCCATCCGCGCCACGTCGAAGCCCAGCGCTTCGGCCGCGCCCCGGACGCGGGCCACGTCCCCGTGATGGTCGGAGCCCCACACGTAGATCAGGTGATCGAACCCGCGGGAGAACTTGTCGATCACGTAGGCGCAGTCGGCCCCGAAGTACGTGTGGACGCCGTTCGAACGGACCATCACGCGATCCTTGTCGTCGCCGAAGTCGGTCGAACGGAACCACACCGCGCCGTCGGCCTCGTACGCGTATCCGGCTTCGCGAAGGCGCTCGACCGCGGCCGCGATCTCGCCGCGTTCGGCGAGCGAGGCCTCGGAGAAGTAGGAGTCGAACCGGATCCCGAACCGGTCCAGCGTTCCCCGGATCTCCGCCAGGACGCGCCGGGACGCCTCGTCGCGCAGCCGGGCCATGCGTTCGTCGGGCGGGAGGTCCGCCAGGCCGGGCCCCTCGACCCGGAGGATGTCCCGGGCCAGGTCCGTGATGTAGTCGCCGTGGTACCCGTCCTCCGGGAAGGGGGCGTCGCGGCCCAGGGCCTGCAGGTATCGGGCCTCTACGGAGGCGCCGAACCGGTCCATCTGGCCGCCGGCGTCGTTGAAGTAGTACTCGCGCTCGACGTCCCAGCCGGCGAAGGAAAGCAGCCGGGCCAGGGCGTCGCCGATGACGGCGTTCCGCGCGTGGCCGATCGTGAGCGGCCCGGTGGGGTTCGCCGAGACGAACTCCACCTGGAGCCGCCGGCCCGCGCCGCGTTCGGAGCTCCCGAACGTGGCGCCTCCTTCCAGGATCGTGCGCAGTGCGTCGTGCAGCCACGTCCGCGCCAGGAACAGGTTGATGAACCCGGGCCCGGCGACCTGGACGTCGACGATCAGGCCGTCCCGAGGGATCTCCTCGGCGATGGTTTCCGCGAGCTGGCGCGGCGGCACGCCGGCCCGGCCTGCCAGGACCAGGGCGAGGTTCGTGGCCCAGTCGCCGTGCTCCTTCGCCCTGGGGCGGCTGAGCTCGGGCTCGGGCAACGAGTCCTCGGGCAGGCCGAGGCCGGCCGCGGCGGCTTCACGGAGCACCTTGGCGAGCCTGCCCTGGATCACGACCGCCAGTGTACGGGCGCCCCCGACGGGTGAGGTTGCTAACATCGCGGGTGGCGGCGGATCGTGATGCCCGGGCCACCTCGCAGACCGTTCGACGCCCTCGTAGCTCAGTGGATAGAGCGCCGGCCTCCGGAGCCGGGTGCGCAGGTTCGAGTCCTGCCGAGGGCACGACCCGTATGGGGCGCGAAAACGTCGGCTACCGCAACACCCGAGCCATCGGCGGTGTTATAGGGGCAGGTGATGGAACCCCCAGCGGTGGTGCCGGAGACGGCGGTGCCCGATCTCAAGATCGTCGGGAAGGAAGGGCTTCGGTTCGAGGACTTCTTCGAGCATGACTACGCCTCCGTCGCCAAGGCCCTCACGTTGATCGTCGGCGACGGTGACGAAGCCGAGGATCTCGCGGAGGAGGCTTTCGCCAGAGCGTGGGACCGGTGGGACCGAGTGCGGCAGATGACATCCCCAGTTGGCTATGTGTATCGGACCGCGGTGAACCTCAACCGCAACCGGCTGCGACGCATCAGGCGGGAGCTGCGGCGTCGCCAGCGCTCCGACCCGGTGCCCGACCCCGCTGGAGCCGCCGAGATCGAGATCCGAGACGAGGTCAGACGCGCCCTCGCCGCGCTCCCGATCGCTCAACGGGAGGCACTCGTACTGGTCGGCTGGTTCGGGATGGAGATCGACGAGGCTGCTGGCGTGCTCGGCATCAAGCCATCGACGCTGCGCTCCCGGGTCCATCGCGCCCGAGCCGGGCTTCGCGAGCGATCCGGAGGACCGGATGAATGACTTGAAGTCGTTGCTCGAGCGGGGGGTGGGATCCTTCGAGCCTCGTCCGGGCGGGTTGGATCGGACCGCAGACAAGCGTCGGCGTCATCATCGGAACCTGCGCGTGCTCGCGGGGGTGGTGGCACTCGCGGTCGGGGTCTTCGGGGTCGCGCTCGTCGCGATCGGCTTCCGTGGCATGGAGCCGGCTCCACGGAAGACGACGGAGCCAGCGAGCAATGTGGTGCCGTGGGTGAACCGTCCGGCCCCCGCCTACACGCCCTCCCCCACCCCTCCGACGTATCCGAGCGGTCCGCCATGCTCGGCCTCGGCCCTGACGCTGAGCGGCACGAGCAAGGGCGTGGGAGCTGGGCAGACCCTCCTGCGCGTGTCCTTCCGCAACGTCTCCTCCAGCCCCTGCGAGCTGCTCGGGTACCCGACGCTGACCGGAGTGGGACCGGGAGGAGCCCTCACCCCGATTCACGCGTCCCGCGAGGGGCCCTACTTCCTCAACTCAACTGGGGCCGCCTCCCCGGGATCGCTGATCGCAGTCAACCTGGTGGGCTCGGATCGGTGCACGCGACAGGCGACGTTCAAGGTGCTCCGGCTGGTGTTGCCATCGGGTGCCCACGTCGACGTCCGGGCTCCGGTCTGGGTCGCGTGCGGTGTCGGCGTCAGCCGGTTCGGGGTTCCGAACGCCGCGGAGCTGGGGCATGTTGACACCTCACCTCTCAAGGTCTCCCTGCAGGCGCCTCGCGTCGTGGCGTCCTCGTCCACCCTGCGCTACACGGTGAAGATCACGAACACCGCTGATCGTCCGTATGCCCTGGAGCCCTGTCCGAGCTACGAGGAGTACATCTACGTGCTCCCGGGGAAGCAGGGAATCAGGCCCGCCGTCACCGATCGGAACTATCACCTGAACTGCGACGTGGTGCCCCAGATCCCGCCGCATCAAACCGTGACGTTCGCCATGGTCATCGATGTCCCTCAGGGCTCGGGCGACGCCAAGTTCGCTTGGATCCTCAACGTCACCGGATCTCCCGCAGCCGGCACCGCCATGCAGGTCGTCTCCTCGGCGTGAGAGCATGGCCCGGGTCGCGGGGACAAGAGCTGGGTGGGAGCGGGTGCACCTACCGGTCAGGGTTCACGAAGGCGGCCCGTCGATCTCTGCGACCCCGATCGTCGACGCCGATCGCCGACCCTCACGCCTGCGCCGCCTGTCCCCAGCGAACCGGCTCTCGGCGAGTGATCCGGACGACGATCACGCAGCCGCCGGGTTGAGCCGCCCTCGAAGGAGCCCGATGCTCACGGCGAGGACGAGCGCGAGGAACGCCAGCGGGGCGACGATGTCCAGGGCGGTGACTTCGGCGACGCCCAGTACGGCCCGCACCATCGAGAGAGCCGCCACGGCGAGCGCCGCTCCTTTGAGCCAGCCGATCGTCGCGTCGCGAGCCAGCTCCAGGGAGAAGAGCGCGATAGCCGTGAACAGGACGACGTCGGTGAGGTCCGCGGCCCGGGTGAGCGCGTGGGCGGTGGCATCGCTCGGCGCGGAGGCCAGAGCGAGCAGCACCGGTGGGATGGCAGTAGCGATCGAGGCCAGGCCCACCAGCACGCCGGTGGCGCGCAGCCTCCTGATGGCCGGCGCCGTGCGCGGATCCAGCTGACCAGCCAGGGCCCACGCGAACACGAGGAACAGGATCGACGCGAAGATGGAGATGACCTGCGCGACGACGATGATCCCGCCGTGGTTCGCGTAGAAGCGCTGGATCCGACCGATCGGCGTATCCAGCGTGGGGATGTCCGCCATCCCCGCCTGCAGGAGCAACAGCCCTGCGAACGCGATCCCCAACCAGCCGGCCCGATGTTCCCTCATGTCGACCTCCTACCTCATCCCCTGCGCGAAGCCTACGTGCGTATCGGGGGCGGTCGGCCACTGATCGGTCCGGTCGATCTGCTGCGCACACCCCATCAGGCCTGCTGGGGAAGTTGATGAGGAGCGTCGTGTAGTAGACGGTCGCGCGATCGGCTTCGTCCAGGCCGAGGCGTTCGGCCAGCCGCAAGGCGATCGGGCACTGCCGCGGGACGCGCTCCTGGCCGATCAATCATCGAGTTCGTCCACAGTACGATCGGACCCGAAGCAGCCCAGGCGGGCGTCGGTTGATATCGTCGTCCCCGTGAGCACGTACCAGACCGACCCTCGCATCGACGACTACATCGGATCCCTCCCTGTGTGGCAGCAGGAGATCTGTCGCCACGTGCGAGACCTGGTGCACGCCGCCGACCAGGACGTCATCGAGACCATCAAGCGGACCAGGCAGCCGTACTTCACGTTGGACGGCAACATCTGCGCGTTGCTCGGGGCCAAGGACCACGTCAACGTCTTCATCTACGACCCCATCGCGCCCGATCCCGAGGGCATCATCAACCAGGGGCAAGGCAACCTCACCGCGAGAGCGATCCAGGTCCGCCAGGGCGAGGTGGTCGACCAGGATGCCCTGCTGAACCTCTTCAAGAGCGTCATCGCCAACAACCGAGCCGGGGGGTGGCGCCACTTGACAGCCGCTCCGGATCAGATCACCTGAGCGTCGCTGGGGCAACGCCGATCCGCCTTCGCCGCGCTCTGACCCGGTCGACTCCGACCCCTCGACTGCGAGCAGCCACTCCCTGCGCTCAGCCCCGTTCGACCGCCGCCAGGATCGCCTGACCCAGCTGCACCGGCTTCGTGAACTGCGGCCAGTGACCGGTGGGCAGGTCGACGTACTCGACGTCGTGCATGGCCGCCAGCTCGGCGACGTACGGATGCCCCTGCGCGATCCACTCCCGGAGCTGCTCGCTCGAGTACTCGCACGCGATGATCGTGGCCGGCACGTCGTAGCGCCGCTCGT
>WNGK01005779.1_pt1 | contig 13064 bp, 13 predicted proteins | sample 5400601 | NCBI WGS metagenome assembly WNGK01 (sample SAMN13153376, study PRJNA577476) | soil metagenome | isolation source: 60 cm soil or saprolite under Garry oak tree replicate 1 | place: USA:California | collected 2016-06-15 | reverse complement strand
AGTTGAGATCACTGTGCCAGGCACCCTGCTGCTGCAGCGCCGCCAGGTTCAGGTTGGTGACATCGAGCCTGCCGCTATACTGCAGCGGCGTAGCGGCCGCATTGAGATGGCCCTGGAGAGCTATATGCCCTGAAGTGGAACTGAGTTGACCGTGGAGCTCGACAGCCTCTGGTGGGCCTTCGGCCCGCAGCACCAGGTCAGCCGGGCCTTGCAGGACGTCATTCTGCACCAGGCGACCGATCTCTGCGAGATCCTGCGACTGTGCGTGCAAGGTCAAACTGGCGTCCTGCGCTCCGCCTGGGAGCACGCCATTGGCGACGAGCGTGGCCTGGTCCGTCTGCAAGCGCACGTCGTCGAGTTGCATAACATTGCCAAGTTTCTGCAAGGCTCCCTGCAGGGTGTGGAGCTCCAGATTGGCTGGACTGGCGTGCGCCGTCAACTGCTGCATCTGCAGCCGTAGCTTCTCCTTATCCTGCTGAGCGCTCAAGCGTACCTGGAGACGCTCGAGCTTCTGGGCACCTGGGAGGGCAGGGAGCTGCAGCGTCAGCTCGCCATCGCGTATGACCAGGCTTTCAACTTCCAGTGCAAAAGAGGACTCCGTCGCCGCGGGAGTGGCCGGCTGCGCTGACGACAGCAGGTCAAGAATGTTCAAGCTCCCGTCAGGCTCTTGGACCAGTGTCAACTGGAGCTGCACCACCTCGATGCTCTGGATCTGCAGGCGCTTGTGGAGCAACGCTTTGAGATCATAGACCAGACGGAGTTCGGCAATCCGCCCGACGACGGTGCCATACTTGTCCCGCAGCGTGATGTTCTGCAAGACCGGCGAGCCCAGCAGTGACCCCTGCAGGCCTCCCACCTCTAGTTTGCCCTTGAATGACCTGGTCACAAATCTGCTCACGGTCTGCGCCAAGCGATCCCGTAAGGGGTCAAGCACCGGATCAAAGGCGGCAACATGACTCCAAGAACCCATGAGCATGAGCAGTACGAAAGCGCCTTGTACACGCCTGGCTCGCCACAATACTCTACGCACCATATGCAGTTCCCCCCATTCTAGAGGCCACTATGTATATGTAACCGCAAAGTTCGTGCCAATGTGATGGCCTTGGGAGATACCGTTCGCCGCTGCTTTGGACTGCCATACTCTGGACTATGCTACCTTTGCAGCCCCAGGAGCAGGAAGGGGTATGCCTTTCATTCTGAGAGGCATAACAAGATATCCTCTCAATATGATAGACTCGTGTAGGACACTCCTACCCATGAAAAATTCTTCAAGAGGCTTATTCTACAATGGGCCAAAAATGCCCTGATGCATGGCATGCAATTTGCTCTCTAGAGCAAGAGCATGATGTTGAGCCTCTGCGAGGAGGTTAAATTAGTCACGAGCAAGTTCGCCAGGAGAAGCGAGGCATGGCACGGATTCTGGTTTTTGACGCTGATGCACCCATACGGAACCTGTTACGAGAAGTGCTGGAGCTTGAAGGTTATGACGTAGTCGAAGCCGACAACGCCTATGAAGGGCTCCAGCAGTCTCAGGCGGTGCCCACCGACCTGGCGATGCCAGACATCGCGTATCTCATAGCCTTTTGATATGACCGAGGTGTCACAACGCATCCACGTGGCAGAGGCGCCGCGTGTGGCACGGATCATGGCCGTTACAAAGAGTACGATGGTGTTGAGGCGAACCACAGCTAGGCAAGACTCCAGCCGCCTTGGATGACTGGATGCTTAGAGAGTCTGCGTTCTCAAGAGCAGAGTCTCTGTCCATACGGACATGAGGAGAAGGATAGATGAAAAAGGTCGGAGTGTTCTTAGGCGTCATCGCGCTGCTGAGCCTGGCTTATGCAGCGGGGTCATTTGCCCAGAACCGAGAGCTTCCCTGGAACTTGATCAGGGGTAATACGTTTATCGGTGCTGATGTGGAGAATCCCCAAGGACAAAACCTGGGCGATATCAAAGACGTGGTGATCGATCGCGCCTCCGGGCGCATTGCATATGCTGTGGTCTCTTTTGGAGGCTTTTTGGGAGTGGGGGAAAAGCTGTTTGCAGTTCCATGGGGCACCTTTTCCCAGCCCAAGGCGGACAAGGAGACCTTCGTGCTCGACATTGACAAAGAACGGCTCAAAAACGCGCCTGGGTTTGACGCGCATAACTGGCCCCAGATGGCGAGCCGTGAGTGGGTGACAAGTCTATATTCGTACTACAATGTCCCCCCCTATTGGACAGCCTCTACGGGCGCATCCATGGCGACGGCAACCGTCAAGAATGTGGACCCGAACCAGAGGACTATCACGTTGCAGCTTGATGGACGGATGCTGCAAAACCTCCAGGCCGGCGATAGTACTCAGGTGACGATCCGCAAGAACACAAACGCCAAGTAAGCTGGGCGGATGTTCTAGAGCAGTACTGTAACTACTCTCTCCCCTGGGAGAGGGTGGAGGGTGAGGGGCCCTGCACAGGGGCGCAATACCTGGGGGCCCCTCACTACCGCTACAATCCTCTCCCCGGTGCGGCCACTACACGTGCAATCACTGGCTCCCAGGTACCAGGGCACTCCTGACGACAGAGACACGTCGTCGGGTACCAGGGGCTATCCTCACGTCCATCCAGCGCCAATCGGCCACAGCATTCAGTAGAGTTCACCCCGGTGCGCCGAGGGCACGGCTCTAGCCCTGATGGCCGGCGGCGGACAGGCGCCGATTCAGGTCGTAGGCTGCACTAATCAGGGCCAGGTGCGTAAAGGCCTGGGGAAAGTTCCCCAGGTGTTCGCCACACAGTCCGAGTTCCTCAGCGTACAGGCCAAGGTGATTGGCGTACCCGAGCGCCTTCTCGAAAAAGAAGCGGGCTTTGTGCAGGTCACCGGACCGCGCCAGGCACTCCACATACCAAAAAGAACACATGGAAAACGTGCCCTCCTGCCCCAGGAGCCCGTCATAGAACAGGTCACCGGTTTTATAGCGATAGACCAGCGAGTCGCTCACAAGCATTGCCTCGATAGCCCGCAATGTCGAGAGCCAACGCGGATCAATCGGACTGATAAACCGCATCAACGGCATGAGCAAGGTGGCAGCATCCAACGTTTGGGTGCCTTTATATTGCGTAAAGACCTGCCGTTGTTCGTCCCAGAAGTGGGTGAAGATGTCATGATAGATCTGATCGCGGGTGCGACCCCACCGCTCCAAAGGAGCTGGGAACGAGCGCTTATACGCTAGGCGGAGGCCACGATCGAGTGCGACCCAGCACATGACCCGGGAATGAAGAAACTCATGCTGACCGCCGCGTGTCTCCCAGATCCCATAGTCCTTGCAGTGCCAATGATCACAGACCCAATTCAACAGATGCGTCAGATCCATCCACAGGTCATGGGAGATAGGTTCACCGTATGTGTTATAGAGATAGACCGCATCCATTAACTCGCCATAAATATCGAGCTGGAGCTGGTGGGCGGCACCGTTGCCAATGCGCACGGGCGCAGACTGCCGATAGCCCTCCAGGTGCGGGAGGAACTCCTCGGTCAGGATACGGCGTCCGTCGATGCCGTAGAGCACCTGCAGTGATCCATCTGGCTCCAGCGTTCTGCAGCACGCCTCGATCCAGCGCATAAACGCTCCGGCTTCGTCAGTATAGCCAAGGCGAATCAAGGCATACAGGGTGAACGAGGCGTCGCGGATCCAGGTATAGCGGTAGTCCCAGTTGCGTTCACCACCGAGGTGTTCGGGCAGGCCGAAGGTCGGCGCTGCGACCAGTGAACCGTAGGGTTGGGAAACGAGGAGCTTGAGCGTCAGTGCCGCACGGTTGACCATCTCCCGCCAGCGGCCCTGGTAGGTCGAGCGCCCAATCCAGTCACGCCAGAAATTCGTGGTATTCTTGAAGCAGCGCGAGACATAGTCGGATGCTGTCGCCGGCGAGGCTTCCCCAGGGAGCGCCCACTCCAGGACAAACTCCGCGTGCTCATCAGGCCGCAGGGTAAACTCGGCGATGGCATCGCCGTTGTGAATATGCAGCGGCACCGACGTGTGCAGGCGCAGGGCAGTACGATCGTTGCCCTCGGAAGCAAAAAGCACCGTCCCTTCTTGCTGCTCGACCCGGTGCGCGGCCCGTCCGTAGTCAAAGCGCGGCGCGCAGAGCATGCGAAAGCAGAGTTCGCCGCGCACCGTTTTGACGCGACGGACCAGGTTGTGGGCCTGTGCCACCTCTTCCACTGGCATGAAGTCCGAGATCTCTGCTACCCCGTCAGGCGCCAGGAAGCGCGTCAGGAGAATATTCGAATCCGGCAGATACAGTTGTTTCTGGCGTGCGTTCGCAAGCTGGGGCGCAATCTGAAACCGCCCGCCTTTCACATGGTCCAGGAGGGCGGCGAAAACGGTAGGCGAGTCAAAGTGTGGAAAGGCAAAAAAGTCGATTGAGCCATCCATGCCTACTAAGGCCACCGTATAGAGATCCCCGATGACCCCGTAGTTTTCGATAGGTTGATAGCCTCTCGATGGCACTTCTACCATGCCGTTGCTCCTCGGTCTCTCTCCTATGCCTACAACCCCTGCACCCAGGCTTCAACCGGGGGCATAGCACAGCCACAACACGGACAGGCATACGCCCCAGCGGGGAGATACAGGGCCGGCACACTGCGGGCAGGATATCGCCAAATACTGCAAGCCACTGCACCAGCGCCAATGCGTCATTGCTAGAGCTTACTCCGTCGTTTTGTTGGCTTCCCTGGTACCGCCTCTCTCTCCTCTTGTGCCATGCCGCAGTACCAGTAATGTCTTAGAAAAACAGCAACTTCTATGCCAATACAGATACAGCGCTCAGGTCGCAGTCACATTGGGGCACAGCAGCAGAGTCGCAGGCTGCGTCTCAAGGTGAGAAGCGTCCTCTCACTTTGAGAGAAACGCCGGCGGTGGTGAGTACGCAGCACAACCAGCTATGAGGCCCGAGGGTGTCGGACTGGCTGCGCGCTGGGCCTGGTGCGCAGCCAGTCCGACCAAGCGAGACAGCCAGCGGAGCGCGCTTGGCGGCCCCAGGAAGCAGCACGTATCCCCACTGCGCTACACAGGGCCCAAGCAAAGCACTCTAGGTTCTGGTACAGAATTTGCACCCTCAGGTACGCGGTCCTGATTACTGGGGGTGCACGGGGACTCGGTCTGGCACTGGCACGCGAGTTTGTGCGGGCGGGATGTCGGTTGGTCCTGGCCGCCCGTGATGCGCAAGAACTGGCGCGCGCTCGGCAGGACCTGACGCAACGCGGCGCCGAGGTTCTGGCTGTTCCCTGTGATGTGACGAACCAGGAGCAGGTCCGCTCTGTAGTGGACCAGGCCACACAACATTTTGGGCGCGTTGATATTGTGGTCAACAATGCTGGCATTATCCAGGTGGACCCCATGTCTACGACAACCGTGGAGGATTTTGCGACGGCCCTGGACGTGATGTTCTGGGGTGCGTTCTATCCCACGCTGGCGGTGCTGCCCCAGATGCGGGCGCGACGCAGTGGGCACATAGTGAATATTACCTCCATTGGTGGCATGGTGAGTGTCCCCCACCTGTTACCATATACCTGTGCCAAGTTCGCCGCCGTCGGCCTGTCAAAGGGCCTACGGGCCGAACTTGGCCAGGAAGGCATTCACGTGACAACCGTGGTGCTGGATGGAGGTGCAGCGACGCCTCCACTCGCGTCTCCTGTACGCCCTGACGGGCCTGGGCCGGGCGGCCGCCCACCGTTTGCATCAGGATACGCACGCTGGGGCAGCGTCGGCGCTCTCGCCTCCGGCGCAGCGATACCATCCTTAAGCCGCGTCTACTGCACCACCGGGTTTACCCTTCTAACAAACGCCGCCGCATGTCATCAGCGATACGATCAATGACGCTGTGCAGCGATGGAGCATCGGCATATTTGTGATGGTACTCCTGGCGCATGCGCTCAATAGCCGGGATCCCACCCACGGCACGCTGAAACTCATCCTCGATACGGTCTTCAATAGTTGCCTGCCTTCTCGCCTTTTCTACTGGCTCTGCCATATGCCCTCCCCCCTCCATGAGCCCTGATGATGGCTGAGGACTAATGCGGTATAACACGTGCGGCCTGTGGCCCCTTATTGCCGGTTTCAATGTCCAGGTCTACGACCATCCCCACCGCCAGTTTCTCAAAGGGGATGCCTTGCACAGCGTGGGCATGAAAGTACACTTCACGGCGGGCGTCGGTCTCAATGAACCCGTAACCGCGATCGACAAACAGGCGCACAATCCGTCCCCGCGGACGCGGGCCAGGCTCCTTCACGACCCCACGGCGCTGGCTACGATAGTCCTGCACTTCCCGCCCTATAGCATCCAGCACCGCATACACTGCGTCATCGAGCGTCTCAGCAGTTTTGCTGGCATTCAGAGTCTTGCCAGCCAGAGACAGGATGACGCGTGCCTCATCGGCTCCCTGTATGTGGTGGGTAGCTTTATTGAGCACCATCCGGGCGTGCAGAATGTCATTGTGTGGTGTGTTGAGTGCTTCGAAACGCTCGGTAATCCAGTCGTGCAGTGCGGGCTGGATGTCAATGTGCTGCCCTTCAATATATATCTGCATACAGCTTGCCTTTCATGCGTAAGGAACGCAGTTGACTACGCTATCTTTGAGAATAGCTAGACAAGGAATAGTGCAACCTTTATGCCAGCAAAGATGGTTGGTGCTTGGACGTACAACGAGAGCTAGTGTGATGACGTCTATCCTACTACCCTACATAGAGAGCTGCTGGTCCTCGAGGTGTACGTGTGCTCCCAGAATGGTTTCCACACCACGACCTAGTTCCCCTTTATATAACGCCTGAGGTCGGCGGCGTTCTGCACTGCACAGCCGTGCGCATCATTGTTGAAATACGCGAAGACATCCAGTCCGTCGGCCAGGTATTGGTCGATCTGGGTAGCATGGGCTGTGAGGGCCTGGCGTGTGTAGCTGCCGCCAGAGCTGACTCCGTGAAAACGCAGGTAGGTCCAGTCGGCAGTGAGGCACCGAGGATGGTCGGCGATGAGGTCATGGATGCAGAGGGCTGCCGCAGAGTTCCTCAGGATGGCGTAGACTTCGTCGCAGAGCCACCGCGGATCACGAAATTCGATAGCCCAGCGGTAGGCGCTCGGTGCAGCCTTGAGGAAGCCGGCAAGACGGGTGGGATCCGGAGTCCAGTGCGGCGGCAACTGCACAAGGATTGGGCCGAGGGACTCTCGGAGCCGACTCGCCCGGTCGAGGAACTGCGCGAGCGACGCGTGCGGCTCTTGTAGGCGCTTCAGGTGCGAACCATAGCGGCTGAACTTCAGCGCATAGCAGAAGTTCGGCGATGCCTGCTCCCGCCATGCATCAAAGCTCTGAGCCTGTGGCAAATGGTAGAACGTGTTATTGATCTCCACGGTATCGAAATGACGGGCGTAGTAGGCAAACCAGCTCTTCTTCGGGAGATGCCTCGGGTAGAAGACCTCCTTCCAGTGATCATAGTGGTAGCCCGAAGTTCCGATCCGAAGCTTGCCTCTTGTGACACTCATGGGTCTGTCAGTCCCGCACACCCTAGAGCCCCGAAACGCGCGGCTTTCTACCGACTACTGGCGCTACTGCCGCTCGCAACGGACGACACGCAAGGTGAGAGCCCGTCTCATCGCGAGAGGGCGCTCTCTCAGAGTAAAAGAAGGGCAAAATCTATGCCAGCAATGCATGACCGAGATCCTGGCACGGTGCCATTGCACATGGCATAAGAATTGCTCTCTCTAGAGCAGGGTCTCCTGAAAGGCACGATGCCTACGGCTGGCACGGCGTAAGGCAGTGCAGCCGAGGTGTAGAGGCCGGGAGATGAAGTCACGTGTAGTGTATAGAAAGAGGAGAATGTCTATGACTAGCAAACTGAGCAAAACCATCATGTTTGCCCTCGCTGTAGTCTTAGTAGCGGCGCCCCTGGTGCTCGCGCAGCAGTCCGATAGGCCAGGGAGCAGCTCGAGCGGGATGGGCTCTGGCACCACCGGGTCCTATGGCGATAGACCAGGCACGAGCACTGGGACACAGTCACCGTCGATGGGGACCATGGGTGCCCAGAATGCCATTCCCGCTACCGTCACTGACGTGAACCATCAGAAGCATACGGTCAAACTGCACATGCAGAGCGGGGAAACGGTCGAGCTGAAGGTGCCCGAGCAGTCGTTGACCTCCCTGAGCAAGGGCGATAGCGTGCAGGTGTCTATCAACAAGGCCGCAGGGCAGTCGAGTATGCCCAGCACGCAGCAGTCACGGCCAGAGTCCGACACTGGGACCACAGGGACAAGGTCACGGTAGCATCTGAGCTGCCTTGAGTCGGAGCGGCAGGGAGCTGCCGGCGTCTCTGGTGGTCTCCCTGCCTAGCGCTGTGCCTTGCATGCTGGTCTGCTCATGGAAGGAGCAACGAGCATGTCTGCTCACCTCGATAGCCTCATTCGCAAAAGCGCAGACCTCGAAACGCAGATTGCGCAACTCACGGCGGAGTTGGCGCGCCTGCACGGGGAGATTGCGGAGCGCATGGAAGATAGACACGCATACTGAGGTGAGTGCGCGGAGAGGCAAGGATAAGGGAGTACCCAGTGTGAGGCCCCTCACCCTTGCTTTCTCCGCAGAGAGGGGGAGCAAGCGTTGCCACATGACCTGGCACCAGGGCTATCTCTTCCAGAGTAAGCCAAGGAGCATCCCTACCCCTGCGGCGATGAGCACAGATTGCAGCGGCTTGTTACGGATTCTATCCTCAAGCCCCTCTTCAAGCTGATGCATGGTGTCACGACTCAGATCAGCGAGCTGCGAGGCCGATGTCCCGACCTGCTGCATGGCTTCTTGCGTCCCTTCTTTAATTTGGCTGCCCTTCTCCTGAGCCCAATCGCGGACCTGGGTGCCCATCTCTTGCGCCCGCTCTTGCACCTGTGCACCTCGTTCACGGATCTGCTCTCGCATGTCTGACGCGTGGTCAGCCGCTGGTGTCCTCCCCGGTTCCTGGGTCGTCCCCTGTGGTCTGTCAGCCATAATGTCTCCTTCGCACCGCCGTGTGCGGTTCAGTCAATAGATATGCCCATACATTTCAACACATTCCCGCTCCTCGGAGTAGGACCAGAGCGTTCCAGCCGGCAGAGAGTGCAACATGTATGCCAGGTCACGGGCCACAGTCCAACAGGTCCGCGACCTCCTCCAAGATCTCCGTAGAGAGATGCTCGCTTACGGCACCCATGACCCGAAACGCCTCAGGGTCTGGTGGTGCACTGTCATTTTCCGCAGCAAACGCCTGCCAATCCTCGATACTGTGCCAACATGCCAGCGCCATGAACTCGGACCGATCATGGTGGCTGCGCATGAGCAAGCTCCCACCAGCCCCTATGACTTTGGCCCGAATGGCCGCTGTACCCTGCGTCCAGGCCTGGATAAACTTCTCCTCTTCCCCTGATTTCACACGCCATCGATAGATTGCTCGAATCATAGTCAGCCTTTCTTACTCTGAGAACTTTCTTGTAACCTGCTTACGGGGCAGTCTTGAGCTCAGATGCCGCCACTCACACTGCACCCCGAGACAACGCTCCTCCAAGTCCTTACTGGTAAGGCAAGATGTATGCCACTTGCCGGTGTGTCTCTCCACGTGCTTCCCGCTATCTGTATATATCATAATGAGATACATCGAGATCTCATTTTGAGAGGCAACGCCAGCGCAGAGTTCCTCTGCACGCGGCACTTTCTCTGGTCAAGGTTGGCACGCATCTTGCCCTTACAAGAGCGCATTACGTCTGGCGCCAGAGGCGCTCGTGAGGGGAAGCCATATGCCATCTGAAGTCGGCAAGCTGTCGTTTCTGCATGTCCTAGAGAGTATCGTGCTGGTGATCGCGTCTCTCTATTGGGCTCGGGCGGTCTTTGTACCCCTCGCGTTAGCGCTCATGCTCACTTTTCTGTTACAGCCAATTGTGGCGGCGCTGCACCGGCGGGGACTCGGCTACACCCCAGCAGCGGTGCTGGTCGTCATGCTGCTAGCGCTCGCCCTCGGAGCCATTAGCTGGGGAGCGGTAACGCAAGTATCGAGCCTGGCATCCGAGCTACCGCGCTATCAGGATAATCTCAGGCAAAAGCTCGACGATTTGCAGCATGCGAGTCAAGGCAGCGTCTTCGGGAAGCTCCAGCAGACCGTGGCAGAGCTCAGCCGGAAGTTTGAGCAGCACCAACTGCCCGCTCCTGCCCCGCAGGAGCCGACCACGGTGCCACCCCCGTGGCCCACTCTCGTCTCGTACGTGGTCTCGTACGTGCCATCATTCCTCGGATTGCTCATGAATGCCGCTCTCGTGCTCGTGCTGCTCCTGTTTATGCTCATTGCTCATAGGGACTTACGTGACCGCTTGTTCCGTCTGGTGGGTTATGGCCGTGTGACGGTCACCACGAAAGCCCTCGATGAAGCAGGGCGGCGTATTAGCCGCTCGTTGATGATGCAAGCGATCGTCAATGGTACGTATGGCAGCGCTGTGGGTCTGGGGCTGTTCTGCTTTGGCGTCCCCTATGCCCTTATGTGGGGCCTGTTGGCGGCCATGTTGCGCTTTATCCCCTATATCGGTCCAACTGTGGGGGCATTGATGCCGCTTGCCCTCAGTATGGCGCTCTTTGTCGGCTGGGTGAAGCCACTCCTGGTAGGCGGGCTCTTTGTGCTCCTGGAAATTGCCACCAACGCGCTGCTAGAGCCTTTGCTCTATGGCTGGGGTGCTGGCGTCTCACAGGTAGCAATACTGCTGTCTATCGTGTTCTGGGCCTGGCTCTGGGGACCTGTCGGCCTGCTCCTGGCCACGCCGCTCACCGTATGCCTTGGCGTGCTCGGCAAATACGTCCCGTATCTGACCTTCCTGGAGGTGCTGCTGAGCGACGAGCCGGTGACCGACCTGAACCGCTATTACCAGCGGCTCGTGGCGCGGGACCAGGACGGCGCCATAGAGATTGTGGAAGAACTTCTGAAGACGCGGACCGTGCTCGCAATCTATGAGGATGTGGTGATGCCGGCACTCTATTATGCAAAGCAGGATCAACGGCGTGGCAACCTGACAGCCGACGAAGCACACACTATTTACCGGGCCACGCACGAGCTCATTGATGACTTGAGCGCTTCCCAGGCCGCCTCGTCTGCCGAGGAGGCGGTTGCCAGCGTCCCCGAGGACGACACCGCAGCGGTCCTCCCACCTCCACTCCACATCCTGGGATGTCCGGCCCATGACGAGGCTGACGAGGTGGCGCTCCGGATATTGCAACAGGTGCTCGATCCGCGGCGGTTTGAGGTCGAGGTGACCAAGGCCGACCTGCTGGCTGCCGAAGTGCTCTCACTGGTGGAGCAGAGCGCGCCAGCACTTATCTGTATTGGACTGGTGTCTCCTGGAGGCTTTGCCCAGACGCGCTATCTCTGTAAAAAGTTGCGGGTCAGGTTCCCCACCCTGCCAATCGTGGTCGGGTGCTGGGGTGGCACAGAGGCAGAGACCCTGGCCCGCCTGCGCCTCGATAGCCTCACGCAGGTCGGCACCACCCTGACGAAAACGCGCCAGCAGATCATGCAAGCGTCCCCCACACATACACCCCCTGTGGACCACCCTGTACCGACTGTCGCCTAGGGCATAAGCAAGGAGAGGACAATGAGATTGAAAGACTTGTGGGCACTCTTCAAAGAGAGCTGGCATGCCTGGAGTACTGAGAAAGCACCGCGCTTAGGCGCCGCCCTGGCCTACTACACGATCTTCTCCCTCGCTCCCCTCCTGGTCATTGTCATCGCCATTGCGGCTCTCGTCTTCGGACAAGAGGCAGTGCAGGGGAAGATCGTGGCCGAAATCGGAGGCTTGGTGGGCGCGGAAAGTGCTAGCGCTATCCAGACAATGATTGAACAGGCCCGCACGCCAGCGACAGGGGTTTTTGCTACGATCGTGAGTCTGATTCCCCTGTTGCTCGGGGCCACCGGGGTGGTTGGTGAACTCAAGGACACTCTCAACACCATCTGGCACGTCGAGCCGGCCCCAGAGATGGGCCTCCTGCGCACGCTCAAGGCGCGTCTGATATCGCTCGCCTTTGTCTTAGGTGTCGGCTTTCTCCTGCTGGTATCGCTGGTGATCAGCGCGGTGCTCTCAGCGCTGAACGGCTTCTTCAGTCACCTGTTTTCCAGTCCAGGGATCCTGCATGTCTTGCAGGTCGTGAACATTGTCGTCTCCCTGGGCGTCATCACAGTGCTCTTCGCGATGCTCTATCGCTTTTTGCCGGATACCGAGGTCGCCTGGCATGACGTATGGATCGGAGCAGGGATGACCGCCCTGCTGTTCGTGATCAGTAAATTTCTCCTTGGGCTCTACCTGGGGAGGAGCAGCATCGGGTCGGCCTATGGCCCAGCCGGCTCGCTCGTGCTCATCCTGGCATGGGTCTATTACTCGTCACTCGTGCTCTTGTTTGGCGCGGCATTTACCGAGGTATACGCCCACTGCTACGGGTCACGCGCCAGCAGTGCAGCGGCACCTTCTCTCCCCCGACCGCTTGACCGCACTCCAGTCGTGATACCTCAACGCCCACGAAGCATGGCCAGCCCAGGCTATAGACGCTACGCGACAGCCGCGCTCAGTTTTGTCGCCGGCATGCTCATCGGGGCAAGACGCCGCGCGCGCTACCCCTAACCCCGTTGGTATCGGTCTTGCATAGGTGCAGGGTGGGAAAGGAGGCCTATGCCACTATTCGGAAATACGACGCAGAAGCCATGGTCACCCCAGGACGAGGCACGCCTCAAGCGCGTACGTTTACTGAGCCGCCTACTCGATGAACAGTTTCGCATTCCGGGTACGACCCAGCGCATTGGGCTCGACGGCCTACTCGGCCTGATTCCTGGGGTGGGTGACGCTGCGGGGGCCCTCCTGTCCACCTATATTCTTTATGAGGCGATACGACTGGGCACGCCGACATCCGTGCTCCTCCGGATGGTCGCCAACATCGGCATTGACACCGTGGTAGGAGCCATCCCTGTTGCAGGCGATATCTTTGATATAGCATGGAAGGCCAATAAGAAAAATGCGGCCCTGCTGCATGCGTATCTTGCCGCGCAGCG
>WNGK01005777.1_pt1 | contig 13066 bp, 11 predicted proteins | sample 5400601 | NCBI WGS metagenome assembly WNGK01 (sample SAMN13153376, study PRJNA577476) | soil metagenome | isolation source: 60 cm soil or saprolite under Garry oak tree replicate 1 | place: USA:California | collected 2016-06-15 | reverse complement strand
GAAGCTCTTATCGCCGGATGAAGCAGTCGTCAGCGATCGATGATCGTTGATCGAAATGACTACCGGTAGCAGTTGACCGAATTTGCAGTACGCAGTCAGGATCTTCGTTCAATCACGTCAGCATCCAGCAGCAGAAATACGCTGACCACTGAACACTGATCACTGACCACTCAAAGGAACTGAACATGGCTCAGATCAAGGCAGACGAGATTACGCAGCTACTTCGCGAGCAGATCGCGAACTACGACTCCAAGGTGCAGGTCGACGAAGTCGGAACCATCACCTCCCTCGGCGACGGCATCGCCCGCCTCCACGGCCTCGACAAGGTCATGGCCGGCGAACTGCTCAGCTTCCCGCACGGCATCGCGGGCCTCGCCCTCTCGCTTGAAGAGGACCAGGTGGGCGCCGTGATCCTCGGCGACTATACCGAGGTTCGCGAAGGCGACGAGGTCAAGCGCACCGGCAAAATTCTCTCCGTGCCCGTGGGCGCCGGCATGATCGGCCGCGTGGTCAACGCGCTGGGCCAGCCCATCGACGACAAGGGCCCCATCGCCACCACAGAAACGCTGCCCGTCGAACGCCTTGCCCCCGGCATCATCGACCGCCAGGGAGTGCGCGAGCCCATGGCCACCGGCCTCAAGGCCATTGACTCCATGATTCCCATCGGCCGTGGCCAGCGCGAGCTCATCATCGGCGACCGCCAGACCGGCAAGACCGCCGTGCTGCTTGACACCATCATCAACAACGCCAAAAACGACCTCATCTGCATCTACTGCGCCATCGGTCAGAAGCGCTCCTCCATCGCGCAGGTTGTGCAAACGCTCACTGAAGCCGGCGCCATGGGACACACCATCATCGTGGCCGCCTCGGCCTCTGAGCCCGCGCCCATGCTTTACCTCGCGCCCTACGCCGCGTGCGCCATGGGCGAGTTCTTCCGCGACAACGGCAAGCATGCGCTGGTCATGTACGACGATCTCTCCAAGCACGCCATGGCCTATCGCGAAATCTCCCTGCTCCTGCGCCGTCCGCCGGGCCGCGAAGCCTATCCCGGCGACGTGTTCTACCTCCACTCCCGCTTGCTGGAGCGCGCGTCGAAGCTGAGCAAGGAGCGCGGAGGCGGTTCACTCACTGCTCTGCCGGTTATCGAAACGCAGGCGGGCGACGTCTCGGCGTACATTCCCACCAACGTCATCTCTATCACCGACGGACAGATCTTTCTTGAGACTGACCTGTTCAACTCGGGCGTGCGTCCCGCCGTGAACGTCGGTCTCTCCGTCTCGCGCGTCGGCTTCTCCGCGGCCATCAAGGCGGTCAAGCAGGTTGGTTCCACGCTCAAGCTCGATCTCGCCCAGTACCGCGAGCTCGCTGCCTTTGCGCAATTCGGCTCTGACCTCGATCCGCTCACCCAGAGGCAGCTCAACCGCGGCCAGCGCCTCACCGAATTGCTGAAGCAGCCGCAGTTCCATCCGCTCACCTGGCAGCAGCAGACCGTCATTCTCTTCACCGGCACACAGGGCTACCTCGACGACCTCAAGGTCTCCGACATTCGCGCCTTCGAAGACGGCCTCTACAAGTACTTCGAGTCCGCGCAGAAAACATTGATGGATGCGCTCACCCAGAAGAAGCAGCTCGACGACGACATCAAGAACCAATTGCACGCCGCCCTGAAAGAGTACAAGGAAAACTTCAAGGCACAGCAGCAAACGGAAACGGTAAACGCGTAAAAGTGATCAGTGGTCAGTGCTCAGTGGTCAGAACAGCCGGAACCGCGAATCCACTTTGAACCAAATCTGATCACTGAACACTGATCACTGACCGCTGGAAAGAGAAATGGCAAACGTACTCGATCTTCGCCGCCGCATTCGCAGCGTAAAAAACACGCGCCAGATCACCAAGGCCATGAAGATGGTCTCGGCCGCCAAGCTGCGCCGCGCACAGGAGCACGCCATGGCGGCGCGCCCGTACGCCAAGATGATCACCAGCGTGCTGGAATCGCTCGCGCGCCGCATCGAGATCTACGACCCTGAGACCGGCAACCTGCGCCATCCGCTCTTTGCCACCCGCGAGGAAAAGCGCGTCCTGCTCATCGTGGTCAGCGGCGACAAGGGCTTCGCCGGCGCGTTCAACGCCAACATCATCAAGGCCGCCCTGCAGTTCATTGATGCCAACCACGAAAAGCAAATCGACATCGAGTCGGTCGGCCGCAAGGGCCGCGACCTCCTGCGCCGCCGCTATCACGCCGCTACGTACTCTGAGGCAACAGAAGGGCACCCCGCCGTCCGCCAGGAGCGCAGAGCGCCCATCGAGATCACCGGCGACCATCCCGGCATGCTCCTCAAGCTCGAAGCAGATCGCGTCTTCGCGCTCGCACAGAACATCATCTCCCGCTACGTCCACGAAGAGATCGACGCCGCCTACATCGTCTACAACGAGTTCAAGTCGGTCATCGCGCAGCGCGTCGTGGTCGAAAAGCTCCTGCCGATTGTCACCATCGGTGGCCAGCAAATCGCAGGCGCCGCCGAGCCTACCCCGGAAGAACGCGAGCGCGCCGCGAAGGCTGCTCTTACCTCCGGGGTTCCGCTCGAAGAGGCCGACACCAAAGAAGCCGACGAGGAAGCCAAGAAGTTTGGCACCGCCAACGTCGACTACATCTACGAGCAGCCGCCCGAGCAACTCTTCAACGCGCTGATCCAGCAATACATCGCCGCCATTTTGTACCACGCCATGACCGAGTCGGTCGCCGCAGAACATGCGGCCCGCATGACCGCCATGGATTCAGCAACCAACAACGCATCCGACATGATCGACGCCTACACGCTGGAGATGAACCGCGTTCGCCAGGCCGCCATCACCAAGGAGATCATCGAAATCGTCAGCGGAGCGGCCGCTGTGTAAGGCCTGAAATGAACCTCCGCAAGCTTTTGCAAACCGAGCTTTGGAGCAAAAGAACAACGCGGAAGATTCTCGTCATCTTTGGAATTGTTTTCGCGATTGCCGCAGTACTTTATGGCGGATTGTATGGGTTTGAAAGGTTTTGGTTGAGTTCCGGAGAGCGCGAAACAGGAAGAGCTCTATTGGCGGAAATCGACGCATTGCAGAGTGTTGCACCGGACAGCCAGGAATTTGAAGCTGGGGTGCAGAAGGCAAAGAAGCAACTGGAGCTTGTCAAAGACGCAGGCATCACTTTGAGATGTGACCATGTTGCGTTCCTCTTGGAAGTGTATCTCTCCGACACCGAGATGAAGCGTAGTGATCTGGAAATGAAAAAGGTGAGGCAGGACAGGCACATCCAGGTGAGCGAAGCAGATTTGCAGCGTCAAGCAAAAATCGATTCGCTGATTGCCGAAATGAATCGCCACGTAGTCTCCGTGTTGCACAAGGTATTGGACTAACGAAAGATCAGATTTTCAAGAAGGCAAACAAATGGCAGAGAACATCGGCAAAGTAATCCAGATCTCCGGTCCCGCGGTCGACGTCCAGTTTGAAGAGACGACGATGCCGCCCATTTACCAGGCGCTCCGCGTCACCAGCGACGGCTTCACCACCCCAGTGCCCATTTCCGTAATTCTGGAAGTCCAGCAGCACCTGGGCGAAGGCCGCGTGCGCACCGTGGCTATGGAAGGCACCGAGGGCATGGTCCGCGGCATGAAGGCCATCGACCTTGGTGGTCCCATCAGTATGCCTGTGGGCAAGCAGACGCTGGGCCGCGTGCTCAACGTCATCGGCGAGCCGGTCGATGAGCTCGGCCCCGTGGGCGCAACCACGCGCATGCCCATCCACCGCCCCGCACCGCTCTTTGACGAGCAGTCCACCCATGAAGAGATGTTCGAGACCGGCATCAAGGTCATCGATCTTATCCAGCCCTTCTTGAAGGGCGGCAAGATCGGCCTCTTCGGCGGCGCCGGCGTGGGCAAGACCGTCGTCATCATGGAACTCATTAACAACGTAGCCAAAAACCACGGCGGCTACTCCGTGTTTGGCGGAGTTGGCGAGCGCACCCGCGAGGGCAATGACCTTTGGGTCGAGATGACCGAGTCCGGCGTCATCAAGCCCGGAAAGTGGCAGGAGTCAAAGTGCGCCCTGGTCTACGGCCAGATGACCGAGCCGCCCGGAGCGCGTCTGCGCGTAGCCTTGAGCGCGCTCACCGTCGCCGAGTACTTCCGCGATGTCGAAGGTTCTGACACGCTGCTCTTCATCGACAACATCTTTCGCTTCACGCAGGCTGGCTCTGAGGTCTCCACGCTTCTGGGCCGGATGCCCTCAGCCGTGGGCTACCAGCCCAACCTCGCCACCGAAATGGGTGAGCTCCAGGAGCGCATCACCTCAACGAGCAAGGGCTCAGTCACTTCGGTCCAAGCCGTCTATGTGCCAGCCGACGACCTCACCGATCCCGCGCCCGCCACTACCTTCGCCCACCTCGACGCCACCACCGTGCTGAGCCGCCCGCTCTCGGAGCTCGGCATCTACCCGGCGGTCGATCCGCTCGCCTCCACTTCGCGCATTCTCTCCGCGCGCATCGTTGGCGACGAGCACTACAACGTAGCCCAGGGTGTGAAGAGGATTCTGCAGCGCTACAAAGACCTGCAGGACATCATCGCCATTCTCGGCATCGACGAGCTCTCTGAGGAAGACAAGCTCACAGTTGCTCGCGCCCGCAAGGTGCAGAAGTTTCTCTCGCAGCCCTTCCACGTCGCCGAGCAGTTCACCGGCATCCCCGGTAAGTACGTCAAGATTGCCGACACAGTGCGCAGCTTCAAGGAACTCATCGAAGGCAAGTACGACGACGTCCCCGAGCAGGCGTTCTACATGCAAGGCTCCATCGACGATGTGCTTGCAAAGGCCGAGCAGTTGAAGACGACGGCGTAAGACAGCTTCCGGCTGCTAGCTCCTAGCTTTTAGCTAGAGGCTAGGAGCTAGAAGCTAGGAGCTTAAAAGTTATGGCCGACACACCAACTAACGAACTCCGAGTCCGACTCGTTACCCCCGTGCGCACCCTTGTCGAAGCCGTCGCCTCCGCCGTCGAGCTGCCCGCCAAGAATGGCTACATGGAAGTGCTCTACGGCCACGCCCCGCTGCTCTCCGAGCTGGGCGCAGGCGACGTGCGCATCCACGGCGTCACCGGCAGCGATGCGGGCGCCGAGCAGATCTTCAATGTCAACTGGGGCTTCGTCGAAGTGCTGCCCGACCGCGTCACCATCCTGGCCAACGACGCCCTGAGGCCAGAGGAGATCGACGTGAACCGCGCCCAACAACAGCTCGACCAAGGACATAAGCTGTGGAACGAAGCCGGCGACCGTGAAGAAGCCTACGACCACGCATTGGCCGTAATCGCCGAAGCCGAATCCAAAATCGCCACCGCCGGCGAGAAACACTGAATCCTTCATCCGGCAACTGACTTCAAAGCCCCACGTTTGACCCAGCTTCATTGTGGCAAACGTGGAGCTCACGTATCTGGAATGGGTTTTCGCGCCCATGCCGCACGCCCTCCGCAGTCCTACTCCTCGGGAGCAGTTCGCGACATCCAATACGCCGTCAGTGTGAGGATGATTGCCAACGCGGCCACGGCGAGGTTGGGATAGAAGACACGGCCGAAAAGGTGCAGCTCTCCGCCAACCTTGCCCGCCCACAAACTCGATCCCGGCAGCACAGACGTGATGTAGAACGGCGGCGTGCAATAAGACAGGGCTAGCAGGGCCGCGACAATGAACGCGACCTGCGGCTCCTTCGACTTGCGCCACAGCAGCCACACGCCCGTCAACGCGACACCGGCCAGCGTGAACAACAGCAGCGCGTCGTGAAACTTGGCGTGAGGATGCCATTCCGGACTCAAAAGATGATTGGAGCGCCAGTCCAGCACAAAGGACACGATGGAGATGGCGAGCAGGACAAAGGTCATCAGCAGCTTTGCGGCCTTGACACGATTCATCGATCCAGACTCCTTCCGGCATTCACGAGCGCTCCTTGAAAAATGAGAGTAAATCCGAAACCGGGAGATTTACTCTTTTGAAACTGAGTGAGCGCTCACTTGTGATGGAGTATGCTTCACCCGTACTGCTATTGTCAAGTCAGGCACATTTGTTTCGGGAGAGGAACGGAACGCTCAATGAAAAACGGGCTGAAAATCGCCGTCAGCGGTACTAGGCCGGGAAGACCCAGCCGCAGACAGCAAATCGTGCATGCAGCCGAAAAGCTCATCCGATCCCGCGGGCTGTCAAGCGTGACCACCCGCGCCATCGCCGAAGAGAGCGGTTGTTCGGAGGGCGCCATCTATGTGCATTTCAAAGGACGCCTGCAACTGTTTCTTGCCGTCCTCGAGGAGAGCCTCCCCGACATGGTCGGTCCGCTGCGCGCCTTGGAAGGTGCGGCCAGCAAAGCCACTCCGGAGGAGAACCTCCACAAGGCCCTTCGCGGCATCTTCTCGTTTCAACAGCGCGTCACGCCCATGCTGGCAGGCCTGTTCGCCGAACCGGAACTCCTGATGGCTTACCGCAAGTCCCTGAATGCCGGCGGCAAAGGTCCGCACGGGGGCATATCCAGACTTGCGGCTTACATTCGCGCTGAACAGAACCTGGGCCGCATCCACTCCGCGATCGACGCCGAGATGGCAGCAACCATCCTCATGGGTTCAACGCAGTTCCAGGTATTCTTGCAGGAACTCTTTGGCCACAGAATATCCTTCAGCCGATTCTCAAAGCGCCTGATTGCCTCGGTTCTTTCCGGCCATGGCGCGTAACAGCCTGAAGGCCAAGCGCCCTGAAGAGCGTAGGGCGAAGACAACGAGCTTACAACGAACTCTGCGCGCATGACTGCAGCAGCGGAGGAGCACAGACCAATCGCATCAACGCAGATGAACAACGAAGGCCCTGCTCATCCGAGCAGGGCCCTTCACTTTTGAAGCCTCCGCACCAATCGCCGCAAAATCCGCTTTCAACTCCCTTTCTATTCCCTAATCCCTGCCTCTTCGATCCTCGCCCAGAGTTCCTTAATCCCCACCCCCGTCTTAGCCGACACCGCTAGAATCTCCTCGATCTCCAGCCCCTTCTTCAGCGCCGCCAGGTTCCGCGTCCGCTCGTTCCCGCTCAAGCGATCAACCTTCGTCGCCACCACGACAAAATCGCGCCCTACGCTGCGCAGCCACGCCAGCAACACTCCGTCCCGCGGCTGCACCGGCACATTCGAGTCCACCAGGCACACGCACAGCCCCAGCGTCTCCCGCTCCTGCAGATACGGCTCGATGAACTTGGGCCACTCCGCCGAAATCGACCTCGAAATCTTCGCGTACCCATACCCCGGCAGGTCGGCAAATACCAGCCTTCGCTTCTGGCTCCCATCAAGCAGCGCAAAAAAGTTAATCGCCCGCGTGCGCCCCGGCGTCGACGACACCTTCGCTGCCTTCTCCCCCGCCAACGCGTTTAGCAGGCTCGACTTGCCTACATTCGACCGCCCCAGAAACGCGATCTCCGTTACACTCGGGGCAGGGAACTGCTCCGCCGCCAGCGCCGACAATAAAAACTGAGTGCCATACCGATTCATCTCTTCTGACGATACAGGAGCGCGCAACACGATGGCAGCACTGAAGCCGCCACAACCCGCGAATGCATCGCCGTCTCTCGACAGCACAAGAAAAGCAAAAAGCCCCTCCGTCCGCAGACCGCAGGGGCTTTCACTTTTCAGATCAGAAGAACTACTGCCGCGCCACCTGCCCCGCACCCACTTCCGCCGGAGGAGGCGGCGGAACCGCGGCCATCACTTCGGTCTCCTCCGGCATCTGTGCGGAAGGCAACGGCCTCTCCAACGCCAGCGCCAGCACCTCGTCCATCGAATCCACAAAGTGCAGCTTCATCGCATTGCGGATATTGTCCGGAAGCTCCACGAAATCCTTTTCGTTGCCCCGCGGCAGAATCGCCTCGAAGAGCCCCGCGCGCAGCGCCGCCAGCAGCTTCTCTTTGAGCCCGCCGATGGGCAGCACCTTTCCGCGCAGCGTGATCTCGCCCGTCATCGCGATATCGCGCCGCACCGGAATCTTCGCAAGCGCGCTCGCCAAAGCCGTCGCCATCGTGATGCCGGCCGACGGACCATCCTTCGGAATCGCGCCTTCCGGCACGTGCACATGCAGGTCCACGTTGCGATAAAACTCGCGCGTCAACCCCAGCGCCTGCGCCTTGCCGCGAATGTAGCTCAGCGCCGCCTGCGCTGACTCCTGCATCACGTCGCCAAGCTGCCCCGTGATGGTCAGCTTGCCCTTGCCGTCCAGCACCTGCACCTCGATGGTCAAAATGCTGCCGCCTACTTCGGTCCACGCCAAGCCCGTCACCAGGCCCACTTCGCTCTTCTCGTGCACTTCGGAATCGCGGAAACGGGCCACGCCCAGATACTCCGCCACGTTCGTCGCGGTGATCTCTTCCTTGTGCTTGGCGCCGTTGCGAACCACCTTGCGTGCCACCTTGCGGCAAAGGTTCCCAAGCTCACGCTCCAGGTTGCGCACGCCCGCCTCGCGCGTGTAGTACCGGATAATCTCGACGATCGCTTCATCCTTGAACGTCACATTCTTCTCGCTCAAGCCCGTCTGCTCGCGCTGCTTCTTCACCAGGTACTGCCGCGCAATCTCCAGCTTCTCCTGCTCGGTGTAGCCCTGCAGCCGCAAAATCTCCATGCGGTCCTGCAGCGGCGCCGGAATCGTGTGCAGCACGTTCGCCGTCGCCACAAACAGCACCTGGCTCAGGTCGTAGTCCACGTCCAGGTAGTGGTCCTGGAACGTCGTATTCTGCTCCGGATCCAGAACCTCAAGCAGCGCGCTCGCGGGATCGCCGCGGAAGTCCGACGCCATCTTGTCCACTTCGTCCAGCAGGAACACCGGGTTCTTCGTCCCCGCCTTCTTCATGTGCTGGATGATCTGTCCCGGCAGCGCGCCAATGTACGTGCGCCGGTGCCCGCGAATCTCAGCCTCGTCGCGCACGCCGCCCAGCGAGAGTCGCACAAACTTGCGTCCGGTCGCCTTCGCAATCGACATACCCAGTGACGTCTTGCCCACTCCGGGCGGTCCAACGAAGCATAGAATCGAGCCCTTCGGATTCTTCACCAGCTGCCGAACCGCTAGAAATTCAAGGATGCGTTCCTTGATCTTCTCGAGGCCGTAGTGATCCTCGTTCAGCACCTTCTCCGCGTAGTCAATCGAGCGCGTTTCCTTCGAGCGCTTCTTCCACGGCACCGCCAGCAGCCAGTCAATGTAGTTGCGGCTCACCGTCGACTCTGCGCTCATTGGCGGCATCGCCTCCAGCTTCTTCAGCTCCTGGATAGCTTTGTCCAGCACATCCTTGGGCATGCCCGCCGCTTCAATCTTCTTGCGTAGCTCGTCGAACTCACTCTTCTCGCCGCGTCCCAGTTCCTTCTGGATCGCCTTGATCTTCTCGTTGAGGTAGTACTCTTTCTGCGCCCGCTCCATCTGCCGCTTCACGCGCGACTGGATATTGCGGTCCAGGTCCAGCTTTTCAATCTCGATGTCCAGCACATCGGCGATCCGCGCCAGCCGCGCCGCTGGATCGAAAATGCTCAGCAGCTCTTGCTTCTCTTCAATCCCTAGCTGCAGGTTGGCGGCGATCACGTCCGAAAGCTTCGCCGGCTCATCCATCCGCACTGTGGCGATAATGGTTTCGTAGTTCAGTGATTGCTGCAGCTTGACATATTGTTCGAAGAGACTGGTCACGCGCTGCATCAACTGCTCGACCGGCGGCGACATCTCAAACTGCGACTTGCCCGTGCGCACCGTGGCCACAAAGAACCCATCGCGATCGTTCACTTCGATCGACTTCGCGCGCTCCACGCCCTCCACCAGCACCTTGATGTTGCCGTCCGGCATCTTCACGCTCTGCACAATGTTGCAGATCGATCCGACCTGGTAGATCTCTTTCGCTTTTGGCTCATCGACGGAAGCATCGTGTTGCGTGGCCAGAAATATCTTGCGGTCGCCCGTCAACGCCTCTTCCAGCGCGCGTACGCTCGACTCGCGCCCCACCACAAAGGGCGTCATCATGTAAGGAAAAATCACCATGTCCCGAATGGGCATCATGGGCAGTTTGCGCTGCTCGGGTTTCTCGCGGGGAGTTGTCATAATCACCTAACCATTCGACGCGCGAACTTAGCCCAGGATGCGCGGTCCAGCGAACGGCTCATGTTGGGATTGTACAGCGGAACAGGTCCGGCAACGGCTGCGAGCTGATCGGGAATTCCGATCAAGAGTACTACACTATCACTCAATCGATAAGAGGATTTACAACGCGAATCATTCCGTACTTTTGCCCCGTCGCCAGATCTTCAGAATAGACGATCGATGCGCTGGCATCATCCGCAGCCTGCAGGATAAGCGCATCCCAGAACGAAGTCTTGTAGCGCACCTCGACATCCAGTGCCTTGATTACCGATTCGGGAGTGTTCGTAATCACTTCCCAAGTGGAATATTCACCGATCAGCCTGCGAACCTCTTCCACCGGGAGAGGACTCGCTGTCTTCCTTCGCAAATTGATGCATAGCTCCTGCAAAACCTGCGTGCTGAGCACGCCTTCTCCTGATTCCCAAAGCTGTTCCAGCAAAATACGCGCCCGCCTGTGCTTGACTCCAGCCGTGCGGTCGTGCGCATACACCAGAATGTTTGTATCCACAAAATACTTATCGCTCATGCAGTTCATCACGCGAGCGAGGCGGCGTCCAATGTAGATCGAAGCCAGTCTTCAACCGGGCCAGAGCGCTGCGGCGCGCCCGCTCATACCCTTTTCGTTCCCGTACAACCTCCTCCAGCCGCGCGGCGAGCATGGCGCTGATCGAGGAGCCCTCGGTGGCCGCTAAAATTCGCGCTTCGCGGAGTAGTTCAGAATCGATCTTCAAGGTAATGTTGGTCTTCATGCGAGCACCTGTTTCAGTGTAGCACGAGTTTACGTGCTATATGATAATCCAACGCGCTTGCTGACCATTCGCCGCCCGCAAACACAAAAGCCCGACTCTCGCGACCGAGACCCGGGCTTCCGTTCAATCTTATACTTCGCTTCTAGAAACCAGGCATTCAAGCTTCGGGCTCTTCTAGCCCCTAGCCCCTAGCCCCTGCCTCTATCCCGCCTTTTCCAGCAAGCACAACGACAGATCCCGTCTCTCCACCATCTCCCGCGATATCTCCAGGTCCCGCACGCGTTTGTTGTTGGGCAGGTGATACATCAGGTCCAGCATCAGTTCTTCAAGGATCATGCGCAGTCCGCGGGCGCCAACCTTGCGCGCCAGTGCCTCGCGTGCCACCGCACCCACGGCATCCTGCGAGAAGTGCAGCCGCACATTCTCATACTCGAACAGCCGCTGGTACTGCTTCATGATGGCGTTGCGCGGCTTGGTCAGAATCTCCACCAGCGCCGCCTCGTCCAACTCGTCCAGAATGCCCATGACGGGCAGCCGGCCCACAAACTCCGGAATCAGCCCGTACTTGATCAAATCCTGCGGCTCGGTCTTGCGCAGCAGCTCGGTGTCGCGGTGTGCCCGCGTGGTCGCCGCATCCGCCTCGGCATCAACGCTTCGGAAGCCCAGCGCCTTCTTGCCTACGCGCCGGCCTACCACGCGCTCCAGGCCCACAAACGCTCCGCCGCAGATGAACAGGATGTTGGTCGTGTCCACCGCCGTGAACTCCTGGTGCGGATGCTTGCGCCCTCCCTGCGGCGGCACATTGGCAACTGTACCTTCGAGGATCTTCAACAGCGCCTGCTGCACGCCTTCGCCGCTCACATCGCGCGTGATCGAAGGGTTCTCATCCTTGCGTCCAATCTTGTCGATTTCGTCGATGTAGATGATTCCTTGTTGCGCCCGCGTGACATCTCCGTCTGCCGCCTGCAGCAGCTTCAGAATAATGTTCTCCACGTCCTCGCCCACGTAGCCGGCTTCGGTCAACGTAGTGGCGTCAACAATAGCGAAAGGCACATCCAGCATCTTCGCCAGCGTATGGGCCAGCAGAGTTTTGCCCGATCCCGTCGGCCCGATCAACAGAATGTTAGACTTGGCGAGCTCAACCTCGTTGTTGCGAATCCGGTTCATCTGGATTCGCTTGTAATGGTTGTAAACGGCTACGGCCAGCTTCTTTTTGGTCTGGTCCTGCCCAATCACGTAGTCGTCGAGGAAGCTCTTCACTTCCTGTGGTTTCGGTAGGTGGCCCGCTGTCGTGGAAGGATGCGACTCGCCCCGGTCATCTTCAAGAATCGAGTTGCACACCGCAACGCACTCATCGCAGATGTAGGCTCGCGGGTAGTCGCTGGGCGACGAGATCAACTTGGCCACGGCGTCCTGTGATTTGTGGCAGAACGAGCAGCGCAATGCTTCTTCAGGTCCCGTGCGCGTTTTCATGGTTCGACTACTCCTCTGGACATCGCTTCCAGCCCCTTTGAGTTTGGCCCCCTCGGGGCTGTAATGGTCCCGTCCTACGTGCTGCGGGGCCTGTCGATGATCTCGTCGATAATGCCGTACTCTTTCGATTGCTGCGAGTTCATGATGAAGTCTCGTTCCACGTCCCGCTCGATCCGATCCAGCGGCTGGCCGGTGTGCTTCGCCATCAAACCGTTCGTGATTTCCCGGATCCTCAAAATCTCTCGTGCATGAATGTCGATATCGGTCGCCTGCCCGCTCAGTCCACCCATCGACGGCTGGTGGATCAGAATGCGCGAGTTCGGCAACGCAAACCGTTTGCCCTTCGTACCTGCCAACAGCAGAAATGCCCCCATACTGGCAGCTTGCCCGATGCAGAACGTCGTCACATTGTTCTTGATGTATTGCATTGTGTCATAAATCGCCAGTCCAGCGGTAATCGAACCGCCCGGCGAGTTGATGTAGAGCTGGACGTCCTTCTCCGGGTCTTCGCCAGAGAGGAACAGCATCTGCGCCACAATGAGATTGGCTACCTGATCGTCGATCGGCGTGCCGAGGAAGATGATGTTGTCGCGCAGCAGACGGGAGTAGATGTCGTAGGCGCGCTCGCCCCGGCTCGTCTGCTCTACCACCATGGGTACCAATGCCATGTTGCCTTCTCGCTCTTCTGTGAGGCTGT
>WNGK01031081.1_pt1 | contig 13068 bp, 13 predicted proteins | sample 5400601 | NCBI WGS metagenome assembly WNGK01 (sample SAMN13153376, study PRJNA577476) | soil metagenome | isolation source: 60 cm soil or saprolite under Garry oak tree replicate 1 | place: USA:California | collected 2016-06-15 | reverse complement strand
CAAGCACGGCGCGAAACTGCTTTTCGCCTTTGCCGAAGCCACCGTGCCGAAAATTACCGTCATCACGCGCAAAGCCTACGGCGGCGCGTATTGCGTCATGGCTTCCAAGCACATTCGTACCGATGCAAACTTCGCGTGGCCTACGGCGGAAATTGCAGTCATGGGGCCGGAGGGTGCAGTGGATATTGTTTACAAGCGCGAGCTGGCAAAGGTGGAAGGCGCGGAACGCGAAAGACTGCGTCAGGAAAAGATCGCCGAATTCCGCGACCGCTTCGCCAACCCGTTTGTCGCTGCCGAGCGCGGCTACCTTGACGCCGTCATCGAGCCTGCCGAAACGAGAGCGCGCGTCATCACTGCCCTCCGTGCGCTAGAAAACAAAAAGGACATCAACCCCCGCAAGAAGCATGGAAATATTCCACTGTAAAACTGAAACACGATTGCCTGGTCTTGTCTTCCCTGCAAACTCTGTGATCTCTGTGTTGAAACCACTTCTATTTCAGCAGGTACTCCTGCAGGAAGGCGACGGTCGCGTAGAACTGAAAATCCTGGTTCGGCTTTTTACGGTAGCCGTGGCCTTCGTCGTTGGCAATCATCAGCCACACCGGCGTGCCTTGTTTCTTGAGTGCGTCAGCAACCTGCTGGGACTCGCTCACTGGAACGCGCGGATCGTTCTTTCCGGCGATCACAAACATCGGCTTTTTGATTTTGTCGATGTTATTCATCGGGGCAATTTTTTCGAGGAATTCGCGCATTTTCGGATCGCGCTCGTCTCCATACTCGACGCGCCGCAGGTCGCGGCGGTATGCTTCCGTGTGCTCCAAAAACGTCACGAGATTCGACATGCCGACAATGTCCACGGAACAGCGGATGCGATCACTGTAAAACGTGGAAACCGCCAGTGTCATGTGCCCGCCGTAACTTCCGCCGGTCACCGCAATGCGCTGCGAGTCCAGTTCCGGTTGCGCGGCGATCCAGTCGAAAAGCGCGTTGATGTCTTTATAGGTGTCTTCGCGCTTCGGTTGAGCCGCGGACGTTCGGATAAATCAGCGCAATTCCCATCTCGTTCAACAAATAATTGTTGCGCCCCAAAAAAGTCGGCTGCGACTGACCTTCCGGGCCGCCATGAATGACAATCAGCACCGGCCGCTTGCCGGTGAACTTCGCGGGTGGCTTATATAGAAATCCCGAAATCGTTTTTCCGTCGAAGCTTTTCCAGTGAATCAGTTCTGCCTGGAGCAGTGACTCGGTTTTCACAGCGGTTTCGCTGCTCGTCCAACGCTCAAGCTTTTCGTTTGCAACGTCCAGCGAGTAACAGTCCCCCGGTCCGCGGGAATTGTTCAAGGAGAAGCCCAGCTCATGGCCGTTCTTGTGCCAGCGCAGGCCGCCGATCACGCCCGTGGGAACGTGCGGCAGCGGCATCTCTCTCCCGTTGCTTGTGTCGCGCACGTGCAGAACGCTCAAACCTTCTTCGTCGGTGACGAATGCAAGCAGTTTTCCATCGTGCGCCAGGTCGAATGTTTCGACATCCCAATGAATGGAAGTAGTCAGATACGTTGGCTGTTTTGTTTCGAGGTCGATATACGCCAAACGGTGGAATTCCGAGTCTTTGTCGGTGGTTACGTAAATTCCTTTTCCGTCCTTGCTGAAGCGCGCTTCGCCGTATGAAACTCTTTCCGTCATATTGTGCGGCGTCAGCTCGGTTTTTTGACCCGTCGCCGTGTCCACGAGCCACAAATACGACTCATTGATCGAAAGTTCTTCCAGCAATAGAATCCTTTTGTCATCCGGGGACCAATCTTCCGGCTGCCAGCCGCCGCCGTTCAGTTGCATCAACAGGCGATCTGTTTTCGGATCGGCGGGATTCATCACCCACAAATCCGTGTCTTTCCCCGTGCGCCGCGTGGACATGTAGGCGATGCGGTCTCCATCGGACGACCACGGCCCCATGAGGTTGCGCGATTTTCCGTCGGTAAGCAGCGTCGTGTCGCCCGTTTTCATTTCGTAGCGGTAAAGTTGATACCATTCGCCGCCACCGACATCTTTCATGAACACGATGTAGTCACCACCATTGGGGTGGAAGCGTCCGTTGGAAACAGAATCCGCAAAAACGGTGAGTTGCTGACGCGCGCCGCCGGGCATGGCCACAAGATGCAGTTGTGGCGTTTCGGCAAACCGCGTGGAAATCAACATCTCATGCTTTACCGGATGCCAGTCCGAGATGCTGGCGCTGCGAAACGAGGCATAACGGCCAGCCGTCTCTGCCAACGCCACTGGAATGTTTGGCACGCCGTCAATAACCAGACTTTCCGGCGGTGCAACGGAAGATTCTTGAGCGGCTGCGGGCAGGACGGCCAGCCACACAAGTACAAACAATCGACACAGTCGTTTCATCTACGTCCTCTCCTGAAGAATCACGAAGGAATCTGTATACACCATCATGCACGCGAAGCGCGAAAGATTTTTCACATTGGTGTAAGGCCGGGGAAACGTAGGTCAGTGTCCGTGATACGCTCTACGTTCGCTAATCGCCACTTTGGAGCTACTCATGTGCCTGCGAAAATTTACTGGCCTGATCGTCGTGCTGTTATCGATTCCTGTTGGTGCGACCGGGCAAACTAAGAACGTCGCCGAACGTCTGGGTTACCCCGCAGATGCAAAACTGCTCATCGTCCACGCAGACGATCTTGCGGTTGCTCATTCGGTGGATGCCGCCAGTTTCGACGCGTTGAACAAAGGCGGGGTCACATCCGCCAGCATCATGGTGCCGTGCCCTTGGCTCAATGAAGTCGCTGCGTACGCGAAGGATCATCCCAATGCGGACCTTGGTCTCCATCTGACGCTGACTAGCGAATGGAAAATCTATCGTTGGGGCCCGGTGGAATCAAAAGACAAAGTCGCGAGCCTTCTGGATTCTTCAGGTTATCTGTGGCCGGAAACGGGCCCGGCGGTACAAAACATCAAGGCCGAAGAAGCGGAGCATGAGATTCGCGCTCAAATTGAACGCGCCATTGCGGCAGGGGTTCACCCTACTCACCTTGACAGCCACATGGGAGTGCTCTTTGCAAAGCCCGAATTCTTCGCGGTTCTCGTCAAAGTGGCTCATGAATATCATCTGCCCTTCTTGACGCCGCGAATCCCCGGGGATCCAACGAAGCTTCTTTCGCAGCTTTCCGAAAAGGATGTCATCGTAGACTCTATCGTCATGGCCAATCCCACGGTGCACGCCGGCCAGTGGAAAGAGTTTTACGGAAACGCGATTAAGAATTTGACGCCGGGACTCTCGGAAATGATCGTTCACCTCGGCCACGATGATGCCGAACTCCAGGCTGTGACGATCGATCATCCGGATTTCGGCTCAGCATGGCGGCAGCGGGACTACGATTTTGTGACCAGCCCGGAGTTTAAAAAGATCCTCGAGGAGAATCACATTGTTTTAGTCAAATGGCGCGATCTTCAGAAGCTTCTTCATTAGTGAAGTGGAACACCAAGACAGCGGAGTTCTCAGGGCATTTCGTCCTCCATGCTAAACTCTTTTCTCGCTCCGCCTCTCTATGTTCAAGAAAATCCTGATTGCCAATCGTGGCGAAATCGCCGTGCGCATCCTTCGCGCCTGCCGTGAGCTGGGCATCCGATCCGTCGCAGTGTTTAGTGAAGTTGACCGAAAATCGTTGCACGTGCGGCTTGCGGACGAGGCCTATGCAATTGGTCCCGCTCCTTCCCGCGAAAGCTATCTCCGCATCGACAACTTGATGGACGTGGCGCGCAAAGCGGGCTGCGACGCTGTGCATCCCGGCTACGGCTTTCTTGCAGAGAATCCGGCACTACCCCGCGCGTGCAGTGAAGCGGGCGTCACTTTCATTGGACCGCCCGAAGAAGCGATGGAAGCGCTGGGCTCGAAAACCGCGGGGCGCCAACTCGCACGCCGCGTGGAAGTGCCCACGGTCCCGGGCACAAACGATCCGACTGAAGAACCGCAGGCGCGGGCGCTGGCGCAAAGCATGGGCTATCCCGTTTTGCTGAAGGCCGTGGCGGGTGGGGGCGGCAAAGGCATGCGTCTGGTTTACAGCGACGCCGAATTCGAATCGGCATTTCGCGACGCCGCCTCGGAAGCTATGAATGCCTTTGGCGACGGGCGTCTGTATCTTGAGAAATATTTGGATCGGCCACGCCACATTGAAATCCAAATTTTGGCTGACGCGCATGGCCGCGTAGTTTCTCTGGGCGACCGCGAATGTTCGGTTCAGCGCCGCCACCAAAAAGTGATCGAAGAAGCGCCGTCCCCGATTGTTACGCCCGAGTTGCGCAGGAAAATGAGCGAAGCTGCGGTGCGGCTGGCACGTGCGGGCGGCTACGTTAACGCCGGCACCGTGGAATTCCTCGTGGACCAGAACTTGAATTTTTATTTTCTGGAAGTGAATACGCGTTTGCAGGTGGAACATCCCGTTACCGAACAAGTCACGGGCTTGGATCTCGTCAAACTGCAAATCGCCATTGCCGCGGGCCACCGCCTGCCGTTTGCGTGGGAATCCATCACCCCGCGCGGGCACGCGATGGAAGTTCGCCTTTACGCGGAGGATCCCGAGAACAATTTCTTTCCTTCGCCGGGAAAGATTCTGTCTCGCCACGTTCCCTGCGGCGCAGGAATTCGCCTCGACGAAGGTGTCTATGAAGGCTGGACGGTACCCAACGATTACGATCCGCTGCTGAGCAAACTCGTCGCTTGGGGTAACAGCAGGGAAGAGACCATTGCGCGGCTGCGGCGCGCGCTGGATGAATACATCATCGCGGGGATTCGAACGAATGCGGGGCTATTTCGACGCATTCTCACGGAGCCGGAGTTTCTGCGCGGCGAAATCCACACACGATGGCTCGATGAACTGCTGCGGCGACCGCGAGCGGCTGCGTCCGCTCCGCAGCCAAGTGCGGTAGACGATTCGAAAGAGGCCGCAGCCATCGCCGCTGCCATTTGGCAAGCAAAGCAGAGCGCGGCGCAAGCACCTGGCCCATCCTCCGACAGAGAAGGCGCTTCCCGTTGGAAACTGGAAGGTCGGCGGGAGCAACTGGACCGCACGCCATGAAGTACGAAGTCCGCATTTCCGGCAAAACGCACATGGTGGAATTGGAACGCCGGGCCGATGGCTGGCAGGCCAGGATTGAAGGGGAATCGGGAACCACGGCTGATGTTGCTGAAATTGCCCCGAATGTTTTCTCTGTTCTTCTTTCGGGCCGTTCTCATGAGGTTTACGTGACGCCATCCGCCGGAGGCCAACTCCAATTGCAGACTAGCGGATTGGAATTCCTGGCGGAGGTTATCGATCCCCGTTCGTGGCGCGGCCGCCGCCATGGCGGTGCGGAAGCGGAGGGCCGTCAACAGATCACTGCGCCGATGCCCGGCAAGGTGGTGCGCCTGCTGGTGAAAGCAGGCGATACGGTTGAGGCAGGCCAGGGCCTGCTCGTGGTCGAAGCCATGAAAATGCAAAACGAAATCCGTTCGCCGAAAAGCGGAAAAGTCGAGCGCGTGTTGGTTGCTGAGGGGCAAGCCGTGAACGCGGGCGAAGTTCTGTGCGTAGTTGGCTAGCCCTCAGGTGTGATTCTTATATGAGGAAGCAACCTTAGCCGCTGTTCGCAAAAAACCAGGCGACTGGGCTCGGAGTGAGAATTGTCGGAGTTTCTTGCTAACGAAAAGAATTAGTGACCGATAGAGCGCGGTGGCATGTAAGTCTTGGCGGCGTCGGGAAGCTTGCCGGCCGCTTCGATCACCTGCTGGGCCAAATAATTCGTTACCTGAGCGTCATCGCGCGCAATGGCCAAGTACGCTGACCGCAGTAACTGCTCCTTCCGGCTGCGCAGCGTATCGCGGATATTTTGCTGCACCTGAGGCTCCGAGAGGCTGCGTTGTCCGGCAGCCTCGCGCGAAATGAGCTTCAGAATGCGGAAGCTGATACCCGCCTGATCGCGTGCTTCGATAGGCTGGCTCACCTGCCCCGGTTTGAGCGCCAGAACCGCTCTCTTGAGGGCCGGATCAACTTGCGTCGAATTCAGGGCAGATTCCGGAACGTAACCGAGGTCACCACCAGTCGAAACCGTGTTCATATCCTCAGAGTAGTCCATGGCCAACTGAGCGAAGTCCGCGCCGCTGTTTAAGCGATCGGTGAGCATTTTCGTTTTGCGCAAGGCTTCGGACTCGTTGGTGGCATCGTCGTTTTTGCGGTTGCGGATTTGCGGATCCTTCCGCGGCGTAACTACAATCTGCGCCAGTGACTTCCTGGTCGGTGATGGCTATCTTGCCTAACACCTCTTTGTTTAGCAGTTTTTGGATGGACAGCTGGCGGCGCATGTCCTGCTTCCAGTCATCCACGCTGATGCCTTGTTCCTTCAATTGCCGTTGAAATTCATCCTCGGTGTACGGGCTCTTGCGCTCGGTGAACTTATCCTCGACTTCGCCGTCGCTGGCCTCGAGGCCCATCTTCTTGGCGCGCTCCAGGAGAATTTCGTTGTAGATCAGCTGATCGAGAACATTGAGCTTCAGCGAGAGCGCTTCTTCCTGGGAGGGCTCCTGGCCTTCAGGATTTACGCGCGTGCGGTAATACTTGTCCACTTCATCGCGCCTGATCTCTTTTCCGTTGACGACGGCCCACACGTCCGGCGCGTGCTGCGTCTGCTTCATGCAGCCGGCCATGATAGTGAGGGCCAGGGCGGCTAAAGGCAGCAAGGCTACGCCGCGAAGATTTCCTTTTGAGCGGTCCATGGGACGCCCCACCAATCGCCTGTCCACAAAAGGCATGTTCAAGGTTGGAAGCTCAGGCGGCTTTTTTCACCCGGCCGGCGCGGATGCACGCCGTACACACCCGGACACGCTTCTTGACGCCCGCCACCACCGCGCGCATGCGCTTCAAATTCGGATTCCACCGCCGCCGCCGCGTGTTATTGGCGTGGCTGATGACGTTTCCATAAGCCGGTGCTTTGCCGCAGAATTCACACTTCAGTGCCATTCGATTATCCTGCTCGGTCTGAATTAAAGCCTGGAAAATCGTGCTTTTGGAGTTGCAAAACCAAGCTCTTCATTCTAACAGAGGGTCTATTCCGCACAAAGCCTCCCTTTCGCGCTAAGCAGTACCTGTTCCCTCGGACGGGCCTTATTTCTCTGGCGCGAACCAGTAACCCCCTAAACGCGTTGAAGCCACTGGATTTGCCTATGAATTTCCTCCCCCTGCCCCGGCGTACCATTGTTGGCTTTTCCCCCGCCTCTTAATTTGACCCTCAGACCGTGCGGAATTTGCGCATGGAACCGATCGTAAGGACGAAACCTTGGCAAATTCCACCGGCCCTTCCACGACTGTTTCAGCCACCGCAAAAACTCCCGGTCTGCAAGCGCGGAGTTCACAACGTGGGCGATCCTACCTTGCCACCCTGGCGGTGCTGGCCCTCCTCTCGACGATAGCGGGCTTTTTCGCCGCGCGATTCCAGGGTGCGTTCACAAAATGGTTGAAGATTCATCCGGTGGTGGCAGCTGACGCAGGACAGGCGGCTCCGGAATTGGTTTCGACGCCCCAACCTGGCGCGAAGGACATTAATACCGAGGAAATCTCACGCCTGGCGCCCCAGCAGCAGGCCGAACGCTTGCTGGAACTGGCGATTCAGCAGCCTGACCCTTCCCTAAGCTTGATTCACCGGAATTTGACCTCCTGGCGCGGGCACCTGCAAGATTCAGACCGGCTATTCCACTTGGTGCTGGAAGCGCTCAACTCCAACGACCCGCGCGTGCGTGTGGCTGCGGTCGAGATCGATTTGGCCGCCAATAACCTGATGAAGGCGCCCGAGAGCGTCGAAAAATTGCAGCGTCAGATTCGGAGTGGCTCAGACGAGCGCTTCATGGGGCTGTGGAGGCTGGGTGCGCTCGGCAATCGCGGAGTCGAGCCGTCCGAAGCGTTTCGCACGCTGAAGCTTTATGCGCAGAATCGAAATCAGGAAGTGCGCTTCTGGGCCGTGGAAGGGCTGGCGATGCTGGGAAACCGGGAATCCGTTGACGCTCTGCTGGACATCCTGGCCCACGACCCGGCGGCGCAAATCCGCCAGCGCGCCGCGAATGCTTTGTCGCGATCGGGTCTGCTTACCGGAGAGCAACGGCTGACCGCAGTTCCCCAGTTGCTGAACCTTCTCGATGACGATTCGCTCGACGCGGCTACGCAGAGCCTGGTTTGCGCCACTCTGGAAGCCATCACCGGAGCTTCTTTAGGCAAGAACGCGGCAGCCTGGCGGGATTGGTGGGCGCACCACGACAGTCGGGAAAAGAATCCTGCGCGCCGCCATTCGAACCTCTCACTGGCATAGTTCAACCGGGTAGACTCCCTCAGGTTCATCCTGTAGGAACCAAAAAACTGTTGACCCTTCCGTGCCGCTCTCGTAAAAATTAGACCTGTCCTGCCTGAACCAGCCTGCCAAAAAAACTATGTCAAGGATTGCTATGCCGGGACACGAGCGTCGTCACGGACACCGGTTTATCATGAGGGTTCCGCTCCGGTTTCATGCGACGAAGCAACCTGTTCTGAAGGAAGAATCCGCTTCGTCGCTGAATATCTCCACACACGGCGTTTATTTCGCAACGGATCAGAAACTGGTCGAAGGCCTCCTGGTCCAATTACATTTGAAAATGCCGAAGAGATTGTCGGTGATGGAGCGGAGGAATGGAGTTTCACGGGCCGCGTCGCGCACGTGGAACCGCTCAACCGGCAGAACGGGAAGTCCGGCGTGGGCGTGCAATTCCTGTTTTTTGAGGTTCCGCTTGCCGCGATGAAGTGAGCCGGTTACAACTCCCATCCTTTGCGCCGCTCGGGAGCGACCATTTTTTGAGCCGCTTCGGAGTTCGGCACTCTTAGATTCGTTCGATCCCAATCCAATCTTTGTCCCTTTGCAGGCGTCCAGCCACTCGCGTTCGTTGCCGGGCGAACGCGGCAGGGTTTTCGGCGGCTGCTTGTAAGCATCCATCTTGGCTTTCGGTATCAACCGTGGATTCGAACCGTTAAAACCACACAGAATCTTTCCGCGATCTCCCACGAACAACAGGCCTTCATTTTCCTCTTCGCCGCCGGCATTTGCGGGCGGGCTGTCTTGCAGCAGTTCCTCGGGAGTCGGCGGCCTCAGTCCGCCGTCGTACCACGTGAAATTTACCGCAGGCATGTCGCCACGCGGGCCGAAGCGGTAGCGGATGATGGACGCCTGCGGGTAAGTCTCGTCATAGCGGTCGGTGGAGCTGGCCTCGACGCTATTGGGCGTTTCCAGCTTCAGCACGCGGAAAATCGTGTCGTAGCTGTAGCAGCCCATGTCGCCCAGCGCGCCGCATCCGAAGTCGGCCCAGCCTCGCCACACGAAAGGCAGATACGCGTGGTGGAACGGTCGCTCGGGAGCAGGCCCCAACCAGAGATCCCAATCCAAGCCTTCAGGCACAGGCTGTGTTTCCCTGGGGCGCTCGACGCCCTGCGGCCAGAAGGGGCGCGTGGACCAGTTATGGACTTCGCGCACGGGACCGATCGCGCCGTCCCAGATCCACTCGCAAAGCAAACGTGTAGCTTCCGAAGCTTGATTGCCGACGGCAATTTGTGTGGCTACGCCCGTTTGGTGCGCGATCTCCGCGATCTGTCGCGCTTCGAAAATGGTGTGGGTGAGGGGCTTCTGGCAGAAAACGTGTTTGCGCTTCTTCATCGCCGCCGCGGAGATGACCGCGTGGAGATGGTCCGTCGTGCAAACTACAACGGCATCAGCGTCTTTTTGTTTCTCCAGCAATTCGCGGTAATCGCTGTAGGCGGCGCAGCCATTGTATTTCCCGGAGGTTTGCCGGGAAGCGTAGAGGGCATTCACGATTTGCTGGGAAGGCTCGCGGCCGGCCACACCGCTGGTCACTTTCAGGGTATGCGACAATTGAATGGGTTGATCCGGGCTCAGCCAATCCCAGCCGCTGTCCACGCCAAGAAGACCCCTGACGGATTTGCAGAATTCGTGCGTGTCCCATTGGGGATAATCCGCGCTGGCCTTATTCACGTCGCATACGGCCACTCCCTGGACGTCCGGTTCCTTCAAGAAGTGCAACATCACGCGCAGGCCTTGTGCGCCTACACCGATAAATGCGATGTTGACCTTGTCGCTGGGCGGCACGAAGCCCGGCCCACCCAGTACGAAGCGGGGCACGATGGAGAAGGCCAGTGCCGCGCCAGCGCTTTGCCCCACGAACTCGCGGCGGCTGAAGGAAGTAGACGGTTTTCTAGAGGGTTTTGTGTCTTTGGCTTGTGTCCCTTTCATTTTGCACCTCGAACAGCGGGGAGAATATCACTCAGAGGGCATAAGGGAAAGGTGGATAGGAAGGCTTCATGCCTGCATTGCGATCTTTTGCCATTTGTTTCCAAGGGGTGGATACGGAAGGGGCTTTTCTTGCGTCCAACACTAGGAGTAAGCTGCGGTTCTGCGTTACCAGGAGGTCCCCATGAAGCGGCGCGAATTCCTACATCGAGCGGCATGCGCGGCCGGTGCGGCCTGGTTCCCTTCAGCAGGGTTTGCGCATAAAGCGCCGGCTCTTCCGCCGCTCCAACGGAAGTTCAGCGCTTCGGACACAGTTACGCTTGGAAGCACTGGCATCCAAACAAGCCGGCTGGCCATGGGAACCGGAACCGTTGGCAGCGGACACCATTCTCACCAGACTGGGCTGGGCATTAAGGGCCTCTCCGACCTGCTTCGCAACGGCTACGACCACGGGTTGAGATTTTTCGACAGCGCGGATTCCTACGGCAGCCATCCGCACGTAGCCGAGGCCCTGAAACATGTGCCCCGCGACAAAGTCACCGTGCTCACCAAGACCTGGGCGCGCGATGCCGCCACGGCTCGCGCCGATCTTGACCGCTTTCGCAAAGAGCTCGGAATCGACTACATTGACGTCTGCCTGATGCATTGCCTCACCGAAGGCGACTGGACCGAACGCTTCCAGCCCGTGATGGACGTGCTCTCAGAGGCCAAACAGAAAGGCATCATCAGGGCGCACGGATGCTCTTGCCACAACATCGATGCGCTTCGCACCGCTGCAAAATCGCCTTGGGTTGATGTCCACTTGGTGCGCATCAATCCCATTGGGGCCTACATGGACGACAAGCCGGACACGGTCGTGAGCGTCATACGCGAGATGCGCGCTAACCACCACGCCGTTATTGGGATGAAGATTCTTGGCCAAGGAGAGATGCGCAACCGTCAGGACGAAGCGCTGCACTACGCGCTTTCGCTGGACCTGCTCGATGCCTTCACCATCGGCGCGGAGTCCCAATCCGAACAAGAAGACTTGATCCGGCGCATTGCTGCAGCCTGATTCGAATCATCCGCTATCGGCACGCTAAGGCCCGGCGCGTTCCCCAGAGAATTTGCTGGTCAGGGCGGGGAAATTCAGGATACAATTCGTCAATTCAGAAATCGCCCACGCGAAGTTGGAATCCTGATTTTTTCGTTGCGCCGGGGCAGCGCCTAGGAATGAAGATGTTAATCCCGCGAATCGCCCAAACGCTGTAATCCGCTCCCGCGGATTTTTCCCTTTTTCGTTTTCTACCATTTGACTTCTGCAACCGTATTTGCGCGTCCATCTTTGGCGCGGACAAATACAGAGAGCCTAGGTCTTCATGTCAGCTGAACATGTGATTGCTTCCACTGCTCCACCGTCGATGTGGAGTTCCATTCGGGAAGCGCTTCGCGGGTCGCATCAGGACTTCACTACCGGCAGCCTGAATCGGGCGATTCTGCTGCTGGCCATCCCGATGATCCTCGAGATGGTGCTGGAGTCCCTCTTCGCCGTAGTTGATGTTTTCTGGGTCGGCCGCCTGGGCGCAAACGCTATCGCCACTGTGGGCCTTACGGAGTCGATGCTCAGTTTGGTGATGGCCATTGGGTTCGGCCTGAGTCTTTCCACCACCGCCATGGTCGCGCGCCGCATCGGCGAGAAAGATTGATGCTCTTTCTCAACAACGCCATCTTTCGCGGGGCCGGCGACGCGGCCATCGCCATGCGCCTGTTGTGGGTCTCGAACATCATCAATCTCATCCTCGATCCTTGCCTCATTTTCGGCTGGGGGCCATTTCCTAAGCTGGGCGTCACCGGCGCGGCCCTCGCCACTTTCACCGGCCGCAGCATCGGCGTGCTCTATCAGTTTTACCGCCTGCTCCGCGGTTCGGAACGCATCCGCATTTTGCGCAGCCAACTCCGCGTCAACCTGGGAGTTCTCTGGCGTTTGTTGCGCGTTTCGTTCACTGGCATTCTGCAATTCCTCATCGCGCACACCAGTTGGATCGGTCTCGTACGCATCGTTAGCATTTTCGGCTCGGATGCTCTGGCCGGCTATACCATTGCCATCCGCATACTTATTTTCATCCTCCTGCCGAGTTGGGGTTTGAGCAACGCCGCCGCCACACTCGTTGGGCAGAATCTTGGTGCGAAGCAGCCCGAGCGCGCGCAAATTTCTGTCTGGCGCACAGGCTTTTACAACATGCTGTTTCTCGGCATCATTGGCGTGATCTTTCTTGTTTTCGCCACTCCGGTCGTTCGTCTCTTCACGAACGATCCCGCGGTCGTGCCCTTGGCGGCAACTTGCCTGCGCATTTTGAGCTACGGCAACATCGCCTACGCGTATGGCATGGTGATGCTCCAGGCGTTCAACGGCGCGGGCGACACAATCACGCCGACTTGGGTCCATTTTTTCGGTTTCTGGTTGCTGGAGATTCCGCTGGCCTATTTTCTCGCCATCCCCGCGCACGTGGGAGCGAACGGCGTGTACATTTCCATCGTTGTCGCCGAGGCGGCTATCGCCACAGCGGGAGTTCTCCTCTTCCGGCGCGGCCGCTGGAAAGGCCAGCAAATTTAGCGCCGCCGCATTCTGCTTGACGCGCGGGCGTATAATCTCCGCGACAAGGAGGTGCGGCATGGCTAAGACCAAGCAATTTACGATACCCGTAGACAACCAGCCAGGCGCAGTCGCACGCATCGCGAAGGCACTGGGAGACTCGAAGGTGAATATTCTGGCGCTCCTGGGAACGGCGGAGGGGACGA
>WNGK01008836.1_pt1 | contig 13071 bp, 13 predicted proteins | sample 5400601 | NCBI WGS metagenome assembly WNGK01 (sample SAMN13153376, study PRJNA577476) | soil metagenome | isolation source: 60 cm soil or saprolite under Garry oak tree replicate 1 | place: USA:California | collected 2016-06-15 | reverse complement strand
CGAGCAGCCTTTCAGAAAACCATTCCCGGCCAAGGCGACGTTGCCGCTCGGCTTGACCGCCGCGGCGGCAGTGGCGGCCTTGACATTCGCTGTCGTTGAAAAAAACGGCTTTCCCGAGCGCATCAATCCAAGACTGGAGGCATTGAGCAGCCTTAAGACGATGTGGGACTGGAACTGCCCCTATCAATCGGGACCGCATATGGATTGTGCGGTAGGTGCCGATCCGGCAACCGCCGCTAGCAAGAGCGTCATCTGGGGGGACAGCCACGCGGAGCACCTTCTGCCGTTATTCGATTTCGCCGGACGAAAGACCGGGCGTTCGATTGCGCTCTTCGGCGACTGTCCCCCGATTTTCTACGATCGGGGGCTCAAGCGATACATACCGGAATTCCCACGGTATGATTCAGAATGTTCGGAGCAACGGGCCCGCTATTTCGACGTGCTCAGGTCGTCGCCCGAGATCGAATTTATTTTTCTGGCGGCGCGCTGGTCTTCTTATCTTTCGATCTCCTACAGGAACGAGGGCGACACTCGGTCGGTGCCGCGCGGCTTGGAACTGCTTAAAGAGGGTCTGGAGGAATTTGTCACCGAAATCGCGCCGCTTGGCCGAAGGATTATTCTGCTCGGCGAAATGCCGCAGTTGGGCTTCGATCCAATTCCCTGCGTCATCCTGGAAAGCATATATCAGGGCAGCATACGCCTGTGGCGCGCTCAGAGCGAGCGCGGGCGCTGCCAAGCGATGACTGCGTCGATTTCCCGGAAGAGTTTCCTGGAAAGACAGTCTGCGACGAACGAAGTTCTCACGTCTGTTGCGGCAAGTCACCCTGATGTGTTTGCGTTTTTCCCAACAGACAAAATGTGCAAACCGGATTGCATCACCTCCATAGGCGGCCAGTTTCTATTCCGCGACGGCAACCACCTGCGACGAAATCTTTCCGCCGATGTTGTGGGGAAATTTGCAACTCTCCTGGGCCTGCCCGATGTGTTGCGGGGACTCGGGGGGCATGCGCATGAACCAGCGATTCCGCGGCGGTCGGGCGAGCTGGCGCGTTAAGCACTCTTTCGCGTGCACGGGAAAGTGGTGTAGCCTCATCGCCGAGCTGCCAGCGGGACGTGCCGAAGTCCTTTATCAGCAGCAGCGCTAATGCCGTCGGCAGGCGCGCACTCTGAAAATCAACAGCTGTTTGTTGGTGCCATCAACGTCCGCATCTGCTCAACAGAGAAATCAATTTGGGTCTCGTCGATCCCAAGATGAAGGTTTGCCTTGCCGATCTGGGCGGCGCAGGGCCCGCTGACTTCGCCAGGCTCATTGCTGATGAAACGGAGAAGTGGGGCAAAGTAGTCCGGGCCGCGAACATGAAACCCGAGTAAAGCGACTGTCAGAAGTTCCATAACGTCCCGTTCCATGGAGGACATCATGCTCAAGACAAGGTCGATTTGCGCTATCGCTGCGGGAATGACGCTGCTGGTGATGGCGCTTGCCGTGATGATGGACATCGCCAGGGCGGCCGAGGAGGCCAAATACCCCGACTTGCGCGGTCAGTGGAGCGGCGTCCTTCGCCGCGTCCCCGGCCTCCCGGGCCAGCCTTCCTTCGACGCGGGCAAGGCCTGGGGCAAGGCGCAGGAGGCTCCGCTGACCCCCGAATATCAGGTGATCCTGGAGGAGAATCTCAAATCGCAGAAGCAGGGCGGCACCTTCGACTGGCTGGGCGCTTCCTGCCTCGGCTTCGGCATGCCGCTCATCACCTACGGGTTCGAGCCGCAGGAGTTCATCGTCACGCCTGAGACCACCTACGTGCTCATCAATTGGGTCGAGCACAATCGCCGCATCTATACCGACGGACGCGATTGGCCGGCCGAGATCGAGCCGACGCTCACCGGCTATTCGATCGGCCGATGGATCGACGAGGATGGGGACGGCCGCTACGACGTGCTTGAAGTCGAGACCCGCGGTTTCAAGGGGCCGCGCCATTACGACGCCGCCGGCGTGCCGCTGCACCACGACAACCAATCGATCTTCAAGGAGCGCATCTATCTCGACAAGACCGACAAGAACATCCTCCATAACGAGATCACGGTCTACGACCATGCCCTGACGCGGCCTTGGACCGTGACCAGGGATCTCCGCCGCAATCCGAACCCGCGGCCGACCTGGCGGGAGTTCATCTGCACGGAGAACAATCCCTATGTCACGATCGGCAAGGAAGTCTATTTCCTCAGCGCCGAGGGCCTGCTGATGCCGATGCGAAAAGGCCAGGAGCCGCCCGACCTGCGCTATTTCAAGTAGCCGCAAGCTCGATCGGGATGCCGTCGGGATCGGTGATGCGCAGCGATCCGGACGCGGCCCGATCGTCGATCTTGATTCCTCGCTCACGCAGGACGCGGGTGGCGTTCTCGACGGTGAAATCCTTGACCGCGATCCGGATGTGATCCAGGCCGCGACCCGCGGCGGGACCGGAATTCGCCGGCGTCGAGATCAATTCGAGGACGGAGTCGCCTACACCGAACGCCCGCGAACGGCTCGAAGCCGCCGATGCAATCTCGGTACCGAAGAGCCGGCGGTAAAAGTCGCCCGCGTGAGCGAGGTCGGCGCAGTGGATGCCGATGCGGCTCATCGACAGCGGCGACAATGCAGGCCCGGTGCCCAGACATCGGTGGACGATCTCGGCGGCACCGCAATGCCGTTGTCCTGCAATTTCGCCGTCAGCTTCGCCTTCTCGTAATCGCGTATCCCGAGCGAATAGTGATCAAGATCCGGTCGCTCCGGAGGGAACGCCTGCGATATGGCAAGATAGCCATCGCCGAATTTGAGGAAGAACCCTTCGCTGGGCGGCGATGTCGGCTGGGCTCTGAGCGCGGCATTCCTGAGAACCGGCGTGTCGAACAGCCCGATGTAGAATTCCGCCGTTTTGGCGACGCTCGACACCCGAATGTTGACGTGGTCGAGCGAGACCGGTTGCATGATCGCCTCGTCGGCCGCGCCGGCGCTGCGCGCCGCTGCCATTGCGCCCAGCAGCGCGAGCGCTTCGCGACGCGAGACCAAACCCTTGCGGACTCCTTGTGCGAGGTCCATCGGCAGTTCCTCCTGCTCAACTCCCGACCGGCATATCACGCTTCCGCTCCGCGGCCAAACCGGGTATCGTTTGCAAAGCCGCCGTTCAAATAAGATGTGCCGGTATTTCCATCTGGGCAACGGACGGCGGCCGACTGGCAGCGAGACCACGGGGAGGGCACGCATGCGTTTCCGGCATCTGACTTGGGTAACGGCTCTGGCGGCGGCGCTGTTGACGCCGATCGGCGCGCAAGCGTTCGACGACTCGAAATATCCGGACTTGAAAGGCCAGTGGCGCCGCGTCGCCGTGCCGAGCGGCTTCTATCGCGGCGTCCAATACGATCCGCACAAGCCCGCCGGTCCGGGCCAGCAAGCACCGCTGACGCCGGAATACCAGGCGATTTTCGAGGCCAATCTGGCCGACCAGGCGCTGGGCGGCCAGGCCGGCGATCCGACCTACAAGTGCATGCCGCCGGGCATGCCGCGCATCATGGCCCCCTACGGCGAGATGGAAATCGTGGTCGTGCCGGAGACCACCTACATCCTGATCGACCACATCCACGACAACCGCCGGATTCATACCGATGGGCGCGCCTTTCCGGCCAACATGGCGGACATTCCGCAGTTCGCGGGCTATTCGATCGGGCGATGGGTCGATGCGGACGGCGATGGCCACTACGACACGCTCGTCGTCGAGACCCGCGGCATCAAGGGCCCCCGCACGTTCGAGATGACCGGCATTCCGCTGCACGAGGACAATCAGACGATCGTCAAGGAGCGGATCTATCTCGACAAGACCGATCCGAACCTCCTGCACAACGAAATCACCACGATCGACAATGCGCTGACCCGTCCCTGGACGGTCATCAAGGACTACCGCCGCACTCCGACCAACCAGCCGATCTGGTGGTACGAGACCGTGTGCTCGGAAAACAACGTGCATGTCAGCATCGGCAAGGAAAACTATTTCCTGAGCGGGGACGGTCTCCTGATGCCCGCCAAGAAGGACCAGCCGCCGCCGGATTTGCGATATTTCAAGCAATACAACCGGTAAGCCGGCGCCGACGTCGCCGCTAGCCGGTTACGCGCCATCGCCACGGCATGCCTCGCGGTTTCGTGCAAACTGTGCGGCGGTCAAACACATGAACGTGAATTCCCCGTGTGCATCCTTGGTCCTCGTCCAAGCGAACTTGATCGCAGATGGGCCGAGAGGCGCTCATCCAATCAGAGGAGACCGACCATGTTCGCCAAGACATTGACCGCTCTTGCCACTGCCATCGTGCTCGGCGCCGCTTTCGCGTCTCCGGCGATGAGCGCAGGTTCGAAGGATCGCCACATGGCCGCGCCCGAGCAGGCGTTCGCCCAATTCAACCGGACCGGCGGTCGATGGCATTCCAGCAACCCGGCCTATGACGTGTACGCGAATGGCATGTATCTCGGTTCGGACCCGGATCGCCATATCCGCACCGATCTGGCGCGCAACCCGCGCGGCGCCACCGATTGAGCGCCGGCCTTTACCTCTCCCCGCTTGCAGCCGAACTCGGGTTTACCCGAGTTCGGCCGTCTAATGAGTGGCCGAAGTCGGATAAACCCGAGTTGCGGAAATTATGGGTTTGAAGATGAACCTTTTGCGGAGAAGGCGCGACTAAAGGGGCGAGAGGCCCGTCAACGGGTCCAGGCGTAGCTTTTGCGGGAGCCGTCAATGTTCGTTTACAAGCTTGCCGCGGGTCTCGCTGCGATCGCAGTGGGCGTCGCGGTCACCATGGCGGTTCCGGGCTTTGCTCCCGAGGTCGAGGCGAGCCTGAACCCCAGCGGGATCAAAAGCGACCGCCTCGACAGCCGCCCGATCAGCACGGCCTGCCTGCCGGAGGCGTGGCCGTATGGGTGCCAATGGCGAGCGCCAGCCGAGCCGCGGGCCAAACGGATCGGCGCGGCGGGTCGAGATCGCGGGCTGTTTCACCGGCAGCGCGTGCACGCAAACATGAGGAAGCATCGAGTCGCATCGCGTCCAAGTATTCTCAATGCAACGGCACCTGCCACAGCGCCGACCCACGCGGTTGACGATACAGGCGTCAAAGACATTTACAATAAATCAGCCAGTACCGCGGTTCCTTGATTCGAATCTTGACGAAGCAGGCAACGCCTGTTTCCGGCATGGCTAGTTCGATACGGATCCCGGAAGGGATTCCGCGCCATGCCAGCATCAGCCCGGCATTACTTCAGGAACGCGACTTCGAAATGCATGCCGTCCTTGCGGTGGTCATAATGCCCTCCCCAATAGAAGCCCCAGCGATTGGCGATCGGCACCAGTTCGCGCACGCTCCCCTTCTCGCCGACCAGCGCCGGCCGCTGTCCGAGCTTGTTGAATCTCTCGTTGATGTCGAAGGCGCTGCCGAAGGCATGATTGCTCAGATTGGTGCGGCTGCCGCGGACGAAGCGGGGCACGAACGAGCCGTCATAGACCAGAACGCGGTCGAGCAGGTTTGCGGCCTCCCAGTCCGCCCACATGCCCTGGAGCTGATTGGCGCCGAGACGGTGGAATTGCATGGTCTGCGGCGCCCTGCTGCCCAAGGCCTTGCGCAACTGCGGGATCGGGACCTTGACGATGTTGTCCTTCTCCCAGGTTCCGAGGATGCGGATCGCCTCGGGGTTGTCGGGCTCCGGGGCCGAAACAAAGTCGTAATGGCCGAAGACGGCTTCCCGCTGCCTGTTGCTCACCAGGGGAGGAAAGCTCGGCTTGGGTGGGAAATTGGAGCTGGTGTTATCGTCCGCGGGCTCCTCGATCAGCTCGAGGCCGAGCGCCGCCGCCTTCAACAGGGTTTCCCGCCCGGCGACGCCATCCGCCTCGATCTTGAATTTTGCCTGGAAGGCCTTGGTGGCGTCGCGGGTATGTTCGCTGAAAACTCCGTCGATCGGGCCGCCGTCGAAACCTTGGCCGCGCAGGAAGCTTTGCCATGCCGAGACCCGCTCGCCCCGCATGCCGACGCGCAGCGCGGACAAGGTGGCGGGCGCCAAGGCGTCGGCGGCTGCCTGCACGGGCGAGAGGCCCGGCGGCTCGAGCGACAGCGGCGGTCCCGGCGGCTGTGCTTCCGCGGGTGCGGCCGCGGGCGTCAGCGGAAAGCTCTTCGCCACCGTCAGCGCCTTGTTCCAGCGGTTGACCAGGCCTTTCCAGAATTTGCTGGTCTCGTCGCGGTGGGCGACGTCGCGCTCGTATTGCTCGCGCGCGGCGCGCAGCCGGGCGAGCAGGCCCGCCGGATCGGCCTCCGCGGCCGCCTCGGCAGCCCGGGTCTGGGCGCCGATCACGCCGTCGTCGGCGAGCCCGAGCGCGCGCTGCAGGATGCGGGCGGCGCCACCGGCGCCGCGGTTGAACACGCTGTCGCGGAGATAGAATTCGAGCGCCGGCACGCTCGTCCACGACGAGGCGCGATCGGTATCCTGGGCGATGAAGTCGGCGGCGAGCGCTTCGGCCTCGTCGAAGCGGCCCTGCTCGATCAGCGAGACCAGAACGTCCGCGGTGTCCTTGTTGAACCGCTCGTTGATGCCGGCGACCTCGTAGCTGCCGCCCCCGTCTCCGGCTGGAAGCTTGTAGACCGCGAGGTGGCCCTTGGCATCGCGGCGGGCCTCGAAGGCGACGATCGCGGCGGCCATGCGGCGGCGTTGCTCGGGTGTGGTCATGGGGCTGCCTCCCTGCGATGATGACAACGCGGAGTATAGTACAGCTCATGGGCCTGGGCGGCGAAGGACGAGGCGATGAAGCGGCGGTATGGTAACCAGAACTCGCAGGGTGGGCAAAGGTGCGTCCTCCTTCCTCTCCACCCCCACGATCGCCGCCGCGCCTTTGCCGATGGAGACAAGTTTACGCAGTCTGTGCAAGCTTGACTGCGTTTGCGGTTTTGTGCCCACGCCATGACGCAGGGTTCCGCGCCTATTCGATGACATAAAGCGGAATAAAAGCTGCCAACTGGCGGGTGCGCTCGTCGGTCGAATCCTTCGCCCTCAACAGTTCCCGATAGAAATCGTCCTCGTCCGGGCTGGGAAACAGCCGCTGCTGGGTGAGCAACTTAAGCCGATCGTCGTTCTGGTCGAAGGCTCCGGGGGCGATGTTGATTTTCTTGACGACGTATCTCGTCAAGTCGGAGTCATCCATTGTCGAACCGAACACAAGACCGCCATCCTGACGCCAGCCACGCATTCCAGCCAACGGGATCGTCACCGGTCTATCATCGAAGTCAATCGTATCTCCGCCTCGGATATCGATGAGGTGGCCTTCCGGTATATCCATCACGTAGACGACACCGCGGTCCGTATTCAATTTATAAGACGCGCGTCCGTTGTTTCGAACATAGCTGTGGCAGGCAAACCAAAACGCGACGCGGCGATCAAAGGACACATCGAGCGTTCCGGAGGGCGCGCCGTAATGCTGCAGCATCGCCATCGACAATCGTTCACTTGGCACTCTCGACCAGTAGTACTTGGACAGTTTGGAGTACGACTCGTTCGTGCCCATGCCGGATCCGATGGGCAGGTTCATGAAATTTATCCCATCGTCGTCGTCATCACGGTCGGGCAAGGCGAAAATCTTATTGGCAAGCCACCGCTGCAATCGACCGAACACGCCTTGTTGCTCCTCGTCATCCCAATAGTCGGAAGCGCGGTGCGCCCGCGCATAATACTGATCAGCTTCACGGAGACGAAGCATGGCCTCGATAACTTTGTGGGCAGTCATGTAAAGATCATCCGCCGCCTTCAGCAGCGGCTTCAGATCAAGCGGCTCGGGGAGACGAAAAAGCGACGGGGTGATCGCCGGATATTCCTTCGATTGTCCCCGAAATACAGAACCTTGATGGTTGGCGACTTGGCCCAGAAATTCGTCGAAGGTCCTTGCGTCAGCGGTCTCGACCATGACCCCGTTCCTACGTTCATAGCATGATGCGCGGATTGCGGCGCGTGCACCAGGCGGCCCGTGGCTAGGCACCAGGCAATAGGCCCACAGCGCGCCGTACAACGTGGTTGTTTCGGCGGTCGCGGGCAGCAGCAAAGTGGCTTGCAACCAGGCTCCGTCACCCTATTCCTCGAGCGATACAAACTCGGTGGTCTACAACGCCTGGGGAACGACGTTCAATGTGCATTGCCAGATGCCGACCGCCGATACTTTCGACGCGCCTCTTGCGCCAACGAAAGAAGGGTTAGCCGCGCTTGAAAACTGGAAGAAGGAAGGGCCCAGATCGGCGCCAGAGTGACGGCAAGAGCGACGCTCGACCTCAACACGCAAGACGGATGACGCAGCGTAATCCGCCAGTGCCCGAGCGAGCGGCGGGTTACGCCTTCGGCTAACCCGCCCTGCGGCGCTGTTCAAGGAACGTTTGGAAGAACCGAGCGTTGGGGTGTGACTCAGTGGGACATTTCGGGTGGACATCGCGGATCATCGCGCAGGCATGCGTGCCGTTGCCCGCATCCGGCTGGCGCCCAACCCGGTCACGACGTTCGCTGCCGCGTCTTTGCTCTTTGGTTCCCTGATCATTCTTGCCACTCCGCCGCTGCGGGGCCCGGACGAGACGGCGCATTTTCTGCGTGCCTACGGTGCGGCGGCAGGCGACATCATTCCATCGTTGCACGACGAATACGGCCGCAAGGGCGTCCTGCTGCCGCCGCGCCTCCATGCGGGGTTCGACTACTTCGACAGCGTATTCAAGCAAAAGGGCGGCGAATGGTTCGGCTACGGCCCGGTGTTCCAGGCGTATTTCGACCGCGCGCCCGTCGCCGTCGATTCCCAGTCCGCACCGACCTTCGTTCCCTATGGCGGATCGGAGGGATATTCGCCGATCGCCTACTTGCCCCAAACCGCGGCAGCGGCGGTGGCGCGCGCGCTCGATCTCGATTTCATCGCGACCCTCTACCTGATGCGATTTGCGGGTCTCGCCGCCATGACCGGGCTCATCGCCTTCGCCATTGCCATGACCCCGCAGCTCGCCTGGGCTCTCGTCGCCATCACCATGCTGCCAGCGGCGCTCTACGGCCGGTCGGTCATCAGCGCCGACGGCACTGCGCTCGCGACCGCAACACTGGTGACGGCCTTGTGGCTGCGCGGCATCATGTCTGCGCGCCAGCCGGCCAGGGACTCGTTTTGGATGATGCTGAGCGCACTCACGAAGCCCACAAATCTCGCTTTCGTGCTGCTCGAATTGGCGACCCTGCTGGAGCGGCCGGCGCGGCGCTGGCGCTTGTTCGCGCTGATGGTCCTGCCCGCCACGGTCGCCGCACTGCTCTGGAGCTTCGGCAGCGGCGCCGACACGGCAACATGGCGGGTCGTGGAATTGACCGGGCATGATGCGGCGGCCTTCGGCCCGGCGGCGAGGCTTGCCGGCCTGATCGACGACCCCACGCATTTTCCCGCCGCCGTCATGCGCGCCCTCTCCGAGAAAGACTTCGGCGAGCTGTGGCGGCAAGTCATCGGCGTCCTCGGAATGTTCGACACGGTCTTGCAGCGCTGGGTCTACCCGGCGGTGAGCGTGCTCCTGTTCGCCACATTTCTCACCCGGCTGCCGCTTGCAGGCGGACCACGCGTTCGAATTGCGGCCGTCGCCGGTGTCACCGCTGCTTCCTACGCGGCCGCCGTCTATCTCGTTTGCTATCTGGCTTTTACGCCGCCCGGCGCGGACACCGTCTGGGGGGTGCAGGGCCGCTATTTCGTGCCCATTCTCCCGCTCGCAGCGATCATTGTCGCGGCGCTGTTCAATCGGGCTCTGGACAAGGGCCTCAGCGCGGCGCTGGCGATCTCTGCCGCCCTGCTCTCCGGCGCAGCCAGCGTCGCGGCGATCATCGAGGTCGATTGGAAATTTTGAGATTCATGCCTGCGGTTGCCGGAGCGTGCCGAAGAAGATCCTCAATCCGCTTCGGGCTCGCTCCGGTCGGGTTCCTGGGTCGCTTCTTCGAGGAGCTCGGCGAGACGCTCGGGCATGGGCTGCGCGAGGTCGTACTCCGCCCGGAGGGTGCGTCCGATTGCCGCTTGAACCTGCTCCAGGCAGGCTGATCTTTCTCGCGACCGTAGATGGCTGTAGCTCCGCACGGGAACTTCTCCTGCATCCTCCCTCTTGATCGATCCACAGCGCTTGGCCGGCAAACGTGGTCCTGAAAGGAATTGCGGCGGTCAATGAACTCGGCCGGCCATCCGGCTCGACTTGGTCCCGGTCAAAGGCCTCATCCGCACCTTCAACGCCTGATGCCTGAAATCCTAACGAGAATCGCTGCGTACGGTTCCGTACATAGGGGCTCTTTTTTGCGATCCGCGGCTGAAGTTCCGATAAAGTTAGGTTCCGGGGAATTATGGGCGTACAATGCTTCACCGTCTGCAACGCAGGTATTTGGGCGCGGACGCTTGAGAGACCGTGCTGTGCTCTTGCCCCTCCAACGGGAGAAGAGCCATGCTCGCAGTTTCCTCGTCTCCACATCGCAACCGGCTTCTGGCCTCGCTGTCGCCCGGCGACCTCGGCTTGATGCAGCCGCACCTGGAACCCGTCAGTCTCAAGCTTCGACACGACTTGGAAAAACCCAACCGGCGGATTGACGATGTCTATTTCATGGACAGCGGAATCGCGTCCGTCGTCGCGGTCCAATCGAATCAAACGCGCGTCGAAGTCGGGCTCGTCGGGTGTGAAGGCATGACCGGCACATCCGTCGTGCTGGGCAGTGATCGTTCGCCGCACTCGACCTACATCCAGGTCGCCGGCGAGGCGCAACGCATCACCGCCGGCGAGCTTCGCAAGGCGATCAAGGCGAGCGAGTCGCTGCACGGCCTGCTGCTCAAATACGTTCAGGCCTTCATGGTGCAGACGGCGCATACGGCGATCGCAAATGCCCGCGCCAGGCTCGATGCGCGGCTGGCGCGCTGGATTTTGATGGCGCACGACCGAGTCCGGGCCAACAAGCTGCCGCTCACCCACGAATTTCTGGCGCTGATGCTGGGGGTGAGACGGGCGGGTGTGACCGAGGCGTTGCACAGCCTTTCAAGCCGGAAGCTCATCGATCCCGGTCGAGGCCAGATCGTGGTCCTCAATCGAAAAGGGATCGAGCGGAGCGCCGGCGGTGCCTATGGCCAGCCGGAAGCGGAATATCGCAGATTGATCGGCTGATTGTACCATTTCGTACCGACATTTCCCTGGCTTGTCGGAACGACCCGATTGTATCCTGCGCCTGGGGCAGGCTCTGGGTGGGCGCCATGAGCGCGGTGATGATCAGATGTCCGACCACGGGCAATCCGATCCCTACGGGCATAGAAACCGAACCTTCGATCTTCGTTGGGCTCCCCGACGTGCTTGCCCGCACTCACTGTCCGCATTGCGGTCTCGACCATTCCTGGTGGAAGCGCGAGGCGTGGCTGGAGGACGAGCCGAACGGAAAAATTTCCGGCAGCGAGTAAAGCTCCGAGGTGAGTTGTGCCATGAATAGGATCGTTCCCAGCCATCCCCTGCAGCCCCTCGACCCCGAAGCCGCCGATGCGATGGGCACTGCATTCGACGCAGCTTGGAAGGAATTATGCATCCCGCAAAACTACTACCTGTCGATGGCCGAATCCGACCTGCGGGTGAAGCTGGCGCAGATCATCTTGGACCTCGTCAAACACGGTGAGCGCGATCCGATCCGGTTGCGGGAATTTGCGCTTGCTTCGTTGGATTCGGCAGAAGCGTAGCAGAGTAGGCAATCGTCGCCGCAAGAGCAGTCGTGATCGATCCAGAGGAATGCAGGCAGCGTGCGGGTGAATTGGGATCCGCGCGATCTCGTTTCCATTTTCACTCACCGAGACCACATCCCCCTCCCAGCCGTCGTCCTCCGCCAGCTCGCTCGCGATCATGACGGCGTGGCCTATTGCGGCCCGGCAGAGTGGGAGCGCTGGATTTGCTGTTGCGCGGCCGCAGCCAGCGGGAGCCTCGCTCGAAGGGATGCCTTGACACATCTGCGCGAACGACCTATTTCCCCTGCAGCCGTTGGCACTCGTTTGGCACGAGTGCCAACGGCTTCCAGATTGAGCTGATCGGTCAAAGACTTAAATCCGCGCCACCGGCGCCACGAGGACACCATGGCCAAGATGAAGTTTCGTCCCCTGCACGACCGGGTGGTCGTGAAGCGCATCGATGCCGAGGAAAAGACCAAGGGCGGCATCATCATCCCCGATACCGCCAAGGAGAAGCCGCAGGAGGGCGAGATCGTCGCCGTCGGGCCGGGCGGCCGCGACGAGGCCGGCAAGCTCATTCCGCCGGACGTGAAGACCGGCGACCGGGTGCTGTTCGGCAAGTGGTCGGGCACCGAGGTCAAGATCGAGGGCGAGGAGCTCCTGATCATGAAGGAGTCCGACATCATGGGCGTGATCGTCTGAGCAACCAGGAGTGAACTGACATGGCTGCCAAAGAGGTGAAATTTTCCACCGACGCGCGCGACCGGATGCTGCGCGGCGTCGATACGCTCGCCAATGCGGTGCGGGTGACGCTCGGACCGAAGGGCCGCAACGTGGTGCTCGACAAGTCGTTCGGGGCGCCGCGCATCACCAAGGACGGGGTCACGGTCGCAAAAGAGATCGAGCTCGAGGACAAGTTCGAGAACATGGGCGCCCAGATGGTGCGCGAGGTCGCCCAGAAGACCAACGACCAGGCCGGCGACGGCACCACCACCGCGACCGTGCTCGCCCACGCCATCGTCAAGGAAGGCGCCAAGTCGGTGGCGGCGGGGATGAACCCGATGGATCTCAAGCGCGGCATCGACCTCGCGGTCTCCGCGGTGGTGAAGGACATCGAGAAGCGCTCGAAGAAGGTCGGCTCCTCGGCCGAGATCGCCCAGGTCGGCACCATCTCCTCGAACGGCGACAGCAAGATCGGCAAGATGATCGCGCAGGCGATGCAGAAGGTCGGCAACGAGGGCGTCATCACGGTCGAGGAGGCGAAGGCGCTCGACACCGAGGTCGAGATCGTCGAGGGCATGCAGTTCGACCGCGGCTATCTCTCGCCCTACTTCATCACCAATGCCGAGAA
>WNGK01007186.1_pt1 | contig 13071 bp, 12 predicted proteins | sample 5400601 | NCBI WGS metagenome assembly WNGK01 (sample SAMN13153376, study PRJNA577476) | soil metagenome | isolation source: 60 cm soil or saprolite under Garry oak tree replicate 1 | place: USA:California | collected 2016-06-15 | reverse complement strand
TCTCATGGGCGCGGTTGATGCATCGCTACCCCACCGGCTTGATATCGCCCTTTGCGCTGCTCATGCCGGTGGCCGGGCTGGCGAGCGGCGCGCTGTTCCTCGGCGAGTCGCTCGCGCCGCTGCAGGCGGTCGGCGCGCTGCTGGTTTTCGCCGGGTTGGTCGAGAATGTCTACGGCGCGAGAATGCGCGCGTGGCTGCGCGGCGCAATGTAGACCCGAATTCATTCTGGCGCGGATTCATGGAAGCAGCCCGTGCGAATGGATCGCACGTACAGCTCACGCGGCAACTCGCGCTATGCGTAACGACCGGCGCATAAGCCCGGCGCGATCCCTGTTCAGCTCGATCGTTTCGTCGAGCGCAGTCACTCGTTCGGATTGAACCGGGTTTCCTTGTAGACGGCAGCGATCAGATCCTTGCCGATGCGATCGCCGAGATCCTTGTGCACCTTCACCATCGCCTTTTTCATCGCTTTCTTTTCGTCGGGCGTAAGCGTGATGATCTGAGTCTTGCCGGTCGCCTTTACCTTGGCGATCGCGTCGTCGGTGTCCTGCTTCACGATCTTGTTGTTATATGCAGTCGCCTCCTTCATCGCGTCGCCGACGACGGTGCGCAAGTCCGCCGGCAGACCGTCCCAGAACTTCTTGTTGACGATGACCGCGTAGCCGAGATAGCTGTGGTCGGATAGCGTCACGAACTTCTGCACCTCGTAAACCTTCTGCGTGTACAGGTTGGTCATCGTGGGAAAGTCCGCGCCGTCGACGATGCCCGTCTGCAGGGCCTGGTAGACCTCGGAGAACGCGACGACCTGCGGAACCGCGCCAAGCGCGCGAACCTCGGCCTCGGAGACCTTCGACGACTGCACGCGCATCTTGAGCCCCTTGTAGTCTTCCGGTTTGCGAAGCGCCTTGTTGGCGGTCATCACGAAGAAGCCGTTATCCCAGTATGCGAGACCCGTGATGCCGCGTGTTTCGAGCTTCTTGAGCAGTTCCTGCCCGATCTTGCCGTTGGTTACGCGCTCGACGTCCTTCGAGTTGTCGAATATGTACGGCAGGTTGAAAACGTCGAACTCCTTGAACCCCATCGGACCGAACTTGCCGAGTGACGGCGCCAGCATCTGCACTGCACCTAGCTGCAGCGCCTCCAGCTCTTCCTGGTCCTTGTACAGCTGGCTGTTGGGATACACCTGCACCTGGATCTGCCCCTTGGAGCGCTCCTCGACCAATTTCTTGAAGTAGTCGACAGCTTTTCCTTTGGGCGTGTCGGCGGCGACGACGTGGCTGAACTTGATGACGATCGGGTTCTCGGCAAGCGCCGGTCCCGCGGTCAGGGCAGAAAAGCTCGCGGACAACGTGAGCGATAGCAGAAAACGCATGGCAGTTCCTCGGTGTGGATGGAAAAAGTGAGTCGGGAAACGCATATCAATTCGACGTGCGAGCTTGCAGCTCAGGAAGCGCCGATGGATGGACGGCCAGCGGCGTCACCTTGATCTCCATGTAGGGAAACAACGGCAATGCCGAGAGCAATTGGTGCAGCTCGTCGTTGGATTTCACATCGAATACGCTGATGTTTGCGTACTCGCCGACGACACGCCAGAGGTGGATCCATTGCCCGCTGCGCTGCAGCTCCTGCGAATAGGCTTTTTCCCGTGCCTTGATGGCCTCGGCCTCGGCTGCTGGCATTCCGGACGGAAATCTGACCGTCATGTGAACGTGATAAAGCATATGCACCTCTTGTCGTATCGGGCGCCCGAGCCCTACGCGCTCGGCCCGCGATTCATTCCGGACTTCGACGACTTGTCGCGGCGATAGAAGGCGAGCTTGTGCTCGTCGATGTCCACGCCGAAGCCGGGCCCGTTCGGAATCCAGAATTGAAAATCATGGATATCGATGGACTGAACCGCAATCGTGTCCTTGAGCAGCAACGGTCCGAAGAGCTCGCAGCCGTGGTTGATGCCGGGTGTGGCCGCGAAAGCATGCGCATACGCGGCGGTCCCGACCGCGGTCTCCAGCATGCAGCCCCCGTACAAGCCGATGCCGGCGCCTTCGGCGATGGCCGCGACTTTTCGGGTGTTGGCGATTCCGCCCGCCTTGGTCAGCTTCAGCGCGAAGACGTCCGCGGCCGCTGCCCGGGCAAGGTCGAACGCCTCCTGGACCGTGCCGACCGCTTCGTCGGCCATGATCGCGGCGTCGTTGGCGGATGCAAGGCGGGCAAGCGCGGCGACGTTCCATTTGGCGACCGGCTGCTCGAACAATTCGACTCCCGCTTCCGCGAACCGCGGAATCCATTTCCGCGCCGTCAATTCGTCCCACGCCTGATTCACGTCGACCCGGATGCTGGAGTGATCGGCGAGTCGCTTGCAGATGGCGGACACATGAGCAAAATCCTCTTCCGGTGCGCGCGCGCCGATCTTCAGCTTGAAAATATTGTGCCGGCGCTTGGTGAGCATCTCCTCGCCTTCTTCGATGTCGCGCCCGGTTTCGCCGGCCGCAAGGGTCCAGGCAACGGGGATGGCGTCATGCACCTTGCCTCCCAGCAAGTCGTAGACGGCGATCCCGAGCGAGCGCGCGACCAGATCGTGCAGCGCCATCTCGACGGCGGCCTTGGCAAACCGATTGCCTTTCACGGCGGCATCCATCGTTGCGGCGAGGTGCGCGATCCTGCGCGCGTCCTGCCCGATGATGCGAGGCGAAATGTAGGTATCGATCATGCCCTTGATGCCCTCGGTGCTCTCCTCCGCCCAAGCGGGACCGCCGATGGTCGACGCCTCTCCGAGTCCGACCAGGCCGCCCGAGTGGATCTTCACGATGACGTAGTTCTGTGTCGTGACGGTGCCGAACGACAGGTGATGCGCCCGCGTCGTGGGAATGTCCACGAGAATGGCTTCGACGGCCTCGATCTTCATGGCCGGACTCTTCGCAAGGTCAGCGATCTCATGCAACGGAATTTAGCTGTTTTGCCAAGATGGCTCCAATGACTTATTTTCATTAAACTGATCGATAGTATCGATTGAATATTCACCCTCCAAACTGAGCGAGGCGAGCATGGAGCATCGTCACCTGCGCTACTTCCTGGCCGTCGCGCAAACGCAGCACATGACGCAGGCCGCGGAACGGATTCACGTCACTCAATCGACGCTGTCTCACCAGATCAATCAGCTCGAGCAGCTGCTTGGCGTGACGTTGTTCGATCGCGTGGGCCGCGGAATCCGTCTGACTCAGGCGGGAGAGCTCTTTCGCGGCTTCGCGCAGCGCGCGCTCAAGGAGATGGAAGACGCCCGCGTCGCGCTGGACGAACTCCAGAACGTGGTGCGCGGGAACTTGCGGCTGGGCGTCATCCACACCTACAACAGCACGCTGGTCCCACCGATCGTCGCGCAGTTCCTGACACTGCATCCCGGCGTGAAAATCAGCGTCGAGGATCTGCCCGCCATCGCCATCGACGAGGCGATATCCGAAGGCGAGCTCGATCTCGGAATCGCCTTCGCTCCTGGCGGGCCCGACGTAGCCGCTGAGCCGGTATTCGAAGAGGAGTTGGTGCTGATCGTGAACAGGAAGCATCCCCTCGCGAAGAAGCGGGCGATAAGATCCACCGCGTTGAGCGAAATCCCGCTTGCGCTCCAGACTGATCACTTCGCGACACGACGGTTGATCGACCAGGCGTTTGGCGCTGCTATCGGCGCCAACGTTCGCGTCGAAATGAGCTCGATCGAGTCGCTACTCAACACCGTGCGCACCGGATTGGTCGGCACCATCGTGTCCGAGCGCGCCTTCGGCAACGATCCAGGGCTTTCGAAGGTGCGCATTACGCATCCCACCACGATACGCACCGCGGCGCTGCTGTGGCATCGCGAGCGCTATCGCGCGCCGGCCGCCCGCGAGTTTGCATCATTGTTTTGCGACGCGTATCAAGAGCCGGCGTCGCCACGCGCACCTCGCCCGCTACCGTGAGCTGATCGGAAATCGCGCTATGTCGGATCTTACCGCGGCATAGCCGCCACTTCCCGAAAGGTCTCCTCCTGACGGCATAGGCGTGCGTCGTGCGTGAATGAAAACCGACATTAACGCTGCTGACGTCATCATCGCGATCGCGACACGGTGTCTTGCTGGCGTCACTCCTGCGACAGCCGCATTCTCTCGCCCTTCGGATCGTACAAGGCCTGCGCCTGCACAGCGGCGCGCCGGCGCTCTCCCAGGATCTCGATCTCGAAACCTTCCGAGGCGTTTGCCAACGCCGCGGGGACGTAGCCCAGCGCAATCGACTTGCCGACGCAATGCCCGTAGCCGCCCGAGGTGACCCAGCCGACGACCTTGCCGTCGTGCCATACCGGCTCGTCTCCGATCGCATCGGCATCGTCGGCGTCGACCACAAAGGTGACCAATCGGCGCATCGGCCTCCGGGCCCGGTCGCGCAGCGCCGCGTCGCGGCCGATGAAGTCGGGCTTGTCCCAAGCGACAAAGCGATCGATGCCCGCCTCGACCGGGGTATAGATCGGCCGATACTCGCGCGCCCAGTTGCCGAAGCTCTTTTCCAGCCGCAGCGAATTGAGCGCTCGAGCCCCGTAGTGAACAAGGCCGAGATCGGCGCCCGCGGCGAGAATCGCATCGTAGAGCGCGAGCTGGCCGTCGGATGCGACCCAGATCTCGTAGCCCAACTCCCCGGTAAACGAAATGCGGCCGATGTGCGCAGGCAGCATCGCCACCTCGGCCGGGCGAAACGACAAAAAAGACAGCGCCTCGTGTCCCACGTCGTCGCGGCAAATGCGAGAGAGAAGCTCGCGCGAGCGCGGTCCCGCGATCGCGAAACCGATCCATTCGCTTCGCAGCGAATGGATCGCAACGCCGGACGGCGGGAGGTGTGCCTCGAACCAGCGCAGGTGATATTGCTCGGCGATGCCCGAACCGAAAACGACAAAGCGGTTTTCGCCTCCGTTCGCAATCGTGAAGTCGCCGATCAGCCTGCCGTTTTCGTTGAGCATGGGCGACAAGGTGAGGCGCCCCTCGCGAGGAAGACGGTTGGCCAGCAGGCGATCGAGCCACGCCGCCGCGCCATCGCCGGTCACCTCGTAGCGCGAGAACGTGGCGATCTCGAGGAGACCGACCGCGTTCCGTACCGCGTGACATTCGGCGGCCACCGGAGCATGCGCGTTCGAGCGGTGGTAGGTGACGTCCTCGCGCGCCTCGGTCCCCGCGGGCGCGAACCACAGCGCGTGCTCGAGCCCGTAGCTCGCGCCGAACACCGCGCCGCGCGCTTTCAGCCTGTCATACGCGGGCGTCGTGCGCAGTGGTCGTGCGGCCGGCAGCTCCTCGTTTGGAAACCGGATGCGGAAGCGGCGCGAGTAATTCTCGCGGACTTTCGCATTCGTATACGCGGTGGTCGCCCAATTGCCGAAGCGCGCGACGTCCATCGCCCAGACATCGAATCCCGGATCGCCGTGCACCATCCAGTTGGACAACGCCAGCCCGACTCCGCCGCCCTGGCTGAATCCTGCCATGACCGCGCACGCGACCCAGTAGTTGCGCAAGCCGCGGATGGGGCCGACCAGCGGATTGCCGTCGGGCGAAAACGTGAACGGCCCGTTGACGACGCGCTTGATGCCTGCGCACTCGAGCGCTGGAAAATGCCGGAACCCGACCTCGAGGCTCGCCGCGATGCGGTCGAGATCGGGCGAAAGCAGTTCGTGACTGAAATTCCAGGGCGTCTCGCGCTCGGCCCACGGCACGCCCGCCTTCTCGTACGTGCCGATCAGCATGCCGCGCCCTTCCTGGCGCATGTAGATCTCGCCCTCGAAATCGATGACGTGCAGCATCTCGGTCGGCGATGCAACAACCTCGGGGATCTCTCCGGTGACGAGGTATTGGTGCTCCATCGCCAGCACGGGCAATGTAAGCCCTGCCATGCGCCCCACCTCGCGCGCCCACAGGCCTGCGGCGTTCACCACGTGCTCGGCGACGATGTTCCCCTTGTCGGTGATCACGTCCCACGATCCGTCGGGCCGCGCGTTGAGAGCCGTGACGCGAGTGAAGCGATGGACTTCCGCGCCCGCGTTGCGCGCGGCCTTGGCGTATGCCTGCGTCACTCCCGCCGGATCGACGTGGCCCTCGAGGGGGTTGTACAGCGCACCGACGAAGTGCCTCCTATCGAGCAGCGGAAACAACCGCGCCGCCTCGTCGATCGAGATGATTTCCATGTCGAGCCCGAGATAGCGTGCACGCGCACATGCGAGCTTCAGGAAATCCATGCGCTCGGGCGTCCCCGCGAGATCGACGCCGGCGGTGATGTGGATGCTGCAGGATTGCCCCGACGCCTCCTCGATCTCCTGGTAGAGCTTGATGGTGTATTCCTGCAGCTTGGCAACGTTGGGATCGCCGTTGAAGGTATGCATGCCGCCGGCGGCGTGCCAGGTCGAGCCTGAAGTCAGCTCGTCGCGCTCGAGCAACACGACATCTTTCCATCCCGCCTTGGTGAGGTGGTAGAGAACGCTTGCGCCGACGACGCCGCCGCCGATCACGGCCACCTGCACGTGTGTTTTCACGAGAGCGGTTCGCGACGCTCGAGGCTGTGACAGCGGACGCGAAAGTACCGCGCGCTCACCGGCGATCGCTCCCGGATTTGCCGACCGCGCCGGCGTCGAGATCGCGGATCGAACAGCCATTGAGCTCGGCGAGAATTCCCGGAAGCACCGGAATGAAGCGATCGCCATGGCCCTGAACATTCGCAAGCTGATAGATCTGATTGACCGCCTGGGCGATAAACGACACGGCCGGCGCGCTTTCCGCGAGCCTCGTGTAGAAGCGCATGTCCTTGCCTGCGATGCGGATCGGCCCCTTGAGGCGGCTGGCATCGCCCTCGAGGACCCACGGCATCATCATCTGGAACATCGCACTGTTCGCTCCGCCCGCGGAAACCACTTCGTAGACCTTGGAGAGATCCACACCGAGCTTCGCGGCGGTCGCCAATGCCTCGGCGATCACCGCGCTGGTGCCGATGGAGATGAAATTGTTGATGAGCTTGAGCGTGTGTCCCGCACCCAGTGCTCCGGCGTCGATGATCGTATCGGCGTAGCACTCGATGATCGGGCGCACCGCGCGGACGGTTTCGGGATCGCCGCCGATGAAGGTGCTGAGCTTTCCTTCTTCAGCTTCTCTGGGCGTGCGACCGACGGGGGCGTCCGCCATGCGAACGCCGCGTTTGGCGAGGTCGGCGCCGATGCGCTGGGTGCTGCGCGGATCGGCAGTCGTCGAGTCGACGACGATCGTGCCCTTGGCCGCGCTGCTCAGCAGTCCGCCTTCGCCGTAGACCAGGAGTTCCACTTCCACCGAAGACGGCAGGCAGAGAAACACGACATCGGACAAGCGTGCGACCTCTCCGGCCGTCTTCGCTTCTTTCGCGCCGCGTTTGACCAGGTCCTCGACGCTCTCGCGGCGGCGATGCCCCATGATCGTCAGCGGATAGCCCTTGAGCAGAATGTTCTTGGCTGCACCGTGTCCCATGAGGCCGACACCGATATATCCAATGCGCTGCTGAGACATGGTTCGCGCTTTCGTGGTCAGTGAATGATGTCGCGTATCGTCGCTAGGCATGCGGCTGCAGCACAGCACGGACGAAGCTTTCGAGCTCACGCGTCTTGGGCGCGGCGAACAATTCGCGCGGCGGGCCCTTTTCCCACACCCGGCCCTGATGCATGAAGATCAGGGTGTCCGCGGTGCGCCGGGCGAAACCCATCTCGTGCGTGACCAGCATCATGGTCATGCCCGAGGTGGCGAGGCGCTCCAGAACGTTGACGACTTCGCCCACGAGCTCGGGGTCGAGCGCCGAGGTGATTTCGTCGAATAGCATCAAGCGCGGATGCATCGCCAGCGCGCGAGCGATGGCGACACGCTGCTGCTGTCCTCCGGACAACTGCGCCGGATAGGCGTTGAGCTTGTCCTCGAGATCGACTTGCCGCAGCACATCGCGCGCGATCGCCTTCGCCTCGGCGAGAGGCATGTTGTTGGCGACGGTCGGGCCGAGCGTGATATTGCGCTCGACCGAATGATGCGGAAAGAGGTTGAAGCTCTGAAACACGATGCCGATCTGGCGCCGCAGCTCGCGCAAGCCTGCGCCGCCGTGCGGCAGCGGCTTGCCGTCGAAGGCGATCGTTCCCTCGTCGACGGTCTCCAGGCCGTTGACGCAGCGTAGCAGCGTGGTCTTGCCGGACCCGGAGCGGCCGACGATCGCGACCACCTCGCCCGGCTCGACCGTGAGGGACACGTCGTCGAGCACGAGGTTCGTGCCGAATCGCTTACGTATGCCGCTTAAGGCCAAGAGCGGCATCGATTTTCCTCTCGAGCCGCAGCGCCAGGAGCGACAGCGGCCAGCAGACGGCGAAGTAAAGCGCCGCGACGATCGGGTAGACCACCATCGGCTGAAACGTGACGTTGACGATGAGCTGGCCCGCGCGCGCAAGCTCGACGAATCCGATGATCGACGCGATCGACGTGCCCTTGATCAGCTGCACCAGGAAACCCACCGTCGGCGGGATCGCGATTCGAAACGCCTGCGGCAGAATGACGTGGCGAAGCTGCGCCGGCGCGGAAAGCGCGAGCGCCGCTCCCGCCTCCCACTGCTGGCGCGGGATGGCCTGGATCGACCCGCGCCATATCTCGCCCAGAAACGCGGCGGCGTACATCGTGAACGCAATCACCACCGCCGGCCACGGGTCGATGCGGATGCCGGTCAGCACGGCGAGCCCGTAGTACGCGAGAAAAAGCTGCATCAGCACGGGGGTGCCCTGGATCACCCCGATGTAGCCGGCCGCGAGCCAGCGCAGAGGCGCGAGCGCGGCGGTGCGGGCAAGCGCGAGCAGGAGCCCTCCGATCCCCCCGCCGACGAAGGCGATGAGCGCCAGCACCACCGTCCAGCGCAACGCGCCGAGAAGGAAAAGAAACTCGGGCCATTCGAATTCGCGGCTCATCGTCCCCAGGCTCTCTCGACGGGGCGGCCACGCACGAACACGGCCCAGTACAGCGCATCGAGCAGCCACCGCGTACCCAGCGCCATCGCGAGATAGATGCCGGTCGCCACGAAGTAGAACTCGAAGGCGCGAAACGTCGTCGACTGCAGCGTGTTGGTAATCGCAGTGAGCTCCTCGGCCGAGATCGCAGCGACGAGCGAAGATCCGAGCATCAGCAGGACGAACTGGCTCGCGAGCGCCGGGTACACCGTTCTCAGTGCTGGGAACACGACGATGTGACGGTAGATCTGGAGCCGGGTGAAGCCCAGCGAATGGCCCGCTTCGACTTGGCTACGCGGCACCGCCTCGATTCCCGATCGAAGGATCTCGGTCGCGTAGCCGGAGAAGTTCAGGCTCATGCCGATCAGCGCCGCCTCGTTCGCCTCGAAGCGCAGGCCGATCGCCGGCAGGGAAAAGTAGATGATGAAGAGCTGGATCAGGAACGGGGTGTTGCGTATGAACTCGACATAGGTCCTGACCGGTCCGCGCAGCGGAACCGGACCCGCAGTGCGGACGAAAGCAAGCAGCATGGCGAGCGCAAGCCCCGCCGCGAACGCGCCGACCGACAAGCGAAGCGTCAGCCACGCGCCTTGCACCAGCTGCGGCAGATGGTCCCAGACGATGCCGAATTGAAAGACGTACTTCATCGAGTTACATCGCGACCGTCGCGTATCGGCCGCGCGGCGCGCGATACGAAATGCGACAGCCCGCCTGCCGCCCGGCCGGCGCGATGCGGAGCGGCAGCGGCGCCGTCACTCGATTTCGGCTAGAGCGTCGGCAAGTCGACGAGCGCAACCTCGGTGTAGCGCTTGTAGATCTCCGCGAGCTTGCCGTTCTGCTTGCTGAGGAACACCCACGTGTTCACGAACTGAAGCATGTCGAAGTCGCCTGGACGGAGCGCCGCGCCGTAGTACGCCGTGCGCACCGTAAACTTGTTCTCGATCTGCGCCTTGGGGTTGCGGTCGCCCAGCGATTTCGCGGCAAACGCCGACATGCCCGCGGCGTCGACCTGTCCCGACAGCAGCGCCTGCATCGTGGCGGCGATATCGTCGAAGAAGACGATGTTGGTCCCCTGCGGCGCCATGCCGGGTACGGTGGCCTCCTCGAGCGTCGCCCGGGTAAGCCCGATTTTCTTGCCCGTCATGTCCGACGCTCCGCGTATCTGAACGCGCCGAGGTGCGGTGATGACGATCGACAGCGCGCCGTGGGGCGACGCGAACATGACGGTCTTGGCGCGATCGACCGTGATGGAAAGCGACGAAATCGCCACGTCGGCGCGCCCTGCAAGCAAGGCCGGGATGCGCTGCGGCGCGGTCACCTGCACGAGTTCCAGCTCGGCTCCCATGTCGCTGGCCAGTTGGCGCGCAGTCGCGATCTCGGAGCCGTCTGGCTGATTGTTGCGATCGAGGATGCCAAACGGAGGAGAGGTCACCTCGGCGGTGATGCGGATCTTTTTTTCGCGGATGATGCGGTCGAGCGTACCGCCCGCGCCCGTAGCGGGTTGCGCCGCGGTGGGAGCGGGCGCTTGCGCCTGCGCTGCGCGCGGCAAGCCGGCAAGCGCCGCAATCCCTGCGGCTCCCGCGGCAGCACCGATAAACATTTCTCTGCGTTTCATGGTCTCTCTCCTTGGTGGTCGATTTTTCGTTGCTGTCGATCGCAGCCCGCATTCATCGTGTGGGCGGACTCCCCCTGCGCGCGTCGGCAAACTCCCGGGCAAGCGCATTCCTGAACACCGCAACTTCATGGCCTATGCAGATGCAGCGGAAGCCGCGGGCGAGGGCAGCTCGCGCCGCTTCCCCGGTCGACACCAGCCAGCCCAGCGGCTTTCCGCTGGCGGCGGCCGTCGCGACCAAACGTTGCTCGGCGTCACGATAGCGTGCGTTGTCGAAATCCTCAGGGCATCCCAGGCTGTCGGAGAGGTCGTAGTGCCCGAGCCAGCCGAGATCCAGACCGGGTGTGGCCAGGATCTCCGACGCATTATCGACTCCGCGTGCCGACTCGATAAGCGCGATGGTGAGGATCGCCTCGTTGGCCGCCTGCATCTTGGGACGCGCTGCGCCGCCGGCGTAGCGATCGTGCGCGACTCCGAACGCGAGGCCGCGCCTGCCCGGCGGCCGGTAACGGCACGCCGCGACCAGGTCCTCGGCTTGCGATCGCGTCTCGACCATCGGCGCCATGATGCCGAGCGCCCCGGCATCCAGGATCGGTGCGATGAGGTGATAGACGCAGGACGTGACGCGGACCATAGGCACGATTCCGGCGCCGTGCGCATAGGCGATCTGCGCCTTGATCGTATCGATGCCGACGCCGCTGTGCTCCATGTCGAGCAGCACGAATTCCGCGCCCGCGTCGGCGAGTACGGTCGCGAGTCCCGGCGTGAAGAACTCGAAGGCCATCACACCCAACGCGGTTCCGCCTGCGGAGAGCCGGGAGCGAACGGGATTCGCGTGCATTGCCTGCATCCCGGCGCTCATGCGGAGAATTCCTGTGGAAGCACAACGGAAAGGCCGCGGGCGACGTCCGCGATCTGCCGGCACGTCGCAGCATCGAGTGGAATGCCGTTGGCCAGGCGTTCGGCGCGGGTTCGCCGCTCGGGCTCGCCGGGAAGGAGCACTTCGCCGCCCGCAACAGGAGGCGACGCCTTGACCCAGGACGCGAGCCTCGCGACATCGTCGGCAAATGCCTGCGCACCGCGGCGGGATCGAAAACGATCGACATCATGTTGTTGACGAGCCGTCCCGCGGTCGGATTGTCCGGATGCGTGCTTCCTCCGCCGGTGAGCGCGCCCGCAAGAATTTCACAGAAGAAAGACAAGCCGTATCCCTTGTGTCCGCCGAAGGGCAGCAGCGCTCCGGCCGGCGGTCCGTAAAACGCGCGCGGGTCCCGTGTCGGCCGTCCTTCGCCATCCACCGTGCAACCCTCGGGCAGGAGCTCGTCGCGATTCTGCGCGACCTGTATCTTGCCTTCTGCGATCGCGGATGTCGAAATATCGAGGATCAGCGGTGGGCCGCCCGGCATCGGCGCGCCTGCCGCGATGGGGTTCGCGGAGAGCCGGCGGTCCGTTCCTCCGAACGGCGCGACCAGCAGGCCGAAGCCCGAGGTATTCACGAAATGTACCGACGCAAGCCCTGCGCCGGCAAGGTGTTCCGGCCAAGCCCCGATGCGGCCGAGATGCCCGGCGTTGCGCAGGGCCATCGCGCAGAGTCCCGATCGCTTCACTTTGGCGGCCGCCAGGTCCATGGCCTCGCGCGCGATCACCTGTCCATACCCGAACCCGCCGTCGATGAGCGCATGGCACTGCGCCTCGCGCACGATCGACGCATGCCGGTTGGCGAGCACCATGCCGCGCGCACGCCAGTCGACGTACTTGGGCACCCGGATGACGCCATGGGAATCGTGCCCGGCGAGGTTGGCATCGACAAGATGATCGCCGACGATGCGCGCCTCCTCGTCGGATGAGCCGATCGCGCGGAAGACCGACGCCGCGAACGCGCGCAGCACGGTTGCGGGGACACGTTGAAACGATGGCTCGGCGTCGCTCATCGGGACATTTTATAAAATATAAAGTATAGTGCACTATGCTCGATACCAAAGCCCGGTTTCAAACCAAACGCGAGCTGGCGGTCGCCAAAGTAAAGGACGCGATCATGCTCGGCCGGTATCGGCCGGGGCAGTCGCTTAGGCAGTGCCAGCTGATGACTGATCTGAACCTCGGAGCGACTCCGGCACGCGAGGCCGCGCTGGAGCTGGTGGCCAAAGGCTTGCTCGTGTACGAGTCGCACCGTGGCATGCGCGTTGCCGGCCTCGATCCCGAGCGCGTACGGCAAGTCTATAACGTTCGCGCTCTCCTCGAGTCCGAAGCGGCGCGATTGTCCGCCGCGCATGCAACCGATCAGGCGATCGAACAAGTCACCCGGCACGCGCGGACGATGGAAGCCGCTTTCGCGAACAACGATTTGAAAAAGCTCGGCGCGGCGGACGGTCGATTCCACCAAGCGCTCTATGAGGCTGCCGGCAACCCGGTTCTGCTCAACCTGATCGAGCGAATGTGGGAACAGTTTCCTCGCTACATGCTCTGG
>WNGK01016109.1_pt1 | contig 13072 bp, 12 predicted proteins | sample 5400601 | NCBI WGS metagenome assembly WNGK01 (sample SAMN13153376, study PRJNA577476) | soil metagenome | isolation source: 60 cm soil or saprolite under Garry oak tree replicate 1 | place: USA:California | collected 2016-06-15 | reverse complement strand
CGCCGCGGTCCGGACGAACACCAGGCCGCCCTTGGGTCCCGGGACCGCGCCCTTGATCAGCAGCAGCCCCGCGTCGGCGTCCACCCGGTGCACGGTCAGGTTCTGCGTGGTGACCCGGACGTTGCCCATCCGGCCAGCCATCCGCACGCCCTTGAACACCCGGCCCGGAGTGGCGCAGGCGCCGATCGAACCGGGCGAGCGGTGCTTGCGCTGCACGCCGTGGCCGGCGCCGAGGCCCTTGAACCCGTGTCGCTTCATGACGCCCGCGTAGCCCTTGCCCTTGCTGGTGCCGGTCACGTCGACCACCTGGCCGCCTTCGAACACCTCGGCGGTGATCTCCTGGCCGACCGTGTACTCGCCGGCGTCGGTGGTCCGCAGCTCGGCGAGCACGCGGCGCGGGGTGACCCCGGCCTTCGTGAAGTGGCCCGTCTCGGGCTTGTTGACCTTGCGCGGGTCGATCGCGCCGAAGGCCAACTGCACGGCCTGGTAGCCGTCCTTCTCCTGGGTGCGCACCTGGGTCACCACGCACGGCCCGGCCTGTACGACGGTGACCGGCACGATCCGGTTCGCATCGTCGAAGACCTGGGTCATGCCGAGCTTGGTGCCCAGAATGCCCTTCATCTGCCTGTCAGACATGGTTTCTCGTTACTCCGCCTCGCGCGCCGAACGCTTAGTCCGCTACTGGATGTTGACGTCGACGCTGGCCGGGAGGTCGATGCGCATCAGCGCGTCGACCGTCTTCGGCGTCGGGTCGAGGATGTCGATCAAGCGCTTGTGCGTGCGCATCTCGAAGTGCTCCCGCGAGTCCTTGTACTTGTGCGGCGAGCGGATGACGCAGTACACGTTCTTCTCGGTGGGCAGCGGTACCGGACCGACAACCCGAGCACCCGTGCGCGTCACCGTCTCGACGATCTTCCGCGCCGACGCATCGATCGCCTCATGGTCGTATGCCTTGAGCCGAATGCGGATCTTCTGTCCCGCCATGGTGGCTGCTCGTTCCTCTCGCGTCGCCGGCCCGCCGGTGGGTCCGACAGGCACCGCTCGCTCGCCTATTCACAGGTCAATTGCTCAGTGGATCCGCTGCCCGGTCCACGCGGTCGGGCGTGTCGCCTAACCTACGCACACCGGTCCGCAGCGCTCCGGTCATTCATAGGTGTGGCCGGTACCAGTCGATACCAGCACTCGTGCCGGGGCGGCCGGTGCGCCGCCAAAACGGCTTGATCCGGCCGCCCCGCAACGAGCAACCCATCAAGGATGCCATACCGGAATACGGCGTCCAAATCGGGGTGGAGCTGGTCTTACTTGAGCACCTTGGTCACCTGGCCGGCGCCGACGGTGCGGCCGCCTTCCCGGATCGCCAACCGCAGGCCCTCGTCCATGGCGATCGGCTGGATCAGCTTGACCGTCATCTCCGTGGTGTCACCCGGCAGGACCATCTCGGTGCCCTCGGGGAGGGTCACCACGCCGGTCACGTCCGTGGTGCGGAAGTAGAACTGGGGGCGGTAGTTGTTGAAGAACGGCGTGTGCCGCCCGCCCTCGTCCTTGCCCAGGATGTAGACCTTGGCCTCGAACTCGGTGTGCGGGGTGGTGGTGCCCGGCTTCACGACGACCATGCCGCGCTCGACCTGCTCGCGCTTGATGCCACGCAGCAGCAGGGCGGCGTTGTCACCGGCCCGGCCCTCGTCCAGGAACTTGTTGAACATCTCGATCGAGGTGACGGTCGTCTTCATCGACTGTTCCTTGATGCCGACGATCTCCACCTCCTTGTTGACCTCGATGATGCCGCGCTCGATACGACCGGTCACCACGGTGCCACGGCCGGTGATCGTGAACACGTCCTCGATCGGCATCAGGAACGCCTTCTCGATCTCACGCACCGGCTCGGGGATGTACTCGTCCACCGCGTCCATGAGCTCCATGAGCTTCTCGGACCACTCCGGGTCGCCTTCCAGCGCCTTGAGCGCCGAGACACGGATCACCGGCAGGTCGTCGCCCGGGTACTCCTTCTCGGTCAGCAGCTCGCGGACCTCCAGCTCGACGAGCTCCAGGATCTCCTCGTCGTCCACCATGTCGGCCTTGTTCAGGGCCACCACGATGTACGGCACACCGACCTGGCGGGCAAGCAGCACATGCTCGCGGGTCTGCGGCATCGGGCCGTCGGTCGCCGCGACCACCAGGATCGCGCCGTCCATCTGCGCGGCACCGGTGATCATGTTCTTGATGTAGTCGGCGTGACCGGGGCAGTCGACGTGCGCGTAGTGGCGCAGGTTGGTCTGGTACTCGATGTGCGCGATGGAGATGGTGATGCCGCGCTGCCGCTCCTCGGGAGCCTTGTCGATCTGGTCGAACGCGGACGTCTTGGTGTTCAGGTCCGGGAACTTGTCATGCAGAACCTTGGAGATCGCCGCGGTCAGCGTGGTCTTGCCATGGTCGATGTGACCGATGGTGCCGATGTTGACGTGCGGCTTGGTCCGCTCGAACTTCGCCTTCGCCACTGGATTGTCCTCCTGGACTTCGTCTCGCTCCGCCATGCCGTCGACTCGTGTCGATGTTGTCGGCATGACGACTCATCAGGGTCTGTCGTGCGGAGCCCGGGGGTGACCCCGGAGCCCGCACACTTCAATTAATGTGCGGTGCTCCGGTTCCGGGTCACTCGCCCGTCGCCTTCGCGATGATCTCCTTCGCGACGTTCACCGGAACCTCCGCGTAGGAGTCAAACACCATCGTGTAGTTGGCCCGTCCCTGGGTCCTCGACCGCAGGTCGCCGACATACCCGAACATCTCCGACAACGGCACGAGGGCCTGCACGATCCGGCCGCCGTTGCGCTCCTCCATCGCCTGGATGTGCCCGCGACGGGAGTTCAGGTCGCCGATGACATCGCCCATGTACTCCTCGGGCGTTGTCACCTCGACGGCCATCATCGGTTCGAGCAGGGCCGGATTGGCCTTGCGCGCGGCCTCTTTCAGGGCCATCGAGCCGGCGATCTTGAACGCCATCTCGGACGAGTCGACCTCGTGGTACGAGCCGTCCACCAGGGTCAGCTTGATGCCGACCAACGGGTAGCCGGCCAGCACGCCGTACTGCATGGCATCCTGGGCGCCGGCGTCCACCGAAGGGATGTACTCCTTCGGGATACGGCCACCGGTGACCTTGTTGTCGAACTCGTAGAGCGCACCGTCCTCGGTCCTGCCCAGCGGCTCCAGGTTGATGATGATCTTCGCGAACTGACCGGAGCCACCGGTCTGCTTCTTGTGGACGTACGTGTGCTTCAGGACCGTGCCGCGGATGGTCTCGCGGTAGGCGACCTGCGGCTTGCCGATGTTCGCCTCGACCTTGAAGTCGCTCTTCATCCGGTTGACGAGCACCTCGAGGTGCAGCTCGCCCATGCCGGCGATGATCGTCTGGCCGGTCTCCTCGTCCAGCTTGACCTGGAAGGTGGGATCCTCCTCGGCCAGCTTCTGGATCGCGATGCCCAGCTTCTCCTGATCGACCTTGGTCTTCGGCTCGATGGCGACCTGGATCACCGGCTCCGGGAAGGTCATCGACTCCAGCACGATCGGCGACTGCGGGTCGCACAAGGTGTCACCGGTGGTGGTGTCCTTGAGCCCGATGGCCGCATAGATGTGCCCGGCGATGGCCTCGTCGACCGGATTCTCCTTGTTGGCGTGCATCTGGAACAGCTTCCCGATGCGCTCCTTGCGCTCCTTCGTGGAGTTGATCACCTGCGTGCCCGCCGCGATCCGGCCCGAGTAGACCCGGATGTAGGTGAGCTTGCCGAAGAACGGGTGCGTCATGATCTTGAAGGCCAGCGCGGAGAACGGCTCGTCGGTGCTGGGCCGACGGGACACGACGGTCTCGCCGTCAAGCAGCGTGCCCTCGATCGCGGGCACGTCCAGCGGCGTGGGCAGGTAGTCGACCACGGCGTCGAGCATGGGCTGCACGCCCTTGTTCTTGAACGCGGAACCGCACAGCACCGGGTACGCCTGGCTGGTGATGGTCAGCTTGCGGACGCCGGCCTTGATCTGGGCGACCGTCAGCTCCACACCGCCGAGGTAGGCCTCCATCAGGTCGTCGTCGGTCTCGGCGACGGCCTCGATGAGCTGTTCGCGGTACTCGTTCGCGATCTCCACGAGGTCGGCCGGGATCTCCTCGACCTCGTAGTCCTCGCCCTTCTGGACCTCGCCGTGCCAGGTCAGCGCGCGCATCTCGACCAGGTCGATCATGCCGGTGAACTCCGACTCGGCACCGATCGGGAGCTGGATCACCAGCGGCCGCGCGCCGAGGCGCTCCTTGATGGTCTTCACGGTGAAGTAGAAGTCCGCACCGATCTTGTCCATCTTGTTGACGAAACAGATCCGAGGCACGTCGTACTTGTCAGCCTGCCGCCACACCTGCTCCGACTGGGGCTCGACGCCCTCCTTGCCGTCGAACACCGCGACAGCACCATCCAGCACCCGCAGGTTGCGCTCCACCTCGACGGTGAAGTCGACGTGCCCGGGGGTGTCGATGATGTTGAGCTGGTGATCCTTCCAGAACGTGGTGGTGGCGGCGGAAGTGATGGTGATACCCCGCTTCTGCTCCTCCTCCATCCAGTCCATGGTCGCGGCGCCGTCGTGCACCTCGCCGATCTTGTAGTTGATCCCCGTGTAGAAGAGGATCCGCTCGGTCGTGGTGGTCTTGCCCGCGTCGATGTGGGCCATGATCCCGAAGTTGCGGACCATGGCAAGGTCTGTCAGCACCTCGCGTGCCACGAGTGTGTCCCCTGTCTGAGCGGTGTGTCGCGCTCACTTGGGCCGGTGGCCGATCAGGTCACCAGCGATAGTGGGCAAAAGCCTTGTTGCTCTCGGCCATCTTGTGGGTGTCCTCGCGCCGCTTCACGCTGGCGCCGAGTCCGTTGCTCGCATCGAGCAGTTCGTTCATCAGTCGTTCGATCATGGTCTTCTCACGGCGTGCTCTGGAAAAGCTAACCAACCAACGTAGAGCCAGCGTGGTGGACCGACCGGGCTTGACCTCGATCGGCACCTGGTAGGTGGCACCACCGACGCGGCGGCTCTTGACCTCGATGGTCGGCTTCACGTTGTCCAGCGCGCGCTTGAGCGTGACCACAGGATCGTTGCCGGTCTTGTCCCTGGCACCTTCCAGTGCGCCGTAGACGATGCGCTCGGCGACCGAGCGCTTGCCGTCCTTGAGCACCTTGTTGACCAGTTGGGTGACCAGCGGCGAGCCATACACCGGGTCGGAGATCAACGGCCGCTTCGGGGCCGGTCCCTTACGAGGCATATCAGCTCTTCTCCTTCTTCGCGCCGTAGCGGCTGCGGGCCTGCTTGCGGTTCTTGACGCCCTGGGTGTCCAGCGAACCGCGGATGATCTTGTAGCGAACGCCTGGCAGGTCCTTCACCCGGCCACCACGCACGAGCACCATCGAGTGCTCCTGGAGGTTGTGCCCCTCGCCCGGGATGTAGGCCGTGACCTCGATGCCGCTGGTCAGCTTCACACGGGCGACCTTGCGCAGCGCCGAGTTCGGCTTCTTGGGCGTGGTGGTGTAGACGCGGGTGCACACGCCGCGCCGCTGCGGACTCCCCTTGAGCGCCGCAGTCTTCTGCTTGGCGACCTTGTCCTCGCGGCCCTTGCGGACCAACTGCTGGATCGTGGGCATAGACCGGCTTTCTCCTGCGTTGGCGTCTCGTGCGCCCTGAACGCACACCAGACCCTCTGTGTACTTGGCCTTTCGTTGTCCCTCCGTATCCCGAGGTCGGGCGTGTCGCCCGCTTCAGGACCCGCGCGGGACCGCTAGTGTCCCAACTGGTTTCGGGAGGACTTCCGCCGGCCCGCCGCCAGCCGGGAGGCGCATCACACCCGCCCCCGACGCGCGCAGGCACACGGAGCGGCCCGACGTGGGTCGGGCACGATTACCAAAGATACCTGGCCACCCGCCGTGAGGTCAAAACGGGTGCCCATTTCGGCCATCACCCATGACCGACCCGACGACCGGCAGTGACTAGAACACGCCCGTGGTGCCGCTTTGTTCCCGGTCGGGTGAGACTTTCACTCGCCGGCCCAGCACCCGGGTCAGCCGGGCCACGGCCGCCGCTACCATGGTCAACCCCGCCAGAACGGAACCGAACGTGACGGAATTCGTGTACGTGGACGACGTGTCGCCGTCCGGCACCCTGCGCCTCGCGGCGCTGGCGCGGATCGCCGGTGTGCTACGACATGGCGGACTTGCCGTGCTGCCAACGGAAACCGGCTACATGCTGGCGGCGGTCGCGACCAATGTGGACGCGGTGACCGACGTCTTCGTCACGAAACGGCGGAGCGAGTCGAATCCGGTGCACGTGGCGTGCGCGTCGCTGTCCATGGCCGCCCGGTACGCCGATCTCACCCCGATGGCCGCCCTTCTGCTCGGCTCGCTGACCCCGGGCCCGTGCACCGTCGTGGCCGCCAAGACCCCGCTGTTGCCGGACCGTCTGGTCACCGTGAACGAAACCGTCGGGATCCGGATCCCGGACCACCCGGCCACCCTCCAGATCATCGCGGAGGTCGACGCCCCGCTGACCGCCACGAGCGTGAACGAGTCCGGCACGGCCTACCGAGCGCCGGACCGCACTGTCCTGGCCGGCCTGGCATGGCCGGCCGACCAGACCGTGTGCGTCCTGGACGTGGGCGACACGACCCCGTACTCGCTGGCGTCGACGTTGGTACGGACGACCGGGAACGAGCCGGAGATCCTGCGCCAGGGCCCGATCACGGCCGAGCGGATCCAAGAGGTCCTACACACCGCCATCCGCCACGGCTAGCGGTGCCAGTGCCGGTGAGCCCGGGAGCCGCAGCTCCGGCTACGCGCTGGGTCGTTCGGCGAGATAGCGCCCCAGCGCCTCACGTGCCAGCGCCGAAACAGTCTTGCCTTCTTCCTCCGCAACTCGCTCCGCCAACTCTCGTTCCGCTGCTGACAGCCGAAACGAGACCCGTGGCGAATGCTGCCCACGTCCCGTGAGCGAGGGCCGGCCGCGGACACCGCGCAGCGTCTGCTCAGCGATCTCACTGGCTCGCGTCTCGGTCAGCCGTTCCCCGCTGGGCAGCCGAACGTCTTCCCGTCCCAGATCGACATCGGGACCGAGCGTGTACTTGTGTCCACTCATCGCGACCTCCGAAAGTGCGAGAGCAGACCGCTCAGTGCGCCGAGGCGAATCGGTCGGACTTGATTTCGGCCACCAGCAACGCGATATCGCCCCGTAGCGCTGGACCGGCGGGGTTCTTCGAGTCACGGACGGCAGCGAGCGTGTTGGCCACCTCGACGCACTGCTGGGCGTTGGAATTGCTGTAGCTGGACTTGCGGAACTGCTCCATCGATTTCGCTTTCCTGGCGGGCGGTTGGGAACCGGTCAGAGGTCGCTGGCCACGTCGCGGATGAACGCCCGGCTGTCCTCCGGGCTCAGCGCGGCCGCGGACAACTGAGTAGACCAGCTCCAGCGGCCCGGATATGCCCGGCGACGGCACGCGCAGCAGCGTGAACCGGTAGCCGACACAGTCGCCCTTGTCGGTAGGAGTACGAAAGGGCAGCACCTGGAGCTGGACATTGGACCACTTCGACATCGCGACCAGATGGTCGACCTGTTCCCGCATGACCTCGGGACCGCCCTGCCACCGACGCAGCGAGGACTCCGACATCACCACCATGAGTTGTGGCGCGTCTGGCTTGGTGAAGATCTTCTGCCGGGCCAGCCTGGACTCGACCAGGGCGCCCATCGTGAACGCGCCCTCGTGCATCGGCCGGTCCGCGTACAGCGCCCGCACATACGATTCGCACTGCAACAGGCCGGGAATCACCTCGGCCTCGACCATGCGAATGAGATCCGCGTCCTCCTCCAGGTCGACGAACATGCGGAACTGCTCCGGATAGACGGCCCGGTAGCCGGTCCATCGCTTGCGTTGACTGGTCCCCTCACGCAGTTGGGTCAGCGTCGTGATCCGCTCGTCGTCGGTGACGCCGTAGAGCTGAAGCAGCAGGATCAGGTCGCCATGCGCGAGGTTGCGTTGTCCGTTCTCGACCTCGGCCATCCGATTGCCCGGCTTCCTGATGTGCGCACCGGCATCCACCTGGTTGAGGCCGGCCTGTTCGCGCAGGTAGCGCAGGGCATAGCCGAGCTGTTTCTTGCGCGTGGTCGGTGTGGCCATCCGCGAACTACCTCCGGTCAGCATGCGGGCGCTGTGGGAGATCATCGCCGATCACTCCCTGTCGGCGACGAATCACCCGACCGGTTGGCGCGCAACTTGTGAAGTCCCATGTACGATCCTACATCAAGTCAACTTGGAACTCTCATGGGAGGGCGTCGTCATGCCAACCAGCCGACCGGAGGTCTACGGCTCCACATATCTCGACCTCGACGAGTCGACAAAGATCACCTACAAGATCGACGGCCCCACCGATGCACTGTTCGCGGACCTCACCTTCTTCGGACCGGTCGAACTTGGACTGACGATGTCCCGCGAGACAGCCCAGCGCTGTCGTGACCTACTGGACGAAGCTCTCACGGAGATCAATCGCAAGACGGACACAGAATAAGGGAGCAGCCGTGCGCGAACTGATCGCCAGCCCGTTCCTCAACGACTACCTGATACTCCGCAGCGGCAGCATCCAGGGAATGAAGATCCCTCGTCATCGATATATGGAACTGGCGGGAGCCAGTGACGCTGATATGTGTCCGGCGTGGCTCGTCGATGTCGTTCGGCGCCGCTGGGGCCTGGATATCAACGGTCAACCCATCAGCAAGATCGCCCTGGTTCGGCAACGGACCCGGTTCGGATTCGCCCGTGCCTCCTACGAACTCAACCTCGGCTGCAACTACGACTGCGAGCACTGTTATCTCGGCCTGAAGAAGTTCGACGGCCTGTCCTGGCCGGACCGGGAACAGTTGCTCAACATCATCCGCGACGCCGGCGTGCTGTGGCTCCAACTGACCGGCGGCGAGCCATTGATCGACCCACTGTTCGGCAAGGTGTACAGCACGGCCTATGACCTCGGCATGATGCTCACCCTCAGCTCGAACGGATCACGGCTGCACGATCCCGCGATCCTGAATCTCCTGACATCACGTCGCCCCTATCGGGCCGTGGTGAGCGTCTATGGCGCGACGGAACAGAGCTACGACGGTCTCACTCGCCGACGTGGGTCGTTCAGGGCTTTCACCAAGGGACTCACCGCCGCCGTGCGAGCCGACCTGCCGTTGCGGTTGAACCTCGTGATCACCGAACGCACCGCTCACGAGGTCGACGCGATGACCGCGATGGCGGAAGACCTGGGGCTCCCGTACCACGTCTACAGCAACATGAGTCCGACCATCTATGGCGGCCCGGAGAGCCTGCCCTCCCAATCAATCGAGCATCTGCGGGAACGCAAGCCGTTCACCGGCTGCAACGCCGGGCACACCCACTTCCACGTCGACCCGTTCGGCATGGCATCGATCTGCAAGGTCGGCCGCGACGAGCAGATCCCGCTGCTGCGAGACGGTGTCGATGGACTGCGTGGGCTCGGCCCGATCGCGGACTCGCTGATGCTTCGCAGTGGCGGATGCGCCAACTGCGCGCTGTCCGGCTCCTGCGGAACGTGCCGGCCGCTGGCCAAGCTCTACCAGCGGGCCAAGGCACCCTTGGCCGCCTACTGCCAACATGGAAGGAGGTAGACCACATGGCACCAGTCATGATCGAGATCGAGCCTAGGCCAGTCGCTTGTGACGAGATCGAGTTCATCGAGGACCTGGATGTGTTGTCCGAGTCCAATCGTTGTTCCTGTGCCGCCAGCGACGACAACCCCTACTAGCCGCGAACGGTGGCGGGCCTGGGCGTGTCCAGTGGCCAGAGGCCCGCCACATCGCGGTAGCCTCCCCGGCGTGCTGCGCACTCATTGGGACGCACTGTCTGATAGCGTCCGGGATGCTGTCGAGTCCCAGGTCGGTACCGTGATCAGCGCGGAGACGGCCGCCGAGGGACTCAACTCGGCCCTCGCGCTGGTTCTGCGCACCGGTACCAGAGCGGTCTTTTTGAAGGGCCTGCGCACCGATCACCCCGGATCAGCGGCCCAACAGCGCGAAGCGATGATCAACGCACATGTTCTCGATGTCGCGCCGGAGTTGGTGTGGCAGACCGAGATCGAGGGCTGGCACCTGCTAGCGTTCGATCATGTGGATGGTCGTCACGCGGACTATTCGCCAGGCTCGGCCGACCTGCCGAAAGTCATCGCGACAATGGATGTACTCAACCGGCTTCCGTGCCCAGACCTGCCACTCAAACAGGCGGAACGGCGTTGGGCCACCTATGTTGACGATGCCTCCGCACTGGACCTGTTGCGCGGGGACAGCCTGTTGCACACCGACTTCAATCCGCTGAACATCCTGATCAACGATGGGTCGACCTACATAGTCGATTGGGCTTGGCCGACCCGAGGCGCGGCATGGATCGATCCAGCCTGCCTCATACTTCGACTGATGGCCGCCGGCCACACGGCTGCTGAAGCGGAGTCATGGGCCGCGCGGACCGTTGCCTGGACGGCTGCGCCGACCGCCGGCATCGCCGTGTTCGCCGACGCGAGCCGTCGCATGTGGCGGGAGATCGCGCGCAACGACCCGCAACCCTGGAAACAGCGCATGGCGACGGTAGCCGATGCTTGGGCCGCATACATGAGCTGACAAAGCCGAACGACCCCGGCAGGGCGTGCCGGGGCCGTTGTAGCACTTCGTGGTACTACCGGAAGTCGCGACCGAAGTCGTAGTCGTCCAGCGGGACGGCCGCGCCGGTGCCGGTCCCGAACACGTCCGGGGTGTAGTAACCGTCGTCGTAGGACGGGATGGCGTATGCGGCGGCCCGTGCCTCCTCCGTCGGCTGCACCTGGATGTTGCGGTACCGGTTGATACCGGTACCGGCCGGGATCAGCTTGCCGATGATCACGTTCTCCTTCAGGCCCACCAACCGGTCCGAACGGCCCTGGATGGCGTTGTCCGTCAGAACCCGCGTCGTCTCCTGGAAGGACGCCGCCGACAGCCACGAATCCGTCGCCAGCGACGCCTTCGTGATACCCATCAGCACCGGACGACCCGACGCCGGCTCGCCACCCTCCGCGACCACCCGACGGTTCTCCGACTCGAACTCACTGCGCTCGGTCAGCGAACCGGGCAGGAACTCCGTCGCGCCCGAGTCGATGATCGTCACGCGGCGCAGCATCTGCCGGATGATGACCTCGATGTGCTTGTCGTGAATGGACACACCCTGCGCCCGGTACACCTTCTGGACCTCGTCCACCAGGTGCAACTGCGCCTCACGCGGGCCCATCACGCGCAACACCTCGTGCGGGTCCGGCGTGCCCTCCAGCAACTGCTGGCCAACGGTCACGTGATCACCGTCCGACAGCGGACCATCAGCGGTCGCGGCGATGCGCTGGCGCTTGGACAGCTTGTCGAAGACGATCTCCTCGCTGCCGTCGTCCGGGGTCAGCGTGATCTTCCAGAACCGCTCGCCGTCCTCGATCCGGATGCGACCGTCGACATCGGCGATCGGGGCCTTGCCCTTGGGGACACGGGCCTCGAACAGTTCCTGGACACGCGGCAGACCCGTGGTGATGTCATCACCGGCGACGCCACCCTGGTGGAACGTACGCATGGTCAACTGCGTACCGGGCTCACCGATCGACTGGGCCGCCACGATGCCGACCGCCTCGCCGATGTCCACCAGCTTGCCGGTGGCCATCGAACGGCCGTAGCACGTGGCACACACGCCGACCGCCGACTCGCACGTCAGCACGCTCCGGACCTTGATCTTGGTCAGGTTGCTGCCCAGCAACTTGTCCAGGGCCGGGTCGCCGAGGTCGTCACCACGGTTGAGGATGACGTTGCCGTCGGAGTCCATCGCGTCCTCGGCGATGGTGCGCGCGTAGACGCTAGTCTCCACGTGCTGGTCACGGATGACATTGCCGTCCGGGCCCAGCTCGCCGATCTTCATGATGATGCCGCGGGTGGTGTCACAGTCGGTCTCGCGCACGATGACGTCCTGCGACACGTCGACCAGCCGCCGGGTCAGGTAACCCGAGTCGGCCGTCCGCAGCGCGGTGTCGGCCAGACCCTTGCGGGCGCCGTGCGTGGCGATGAAGTACTCCAGCACGGACAGGCCCTCGCGGAAGTTGGCCTTGATCGGCCGGGGGATGTACTCGCCCTTCGGGTTGGACACCAGACCACGCATACCGGCCAGCGACCGCACCTGGGTCATGTTGCCCGCCGCCCCCGACTTCACGATCGTCGGGATCGGGTTGTCGTCGGGGAAGTACTCCTCCATCGCCTTGGCGACCTCCTCGGTCGCCTGCGTCCACACCTTGACCAGCTCGTTGTTGCGCTCGGCGTGCGAGAGCTGACCGCGCTGGTACCGCTTCTCGACGGCCTCCGCCTTCAGCTCGTACTCGTCCAGGATCTCCTGCTTGCGCGGGGGGACCACGACGTCCGAGATCGCGATCGTCACGCCGGAGCGGGTGGCCCAGTGGAAACCGGCGTCCTTCAGCTTGTCCAGCGTCTGGGCGACCGTCACCATCGGGTACCGCTCGGCGAGGTCGTTCACGATCGCCGCCTGGCGCTTCTTGAACAGCGGCTCGTTGATGAACGGGTAGTCCGCCGGCAGCAGCTCGTTGAACAGCACCCGGCCCAGCGTGGTCTCGGCCAGCCAGACACTGCCCGGCTCCCAGCCTTCGGGTTCCTGGCCGCGCGGCGGGTTCCGGTCGTACAGCCGGATCTTGACCGGCGACTGGAGCTCGATCACCTTGCGGTCGTAGGCCATGATCGCCTCGGCCGTCGACGAGAACGCGAAGCCGGCACCCGTGCCGTTCTCCTTGAGCTTGGTCAGGAAGAACAGGCCCGTGACCATGTCCAGTCGCGGCATGGCCAGCGGCCGGCCGGACGCCGGGGACAGGATGTTGTTCGAGGACAGCATGAGGATGCGGGCCTCGGCCTGTGCCTCGGCGGACAGCGGCAGGTGCACCGCCATCTGGTCACCGTCGAAGTCGGCGTTGAACGCCTCACACACCAGCGGGTGGAGCTG
>WNGK01006736.1_pt1 | contig 13074 bp, 6 predicted proteins | sample 5400601 | NCBI WGS metagenome assembly WNGK01 (sample SAMN13153376, study PRJNA577476) | soil metagenome | isolation source: 60 cm soil or saprolite under Garry oak tree replicate 1 | place: USA:California | collected 2016-06-15 | reverse complement strand
GGGATTGATGCCGGGACTGGCCTATCAACTCGGAATTTTGCTGGCCGCGCCCACAAATTCCATTCAATACGCACTTCATGTTCGCTTCGGTTATCAATGGGCCATCGCCGGCTTCGAAATTGTGACAATTCTGTCGCTGACAATGCTCCTCTGGATTGGCTCCGAAGCGCATAGCCGAAGTTTCGTGCGTGGCGCGCAAGCGCAGGCTGGTGGCTCCTCGGACTGATTCAGCCGTTTTGTTTGGTGGATATGGTTGAATGGCTTCTGATGCAATCAGCGTGCAAAAAGCGGGCTCGCGCGGCGGCTGGATGCCCGGTTTATGTACTGCGCGCCCGTAGCTCAGTTGGATAGAGCGTCTGGCTACGAACCAGCCGCAAATTCAATCCAAGTCGTTGCTCCGGTTGCGCTTACGAGTTCCGAGCCATCCTTGTGCTGCTCCAAAGTTGCTCCAAAAAAAGGGTCGCGAAAACATCTCGGAAACTGAAATCTCATCGGACCAAGTTTTGGTGCAATTTGGCTTCGCTCATCAGGCAACGGATTACTCCCCTTAGCCGAAGGTCCCTAGCTGGAAAGTCGAGCGGCTTGGCTGGGAATCTGCTCAGCGCCTTGGCCGCCAAGCAAACGACGGTTCAGTGCTCCACCCGCAAAAAGCATTTCTTCGATCGCGGCATCCACGGCCGACTGCGTCAGGACATTGCCATGCGAGGATTCGATCTGAAATTGGGCGCATCGGCGCATGAGTTCCTTAATGAACGCCCCACTGACACCCTTTGTGCGACTAACAACCAGTTCCATGAGTTTTTCAGAGATTTCCAGCCCACGGGCGTAGAGTTTCGCTAGCTTCGCGCGGCCTTCCTCATCAGGCAACGGAAACTCAATCGCCTGATCAATGCGGCCGGGCCGAGAAACCAGGGCTGGCTCGATCTGTTCCGGACGATTCGTGGTCAGGATGATCAAAACCTCGGCATCTTCTTGCAGGCCATCCATCTCGTTCAGCAGCTTGTTCAGAAGAACCTCCTCGCCTGGGCCGTGCATGTGCGTGCGTTCACGAGCAATGAGGTCCACGTCCTCGATGACCATCATGGACGGCTGCAGAAAACGCGCCAGCCGGAAATACTCCCCGAGCAGCCCGACTTGCTCTGCCGTCACGAGTAAGGTCGTATGGTTTTTCAATTGCGAAGCCAAATAATGAATCGTATAAGTCTTGCCCGTGCCCGGCGGTCCGTAAAACAAAATCCCCTTTCGCACCTGAAACTGCAGCGTCTTTAGCTGCTCTCGGGCCATCATGAATGCGGCTACATTGTGGTCGAGCACCGCAAGAGTTTTCTCGGGCAGGATCACACTGTCGCGGTCGATCTTGGCCAAACGGTGCACTTTGACCATGCTGCCGCCACCCAATGGATCGATGTGGCCTTCCAGAGAGATGATTCGCCCCCGATAGGTTCGGCCCTGGCCGACCAAAAGTTCGAGTTCGCGGAAAAACTCCTGTGAAAACTGCGCCCCGCGCTCTCCGGCCGGGACGGCAATCTCAACCTGCACGCCGGTGCGGAGCCCGAAGCGACCGCCTGGTGCCATCATGATCGCGAACGGCAAATCCTTATCGCGCGACAGCCATAAACCGTTCTTCAGACAGCGAACTGGAATCGGTTCGCCCACGTCGATCTCGTCGTGTTGAAGTGGACCGGCATCAATCGGGAAATATGCTCCCGCCAATGTGCTCGCAATGGCCGGTACCTCATGCTGATTTGGCGAGAGGATTCCGAGAAGCTTTGTGTCGGTATGGGGTTTGAATAGGTCCTCAAGCGCCGACTGGATATCGACCCTGGCTGTTATCGGAAACTGGCGCCCTGCCGTTGCGATTTCGCCGGGAGACACGCCGAAATGCCTGAGCAGAGTCTTGCGTAAGCGCGACCCTCCAACGGTTCCGTGACCGACAGAAAAGGCGAATCCCATTTGGCTTTCATAATAGGTCTTCCATTAGCTGCCGCCAAGCCTCCCTTGCATTTGGGTAGTGCCTGATAACGCGAAAACCGGACATGTGCGGCTATCCTGAGAGACACTCGCGACAACCGGATATAATCTAACAACATGATCCCTGCTTCCTACAAACCGAGAAAGAAGTTCATGGAGCTGGCTGTCGCGGAGGCCAAACGCGCCGGTGACTGAGGCGACTATCCCATTGGTGCAGTCATTACACGCCTCACGGGCAAGCGCGAGGTGGTCATTGCCAGCGCAGGTAACCGAGTGAAAACTTCGGGATCAAGCATCAAGCACGTAGAGTTGGAAACGTTCAAATACGTATCAAGCGGCTATGGCCGCTACCTGCCCGACTTCGTCCTCTACTCCACCCACGAGCCCTGCGCCATGTGCGCCGGTGCCTGCGTGTGGTCTAGAATTGGCGCGGTCGTCTACGGCGTTTCCCAAGAAGACATTGGAGCCCCTACGGCCGCAAGCGCGGTACGGAAGACTACAAGTGGCGAGCTTGTCCCATGCCGTGCCGGCTCGTCTTCGAGAAGGGCAATCACCCCATCCCCGTCACCGGCGGTTTTCTCCGAAAAGAATGCCAAAAACTGTTCAGTTACAGAACGGCATAGTGACCTCTGCTTTTACGTAATCTTTTCGGTTCACTTCTTCGGTAATAATCGACTATTTAGAACTTAGCTGCCGCTGTCGATTGACCGAAAGACTTCACACCCGCCGCCTCGTCATTCATGATGTCGAATACGGTGTATAGTTTTGTAATTTGCATTATGTCGGTGGTGACCTTATTCGTCAGGTTGAGAAGTTTCAGTTCTCCCCCCTGGTTCCGCACGCTCACGAAGGCAGCGACCATAGAACCCAGGCCCATGCTGTCGATGTAATCGACGGCACCAAGATTGAGCAAAATCTGCTTATGTCCCTTACTTAGCAGGTCACAAACCACGTCGCGCACTGAGGCGCTCTCTTCGCCAAGTACAATCCGCCCTCTGATGTCCACAATCGTCACCCCGCCGACTTGTCGAGTGCTTATCGTCTTGCTCATTGGCAACCTCCTAAGACACTCGAATGCTCGAAGACTTCGCCCTTGCATCAGAGCACGCTGCGCGGTTCCTTGCAATACTTCGCAGTTAAACAAAGTCCTGATAAACGCTTACCGGATAAGTGGACTTGCGCTCTGTCTGGTAACCGACCCTACATGTCGGCTGACTTGGAAGGCAACGGCAGTTGATTTTATCATTCTGGTCAAATTTAGCAGCAAGACGTGGCTGCGAAGCAAACTGTGCCAAGAGGATATCAACAATTCTAGGATGGGACACAACCCGAAGCCGGATGTCGGAACTATATTCCCCTACGGATGTAGAACTGGAACAAGGACTTCGCGAAGTGGAAATAGTCGGCGTCGGGTTCGAGATTCCTACTATGTTGCTCCACTGCCCTGACGAGATTCCTCGCCAGCCAGATTTGGGGTGTATCGGCCACTGATCCATGGACGTTCGTCGCAGTGGTAATCATGATTTCGCTTGTTGGCCTTTCCGCGTGTCTGCTGCCAGCGGGGATGGCGCGCCCCAAGGGATAATCCCCCTTGAATGTTCTGTACGAACCTCAAAGAAAGCCCCCGGACCAAATAACGACCCAATACATCGCCCTAGGCCCGTACCCACCATGGTGCGGCTTGGGATTTCTTCGAAACACACATGGCTCGATGCTCCGGCCGGAGGGGGCTACCGCATTCAAAAAGTACTGTTGGTCTGAGGGAGCATCTTGGGTCAAATCGTCCGTGTCTTGGCGCTGGCGGCGGCAGTCACCGTGGGCCCTCCTTGGCCTCAGCCAGGGCTGTGCGTGCCTCTTCATTTCCTGCATCGTATGTCAGAATGCGTTCCAGTGTCTCAATGCTGGACTTGGCATCGCCAGTCACCTCGTGAAGATATGCCAGTCCTAAGTATGCGGGCGTGTAATGGGGGTCGGCTTCGATGGCTTCGTCGTAGAGCTGCCGCGCCGCCGCCACGTTTCCCTCTCTAAGCCGAATCTTCGCCAGACGAGTTCGAACCTCGACAGATGGAGATCCAGAGTCAATCGCTTTTTGCAACACTTGGGCTGCCTCCGCCGGCGATTGGGGGTGAGCCACTAAAAGGACCAGCCCATATGCCTCCTGCACCTCGGGATCATCAGGAAGTTCTCGGGCGGCCTGTTCTAAGAGCGCGAAACCTCTTTGCCGGAATGCCGGGTAGACCTGACTCACTTCGTAAAAGGCCAGCGCCTGGGTCCGCAAATCCGGTGGGGCAGCCGGCTCTTGTCCACTTCTTGGGTGGTAAATCAAATCTTCCTGGGATTCCGGCGTCGCGGCAACCTGGGGAGGACTCTGGGAGGCAATTCGCAGGATGCGATGGTCCGTCAACGCAGAGTGGCTAATGTTCGCCACGGACTTTTTTGGCATGTGGCATTGGATACAGTTGTCCGGTGGAGATGTCGTCTGTCTGCGCGTGGAGGATAACGAGCAGCTTTGAACGGTATGGCACGTCAGGCACTTCCTGCGGAAGTACGACGACGACGCTGCCCCTCGCAATTGCACATGGGGATCATGACAAGTAATGCAGCCGAGGCGGCCGTTGCTCTCGATCGAGCACCGGCTCATCTCCATCTGTTCTGGGTGACTAAGCGCTTTGACGACATCAGAGTTCAGGGCTACCGGAGCAGTAAAGATGGCAACGACGTTTCCGAGCGGCGTACCGGGCCGGAAGTCCAGGTATGTCTTGCCGGGCCGCAGGACACGTGCATCTCCGCCAAAATGGCATTGGATGCACACGTCATCGCGAATGTGTTGCGGAAGGCGGGCGGGATTGACGATTGAGAAATCAATTGGACCTCGGAGTGGTGCATTTTCCAGACGTTCGCGAACGTGGAGTTCGCCCGGACCATGACACCGTTCACAGCCGACGGCCAAAGCACGGAAAGGCGGATCTTGATAACGGTTTCGCGTGCCTGCAATGGGACGAAAAATTCCGGAGTGGCACGAAACACAAAGATTCCCGACGGGCCGTGCAAAGCTCCGGAACCGGCCGGCCTCATAACCAGGCGAGAGATCCCATCCGCGAATCCCCGTGTAGTACGAGATCGGCGAAACAAATAGCGCGTCCCCTTTTGCCACCAAGTAACTTCGTCCCACGTCTCCGGAACCCACGGTGAAAGCCACTTCGTGCTTTTCGGAGTATTCCAGCTTGCCGTCTGCCCGGATCTTCGATTCCGTGTGGTACATCTTGCGGCCGCTGACGGAGACGCTATACGTAAGACCGAGCTTCTTACTTAAGAGCGTCACACGCTTTCTAAATTCTGGCCAGTTGCCGGGCCCCGGAAGGGAAAGGGATTTGCCCATACCGGTTTTCTTGAAATCGTTGTATTGAGGCTCGTGGCAATCGCGGCAGACTTCGTCACCAACGTAAGCAACCCCAGCCCGGGCATTCAGATATTCCCCGCGGGCTTGTTCCTGTATCGCGGCTTTGCGGCCAGCCCCGGGCAGCCATAGGAGAAACACAGCAGAGAGACTTAGAACAATTGTGCTGGTTTTTTTCATTGGTGTTCAGATGGAATCTCCGATTTCAACTCCATCTCTACGCAGAACCATATACCAGCGGCCCTCTTCTGGGAGCCACAAGTCCGCTCAACTGGGAAGCTTAAGTGTTGATTTGAGCGGCTGATGCGAAAAATCCTCAGCAGCGGATTCGCTTCTCCGAAATGGACGCTCCTAGGCAACGCCAAGGACTCCATTAAGAGATCAACGAGGACCGCTCGGCGCAGCAATTGGCGGAGGCGGGAGTGGCTTTGTATCCCGAATTCCCTCCTCTTCCACAATCGTATAGATCGCGTCGGAGACGATATTCTCCAGCATCTCCACTTTGCCAGTGGGCCAACGGATCTCCACCGAATCGATTTTCGTGGCGGCGCCGAGGCCAAAATGCTGACGGAGGTCGTTCTGCGAGAGATAACTTCCGCCGCCACGAACCTCGCTGAACTGACGAACACCCGCAGCAAGAATTGTGACGCGCGCGCCGATCGCAGCGCGGTTGCTCTTAGTGCCGATCAACTTGAACAGCACGCGGTGATTGGCGTTCGTGGAGCGATTGATCAGCAGTGTAGGCGACTCGCCGACGTTGAGGATGGCTATGTCCATGCTGCCGTCATTGTTGATATCTCCGAAAGCAGCGCCACGGCGGCAGGCAAGCGGGATCTTCGTCAGCCCGGACACGGCGGAAATGTCCTCGAACGTCCCATCGTGCAGGTTTCGGAACAACTGCATCGGCTGCCGGTACTTCACACCACCAGGAATTGCGTCCACCTGCGGGTACACGTGACCGTTTGCGACGAAGAGATCGAGCCAGCTAGTGTTACTGAAGTCGACAAATCCGGTTCCCCACTTTACGTAGGGATACGCAGGTTGTGCAGTCTTCGACGCCCAGCCCTCGTCCGTAAAACCTTGCAAACCAAGATTGTGATACAGGTTGTTCGGTTGGTCGGTGAAATTAGTAACGAAGATACTCAGTCGCCCTTCGTGCCTGTAGTCTCCGAAGTCAACGCCCATCGAGCCGAGTTCCTGTCCGTCGGCACTTAGTGCTGTCCCGGTCAAAAGGCCGACTTCTTCGAAGGTCCCATCGTGCTTGTTGTGGTAGAGAAAATTGGGGCCGGCATCGTTGGCCACGTACAGATCGGGCCAGCCGTCGTTATCGTAATCGCCCCACACGCCCCCGAGCCCGTAGCGGTGCCGGGGATCGTCAACCCCAGCTTTCTTGGAGACCTCTTCGAACGTACCATCGCCGCGGTTTCGAAAAAGCAGGTCGCTTTCGCCTTCCATGCCCCATGGACCGCACTGCACCAGAATTCCTTTGTAGCGGCAGAATTTTTCGTTGCTGCCAAATTCCGGGAGCTTATTCATATCCAGATGGACGTACCGCGCCACAAAAAGGTCGACGTAGCCGTCGCGATCGTAATCGGCCCAGGCTGCCCCGGTCATAAAGCCGCTCCCGCGCACTCCGGCTTTGTCGGTCACGTCTTCGAATTTGCAATTTCCCAAGCCGCGGTACAGTGCGCTGCCTCCAAAGCCGGTGACAAAGATGTCTAGTTTGCCGTCATTATCGAAGTCAGCGACGGCAACTCCCATACCCCACCCTTTTCGCTTCAGCCCGGCCGATTGAGTGATGTTGCTGAACTTAAGATTTTCATCCTGATGGTAGAGCGTAATCAGGGAATCGCCGCCATCGCGATAGTGCTCCACCGTGGAGCCATTCACCATGGCTATATCTAGCTTGCCGTCGCCGTCGCAGTCAAACAGGGCGATACCGCCGCTCATAGACTCGATGATATAATGCTGCTCAGCCGTGGAAATATGGGATGCTGTCAGGCCCACTTGCTTGGAAAGATCCTCGAACTGGGGAACCGCTGCCGTGGATGGAGTTTTGGTCTGAGCCATGGCAAAAGCGAGGGAAAACCAGATGGAGACAGCCAGAACACCGGCTATGGACATCGATCCGTAGTGTGGATGAGGTTTGTTAGGTCGCACGCAGTCCCATCCGGTCACCCTAGGTCCCAAGCAACCAAAAAAATTGCTCGTCGAAATAATACGGAATAATATCGTGAAGCGGCTGTTTCGCATATGAACAAATTAGCCAGAGGCGGAGTACTTATTTTAAGCATTTGCTCGAGCGTGCCACTCGCTCGAGCCCAAGTCCAACAAAGCTCGGCTGACTCCGCGACCGTAATCCGCGCGACGACGCGTCTGGTGCAGTTGGACGTTGTCGTCACAGACTCTTCCGGGCATCCGCCTAAGGACCATCTCAGCGAGAAGGACTTCACCATCTTGGAGGACGGAAAGCCGCAAAAGCTTTCGTTCTTCTCCTTTCAGCAGCTCGAAGGGCAGGAAAAACGGCAGAGCCCACTGCCACCGCAGCTTCCATTGAACGTGGCCACCAACCGGCCGGAATACCGCCGCACTGTGGGGCCACCGGTCATCCTGCTGCTCGATGGTATCAACACACCCGTGGAGAACCAGATCGTTGTTCGTCAGCAAATGCTCAAGTTCATGGCGGATCATTTCGATCCTCACCTGCGCATCGCCGTTTTCCTTCTTGGTAACGAACTCACGGTTTTGCAGGACTTCACGTCCGATCCGGTGCTGCTGACTGCGGCGCTCCAGAGATACCGTTCGCAGGGTTCAGCCGCCGGACGAATGGGCGGGACGGACGTCCAATTGCAGCCGCCGTCGTTTGATGGGCCCAATCTTCCTCCGCAAGCCCCGGCGAGTGCCGGAGCCAGGAGCGTGGGGGGAGATTCCGACTCGCGATCGCTGATGAACATCGGATATGCACTGGCCCGATTTGAGAAAGAGAGCAACGCAAGCACCATGGAAATGCGAGTTGCGCACACCGCTGACGCACTCTCTTCGATTGCACGCTATCTGGCCGGATTCCCTGGACGCAAGGTTGTCATCTGGTTTTCGGCTTCCTTTCCGCTGAATCTCTCGGTTGTCGATCCCGCGGATTTTGATGTTTATCGCTCCTATGCCGACCGGGTCAGGGCCACGACGAATTTGCTGTCGGACGCCCAGGTCGCGATCTACCCCGTGGATGCGCGGGGCCTGACGGGAAATTTGATCTCGGACCCAAGCGACACGGGCCGAGATGCGAACGGCCGCATGGCGCTGACAGTAGACGCGCACATGAACGCGAACAGCAAGGAAGTATTCGAGCGGTTCAATAAAGAAGACAGTCTGACAAAGGTCGCCCAGGAAACCGGCGGGCGCGTTTTCTTGAACACGAATGACTTCGATCGCGCCATTGTCGAAAGTGTGCGGGACAGTAGCACTTTCTACCAGGTTGGCTACTATCCCAGCCACAAGCAATGGGACGGCAAGTTTCACACGATCAAGGTGAAGGTCGCGGGAGATGGTTTAGTGGGGCGGCATCGTCGTGGTTACTACGCGATCGATCCCGGGAAATGGCGCAAGAGCGGCGAAGAGGAGATGAAGGCGGCTTTGGAGAGGGATGCCATTGTTTCCACCGGCGTTTTGTTCTACGCACGGGCGATGCCGCCATCCAGCAATGCGGACGTGAAGGTCGAATTCTTGGTGGACCCCCATACAATCACCTTTGAGACGCAATCGGAGAACCAGCACGAATGCAATCTGGAATTCCAGGTGCAAGCCTTCACTCCCGAGGGCAAGCTAGTGAAAGCCGAGGTGCAGCAAGCAGAAGCCCCGCTCAAGCAGGATACCTATGACCGCGTCCAGAAGAACGGCCTTCCGATGCCCGTGTCCATCAGGCTCGCCCCCGGTCAGTACATGCTTCACCTTGGCGTCAGGGATAATCGAACGGGGCAGTTCGGGACGTCGGAGCTGGCGTTGACCATCGGTGGGGCTCCCGCCCGCTAAAAATATTTCCGGTTATTTCGAAGGACCGTCAGCCGAACCCTTCCGCGAGTTTTTTTCCTTCAGTTGCTGGTACGTCCGGAGAGCTTTATCCGCATCCTCGACCCGGCCGATGCGACGATACGCTAGGCTTAGCTGGTAATAACCGTACGATTGGGCAGGCTGCAATTGGGTGGCTGTCTCGAGGTGCTGGATAGCTTCCTCTGCGTCGCCCTTATCCAGCAGCGCCTTTCCGAGCTGATAATGCGCATCGCCGTAAGAAGGCTTTTCGGCCAGTACCGCGTTGAGGAGCCGGATGGCCTCTTCCGTTTGGTGCTGCTCCAGACGCACATAAGCGAGCTGATATATGGCCGGGACGGACCGAGGATTAACTGAAAGTTCCGCGCTCAATTCCTGAACAGCCTGATCGAGCTTGCCCTGCTTGAAATAGACCATGCCGATGAAGTAATGCGCCTCAGCCAGGCCCTGATCCAGATTGAGCGCGCGCTGGAACTCAAAAAGCGCCTCGGGGTATTGAGACTGCCCGTAGTGCGCCTGCCCTACCAAGAGATGAACCTCGGGAGAGTTCGCGCCGTGATCCAACATTCGCGAAAAAAGGCGTCCGCCGGTGGCTGCATCGCCACTCCGCACCAATGCCACTCCCGCAGCGTAGAGTAGTCCGGGGTTCTCGGGCAACGCATCCAGAATCGGACGGAAGGTCTCAGCACTTTTCGTGAACTGGTCGGTCATGTAGTACGAAAGGCCGAGCATCTGGCGAACGTTGGCGTCCTTTGGCGTTTGGCGAAGGAGGCGCTCTAGCGGACCGATCGCGTGTTCGTAGCGTGCCGCGCGGAAAGCGGCCAGTCCCCAGTTGCGATCCAGGCTCTCAATCTTGGGATTCCACCGCGCTGCTTCCGCGAATTCCTCCTCCGCGTTGGAGTAGTGACCGGCACGCGCATCAATCACGCCGAGATTGTGATACGCCTCTCCCAACATCGCGGAAACGCGCTTCACGTACTCGGCTTCCCGGCTGTTGGGGAGTTCAGGTCCATGCGGCGCGCGCATCAACATTGAGCGCAGCTCCTGCTGGCGGGAGCCGCTCATCGCGGCAGTCTCGCCGGATCCAGTAGAAGTATCCGGCGCCTGCGGCGGATCGCGCCCTGCCTGTTGGCTGCGAACCTGTTTGGCCTGAGCCAGTTCGGACTCCGCCTCTGCGTGCCGGCCCAACTCTTCCAGCGTCTGACCCAATAATTCGTGAACTTCCGCCGCGTCCGCGTGGCCCCCTTCACGTGAGGTCAGTGCCAGCGACTTTTGCAGCGCGGCCACGGCTTTCTCCAAGTGCCCGGCTTCGAGACTGGCCTGGCCCAAACGAAAGAAGGCGTCGGGATCATCCGGCCGAGCGGCGGCAACCAGTTCGAACCACCTCTCCGACTCGCTCGGCTTCTGTTCCTTTTCCGCAATCATCCCCAGGTAATATTGGCTGTTATAATCATCGGGAGTTTTCGTAAGTTCGGCAAGAAACTGTTCGCGGGCTTTCGCATAGTTCTGTGGACCCTGTAAGTAATAAGTGAGTCCGAGAGACGAGCGCACGCGTGATTTCCTAGGTTCCAGTTCAAGCGCTTTCGCAAAATGAATCGCGGCTTGATCCAGATAGCCGGTTTCCCGGTAGGCAAGGCCAATCAGGACGTGGAGGCTGGCGCTGGGCAGTGAGGAAGCTTGCATCTCGTCGAAAATCACGCCCGCGGGGACTGGGTTTTTCAGCTCCAGGTCGGCCAAAGCCAGCAGGTAGCCGGTATCGAAATCCGGTTGCATGCGCAGCGCCGATTCTAGTCGAGCCGCTGCGGATGAGTAATCTCCTTTCATGAAATAGATCTTGCCTGCAAGATTCAGGGCACGCACATCTTTCGGCTCCTTCTCTAGCGCCGCCTCGATCTCCGTTTTTGCCTTGTCGAAATCTCGGTTCTGAAAGTGGGCTATGGTCAGGTCGACGCGCGGAGCCACTCGCGCGGGTGTGGCCTGGACGGCCCGGCCAAGCAGATCAACGCCTTCGGCATACTCCTTCTTGGAAACGCGCAGGTTCCCTAATCGCTGAAAAGCTCCGGAGATGGCCTCACGATATGCCGCAGCTGCGCTTTCGTAATCACCTGCGACCTGAAATGTCTGCGCCGATCGAAAAGCCTGCTCCGGAGAATTTGCCTCGCTCGCAGGCTTGGCACTTTCCTGAGCCGCCATTTCAGCAGTGGAAAGAACGCTGCAAGGCAGCCACAAGCCAACCATCACGAGAATTCGCGTTCGAAACATCATGCCCTTTCGAAATTCTTTGCGCGAAACCACACGCCGCAGTTACGGCCGCTGTGCGGCAGCCGGAGGCGGAGAAGCCGCGTCCTTACGCTTATGTTCGTCATCTTCCGTCTGCCGGAGCCGATTGTAGGTTGCCATCTCCGTCCGCGCGGGTTCCTGCATCCCCAGTCGTGAGTAAGCCAGGGCCAAATGATAATGGTACTGGGAAACAGCCGGAGCAAGCTTTACGGCTTGCTCCAGCACGGCCCGAGCCTGCTCCAAGCTTCCGGTTTGCAGGTACAGGGTCCCTAGTTCTGCCGCGGCCGAAACATGCTGCGGGTTCACCCTTACAGCCTCTTCCAGTTCTCCGCGTGCCAGGTCGACGTTCCCTTCTCGCCGGGCCATCAGACCCAGATAGTAATGGGCGTCCGCGAGATGGGGGTCAATCGTCAAGCAGCGCTGAAGATCGCGCTTAGCGCCGTCAGCGTCGCCGGTTTTGAATTCCGCGATCCCCAGCACTTCGATTAGAGTAAAGGCCAGAACGTACTCGTTGTCCGGATTATCGGGCTGAATGGAATTCAGTCTCCGCGCCACCGCAACCGCCGGAGCATGATGACCGGTTTTCAACAACGCCAAACTCAGTTTTTGCAATACCTCGGGACGATTTGGCTGCACCTCATCTGCGCGGTGGAGCAACTCGATCATTTCATCTAGGTGATTCTGCTGCGCGGCAAGACCGGCGGCCTCGTAGAGTAAATCGAAAGCCTTGGGTTGCAGCTTCAGTGCTTGCGACAGTAATACCATAGCGGCTTGAGGCTTCCCCTGAGCCGTGCGGACCAACGCAAGCGACTGCAGGTAGTCTGCTGAGGGTTTTACAGGCTTCACGTTGTCCATGAGATGCACCGCATCTTCAACATACCCGTTGCGGAGAAGCACGGTGATAAAGTCCCGCAGGACCTCAGGCTCCGCGTTCGCGTGGCGCTGTAAACTCGGGATCAAGGGCGGGACTTTATCAGGTTCGCCAATCGCAAAGTAATCGGCTGCCAGGACGGGCAGAATTCGGGCAGGACGCGATGCCAAAGAAATCCTATGCGCGGCGGCTATGGATTCCTTGTACTGGCCCACCGCCTGATACAGGAGGGCTAGTTCCACGTTGGCGGGCGCGTCGGCTGGCGCAATCGCGACGACATGCAAGTAGGAGTCAATAGCCTGGGGGCTGTTCCCCACTGAACTGTACAACTTACCTAAGCCGTGGTAGGCCTCGACATCCTTGGGGCTCAGGGTCAAAACTCTGCGAAACAGCGCTTCGGCCTCTGGCGCGCGCTTCTGGCGCGTTCGAATTTCCGCCATGAGGTCCAGCGCCCACACCTGCTCGGGCTGCTGCGACAAGACGCTCCAAAGCTGCTTTTCTGCGTCGTCGAGCC
>WNGK01008061.1_pt1 | contig 13076 bp, 5 predicted proteins | sample 5400601 | NCBI WGS metagenome assembly WNGK01 (sample SAMN13153376, study PRJNA577476) | soil metagenome | isolation source: 60 cm soil or saprolite under Garry oak tree replicate 1 | place: USA:California | collected 2016-06-15 | reverse complement strand
TCATGCTGCCACCTAATCGGCTTCGCCACGGTCCTCGCGCGGCAGCAGCACGCGCGTGCGTAGGATATGTGGCCGGACGCGCGGGTGGGCCGTGGCCATGTCGACCAGATCCACCTTCGACGCCACGCTCGTGGCCAGCTCTCGCGCGATGGCGCGCAGCCCCACCGGCGTGATCCCTTCGACCGCCAGGTCGAGGTCTGAGTGGTCATCCGGCGCGATGCCGCGGGCCAGCGACCCGAATAGCCACACCCGGCGTGCACCGCGCGAGTACAGCAGATTCGCAGCCTTCCGCGCGGGGTCGAGGTGGTCGTCCGAAAGTGGCATGGCCGTCAGTTCTCCACCCGGTACTGGAGGATCAGGCCGATGTCGTCCAGTTTCTCCGTCGGCGACTCGAGGTCGTCGGCGCGCAGCCGTAGGCGCCAGTCCTCGCCCGGATCCTTCTCCTGCCCCTGGTACGACTTCACCTGAGCGATGGCGCCTGGCAGCGCCGGGTCCTGCTCCAGGCTCAGGCGGTCGTTGCTCTCGTTGGGTACCACGCCGGAGGCCGTCAGATAGACGTCGAACGGCTCCAGGTCTACCTCCTTCGGCAGTGCCACAACCTGCACCCCCGCGATGCGCAGCCGTTTGCCCTGGAACATGTACGGAAAGCGGTCGGAGGTCATGGGAAAGGCCTGGACGTGGTCGCCGGTATCGGCGTCGCTGTCGGTGAGGAAGCGGTACCACTGGTTCGGGAACTCGTGTTTCAGGCTGAACCAGCGGTACAGCCCGCGACGGTTCTCGGCCAGGGCCGTCTCGTTGACCGCCTGCTGCAGCTCTGTCGCCGCCTGGCTGCGCAGCGCTTCGCCGCCTTCTCGCGCCGTGTACCGCAGGTGCAGGATGACGTCGGCGATCGTGTCGTAGTCGAAGGGCTGGAACTGCTTTGCCAGCTGGATGCGCCAGCTGCTGACCGCGCCTGCGCCTTCGAATGGCAGGTAGCGCTCGTCGCGGAGGCTCAGCTCGAACAGGCCGCTGTCGCTTTGCCCGTGACTTGTCGTGATCGACTGGATGGCGCCGACGTTGTCACGGAAGCGCGGGTCCGCGCCGTCACGGGTACGGGCATAGCCGTGTTGACTAAGGCTCGGGGTGGTACGGATCGTGTTGCGCAGCAAGGTCAGCGTGCAGAACACGCCCGTGTACGGCCCGGTGACGCACGGGATGGTCATCGCTACCGACTTCAGCCGTCGCATGTAGTGCCCGGGGTAGTCGAGGTCGAACAGGCTCTCGGGGATGTCGAGGTAGCACTCGCCGGTTTCCTTGAGCCGGAGCAGCGCCACCGGGTCGAGGACTGCCAGCGACACGTTCTTGGTAATCTCGTACTCGCGCCGGTGCTGGTCCAGGTAGGACGTCTCCAGGCGCCTGATGTCCTGCTCCAGGCGGTCGCCCGCCAGCAGGCCACGGCGCAGGCTGTCCCAGTAGCCGAACTGGATGAAGCCGGAGTCGTCCAGGCCCAGCTCATAGCGGTAAGCGCGCTCGGCGCGCTTGGCCACGTCGTAGGCAAGCTGGTAGCTCTGGAAGTACAGTCCCGAGATCTGGCCGACCATCCAGTCGTACAGCTCGCGGTTGGTGAACTTGCCGCGCAGCAGCTCGTCGACCGCCCTGGCGTTCTCTGTCTGGTGGTCGTGGTTCTCGATCTCGCGTTCGGCGATCCGCACCCGGATGGTGGCTGCGTCGATCTGTTTCTGGATCTGATCCAGCTCGAGGTTCGCGAGCTTTTCCTGCTGCCTCCATTCATCCGAACGGCGTTTGTAGCCGCCCTCAATCGAGGCTTTGGTCGCCATGTGATTGTATACGGCCGACATGAGCGCAAAGCCGCGGCTGGCGACTTGGACGGCTGTGGACAGTTTATCGCCGCCCCATTTCACTCGCACAACAGGGCTGCCGAACGCGCCGGAGACGCCCACTTCTGCATTTGGCAGTAGCGCGAGCGCGCCCGCCAGGATCTCGATACCCTGCCCAATGGTTTGGAGTGTGACAGCGGTTTGCAGGTTGGCCAGATGCTGCCGCTCCTCGTCAATGCGGTCCTCGATGTCGCGGTAGTAATCGCGGCGTGCTTCCGTGACCTTCTTGGCGTCGTTGAGGCTCTCGAGGCTGGCGTCCGCTTCGTCCTTCTGCTTCAGCCTTACCTCGCGGACCTTTTCCAGCAGGCTGATCTCGTGACTGGAGCGCAGTAGCGCGATGTCCTCCGCGTCGCGCTTCTCAAGCGCCGCAAGCAGGGCTTGGCCGAGCGCCTTGACCTCGGCCGCCAATTCGGCGGCCTTGCGGATCATCACGTCGAAGCGGTAGTTAGGCAGCGGCGCGTTGATGTCGCTGAGGACGCTGCTCAGGTCTAGGCCGGCGGCGGCCGCGCGGACAAGCAGGCCCGGCTCGATAGGCGGCTCGAACAGCGGCAGCTGCCGGACCACGCCCTCGATGTTCATGCAGTTGCGCAGCTTGAACAACCTGTCGGAAACGGTGTCCCAGTAGCCCAGGAGCTTGTCGTTCTCGGTGACACAGAAGTAGAGCAGCGGCGGCCAGGAAAGCGGCGGCCGGTCGGCTGCCGACGGGGCCAGTTCTGTCTTCGGCGTCACCACGAAGTGCTCGGCCTGCACGAGGCGATCGGAGAAGTCGGCCAGCTTCGGATCCAGCGAGTTATAGGTCTGGACCATAGGCTGCGCACGCGATGGGATAATCACCGGCCGCCGCCCGAGGATCTCGGCGGCCAGGACGTAGAGCTGTGCCGCCTCGTTCAGCGCCTCGATGGTGTCGCGGCGGAACAACTGGTCGCCCCAGGCGATCAGGTTGTCGATGTACTTCATGACCACCGTGCGCTGGTAGGCCGTCGTCCGCAGCCGCGCGATGAGATGCGGGTTGAAGGGGTGCGACCGCCACTCCTCCACCTGCTTCTCCAGCTCCGGGTCCGGCAGGTCCTCGGCCAGGCGGCGCAGCAGGTTCTGGATCTGCTGCTCCTGATAGTCGGCGGCCGTCGTCTCGTAGAAGGGGCGCGTCCGCCAATACTTCTGCGGTATGTCCACCGAGGACGTGTCGGTCGGGTCGAAGATGTAGTGGTACCACCTCTGCGCCTCTTCGAACTGCTGGTTCTGGCTCAGCTTGCGAGCAATCGAGAGGGGGACGTGGAAGAAGAGCTCCCAGTTGTACTGGCTATACGCGCCCGCGTAAGAGTAATCGACGTCGTCGCGAGGGTAGACGTCCCGGCCCAGCGAGTCGAGGTGCGTCACCATGTCAGTTGGCCCGTAGCGCCCGGCAAAGAAGTCGTTCGACCGTAGCTGCAGGTCGCGAGTGAGCAGTCCCGGGATACCGTCACGGTTGAGGCTCTTTATGAACTCGACCACGTACGGATGGTAGAAGCTGTCGAAGCGATAGCGCCGCTCCCGCCGCGATGTGGAGATGACGGGGCTCGGCAGGTTCCATTTGGGTTCGAGGATGCCGGCGATCTCCCGGCCGATGAACCCCAATTGCGGCTGCGGGGCGCCGCCGTCCACGGACCCTGCAGCTCGCACGAGGTTCGTGGCCAGCATGCGCGCCCGCGCTGGCCCGGCGCGAGGAATGTTGACGGTCCTCTTGGCCGGCACGGTTGCTACGGCGGTCAGCGCGTTGGAAGGCTCGAGATAGTACACGAGGCGCGCCGCGTCGATGGTCGCGGGCGTGACGAAGATGGGATTGCGCCAAGTGACCTTCGAGACCATGACCTCCTGTGGGCTGATGAAGAGGGTCCTGGTGTCGTCCTGGAAGAACAGCGGTCGCTGGCCGGTCACGGAGGCGTCCTGATGCGGATACAGCACTTCGAAGGCCGTGGCACCCGGGCTCCAGGTCAGTACGACGGCGTCTTCTGCGGTCGTGAGGCTCTTGGGCAGGTACAGGCCGATGGCGCCTGTCTCCCTGAACGTCATGCTGTCCGGCGTTGTGCCGCGGATGGCGCTGACCCTGCGCGTGCGGGCGTCGCTCAGGACGACCTCGCCGCCATGGCCCGTGAAGTGGAAGACGCCTCCTTTCCAGCCTTCGCGGATGATGGGCGCGAAGTAGGCGTAGGGCTGTTCCACCCGGTAGAAGGCGATGCAGAAGACGTCGAGCTGCGGGTCGGACGGCAAGGCGTAGAAGAAATGCTGGCGGCGGTTGAGCTCCATGTCCGCGTTCTGGGGCGGGTCGGAGCGGAGCTTGACCGTCGAGAGCTGCTTGGGTAGCCACTTCTTGCCCTTGCGTTCGCTCCAGGCCAGCTGGATTTCCCAGTAACGGATCGGATCTTGGGCGGACGGCGTCCCCTTGAACCCCCCTTCCTTCGTCGCCTGGAGCTCGAGCTCCTGGCCTCCCGGCGGTTTCTCTGCCTTCTCGACGAAGATCGGCCAGAAGAGATACAGCCGCCGGTTCCAGACCACAGGGATGAAATGGTCGCCCTCGATGTCCAGGTCGACTTTCTCCCATGGCGTCCACCGGTCTGACTCGACGCGCTGGCGGTAGAAGTAGATGTGCGGCTGCTGCCGGGTGCGACCGAGAACGTGCAGCACGTCGGTCTGTTCCGCCTGCTGCTGGTACATGCCGACGATCTCGAGCCGCGCGACCTGGTCCAGCTTCTCGAGGTAGTGCAGCAGGGCGTCTTCGGCTGTTTCGGCGTTGACCTCGTTTTGCAGCAGCTCGTTCTCGAAATCGCCAAAGAACGGCGTCTTGTCGTCGCGCAGCTCCGGTTCAATCCAGTTCTCCGGATACAGGAAGATCTTGCGGTTTGCCTCCCACACCCGGTAATTCTTCATCCAGTCCCAGTCCCGCCAGCGCAGGTCCTGCTCCTCGTTGGCCCATACCCCCGGCTCCAGGTTGAGCAGGCACCGCTGCACGAACATCTGCACGGAGCTGATCGCCTGCTTGATCCGTGAGGTGAGCATGCAGGCGTTCATCTCGACGTCGATGAGGAAGTACTCGTAGAGGTCGTCGCTGGTCTCCCACACCCGACCGCTCGCCGGGTCGGGATGCGCCAGCAGGTAGGCGACGAGCGCCGATCGTTGCCGCTCACGCAGCCCATCGCGCACGGGTGCCGCGATCTCGGGCCACGCGTCGTCGTCGTGCTTGGCCTTGGCGGCCTGCACGATCGTTATGGCGTCGAGCTCGCCGAGGTCCGGCCTGGTCCACTCGAACGCGCGCGCGGCCGAGACCCCCAGGCGCCGCAGCAGGACGAAGCAGGTTCGTAGCCGCAGCAGCGCCGATTCATAGAGGTAGGTCGCGGGCGCGTCGAGCGCAAGGCCGGTCGTGGCATCGGGTACGTGCAGCCGCCCCGCCAGGGTGCCGAGGTCGTCGCGGTCCCAGCGCGTGAGCTGCGCGATGCGGTCCAGCACGTCGGCGAGCGTGGCTTCTGGCGCCGCAGCCCGCTCGAAGACCTCTGACAGTGCCACTTCGCGCCCCGGAAGCGCGTCGCGCAACGCGGCGAGGTCCGCCAAGCGCTCCCAGCCCTGGAACCGCGCCGTTGAAGTATCGAGACGTAGCGGAAGGTCGTCAAGGTCCAGCCAGCCCACGGTGGCGCCATAGGCTTGCAGCCATCCCAGCTGCGTCGGCGTGATCTTGAGGTGCGCGATGGTCACCGCTACCTTGTGCAGCAGCAGAAAGATGTCGAACTGGACCTCGAAGGCCTCCCTGGTCAGCGGGATCGCGAGGTTGCTCTCGCTGAAGGCGGGCGCCAGCAGCTCGTCGATTGCCATCTTCCCCGGATCGGATCGCGACCGTATCAGGCGCGTCAGGAGCTGGCCCGCAAGGCGGGCGTCCAGCCGGAAGGCCTCGGCGATCTTCTGCTTGACCAAGCTGACGCTCAACCTCGACCGGAGGCTGGGCAGCAGCTTGGTCAGCACACGCTCGAAGCGCTGTTCCAGCGTGCGCTGGTCCTGTTCGGTGGGCGCGTCGAACAGCCAGCTCGCGTCCGCGGACGTGAGGAAGGTATTCGACGGCGCCGGGACGTAGGCCGCGGGCTGGGCGAAAAGGTCGTTGACCGCACCCTGGAACGCCGTATCGGCTGAGAGGCTCAGCAGCTGCGCCCGCTCTGTCTCCAGCATCATCCCGGCGAAGCTGAGGCGCCCGTTCCTGGTGTCGAAGTAAAAGCGGTTTCGCAGCGCGGCCGGTATCCGGAGGCCTACTGGCAGCGATGCCAGCGGCGTCGTGAAGGTCGGCGGCTCGAAGGCGGACAGTTTCTCAGCCACGAAGGCACGCGGCGCCCTCGCCAGCGCCTGCACGGCCGCCTGGTAGGCGGCGTCGGCGGAGGCATCGAGCAAGCTGGTCTGCTCCGGCAGGGTCATGGGGCCGGTGAAGGTCAGCCGCTTCGCCTCGGCGTCATAGGCGATCTTGCCGCGCATCGGCGCCGGGAAGGTGAGGCCGTCTGGCAGCGCGTCGAGCGGCACGTCGTAAACGACGTTGCCTCGCAGGGTGGCGATCACCTGCTCGATGAGCGCTCCGGGCCACATGAGCAGGGCGAGTTTCTTCCGCGTCAGGTCGCCGTCGGGGTCGTCCTGCGGCGTGTTCTCCTGCTCGATCTTCTGCAAGTTGGCCCGGATGTCGTCCAGCACCAGCGCGATGGTTGCGCTGTCCGGCGCGACGGGTTCCACCTCGTCGATGCGGTGCTGCAGGATGTAGGCGAGCTCTTCCACGCTGAAGCCGCTGGCGTCGATCTTGTCGATCCCCTCGACGAGGCGCAGTGCCTGCTCGGTGTGCTGGGGGTCGAAGGGGTCGATCCCGGTCAGTGCCTTGAGCGTGAGCAGGCGCCGTGCCGGCAGCCGCAGGCCGCGGGCCAGCACCGCGACGCGGTACAGCCGGGTCAGGTTGGCGAGATTGAGCGCGTCGCTGCCGCCCAGCTCCTGGCGGCGCAGCTCGGCCAGCTCGGCGTCGCTGATCCCGAGCGCCGCCACGATGGCGGACCTGTGGGCGCTGATGAGCGCCTGCGCAGGGTCCGAGGCGACGATGGCCAGCTCGTCGTCGTCCAGCGCGAAGGCAGGGTCGACCGGCCGTAGGACCGCCGGGTTCTCGAATAGCCGTGAGTAGAGCGATCCCGCCGGCTCGGTGCCCTCCGGTCGGCCGGCGCGTGGCCGGGAGCTCATCGTGCTAATCGGTCCCCACAGCGTGAGCACCTGCTCAACCGGCAGGTCCAGCTCGGCCAGCAGGCGCCGCAGGTGCGAGAGCTGCAGCAGGAAGGTAGGGTTCAGCCGCTGGCCGACGTCCCCGGCTCCGCCCTGCAGCGCGGTGATCGCAGTATCGAGGTCGGTCATGCTCCAGCCGACGGCACGCCACAGCCGCAGGAACTGCTGCAGACGGCGCATGAAGGCCTCGGCGGCCGCCGGCTCGTCCAGCCCGGCCAGGACAAGCTTGGTGGTATCGCATGTGGCTGGGTCGTCGGGGTCGCCCGAGACGATGCTCGCCGCCCAGCCCGGGTTGACGAAGGCCGTGTCGAGCGCCTGCTCCAGCTCCTCGTATGTCAGGTTGGCACGGTCCAGCAGCAGGCGCACCCGCAGCAGCACCTCCAGCCAGCCGGTGTCGACCATGATGCGCGGGTCGTCGAAGCTGGGCACATGGTTCCCTTGCTGGCTCAGGCCCCACAGCTCCCAGGTCGCCCTGGCTGTCGGCAGCGTGTCGGTGATCAGCTGCCACTCGAATGTGGTCAGTCCCAGGTGCTCGGCCGCGATGCTGTGGTCAGTGAGCGCCGCCGTGCCGCCCTGGGGGTAGAAGCTGCGCATCAGCTCCTCACGGTGCACTCCAAGGTGGCCGAGGAAGGCGGTGGCCTGGGAATGCCAGAGGTCGAAGGGCAGCGTCAGGGGGTAGATGGCCTGCGACAGCGTTGTGTAGGCGTCGCTGTTGAGGTGCTGCGGGTTGGCTGTCAGTTCCTGGCTCGGCCCCGAGGTCTGGCGGCAGAGGGAGACCACACGCAGCGCCCCGGACTCGGTCTTCTCGACCGGGAACAGCAACGCGTGGTCGGTGACGAACCAGCTTCGCCCCGCGTGTACCTCGACAACGGTGACCTCTGGGCCGAAGGGAATATCGTGTGACCGCAGCGCGGCCATAAGCGCTTCGGAGGCCGGGCCGGAGGCGAGGCCGGTCTCCAGGTCGGCTGGCAGTTCGAAGGGGACGAACGGCGCGATAGCGTCCTCGAGGACCTCGTTTACCAAGTCGATGTAAGGCAGCGCCGTGGTCGTGTTATCGCAGGTCAGCTCGATTTCACCCAGGTCGGGGCGCCGCTCGAAGAGCATGTCCTTGACGGTGCGGCCGGCGGTCTTGGCGGCACGTTCCTTGAGAAAGGCCAGCAGCTCGGCCAGGTAGGCGGCGGGGCTGTGCACCGAGCGGCACTGCTCGCAGGCGCAGAGGTCGATCGATCCGAACAGCGTCTCCCAGTCCGGTACCCCTTCAACGGCCGGCCGGTGCCAGGGCAGCACGTGCATCCCGAGCCCGTTGATCGAAGGGCTCTGGTTAGCGAACAGGTTGAGCGCTGTGGCTGCGATGTGCTCCGCGCGGCCGTACATCTGGCGCGCCGACGCTTCGTCCAGCGCATCCCCGACACGGTTCACGAAGGCCGATTCACCCATGCGCGCGATCGTGAACGCGGAGTCGATGCCCCGGTCGAGAACTGGCAGCACCTGGCCGGGACTGGACGTGAGCCTTGCCACCCGCTGGCAGCTCTTCAGGCTCGGGAGCAGGCTCGCCGGGTCCGAGACGCCGTCAAGCAGCGACGGGTTGTCGGCCAGGGCCTTCTCGATGTGCGCCTGCGCCAGCTCGAAGCCCGTATCGTTGCTCAGCACGTTGCCGAAGAAGGCGCGCAGGTCCGCCCGCTCGGGAGCCGCATTCTGCTGGAAACGGTGCGCCACAACCTCCGTCGGAAAAGCGTCTCCGATCAGCCTGGTCAGGGTCGAGGCGTAGTTGCCTATCCTTGCGTCCGCGTCGTCGCCGGGGATGCCGGGCGGCACGGCCTCGGCTTCCGGCATGCGGCGGATGATCTGCTCCAGGCGCCGGTGTCCAGGCGCGCGAGGTCACGCAGCGACCCGAGCTGTCCGGCCTCGCGCATGTCCTGCAGCTGGGCCACCAGCGGCAGGTGCCCGCCACTCAGCGCGCTGAGCTGCAATGTCACCTGCAGCTTGTCGACGTCGCCTTGCAGCTCCGGCTGCTTGGCCACCTCCTGCCAGAACTGCTGCGGGGTTCCCTCATGGCTGAGATACGCCTCGAGGAAGCGAGCCTGCTTGTCGCGGTCTGGCAGCGCGGTGGCCAGCAGTTGCCCCAGCGATGCCCTATCGGCCTCGCGTGGGGGCTCGAAGGCCTGCGCCACGATCAAGCTCTTGAGCCGCGACAATATATCGTCGAGCGAGTCGACCAGGCGTCCCGGGATGATGTGCTCGTTTAGCGCCTGCTCCAGCGCCTGCCGCTGGAGCGCCTGACCCTGCGCTAGCAGTTCCGGCAGCGTCAGCGGCAGCCCCTCACGTGCCAAACCGTAGAGCGCCTCCGGCGGCAGGTTCGTGGTCGCCGCCAGCCGATGCGCCCATACCAGGTAGGCGATGCGACGCGGATCCAGGTTGGCCTGTCCGGCGAGGAAGGAGACGTCCTGGTTGCTGGCGTCTTCGCTCAGCTCAGTGATCGGACGGCCGCCAAGGAGCGGCAGAAGCTCGGCCATCAGCTGCTCGTACTCCGACCACGTGTGCTCCAGGCCGGCGTCGATCTCGAGCTTGATCTTCTCGATGGGCTGGGCGCCGTAGACAATCGGCGATTCGTAGACCGGCTCCTCGCTGGTGCCCGCCTCGCGACGGCCGGGGTCGCGTAGGTCGTAGGCTCGCAGCAGCAGATCTGCGTATTGCTTCTCGGGCCGGCTGAACTGGGAAGCGCGGTATTTGATCTCGTAGCGGCCTTCCTGGTCGCTCACGCTCTCGCCGAGGAGGTCCTCGTGGCGCAGGTCGACATTGAAGGCCCGCACCGTCATACCCTCGATGAGCAGCCCGTCCTTGTACACTACGAGGCCTCGCACCAGCAGCTCGCCGACGTCGTCGGCAGCTCGCACCGGGACCCTGGGCTCGCTTGCTGCCGCGCCACGCGCTGTCATCACGGGCTGGCCGGCAGCGCGGGGGATCGCCGATGTCTCGACCGGCTGCCGTGGTGTTGCACCGATCACCGCGTTGGTCGCCGCGTCGACCACGCCGTGGCCCTGCAGGCCGTGCCGCAGCTGGACCCGGCGCACGGCCTCCCGGGTGCCAGGGCCGAAGAAGGCCCGCGACGTCTCCGATTCGGGCAACTCGTGGCCCTGCCGGCGCAATTGCTCGTGGAGGCTTCGCACCTCCTCGCCGACAGCTCCGACCGACAGGTTCGGGCCGTTCATCGCGCTCCCCTCACCGCGAAGGGTCCCTCGATAGCACGGGCGCTGCTGCCCCGGAACGCCGAGCGTCGGCGTTCTACTGGAAGTCCAGCCGCACCAGCGCCCTGGCGTCCCGGTTCACGATCTGCACGCGCTCGAACACGCGGAAGCGGTAGATGCCGCCAGGGTCCTCCTGCGTGAAGGCAGCAACCGCGTCCTGAGCAATGTAGATAGTCGTCGGCTCGCCGCCCAGCGAGACCAGAAGACCGGTGGCCGCCGGAAGCGAACCCGTCCCGTAAAAGCCGTCCGTGACCAGCGGGGTGATCCGCTCGGCTGTCGTCGTCTGGGTCGCGCCCACCGTTTGGTACGTATCGGCATAAATCTCCGTGCTGAGAAACAGCGCGAATGGCCCCGGGTGCCCAAGAGAAATGAGCAGCGCGATTCCCCGGACCACCCCATCGAAGGTCGCGCTGCCGTAGCCCCCGGCTGGTGGCACCGCACCAGCCGCTGGAGCACCGGCCGCGCCCCCGGCCCGACGCCTTGCGCCTTGCCGCGGCCCCAGGTGCCGGGGCCCCAGGTGCCGCGCCCCCTGGCGCGGGGGCCCCTGGTGCCGGGGCCCCTGGTGCGCCGCCCGGCGCAGGCGGCCGTACGACCACGATGACCTGGTTGGCGTTGACGAGCCCGAGCAGGCCGCGTCCGGCCGAGTTGATGTTCGTGAACGTCAGGAGGCCTGGGAACTGATTGTTGACGAAACTGGGCGCCTGGTTCCCTTGGAAGAAGATCTCGTCCTCGGACTGCGCATGGGTCTTGGCCGCCAGGAGGGCCAACGTGCGCGCCTTGCGCAGAGACGCCTCGTTGTCGACCTGGCTCCTGGTCAAGGCAAAAGCCAGCGAAATCTCGACGAAGGGGCTCGTCAGCCCCTCATCGATCGTCATGGTCTGGGGGTTGAACTGGTCAAGCGAGACGTTCGGCGCGTCAGGCATCTGAACGGTGGGGAAGACCTTCTGTCCCACCCGGATGCGGGCGACCTCGGCGGCCACAGCCTTGTCGATCTCGTCCCAGGCAGTCGAATCGGCGGCTGCCCACAACATGTCACGGCCCAAGTGATCCATTCCTTCCCCCCTTAGGCTGGCCGGTTTACCCCTTTCTTGCACTATGGCCCATAACCCGCCCTGGGTCCAGTGTGCGTATTGATTGAATTACGGATTACCGACCTCGTTGGCTGGTTCTTCAGACGCGGGAGCCGAAGCGGGCTCTCGAAGTCCCTGCTCTACCGGACGCCATCGCCGCGAGCAAAGCCAGCGTCGCCCGCGCATCGGCCACCGCGCGGTGAGCTCCTCGCAGCACGATACCGTTCTCACGACTCGCCGCCGAGAGCGAAATGACCCGCGAGCGCCCCGTGAGCGACGCATAAGCCTCCATCAGACACACCCACTCGGCGTCCAGCGGCGGCAGACCATAACGCATCGCCGACCGCTCCAGCACCCGCCTGTCGAAGGCGACGTTGTAGGCAATCACCGTGCGACCGCTCAGCAGCTGCGTCAGGCTTGGCCAGACCGCCGCGATGCTCGGGGCGCCCGCCAACTGCTCTGCATCGATGCCATGGACCGCCCTCGCCGACGGCGCAATCGGCGACTGTGGCAGCACCAGCGTATCGAGCAGAACGGTACCGTCGTCACCGACGACAGCGACCTCGACGACCTCCGCCGGCTCGCCGTCCGTGGTCGTCTCGGTATCCAGGAACAACGGCCTGCGTTGCAGCAGCCGCCGCGCCCAGGAGATCCCCGCCGCTCCGCTGTGAAACATTCTCAACTCCCCTCGCACACGATAAGCCTGCTGCAACGCGCCGACCGCTTTCGCGGTCGCTACGAGATAGGGCGGATTGTCTACAGTCAGGTTAGCCCGGATCATTCACGCTGATCGGTGGCTGGCTGAGTCAACTTAAAGGTATAACTTCGGGTTTCATGGTTACCTGCGTCCGGCGCTGAGGACAATGGCGTTGCCTTTAGGTACTGTTGTGATAATGTGACCGTCTTGTGGCTCATGATGGTGCTGAGGGGCTGTCGCCTGACAGGTGGCTGCCGGACCGGATCTCGGTCGGGGTGCTACCAGGGCGTTCCCGCCGGATCTGGTGGATGAGGTGATCGGGCGACGGGAACCCGGGAGGTCCGCCGCAGGCTGCTGCCGGCCCGGCTGGTCGTGTACTTCGTCCTGGCATTGTGGCTGTTCCGGGGCCGGAACAGCGGCTACGGGCAGGTGATGGCCAAGCTGGCCGACGGGCTGTACCACCGGCGCCGCGGAGCGGACCTGATGGCCGGGCGGCTGGACCCGGACGGCTGGGTAGACGCGGGGGCTGGCCGCCGGTGGCGGCAGCCGGGTGCGTCCTCGCTGTCGCGGGCCCGGGACAAGCTGGACGCTGACCCGCTGCACATGCTGTTTGACCACGTGGCCGGGCCGGTCGCCGCCGGCGGGGCGCCGGGGGTGTTCTGCTGCGGACTGCGGGTGATCTCCATGGACGGGTCCACGACCGACATGCCGGACAGCGCGGAGAACGGCGCGTTCTTTGGGCGGCCGTCCACGGCCGGCCGGGACGGGGCATTCCCGCAGGTGCGGTGGGTGACGGCGGCCGAGTCCGGCACCGGGGCGCTGACCGGGGCGTCCTTCGGCCGGTACGGCACCGGGGAGCAGACGCTGGCCCTGGACCTGCTGCCGTCCTTCGGACCGGGGATGCTGGTACTGGCCGACCGGAACT
>WNGK01005765.1_pt1 | contig 13079 bp, 12 predicted proteins | sample 5400601 | NCBI WGS metagenome assembly WNGK01 (sample SAMN13153376, study PRJNA577476) | soil metagenome | isolation source: 60 cm soil or saprolite under Garry oak tree replicate 1 | place: USA:California | collected 2016-06-15 | reverse complement strand
GCACCAGTGTTTCCAGTTCCTTTTGTTCCTGTTCGCTCAACGTCAATGCTTCCGGTTTGGGGCCACGCATGCTCTTTCTCCTCCCTTATTCTGCTGGCCCTATTTTACTCCAGAACTATTTCAGCCGCAAGGTACTAGTGGTTTTTTCATATCCCACGATGCGCTCGCGTCCATTCTTGGCGTGCTCTGCTTGCACGCGGATCTGCCGATAGGCAAAGTCGAAGTCGCTCACCTCCAGTCGGACGAGTTCCTCGCGGCGTAAAGCTCCATCGTAAGCCATGAGGAGCATGACCTGGTTGCGCAATATCTCCCCCTCCAGACCGTGCAGCAGGTGTTGCCACTCTTCATCTGAGGGAATAGTAATTAGGGTTGTAAAGAAAAGTAGGAGAGAAGTCCTGAGAAGCTTTACTGGTCTACAGCATACTCCGTTAAAGAATACAAAGGAGTCATGCCGTGAAAAACACGATACAAACATTTCGCATTGTCCGGCGGCCAGCAGGAAGCGAGAGTCGTTACACAGTAGTAATGGTAGACGAAAAAGGGATACCTCACCTTCCATTAACCACCTTTTACCAGCACATGCAGCAACAACTCTCCGATGGGGCTGCTCGTACCTATCTGAATAGTTTACGACCCTACTTTTCCTACCTGGCAGCCGATGAATGGAGACAGCGGCGAGGTGATCGCTGGGACAGTGATCCAGAAGCCGTGCAGGAATCTGTGCGAGAGTATCTTTTGCGCCATCTCGGCTGTAAAGTTCGCCGACGCCAGAGCTATGAAGAGGTTTCTTTGACAGCCCACAGTCCCAACACTGTCCATATTTTTCTCGCAGCACTGAAGCAGTTTTCCTTTGTCATGGGGTATCTTGACTGGTATGCGTATCCTCATCCACTCCTTGATGCTGCGGCCCAGGTGCTGCTGGAAGTTGAGCGAGAGGAACACGATGCCGCTTCCAAACGACCAACGATGCCGCAACAAAGTGGTGTGGAGGAACCAGAAGACTACCATCCCTCTGAAAATCTTTTCCGTCTCATCAAAGACGAGTGGATACCTCATCCCATCGATAATCCAGATCTGCCGAAACAACTCATGGCTGGCTTCAAAAGAGCAAAACTCTGTGTACGTGATCAAATCGTGGTACGTATGGCCTTTGAATCTGGTGCTCGTATTGGGGAATTGCTGCATTTAACGGTAGGCGATTGGCGTGAGCGTGGTGGCAATCAGGAAGCCCGAGCCTGTAGTAAAGGGAGTCGCGGACGACGGGTAAAGGTCATCCGGTTTTCCGATGTGACCGCCAGGATGTTGCGAGAGTATCTCAACACGGATCGGGCAACTCTTGATGGCGGTCAGCGTCGCCTGGAACTTCTGGAGAACGATGATAGGCTCTTTTTATCGCAAAGGGGAAAACCATACACCTACGAAGCATTCAAGCCCCATTGGTACAGGTTGTGTGCGGTTGTGGGTCTTGCTATGGGCGTCCATGCACTCAGACATTGGTACACCACTCAGGCGATGAGGGTCATTGCAGAAACAGCAAAAACCTCAGCCGAGCTGGAGCTACGCAAAGAAGAACTCGTCCGCTACATGGCTTGGCGCAGTCCTGATACCTTACGGGCCTATGAACACTACTTCAAAGGTATTCAGCATTACGTTATCCAAGATCAGATCCATTGTCGCCTTGCAGATGATATGGCAGTTTACGCTCAGACGAGCAGACAACAAGTTCCAGAAGCTTCACCCTCCAAGCAAATATCAGCGACCAAGAGTGCTTTTGAGCAACCAGAGAGTGATGGGTGGTCCACATTGTTAGCGTTAGGAGGAGCTCAAGCATATGAAAGGTAGTACTGTTGCTGCACATGCGCAAGAAGCAGAGCACCTCTTGCCAGTTCTCCAGAACCTGTTGCATCAGGATATCGTGAGCGCTCCGCAACTTGACTGGGAGCAAGTGAATTTTCGGTTTATCCGCTTTTTGTCTAAAGAGGTGAGTGGAGCCCCTTGGTTTCATCATCTTGCTCTTACCGTTGCCGTTCTCACGATGCATGCTCGCCTTGATCGTCAGAGCGTTGAAAGATATATGTATACACTCAATGCACGATGGCGCACGATTTTTTCCTCTTACCAACTGACCACTTTTGAAGAATGGAATCCGCTTGAGCATATTCCCCGCTATCTTGAGGATAGTATGCTTGTGGATTCCTTCAAAACACGCCAGGAGTTTCTGCGTACCTACGTCGCGGTCGTGCGCCATATGTTGGCGTACCTTCGTTCCCTTCCACATACGGATCGCCAGCGCTATCACCGCTGGATCTTACCTCAATTGCCCCCGGATCTCAGCCACAGGTTGTCACGCTATGGGGAGTGGAGGGCGGACCAGCGTCAGCGCAGGAAAGAAGAGACGGATGCGCTTGTTCCCAACTTCGCCAGTGTTCGGGGCGAAGCGCATTTACGATGGAACCAATTGCAACGGCTCCAGGTGAAGTTCAATGAAGCCGTTCGCCTCATTGAGTCAGGGCAAGAATCATTACCACTCGATTTTTCCTACGAGGAGCCTCATCTGGGAAGTCGCCTCCATTTTCGACTTTGGGATCGCTACAGTTTTCTGCGAGAGCATGCTGATCTCTATTCAGATCCCGTGCATCGTCAGTGCGATCTCAAGCAGCGAGGCTTCGCCCCAGAAAAGAATTTTCACTTTCTGGAGTTTGTGCATGCCGAACGACTCCAGGATGGTCAGTGTGACCCGCTCGGACTGCTTTGGTTTGGAGACTTGCTGCACTATGATCTGCTGGGAAGCAATGCCCAATCGGGAACGCCTGAAGAGATTGAGCGCAAGCAGAGTTATCTGAAGAGTTGGGGCTACGAAGCAGATGCAGGGAAGGGTAGGCAACCCTTTCTCACAGGAATATCAGGACTCCTGAGCTTGCCAAGAGCGCAGGATCGCTTCTTACGTGATGCTCAGCAACGGAGCAAGGGATTGATTTTCTTGGTCGAGCCACTTTTTGCCGCTGCTACCTTTGGACTCGCTTCGCTCGATTTCTTTACGACGACCGGTGCCAGACTCAATGAATTACTGCAAATTAGCTTGAGCCCTGACTGTCTCTACACTCTTCAGGTTGAGGGCAGACCGCGCTTCCTCATGCGCCAGGTCCCTAAAGGGCGAGATCAGCCAGCAGATTATGTGGTGGGAACAGAAACCAGGCGCAATCTCGAACGGGTCGGCCAGCTCCTGCAAGCCCACTACCACCTTCAAGCAGGAGAAAGTATTCCGCTGGTGGTCTACAACCAGCAAAATCACCGATCTCACCGGTTTCCCGAGGCTCGTCCCTATCTCTTTCAATTCAACCACCGTCATTTAATGGGGACAAGTGTGACGGCCTGTCTGCGGTTCCTCTGTCATGGTCTGGTTTTCCAAACCGTCGATGGAAGGACCCTGACGCTCAAAGCGCACATGCTTCGACATGCTTTTGCTACGCATATCCACCAGGTCCAACAAGTTCCTCTTGATGTGGTGGCGGTGATCTTGCACCAAAGGAATGTTCAGGTGACGGCCTACTACGCGGCCCCATCCTGGCAGCAAGTCCTCTCAACAGCGAACTCGGTGCTGGATCGTTTTGCAACTCATCTGGGAAGCGTCGAAGAGGCATTCGTTCGTGCTCCAGCAGAGCTACAACGACAACTAGAAGAGGCCAAACAAACCGTTGGGACGCTCACCAAGGTCGTAGGTGGGGATTGTACTTGCCATGCCCTCTGTCCCATCTCCTTTGCCTGTACTGGTTGTGTCTTTAAGGTTCCCGATCCAGATCGTGAAGAGGAACTGATCGAGCAGGAGCATTGGGCTTTTATCCGCTTAGAACAGGTCCGCCGACGCGAGCTTGGCCCGGAGGTTGTCAAAGTACAGGCCCTTCTCCAACGTTGCAAAATCGAGCGTGAAGAGATCAAGCTCATGAGAGCATATCGGAAGGACGAAACCTATGTCCCGGAGTTTACCATCGAACGAGCCGAACAACGGACCCAAACAACCACATCCCTGGCTGCTGAAACACTATCAGGAGAAACGCGAACGGACAATCACCCTGGTCAAAGCCGCCGTCGATCAGCTCGTCAACGAACAGCAAGCAGTGACAATTGAAGCTATTTGCCACAAAAGCCTCACGCTGGACCCGGAAGGTCGAGGCATCAAAAAGTCGGCGATCCTGGAGAATGCAGAAGCCCATGCCTATTATCAGAAGCACAGCACATCGTATCGAACGATGAAACAACGCAATCAGAAGCAGAAAGGGAAGCCTGTTACGGCTGATCCACAGCCGCTGCGCATTGACCCAAACCGCAATGTGGATCGAGCTAGATATCGCTACTTGCAACTGACGAAGGCTGAGATTGTTGAGCGCCTGCTCATCGTTGAGCAGGCGTACGCAGAGGTGCATCAACAACTCACCCAGCTTCAATTTCATCTGGTGGAGTTGCAACACCAACAAGCTGAAGAGCGACGGCAAACGCGTCGTCAATCCAAACAGAAAGGAGAGAAAGCACAAGAAGATGACAGCACAGAGCAGCCATGATCAACGCTCTGCTGGCCTGGTGGTCATTGCCCGCAATGCGAGTGGACAGATCGTGACCCGCATCACCTCTCGCTATGAGCTGCCGGGGGCCATGCGGACGGCAAGCAGCATCTTGAAAGTGAATGCGGTCGGTGCCGAAGTTCATGTAAACGAGGGGCCAACTTCAACCTATTCAGGAAAGCCGCTAGCTGCAATCAGGGCCGATGATCTTATGACTCATCATGAGATTTCGTAGATAGCCAAAAGTACTCGTCATCTTTCCACTCGCTTTTTGGGTATGGTAAGATAAGTACAGAAGCTAAAGCAGAGTGTGCTGTAGACTGCAACTGCTTCAGAACCTCTTTTCTTTTTCCTCTTCTCACAACACCTAAAAGGAATCCAGGGTAAGCGTTCGTAGAGGGGAAGCACGGCTCGTTCTCGCTTCCCAGCGAATGCTCTACCAGGCGTGAACTTGCCCTTCCCGACTGGATTGCGTGGGTTGTGGCGAATACCTTCTTCAATGAGGTGATCATAGAGAAGTCTCACCACCGTCAATCGCTGTTGCATGGTATTGTTCGCCAAGCCTGCCCCCGAATGGAGGTAGCGAATCGTATCCCCTTTGGGATTGGGGCGATGGGTCATATCATCAATGTAGGCAGCAATATCGGCTTTCGTCGCTTCAATGAACGGTCGTGCAGTTCGCTCACAGAAGGTGAGATAATCATTGGCGCCACGACCATAAGCCTGAAGGGTGTTCTTCGCAAGCCCCACCATGGCCTGGATCTCTAACCAATTGCGAGCATGAGGATGTTGAGCAACCGAGGGAAAGTATTCCCAGCGGATAAGGTTCATGAAGATACACCTCCTCGTGTTCTTCGATATCTCCTCGTTAAGATATCAAACGCAACAAGAGAAACAGTGTTACTAGCAAAAATGTTCTAAAAATATTTTACCACAAAGGGGAAGAGGGTGTATTCCGAATAACATATATTACGCTTCTTTTTGCCAATATATGGGGAAAATCGCATAGATACAGGCTTTCGAGTAGTAACGGACCGGATTACCACGCTAAGCGCTTAGCGTGGTAATCCGGTCCGTTACTACTCGAAAGCGCTCCGTACCAGCAGGCGACGCCAAATTTGGGGACTGATCCTGCGTATCCAGATGCGCAATTCATAGATCTGGACGCCTGTCTCGGTGTGCTCCATCCTTCCTCCTCTGCTCGATCACCACATCACTCTACCTGCTTCATTCGCGTTTGCACAGAGCAGAAGGACTCTTTGCTTATGGCTTTGGCCTCATGGTTAAGAAGCTCAACAGTTAGCCCCCGTTTTGGAATGGTCTCCCTGCACATCTCATCTCAACATTGACACTTTCTGCCGGGTGCTTTGCTGGCTCTTCTTGCAGGTATTGCCAGGTGGTCCGTTCTCGGCCTCGTCTCCTGCTCCAGAAGAGATATTGCAGGACCATCAGCGGCCCTAAAACGACCATCGCAGGAAAGAGCCTGGTGAATGGGAGGAAGGACATCCCTGCGACGGCTAGAAGATTGAGCATCCCCGCTATCATCCCTGCGCGACGGCTGAAGGCCTTATACATGATGAGGGGAAAGACGGTAATGAAGAGCATATCACCCAGACCGATTCCCAGGGCACTTTTGCCTACTCCCCATGAAAGCAGAGGGGTAAAGGGGATATCTGAGAGGCGGGCGAGCAGGTTGCTTGTGAGAGGAAGATAGGTGGTCGCGATGAGATCATAGACCGCAAGGAAGCCGCTGAGTATCGCCACATCGCGTGCTTTCATGCCGCTCTGTGCCCAGAGATTGGCCACTCCAATACTGACCATCAGCAGGACCACATTGTTGACTGCGGAGAACACGCCAGTATGGGTTCTCAGGAACAATGCTGCCCACACATCAAGAGCCATCATGACCAGGACAACCAGCCAGATCGCCCAACGTGCCCGCACTACTGGTTCCCAGGTCGTATACAGGATACTGAGGATCGAAAGCAGGAACAGAGGAGCCGCCAGCCAGAGGGGAAGCCACAGATAGAGGAAAGGCACCAGGGTAATCATCACCATCATCACCGCGAGATCGGTGCGTGTAAAGGTCCCAATGGGTGGTCGGCTGATCGTGTAGCGACGAAAATAGCACCACCCTCCCAGCAGTGAGCAGCAGACACAACCCAGTACCACTGCAAATGACAGAAAGACCATTGCCTTCTCCTTCTCCTATCTCTTCTCCACTTGAGAGACAGACAGGTCCATTTCTTGCATCACGATCTCATCAGCAGGTGAAGCGGGAAAGGTATGTTCCCGTAGATCGCAGCGTAATGGGTACGCATGAGACAATTGCTGAGGATCTCTCATGAGACGAAGTTGCTGAACAGGAACGCCGTGCTCATGCAAGGAGTTCTCGATCGTGTGGAAGACGAGGGAACTCTTTGTTCTCGTCACGACATCGAGAGCAACTCCCCCTGGCACCGCACGATAACTGTAGCGGGCTGGCAGTGGCACCTCTTCAAGCGCCTCCAGCGCTTCCATGATGTGACGGGGAAACGTCCAGCCGTGATCATGATGAAGCGAGAGGCTCCGCTTGCCAAGGATGGGACTGGTAGCAGGCAGATGACGCAAGCTACAGGTAGGTGGCTGAGCTGGGACCTGGACCACATCCTGCGTATTGTAACGCAACAGCAGGGTGGTCTCGCGATAGGGGGGAAAGGGCGTTGCCACCATGGTGCCGATTTCTCCCGCCTGGCAAGCAAGGCCCGTCTCCAGATGCAGGACCTCAAGCAATCCTTGCGAGACCTCAAAATGCAGGTGCCCTGCCTCACAGAGCCTGCCACCAAACGGCCAGATCTCCGTCATCCCATAGCCGCTATCCAGACAGCGAACGGGTCCAAAGAGCTGTTGACATCGTCTCTTGAGGCCCTGAGTGACGACTTCTCCCCCCACATAGATGCGTTCCAGACCGAAATCCGTTGGCTGGTACCCCAGACGCAACCCGCACTCTACCAGCTCTCCCAAATAGGAAGGGTAGGTAGAGAGGATACTGGTTCGTGATTTCTTGCCAGCAATATGACGCCGCTCGGTCAGCAATGCCAATGCTTGCGCGGGTTCAACGACTCCCGCAAGGTAGCACATCGCTCCGATGTGCGCATAAGCACCTGCCGCACAGATGTTGCCGAGCGTCCCACGCGAGCTGGTACTGATCTGCACAATATCATCAGGTTCCAGATCACCGCTGAAGAGGGTCCCGATGGCCTCGAGTGCAAAATAGACGCGCATTTCATGGGAGGAGAAGGCAATGCTCGTTGGCTTCCCCGTCGTCCCTGTGGTCAGAGCACGCAAGAATGGCTGAGCGGTGCGGCACACAAAGGCATCGGGATTGGCACGAAGGGCATCTTTCTGTAGAAGGGGCACGCGAGTAATCGCCTCGAAGGATAATCGCCGCAGATCAAGGTCGAGGTGCTCAAACAGATCCCGGTAGTACCCGGTCTCCTGGGCAGCTTTTCTCGCCTGCGAACGAAAGCGGCGCAGTTGCATGGCCTGGCGTGTCTCCTCGTCGAGAACTGGTCCTCCTCCAGAGAGATCATCCTTGGGCGATGCTAGCGGTCCAAATTCCTGCCGGGTCTCTTTCAACGTGGAGACGATCTGCTCAAGTGATCGCAAGGAGAAAGGGGTACCAAGAAGCAGGGAAGTAGCAAAACGCAACTGCGCCAGCGCAATTTCGAGCATAATCTTCTCCTCTCAAGAAACGACCATCAGAAGCAAGAAGCTATCCAGGGGTCCAGAGGACCAGATCATACTCAGGAGAGCTTCTTCGCCATACCACTACTGAGGACGGAGGCCGAAGCCAATCATGGCTCGTCCTGAAAGATCCTGATGCTGGATGCATGCGAGAGCTTATTGTTGCTCCATAATAAAGCCAATGGTGGCGAGAGCGGAAAGCACATAGCGCATGTAACGGAGGGTCAACTTCAGCATGAGAGACCTCCTTCGATTATTGCATTTGCATTAAGAAGCCAATGGTGGCAAGAACTGAATGCACATAGCGTGTGTAACGAAGTATCAACTTCAGCATTGTAAATCGCGGTCGGGGATTCGGCATGAATTCCGGTTTGAGGGCTGCACGCTCTGCTGGCTCATTGAGGGTGGGCTAGCCCACCCTCAATGAGCCAGCAGAGCGTGCAGAGGCTCAAGTGACCCTGCCACAATTGCACGAGATCCCCGCAGGGCGATAAACGGCAAAAATGCCGAAACCAAAACCGCGATTTACAAGCATGAGAGACCTCCTTCGATTATTGTTGTTGCATTAAGAAGCCAATGGTAGCGAGGGCTGAAAGCACATAGCGCGTGTAACGAAGTATCAACTTCAACATGAGAGACCTCCTTTCTGAAATGCTTTCTCTTTCTCTTCTGAGAAGCTATGCTTCTAATGTAGCCTGTAACCGATGTTCAATCGTGATTCTGGATGTCTGCGATATCACTGCAAGGTCGCACCAAAGCCAATGGTGGCGAGCGCGGAAAACGCATAGCGCATGTAACGGAGTGTTAACTTCAACATGAGAGACCTCCTTCGATTATTGTGCCGACATATAAAAGCCGATCGTGGCGAGCGCAGAAAGCGCATAGCGCATGTAACGGAGTGCCAACTTCAGCATGAGAGACTCCTTTCAAGAAAGACATGCGACTACTGAGGACGGAGACCGAACCCAATCCTGACGAGCAGTGAAAGGTCCTGCTGCTGGATGCACGCGAGAGCTTATTGTTGTTGCATGTAGAAGCCAATGATTGCGAGCACGGAAAGCACATAGCGTGCGTAACGGAGTATCAACTTCAGCATGATAAGGCACCTCCTTTCTGAAATGCTTTCTCTTCACAGTGAGTATAGCTTGGTGAGAGGAAAGAGCACATCTGTGAAATTACCTGATTTTGCCCATCATCTGAGCAGAAGCATCCTTGCGACCTGGTAACATTACCAGATCGTTCCTGTATGCCCTCCGGAATGCACCTGCTCAGATGATGGGCAAAATCAGGTAATTTCACAGATGTATTTTTTTCTCTCTCCAGCTATACTCTACTTCCAGAAGCTTCTCCTCAGAGACAAGCTCAAAGGTTGAAGAGCATGATCATTCTTTTAGAACAGAAGAGAAATATAAAGTATTTCAGAAAAGAGGTGCCTTATCATGCTGAAGTTGACCCTCCGTTACATGCGCTATGTGCTTTCCGCATTCGCCACCATTGGCTTTGTTATGATACAGCAGTAGTCTCTCGCACGCATCTCGAAGCAGAATCTTTCACTGCTCCGTCAGGATTGGCTTTGATCTCCGTCCTCAGTAGTCGCATATCTTTCTTGAAAGGAATTCTTTCATGCTGAAGTTAACACTCCGTTACGCACGCTATGTGCTTTCCGCGCTCGCTACCATTGGCTTCTACATGCAACTGCAATAAGCTCTTGCGTGCATCCAGAAGCAGGACCTTTCAGTAAGAGCCACCATTGGCTTGGGTCTCCGTCCTCAGTAGTCGCATCGCGAAGAAGCTCTCCGAAGCCTTATGAACCCTCACGATTGGTTAGCGAGGCCGGATACCTCATTTGTAACCACTAGAAACGGAAGCAGAAAGGAGGCGACGATGCTTCGCCAAACACCGCTTTCACCTCTCGTTGGCCGCCATGCTCTCGTGATTGGGGGTGGCATGGCTGGTCTGCTCACCGGTCGGGTACTAGCCGATCATTTCGAGCAGGTGACCATTATCGAGCGGGACCGCTTCCCTCAGGAACCAACATTTCGCAAAGGAGTGCCACAATCTCGCCACCTCCACGTGTTGTTACGCCGTGGTCAGATCATCCTGGAGCAGCTCTTCCCTGGGCTGGAGGCTGATCTCGCTGCTTCTGGTGCTCTGTTGGTCGATTGGGGACAGGATACCTATTGGCTAACCTTCATAGGGAGCATGCCCCGCTTCCGCTCGGGGCTTACCACCTATGTCTGTAGCCGGAGCCTGCTGGAATGGCTGATCCGTAAGCGGCTGACAGCAAATGCGTCCGTCCACTTTCTACAGGACTGTGATGTGATCGGCCTGTTAGGCAATAGCAGCAACACCAACGTTGGAGGCGTTCGCCTCCGCTTCCGCGAAGGGGGCAACATCCAGGAGTGTCAGGCCGATCTGGTGGTGGACGCCAGTGGACGCTCCTCACGCACACCTGATTGGCTGGAATCGCTGGGCTACTCACGGCCGCCGGAAACGATCATCGACACCCACGTAGGATACGCCAGTCGCTACTATCAGCCTCCCCCTGGTTTTACTCCTGACTGGAAGATAGTGCTCGTACAGAGCAAGCAGCCTGAGGGTTCGCGCACTGCAATCATCTCTATAGTAGAGGGTAATCGCTGGATCGTGACGCTGATCGGCGGGGCGGGGGACTATCCACCAACCGACGAGGTCGGTTTTCTGGCGTTCGCCCAGAGCCTGCCGAATGTGATTCTCTACGATGCCATCAAGGATGCACAACCACTCTCCCCTATCTATGGCTACCGGTACACAGAGAACCGCCTGCGTCACTATGAACAACTCTCGCGGTGGCCTGAGGGATTCGTGGTCCTGGGCGATGCGGTTTGCGCCTTCAATCCCAGCTTTTATCAAGGGATGACGATTGCCGCGTTGGGTGTGCTCACATTGGATACCTGTCTGCGCGAACAACGACGACGTGACCCCAACGATGATCTTACTGGCATGCCAGGGCGTTTCCAAAAAGCTTTAGCGGAGGTGAACACGGTCCCCTGGCTTACGGCGACAGGTGAAGACTCCCGCCAGACGAAGGGCGGTAAGCCCAACCCTGTCGTCCACGCGCTACAGCGGTATAGGGATGCTTTGAGGATGCTGGCCGCCAACGATCAAGAGACGCACCTGAAAATATTGCAGGTGATGCATTTGCTGAAGTCGGCCAGTACGTTTCTCCAGCCCATCCTCGTGATGCGGGTGCTGCTACAGATGGTGCTCCGGCGAAAGGCAGTTGTTTCCGCTAAGGCATGGTTCAAAGTGAGCTCGAATCATTGTGACAATTGACGAAAAATTTGCCAAAAAGACTCCCTGAGAGATACGGTGAAAATGGAAAAATCACCACCGTTTTTCAGGGAGGAAGTATGTTTCATTGTAGCACTGTAGACCAACGAGTTCAGTGGATCAGCCAATTGCTGGGAGACACACGAGCACATGGGTTGGGAAGTCGAATTGAGTCGCACCAATCTGGTCTCGCGTCAGACCTTGTATCGATGGAAAGAGAAAGGAGAGCAAGCCTTGCATTTGGCCTTGGAAAACCCACCCATTCTCGCCAAACCAACGAAGCCAATCCATCTTCTGGTTTTGACGCTGTTGATCGAAACTCATGCGAGTTATCGAAACATCCAAGCCAGCCTGAAGAAAGGGTTGTGTTGCAAAAATTGTGAGGAACTGAAGAAGTGCGTGAAGAGGGTCATCTGGTTCAGTTTAAACGGCCACTCCAAACAATCTGGCGACCAATGTCACCTGTCCTCTCACGTCTCCTTTTGCCACCTTTTGCACTTGTCCTTTCCGTATCATGTTCATCATCTCATAGCCTTGTAATGTGCGCCACGCAGTCTTAAAGGAGAAGAAGCCCATCCCTGGTTTGACCAGCCGTTTAATGCGCGCGATGGTCTTGCTCAACAATGTTGTTGAGGTATTTTACCTGTCTCAATTCCACGTGGTCAGGCAGGACTCCTACGGCCTTCAGCTCGGCAATGGCTTTGGGATAGGCGGCATTTTTATCGACATTGATCACACGAGGAGTCAGCGTGGCGGCGGAAGCACTTGGAGCCGTAGGCTGAGTTCCCTGTTCCTCGACTGGACGAGCTTGAGATGCCGAACACGTAATAACATGGAGTGCTTTGCAGAAAAATCGTTTAGCGGCCTCAGCGTCCCGTGTTGGACTGAGGAAGAACTCGATCGTGTTCCCCTCGGAATCCACGGCACGATAGAGATAGAACCAGACTGTTTTGATTTTGATGTACGTCTCGTCCACACGCCAGGAGTTGTTGCACGCCTTCAGATGAGGCCGACCGCGTTTCTCCAGTTCGGGAGCATAGTCCTGAACCCAGCGATAAATCGTGGTATGATCGACGCTCAGACCGCGTTCAGCCATCATTTCTTCCAGATCTCGATAGCTGAGCGTATAGCGCAGATACCAGCGCACACACAGAAGAATGATGTCTGATTGGAAATGACGCCATTTGAATGGCTGCTGCTCGGTCATGACGGCCCTCTTTGTTCTACTTTTCCCCAACTTTACCAGATCAGCTCACTTCTTGCAACACAACCTGCCTCGGTGCTTTCAGCACTCGCCCACAAAACTATCTGGTAGTCCTGGTGATAGCGATAGGCATATTCTAGAGCGCACTACAGCCGCACTTCTTTTGGAGGAGAAGGGGGCGAGAGAGGAAGGACTCTCCTGTTTTTCGGCTACTGCATATAGGATTGTAAATCAGCAGCGATGTGCTCTAAGCGATCTATGGTGACATATTCACTGACTCC
>WNGK01013178.1_pt1 | contig 13080 bp, 14 predicted proteins | sample 5400601 | NCBI WGS metagenome assembly WNGK01 (sample SAMN13153376, study PRJNA577476) | soil metagenome | isolation source: 60 cm soil or saprolite under Garry oak tree replicate 1 | place: USA:California | collected 2016-06-15 | reverse complement strand
CTGCGTACCGCATCTCGTGCTTCGGCTTCGGTTTCGACGCGCATCTCGCCGAGCCAAACGGGGAATTTGCCGTCCACCAGAGGACCCGGAGTAAACATGCGCGGTCCCAATAAATCTCCGAGCTCGATGCTGGTCCGCCACTGCTGGATCTGCTCGAGGCCGCCGCCCATGTCGCGCACACCGGTGACGCCATTGGCAATGAGCAGCGGGAAAACGGCTTCTTTATCGGCGCGTGAGGGATGTGACGGGTAAAGCTCGCCATCGTCCACGTGAATGTGCATGTCCCAGAGGCCGGGGATCAGGAATTTCTTGGAAGCGTCGATTACCCGCGCGTCCGCCGGAATCTTGACCTTCGCAGCGGGCCCCAACCCTGTAATACGCCCACCTGAAATAATTACGGTCATGTCCAGTTGCGCCGGGGAACCGGTCGCGTCGATCACAGCGACGTGAGTTAGGGCGAGCGGAACATTATCGGCTTGGGGCGCGTTGACGGGTCGAGTTTGTGCATCGACAACGCCGCACGCCACCATTAACCAAACGGAGGTACAGCGTAAGAGTCGGTTCATCTGGAAACCTCATTAGGAAGCTTTGTTCGCGACCACGTCCGGGATAAACGCGAAACTAGGAATCTGTGATTTCCCGCTAATTGGTTTCGCCCCCTCCGTGCCGCTGTCCACATACTTTGCAATAGGTCGGTGGGTCAGTGTTGTCCACGCGATGTTTGATCGGCTTCACGGTGCGCAAAAACGCGAAGATATGCTTCAGATCGTCATCATTGAGATTTCGGAAGTACCGCCAGGGCATGGCTGCATTGAGCTCACGCGCTCCAACATGCCCCGTCCGTATCGTGCTGATGAACAGGGCTTCATCGTAGTAAGAGATCCCCGAGGAATCAGACGTAAGGTTCGAAGCTGCTACCTTGCTCTCTCCATTGGGACCTTCGATCATGCGCCCGCCGGCATAAGGAAGAGTATGCCCTTGTTTGTCTTCTCCATCGTGGCAGCTGGCACACATTCCGATATGGGTCAAATATTCTCCGAGTTTTGCCGGATCAGAGGCGTCTGGTGCGGGCACAGGATTCCGCAGCGGCTGGGGAAAGCCTGCCGCAGTTAACTTGAAAAGCAACGGCAGCTTCATCTTAGGCAGCAGGTGGTGCACGGGAGGAATGGATCGCAAATACACCACGATGCATGCGAGGTCGTCGTCGGAGATGTACCTGAAGCTCGCATAGGGCATGATAGGGATAAGCGCACGTCCGTCGTGTCCGACCCCCTCTCGGATTGCGCGAGCGAGCATGTCATCCGTCCAACTGCCTGCCCCAGTCTCCCAGTCCGGCGTGATGTTGGGATAGGTGGTCTTTACTAGCAGTTGGCGAACCGTTCCAGCGCCCATTGCGCCCGGTAAAGGTAAGTCGGTTTGCGAGTCGGTCTCGGAATGGCAAGTAAAGCAGCGCGCTGCCTCGACCAAGTACTTGCCCCTTTCGATTCGGGGGGAGGTGCGCTCAAACTGCTGGTTGGTAAGCGGGCGTGCTCGCGTGCCCATCACCGTTCCGATGACGAATCGGGAAGCGTAATGCCAATCGAAAATGTGGTAGATAACAGCCGTGCCTGCCGCGAACGCAAGAATGGGAATGAGGAGAAGAAAAACTGCAACCGCGATTTTCCACCGGCGTGACATGTGCACCCTCAGTCGCGGTTCTCAACTAAGACGGGTCGCAGGAAATTCTAGCGCGGAGGCTATGCTTTCCGATGGACTGGGTCACTAAAACCGGAGCGAGTTTCAGTTTTTTTACTAGAATTGGGCTTTTTACACGCGCCCACCGAACTACCGGACGCTACCGTCGGCTACCGCGCGGAACACCTTGCCAATAGCGTATCTCGTGGCTAGAGTGGCGGTTTTACCAATAGCACTGGTGAAACGAAAATTGCCGGGGTTAAAATCCCTCCCTCTCCGCCAGTACTTGAAAACAAGGCACTTGTGGGATAGCTACATGGCTTGACCCGATTTTCCGGGATTTTTCCTGAAACGCAATACAAGGGAAAAGAGGGAGATCCATGCGCAAGCCGAAAGCCAGCCTATACCTTAGATTCCGTCTGCCGGACGGGCAGTCCCCGTGTTCAGCGGAATGAAAAAAGCCGTGGTCCATCATTCGGATTATCAATCCGAAGGCGAAATGAAGACGGCCATTTCAAGACACTTCGTCGAGCGCAATAGTTACTTCCGTGATAATCCGAAGCGCGCCGGCAAAAAGATTTGGGAGATCGATTTCTTCCAGGACGTGGAGAATCTGAACTCCGGAAACTATCGTGACTGGTAATGCGCTATGGCCGATAGCCTGTTCGTCATAGACTCCAGATTTCTTCTGGAGACGAGCCACAATACCTTTCACGGCGCTCCGCTTTTGCAGGACTCGAGAGACCGTGACACGACAATGCTTTTTGGATTTGCTCGCGACCTGCTGCGCTTGCGCAAGCAACTCGGCATGCGAAAGGCTCTCATCCTCTTCGACGATGCTGGATCATGCTTGCCCGGGTCGCTTGTCTCTGACGCCATAGATTTCCTAAAGCGGCTTCGCGTGCCAGTCCTTGACGCAAAGGATGTCCGCGTGGGAGATGTCTGTGCTGCTCTGGCGGAGCGCTGCACCTGGATAGTAACAGGGGACAAAGCGCTGCTTCAGCTTACCAGCGATCGGTGTAGTGTCATCCTCCCAAAGAATGGTAATGAGCTGGACGTCGTCACGGTGGCCTCCATAAAAGATCAAATCGGCGTCAATCCTAGTCAGGTGCCATTCTTGTTCGCGTTAATCGAGAGGAACGGGCGCGATCCGGTGCTTACAAAAAGACAGGCTGTGCGCATCCTTGAACTACATGGGACTCTCGAAACTATTTTGAAGAAAGCCGCAGCGGGCGATCTCGGACAACTTGGGCGCAAGCTGGTTACGAGGAGTGATGCCCTCCATGAACGCTGCCGTGAGCTTCAATTCAGGGCGGCATCATCACTTGGAGACCTAAAAGGCAGGTATGCGGATACGAACTTTATCGAAGATGTGGAATCTGCCGCTTCCGCCTTGAAGGAGTATGGATTCTGGTCGCTGATTCGGCTTCTCCCATTGCCCGAGCGGGAACTGGTGAGAGCCGAAGAGAATCCTACACGGCCGGATTACGAGGCTGCCCGCACGCCGGCGGAATTGGATAAACTCCACAACATGGTCAAGGCCGCAGAGGTGTGCGCTTTGGACACAGAGGCCAGCGACAAAGATCCGAGGAATGCGGTGCTCTACGGCGTCGCGTTCTCTGTCAGGGAGCGGCAGGCCGTTTACGTGCCCCAGATTCAGTCGGATCTAGCTGGAGTATCTCAAGAAGAAGTTCGAACTCGGCTCAATAAACTATTCAGGGTCAAGACTAAATTTGTTGGACACAACATCAAGTTTGATTACCTGATTTTGCGCAAGCACGGAATGCGCCTCAGACACATACACTTCGACACGATGTTGGCGGCCAGCGAGTGCTTCGGCGATTAATTTTTTAACCTTGCTGATGTCTCTCGGAGATTAATAGGAACAAAGATCAAACGGTACCGGGAAATCATCGCAAAAGAGCAGACATTCCTCGACGTTCCGTTCAAAGATCTCGTCGAACATGCGTGCACCGATGCCGATATGTCGCTGCGGTTATTTCATCGTCTGAGCGTGGAGCTTCGGAATCGTCAGTTGGAAGACAACTCCCTAAGGGACAGAATGCGGGTGTTAGCGAGGCTTGCGGAAATGGAATGTGAGGGTGTCCGAATAGATGTAAAGAAGATCGAGATGTCGGTAAATCATTTTCTGGAAGACGCGGATGCCCTGAAGAAGCTCATCTTGCAGGATGCTGGCTGCGAATTCGACCTGGATTCTCGGAAGGAGACTTTAGATGCCCTGAGAAAGGCTGAAGCTTTACGGGAATGGATAACGTCTCGTTCGCTAACGCAGTCCGAGATGGAACAACTCGCGTGGCGTCATCGCCTCATTGAGCAGATTGTAAAGTACAGGAGAGTTCGTAAGCGGCTGCGTGAACTTGAGGCAATACGGAATGCAGCGCGGAGAGGAAGGGTTTTTCCGCTGTTTAGTCAACTGCGTGTGCCGCACATGAGTGCAAGCTCGTCGAGCCCAAATCTCGACGAAGCATTGCGAGCTGATGCGGTAAAGGACGCCCTGTTAAGCCAAGACTACCCGAATGCCAAGCAGGCAGTGCGAAAATTGCAGCAAATGACCAAGGATGAAACTCTGCGCACGGAACTAAACCGTTGTGCGCGACCCGATTTCCGGTGCCATGGAGAGCCATTGCTTGAAGGCATGGAACATGGGGATGTGCTGCTCTGCATTGCTATTGGCCTTCCGAATGCGCGGTGGGCCGCCGTTTCCTTATCAGTCCTGAAAAGGCCATCAGGATTAGGGCAAATCTATTCCGTGTGCCAGCTCCAGCAACCATTCTCGTGTCGCCATGACGGAGCGTCTGGGAGCGCGGGTACCATCCAACAGGTGATTCTTCCCGCAGAAACGAGTTAGTGTTGAGTATCCGACGCTCGTACCGGCGTCGCCCAGTGCCCGACGTACTTTGACAACGCTTCCGTCAAATTCCGCCAGCATCTGCGCGATTCGTTCATGGTGGGCATCGAGTTTACGCAGACGATGGATGACTGGAGGCACGTCCGAACACCGCGTCCCCTAGTCCCGAATCGACCTAGAGTGTGAACGTGCGACCAAACGGAAGCACATGCGCTGTCTCAATCGCGTTCCGCAACACTAATCTCAGAATACTTCGCATTGTTGAGTAGTTAAGCAACGCTTCAAAAAAAAGTACTTCGAGTAGATCTTTCTTCAGGCGTCGCCGGTCGGGCAAACGTCAAAGCGGATTCCTATATTGGGCAGCATGCCTACTATGCGCGGCCCTTTGGCTCCAAAGGCCCGTCGACGGTTCCCTTTACAGTGTTTTCAATAACTTGGGGCATCTGCTCTCCGCTTTGAAACTGACCTCAGCCTGAACACGTCGCATTCTCGTGCAGTTGTGTCACATTTCTTGGAATTTTGCGCTCCGAAAGAATCAATCTGTTGCCTTTATGCTTGTTTAGGCATAATATGGGGATGATCGTATCGCCCAGCATCAAGCCCGTCGTTTGGATCGGAAGCACCAGGGCAGACCTCGCGTCCTTTCCAGAAGACGTGAAGGATGCGATTGGCTACGCTCTCTACATAGCGCAACGTGGCGAAAAGCACCCAGATGCTAAGCCGCTTCGGGGCTTTGGCGGGGCGGGTATCCTGGAGATCGTGGAAGACAATGCGGGCGATACCCACCGCGCCGTCTACACAGTCCGCCTGGCCGGTCGTATATACGTTTTACATGTGTTTCAGAAGAAATCAAAACGCGGAATCAAGACGCCGAAAGCGGAGAATGAGCTAATCAAATCGCGGCTCAGGCGAGCCGAAGAAGAACACGCCAGATGGCTAGAGGCTCAGAAGGAGTAGCAGACATGAGCAAGAGAATTGAGGTCGAAGAAGGCAGTGGAAACGTCTTCGCCGACATCGGTCTACCTAACCCGGAAGAGCGTCTCGCCAAGGCCGACCTTGCGATCCGTATTGGCGAAGCGATTCGCGCGCGGCGACTGACCCAAACTCGCGCCGCGCACATCCTAAGGATCGATCAACCCAAAATTTCACGCCTTTTGCGAGGTCAACTATCTGGTTTCTCCGCCGAGCGACTTATCCATTTCCTAACCCTGCTTGGCCGAGACGTTGAAATCACCGTCAAGCCCGCACCGCGATCACGCCGCCAAGGGCATCTTCGCGTCGTTGCGACAGCGTGACTTTTCTCTCTCCCGGGATCGACCCATGCCAATGCCCCGGGTAGGCGACGCACGGTTCGCCGAAGTCGCCAAAGGGATGCCCAAGGAAACGGGCGATCACCTCGTTCGGTGGCAAGCTACAAAAAGCTACTCGATGGCTTCACGGAATGGCTCGCAGACACTCCGTTTAGGATTTTCTGCTTCCGACTCCACGCCAAATCCGGTGGTCACTTCGTGGGGCCGGTTTTGCCGGCGCTCGCCCTCCCCACACACTCGGCGGACGTATGCCGACGACGGCCGCCTTCAGATAGGAACTCACCGTTACGTATTCACGGCATTCACTCTTTCGCAAATTTTACCCTCGCGACTGCAAATCACCTTGGGCGCAAGGGCGCATTTGAGTTGACATCACTGATTCGTAAGCGCAACCAGACCAATCAGTTACAGACTAAACTCCCTACTTCGGGACCAGGGGGTCGGAGGTTCAAATCCTCTCTCCCCGACCAATCTTTTCAATGACTTAAGTCTCATCGGATGAGTTGCCTGCGAGACCAGGGGGTCAGCCGTCCAACCCCTTGAGTTTCCACGCTTTGGAGCGGCGGGGACGGTGTCCGCGGGCGGATGCTACGAGGATCTTCCGGAATTCGTATGACGCACGAGTGCAGGCTGGGTGTCTTACTGTTCGGCGCATTCCGGTTCGGCTAGTGACCCCGTACGCTCATCCTGAGTTTGCGTATCCCGTCGTGAATCTGACGTGGGTTCGCGCCCCCGTATCCAAGGATCATGCCGCACCTCTTCGGAGGTTCCAAATAACATGTGGACAAGGGCATTGCGGAAATACCCATCTGGACAGCCTTCATGGAAACCGCCACATCGTCAGTGCCCGGGGGTAGCAGTGCGACCAGATGCATCCCGGCTTCGGCGCCGATAACTTCGAGCGTGTCTCCCATCTGGATTTGGATTGCATTTACGAGCGACCTTCGTCGCTCCATATAGAGCATTCGCATCCTACGTATATGGCGAGCGAAGTGTCCCTCGCGGATGAAATCGGTCAAGACAGCTTGATAGAGAGTCGATGAAAAGATGTCGGCGGCTTCCCGAGCGGCGGAGAAGGCTGATACCAAATCCTTGGGAAGGACCATGTAGCCCAAGCGCAAAGCCGGAAACATGACTTTGCTGAACGTTCCGACATAGATAACCCTCGCATCCGTGTCCAGGCCTTGCAGCGAGGCGATCGGGCGGCTTCCAAACCTATACTCGCTGTCGTAATCGTCTTCAATGATCCAAGTACCGGAGCGCGCGGCCCAATTGAGGAGAAGCATACGGCGTGTGGCACTCATCGTCAGGCCCATGGGATATTGGTGCGACGGCGTGACATACACAGCACGAACGTCGCTACCGCGACGGATAATCTCTTTAATGTTCATGCCGTCGTGATCCACCGGAACCGGAATCAATTGAGCCCCCGCTGTCATGAAAGCCTGGCGCGCACCGGGATAGCCCGGCTCTTCCAACCACACCCGATCTTTGGGATCCAGCAGAACCTGTGCGGAAAGTTGCAAGGCCTGCTGTGACCCGGTGGTCACCAGAATCTGCGATGACTGGCAGCGCACCCCACGAACTGCGCCCAGATATTCCGCAATGGCTTCGCGGAATGGCAGATACCCCATCGCATCGCCATACGCCATGATGCCCTTTGGCGGCCTGCGAGCATGCCGAGCCACCAGCTTCGCCCAGACGCCAATTGGAAAGTGCTCGAGGGCGGGCAGACTCATTCGAAACGCACCCGAGAGGTTCAACCATGGTTGCGCGGGCACGTGCGTCAATGCCGCCTCGCGACGCGACATTCGGCGCGGACCTCGCTTCTCCACCGGTGGTTGGGGCCCTTTCCGCACTTTCAGGGGCGGGGGTCTCAGCGCGTCATCCGGGATGGATCGAGCCACACACGTGCCCGCTCCAACGAAGGTTTCGAAGTAGCCTTCGGCAAGCAATTGCTCATATGCATTCAAGATCGGGATGCGTGAAACCTTCAGCTCTGCGGCCAAGCCTCTGGTTGAGGGGACTCGTTGTCCAGGTCGCATTTGGCCGTCGATGATGGCCCGCCGAAACCAGTCATACAACTGGCGATACATCGGAGTCCTGCTGCGGCAGTCGAGTGCTATCGGTGGAAGGAAGCTGGCAGGGATGCGTTTCATCCTTGGCAATCCTACAGTGGTTATATCGTAACAGATCATAGTGGCTATTGTGATAGACCACTATGGAGGTTAAATTTTTCTGGCATGACGACGGGTCGCCTATGATTCGAGGCAATCGAATCCGGAGGTCGGTATGAGCGATGTGATTTCCGAAACCACGCAAGCCGAAACAAAACAGTTTGATTTTCTCGAAGGCGAGTGGAGCGCCATCTGCCGCTTTCCTCTGCCCGATGGATCGTGGGGCGAGGGTCCAGGATCGCTGAAGGCAAGCAAGGTCCTGGATGGCTGCGTTTCCCTGGAATTCTTCGAGGGACCCTATCAGGGGACGGTCATCCAGGGCCTCGGTCTCCGCAGCTTCAATCCGCAAACCTCCCAATGGGAACATACGTGGACGGACACTTCTGCGCCGGGTGGCTTCTTGGTCTGGCGCGGACGATTTGAAGGCGGCGTGATTGATCTTCACGGCCAGTGGGAGGATGAGACTGGGCGCCGTGTTCTCTCGCGGCTCACTTGGTCTCGGATCACCGGACGGTCTGCGCACTGGGAGAGTCACCGCTCCCTAGATGGCGGCAAAACTTGGACCCAACACTGGGTGATCGATTTCACGCGGAAGCCCACGAAGTAAATCTGCGGATTTCGCCGGAAGAGCACCGCTCGCGCCGTGTTGACGCCCAGCCACTTGGGATCATGGCGATGCAGTCCGCCCAAGCTGGATAGACAGACGAATTCAAGGAGACCGTGATGAACAAACACTTTCGAGTTTATCTCATGGTGTGCAGCTTGGTTGCCGTCTTGCAACCCCTGCAGGGACTTGCACAGGGGAATTCAGACGCAGCGAAAGCTAGCACTCAACAGGCTCCCGCGGAACGAGATGGGCAACACGATTTTGACTTCGAGATGGGCACTTGGAAAATTCATCTGAAGCGCCTCGATCATCGCCTAACCGGCTCCACTGCCTGGGTCGAATTTGACGGTACCTCTGTCACCCGAAAGGTTTGGGACGGCCGGGCTGATCTCGGGGAGTTCGAAACCGATAGTCCGGCTGGCGGCAACATCGAAGGTCTGACCCTGCGTCTATACGATCCACAAACCCACCAGTGGAGCCTCTATTGGGCCACCAGCAAGAGCGGTGCCATGGGCCCACCCACGGTCGGCGAATTTAAGAATGGACGCGGGGAGTTCTTCGACACGGAACCATCTGGCCCTAATGGCAGAGCCGTCCTGGTTCGATTTGTTTGGTCCGACATCACCCCGAATTCGGCCCACTTTGAGCAGTCATTCTCGGATGATGGAGGCAAAACTTGGGAAGTCAACTGGATCACGGACCAGACACGGGTGAAAGATGAACCTGTCAAAGCGCAGTGAACTCCGCCGCATATCAGCCAGAGGATTGCGCGACTATATTCGCACTTATCTCCTGGTGTGCAGCTTGGCTGTCATCTTGCAGCCCCTTCAGGTACTTGCACAGCAGAATTCAGACGTAGCGAAAACAAGCCTTCAACACACTCCCACCGAACCGGACGGGCAACATGATTTTGATTTCGAGATTGGTACTTGGAAAACTCACCTATCGCGTCTCCTGCACCCCTTAACTGGCTCCACAACCTGGGTCGAATATGAGGGCACTACCGTTGTCCGAAGAGTTTGGAATGGCCGCGCCAATCTGGTAGAGCTGAAGGTCGATGGCCCAGCGGGTCACATCGAAGGTCTGTCACTGCGTCTGTACAAACCCCAATCCCACCAGTGGAGCCTCAATTTTGCCAATAGTCACGGCGGTACCATGAGCCAACCCACGATCGGCGAGTTCATTGATGGACGCGGTGAGTTTTTCGATCAGGAAACACTCAATGACCGGGCCATCCTTGTTCGATTTGTTATATCGGATATCACTCCGAATTCGTGCCACTTTGAACAGGCGTTCTCGAACGATGGAGGCAAGACTTGGGAAGTGAATTGGATCGCGACAGACACGCGGGTGAAAGATGAATCTGACCAAGCGCACTGAACTACGTCGCATCCCCGATCGAGGATCGCACGACTGGGAAACGATTAGCCAAATTCTGGACGCGGGCTTTCTCGCTTACGTCGGATTTTGTGTAGATGGCCAGCCGTTTGTCATTCCGACGTTGTATGGCCGGGATGGAGAAAGACTCTATTTGCACGGTTCAGCGGTCAGTCGCATGCTACGGGAACTTGAAACCGGCATCCCGACCTGTGTAACCGTGACGCTCGTGGATGGATTGGTCTTATCGCGGTCGGCGTTCGATCATTCGATGAACTACCGTTCTGTCGTTGCCTTTGGAACTGCGCAGAGGATCGCGGATCCAATGCAGAAGATCAAGTCCTTGCGCGTCATCTCCGAACATCTCATCGCCGGCCGCTGGAAAGATGTACGTGGCCCGAGCGAGAAGGAGTTGAAGGCGACAACGGTGCTGGAATTCTCGATCGAGGAGGCTTCATCCAAGGTGCGAAGTGGACCGCCGCTGGATGACGAGAGCGACTATGGGTTGCCAGTGTGGGCTGGGGTATTACCGCTTGAGATCAAATCTCGGCCGCCGATACCGGACGACAAATTAGTCGAAGGTGTCACTCTTCCGGATTACGTCCGGCGTTACGACGCTCGGCTCAATGGCGGAGCTGGCCATTCGTCCAATGGCTAGCTTAGCTATAGCTAGAGCTCTCAGACAAAAGGACAGGGGAACATGCCAATGCGATTCTTAATCGAACTTCTAACTGTCATTGCAGTTTGCAATCTGATGGTTGCTCAGTCTTCCCAACCCGCGGCGAAGGCGCTCACGGAACCCGCCCATTTGAACGATTTTCAGGACATCGAGTTCCGCCGCTACACCATTAAGGAAGGAGAGCGCGAGCATTTCGCTCAGTATTTTGAAAGCTATTTTCCCGAAGCGTTTGAGCAATTGGGGGCGATCGCGGCTGGTTCTTTCTTTGAACGCGGCAATCAGACCGGCTTCACATGGATTCGAGGTTTCCACACGATTGAGGCTCGTGCGGTAGTGAACGCCGCTTTTTATTATGGGCCACTCTGGAAAGAGCATAAGAAGACGCTGAACGATCTCATGGCTGACTCCGACAATGTCATGCTGCTTTGTCCTTTAAGCCCTGAACGAGGCGTCCCTGTCCTGCCCGCCGTCGATCCCGTCACGGAAGCGAATGGGGCCCAAGGCATCGTCGTGGCTCAAATTTTTGCAGTCAAAGCCAATAGCGTCGAAGCCTTTGCCAAACAGGCGGAGACGACGTTTGCCAGCTATCGGGCTGCAGGCGCGCGCGAGGCCGGCGTCCTGGTTACGTTGGATGTGACTAATAACTTCCCGCAACTTCCAATCCGGACCGACGGCCCTTACTTGGTGTGGCTGGGCATTCTCAAGGACAACCAGATGCTGGAAAAAGACTTTACTCCGGTGGCCGAGCGCTCCCTACAGGCGCTTTTGGCGACAGGCTTGATCAGAGGAACACCAGAGTTGGTCGTTCTCGATCCCACTCACCGCTCACGTTTGCGCTGGTTGCCCTAACGATGGCCACCTCAAACAAGAAGACTACTCAGGTCATGCGGAGATACGTCGAAGTTGCGGCGCTGATGATCATGGGGTTGTTCATGGTAGCTGCGGGCGCAAAGGCGCAACAGGAGGCCTCGCCGCCGTCGTCCGCCAGTCTGCTGGACGATGCCTGGTGGACCGGCCCCATGTTGGCGCCCTCAGCCGCGACGTTACCCCGCGGGCATTTCCTGATCGAGCCCTATCTCTACGATGTGATCGCCGCTCATTCGAACGGCTTCGGTTCGCTGACGTATGTGAACTACGGAGTCGCGGACAAATTGACGGTCGGGATGATCCCCACCGCGGGCTTCAACCAGGTGAGCAACGGCCCGAGCAGCTCCGGTGTCGGGCTGGGCGATCTTACCCTGCAAGCTCAGTATCGGATCACGAAGTTTCATGAAGGCAGTTGGGTTCCGACGACCTCCCTCGCCGTCCAGGAAACGTTGCCGACCGGGAAGTACGATCGGCTCGGCGCCCGGCCGAGCGAGGGCTTCGGTAGCGGAGCCTACACTACGACGCTGGCTTTCTACTCCCAGGCGTACTTCTGGCTACCGAATGACCGCATTCTGCGCATGCGGTTCAATGTGTCGCAGGCGTTTTCGAGCTACCTGAATGTAAAAGACGTCAGTGTTTACGGCACAGGACAAGGATTCCGTGGGCACGCTCAGCCCGGCAGATCCTTCTTTGTCGACGGCTCTTTGGAATACAGCCTGACGCGGAGCTGGGTGCTGGCGCTCGACGCCACATACCGTCACAACGGCAACACCCGCGCGATCGGGTACAACATTCTCGATCCAAACGGCGCGCAAAATCCAGGCAGCATCCAGCTGGACTCCGGCTCCAGCGAAGTGTTCGCCTTCGCACCGGCGATTGAATACAGTTGGAAACCCAATCTGGGCGTACTCCTCGGTGCCCGCCTGATTCCGGCCACCCACAACACACATGCCACGGTCACCCCGGCAGTGGCGATCAACTTCGTCCACTGATTCGCGGCATGTAGTGGGATCGTAGCGATGTACGGAGGTCGATTGTCTCTTGTCCGCAAAAGCGGACGGCGACAACGGGACATCAGGCGTCCATGACAGCAGATCCACGCTGAGCATCTAGAACCACGGAAAATGGTGCGCTACTTCGCGAGTCGTCGACAACCCTTACCTTGGGATTACTGCAGGTTTGCCCGTCATCTGCCAAGAGTGTCTGGCAATATTCGAGCTAGAGGCCGTTCATGGTTAAATCCCATCGAAGGATAGCTTTCGCTCTGTCACAATTTGCCACTGAGCGCCGTTTTAAATATGTGAACCGGGAAGGCGGGCGGGCATTATCGTGGGAATTGCGCAGGTATTGAGTCGCTCCATGACAGTCCGGGAGAGTTCATCGGAGCATTGGGACGAAACCGAGTTCCGGGCCGTTTTTCTTCAGCACTATGCCCGGATCGTCGCGATACTGATGCGCCTGCTTGGCGATCTCTCGCATGCCGAAGAAGTGACGAACGATGCTTTTTGGCGTCTGTACCG
>WNGK01005976.1_pt1 | contig 13084 bp, 12 predicted proteins | sample 5400601 | NCBI WGS metagenome assembly WNGK01 (sample SAMN13153376, study PRJNA577476) | soil metagenome | isolation source: 60 cm soil or saprolite under Garry oak tree replicate 1 | place: USA:California | collected 2016-06-15 | reverse complement strand
ATTTGACTCATTCGCTCCCGCTCGTTTCGGCCTCTCGGCTCAACCCATCTATGTCGCTCGCATCCCCTGCGGGCTACATTCGGTAAACTGCGCAGGAGCGGCTCGGACTAGCTGCAGCGGCGGTCTGTGACCGTCGAAGTTGTTATCATAAGCCGCTTACGATGCATAATATCTGCGGTTCGGTTCTTCTCTTTCAGTATTTCAGTTTTTGAAACTCGTTCGTTTCCCGACTCACTCGCTTCGATTGCACTGGTGAGTAATGCGCCTCCGAATCCGCGACCGATAAACTCCGGTAACAAACCAAAATAAGCGATCTCGACACAGCCTTCATCGTCGCGACGCAGTTCGTAATAACCTGCGAGCAAATCGTCGTAATACGCGCCAAAAGTCCGTAGCTCCGGTGCGAGACCGTATTCCTTCCATTGCTCGTCGGTCCACACGCGTCTTTCGTTCCACGACCACATTTCCCCGACGGCAAAATAGAGATCCCGATTGAACCGCCAGTTCCGTTCTTTCTTCTCCCGGATTTGAAACCGTCTATCTGCGCATCGCTTTTGGCGAAGCTGATCCGGCGAATGCATCTCGAGATAAGTTGTGACGATCGACATCACGGCTAGCTGATAAAGAAATACCTCAACTGCTCCGCTTCGCAGCCAATTAAATCGCGCCGATTTCTTCGAGAAAACAGGCGGTCGGCACTGCCGCCGCGCTATTAGAGATTAGCCGCAGTACGCCTTCGCCAATTTGCTCGATGAAAAATAAGAACGATCAGCCAAAGAACGAATGCAAATACTCCGGCTGGTAGCGTGACGAGCATCAGCCAGCCCATCACGCCAAGCGTATAAAGCAGCTGCCCATAGTCTTTTCCGTTGATCAGGCAGGGATGCACCGAGCCTTCATCAACGCGGCAGCCGTGTGCGTTAGCGATTAAACCACACGCCACCACAGAATCTACCGGCGCAAATGCGACGAGAACGATGAGGAAGAGAACGATCCAATAGAGAATCCAGGGGAAGCGTTTCTGAACGGGTAAAGGGGGCGGGTTCATGGCAGCCAGCTCAGATCATTAGCTGCAGATGGACACAGATCGAACACAGATACAGGGCTTCAGTAGCCAGTCGTGTCCGTGCGAATCTATGTTAATCCGTGGCCAACAAAGTTTCAGTGAGCGGGTCACCGCCGGCGATGCGTCTTCTTGAACCCGTCCGTGTAACCGTTTTCGAAGGCCAGGTCCCAACTCTGCTGTTCGCCGGACCCCTGCTGCTTGAAATACTTCTGGGCCATCATGTTCAAGTCAGCATCCGTCGGCAACCTTGCCCCCGCCGGCGCCTCCTCTCCCGCCTTCTCGCCGATTGCATAAGCCGCCCGCTCCTCCGCCGTTCTGCCGTGAGCCGCGCGATGAGTATAGAACGCCGTCACGCCACATACGACGAACGCCGCCGTTCCCATCATCACAAAAAAACGCGCCGGTTTGAATTGTCTGGCCATAACTGGACGCCTGATTTAATTCCGGCGAGGCTCGGACGCAATCGGAATCATGGTAGAAAAAACCGAATTAATCCTGATTTGTCTCGTCGCGGTCGCTCTGCTGGCGATCGTTGCGCGGAAGATCCGAATCCCATATCCAATTCTGCTGACCATCGGTGGTGTGGTTCTCGCTCTGGTTCCCGGCCTTCCTGCGATTCACCTCGATCCTCAACTGGTCTTTAACCTGTTTCTTCCGCCGCTGCTCTATCCCGCGGCCGTTTACACGTCCTGGAGAGATTTCCGAGGAAACCTTCGCTCAATTCTCCCCCTGGCAATCATTTTGGTCCTTTTGACGATGACGGCGACTGCTTATCTGTTCCACGGCCTGGTCGGATTACCTTTGGCGGTCGGTTTTGTGTTCGGCGCCATCATCTCGCCGCCCGACGCCGTGGCAGCGCTGGCGGTGACTCAAACTTTGCGGGTGCCCCGCAAGATTATTGTCGTCCTCGAAGGAGAGAGTCTGATAAACGACGCCACTTCCTTTATCTCGTTCCGTTTCGCAGTGGCCGCCGTCATGACCGGGGTCTTTTCGCTGGGGCAAGCGAGCTTGCAGTTTCTTTTTGTCGCCGCGGGCGGCATCGGTGTCGGTCTCGCCGTGGGCTGGCTGGCAACGCAATTGCAAAAGCGTTTGGACGATCCGCCAGTTCAAACAATGTTTTCCCTTCTTACGCCGTACGTTGCCTACTTCAGCGGCGAAAGGTTGCATGTATCCGGAATCCTCGCAGTCGTAATTGCCGGCATTTATTACGGGTGGCGCGCCCCGCGTATCTTGAGCGGGCGGATGCGACTGCAAGCGCTGCCTGTTTGGGAAATGGTCACGTTCATTCTGAACGGAGTGCTTTTCATGCTTATCGGGCTTCAACTGCCCCAGGTTATCCATGCGCTCGCTCCGGGTACGGCGACTCGCGTGGCCCAGCTGGCAATCGTGTTTGTTGCGGTCATCGTGCTGGTTCGTTTTGTATGGGTGTTCGGGGCCACCTATTTGCCGCGCCTCCTGAGCCGAACGTTCCGTCGTAAAAACCGCGCTCCCTGGCAACACACCGCGTTGATCGCATGGACCGGAATGCGCGGGGCGGATTCGCTTGCCGGCGCGCTGGCGATCCCGTTTGTCCTGTATAATGGCGAACCATTCCCCGGACGCGACCTCATCCTCTTGCTGACGTTCTGCGTTATTTTCGCAACGCTCGTTCTGCAAGGACTCACTCTTACGCCCCTGGTCCGTTGGCTGAAAATTGTGGACGATCGCGTTACGGAAAAAGAAGAGAGACTGGCGCGCTTAAAGGCCAACGAAGCAGCTTTGGGTCGTCTCGAAGCAATCGAATCCTCGAATCGAGCCCGGCCCAGGACCATTGAACGTCTTCGCTCAGAATACGAAGACCGTATCCGGCAACTTCGCAGTGAAGCCCCGGATGAAGAAAGCGTCCGCAGATTGTTCTCGGAAGACTTTGAAGAATTGGCCCGCGAAGTCTTACAAACAGAACGCGACACTGTGATCGAACTGCGCAACGAAGAGGCCATCAACGACCAGGCCTTGCGCCGAATCCAACGTGATATCGATCTGGCCGAAGCCCGGCTTCAGCGGCCAGGGCGAAAATCGAGGTGAGAGGGGAAATCATAGCGAAAACGAAATCGACCGCCCGTCCGCAATAGCATCGATCTAGAAATGTCACTCCGGCTGGCGGAGGATCCCATGCGTTTGGGCCCAGTCCCAGAGAGCCTTGAACTCCTGCGGCGCGCGCAGCGTTCGCGCGAAGTGCGCCTGGTGCTGGGTCAGCATCTTCGCAAAGGTCATGCCGTCACCAGCGGCACGGTTCGGATCTGCACCGCGCTCGAGCAAGTGCACCGCATCCGCATAAGCAGAAGGCTCGCGATAGCGCGATCCCAGTTCTGTGCGGTAGAGCAGTAGTGTATAGCCGGCGAACTCCGAGCTGCTTTCGTTCATCGTGGCGTTGATGTCCGCCCCGCGATCCAGAAGGAGATCGAGCCGCGCCCGCGCATCATTTTTATAGTAACCCAGGTACCAGTTCATGAGGATGATCGGCTAGCCGAACTCGTCACGAGCATTCGGATCGCCACCGGCCTCAAGCATGTAGCGCAGGAGCAGAGCAGACCCATGCACAGCGTTCGCCAGGGCAAAGGAATTCCCGTGGCCGTTGGTGTAGTTGGGGTCCGCGCCGAGCGAAAGCGATGTTTTGACCGCTTCGACTAATTCCGGCCGCTGCCAGCTTTGCGTCACAGCAAAATAGAGCAGCGTCGTGCCGTCGCGTCCGGGGCGCCTGCAAATCCGGAAGCGCCTTCGCCGCGGCGCGGATTACCTCCTGATCGTTCTTTACGATGGCGTGGGCGACGGCAAACAGCGCCGGTTGATCGCCGAAGTCCCATTTCTCGGAGCGCTGTTCGGCCTGCAATTGGCGGCGATGTTCCTTGCCCTTTCCATTGAGATATAAAAGGCGACGAAGAACCAGACCACGAGGCCAGCAGCGGCGAGCCCGAGGCCGAGTAGGCCGATGAAAAAGATCTTCTTGTTCATTTCGCGACCTCAGGTCGGACGAACTTTCTGCTGCTGCAGGATGGGGGTACCTGAGATTGGCTTCGAAAGCGTTATTTCCCCGCCTTCTTTTTCTTGGCGAGCGCGAGGCGCTCGGTCTTTTTGCGGCGGGCCGCGCGTTTCTTCACGTTGGTTCTGCCTTGGCTATGTCCCATAAGGTCTCACAACCTCACCCTCCTGTCGCGCCGTAGCAAACTCGTAGGCGGATTCTGTGCCGGTTCCAAGTTGTTTTGTTGCGTCCCGAATCCGTTCTTCAGAATCCGGTCTCGAAAATTCCGCTCTCTGAATGTCGAATGTTGAGACGTCCGGTCCTCATTTTCCCGATAACTTCGCTGATAACGGCTAAGCAATAACTAGCGGCTCTACCCGCTGAACGCCGTTGTGCGCTTTTTCGGCGGTTCGCAGCGACGGCCAGAATTCAGCCACCCGACATCCGCCGACGGACTTTCGCCGACGCGCACGTCTTAAGGCGATTTCATCCAGACAACGGGCGGTAATTCGTTTAGTTAGCGCCGAAAGCGACCGGATACGATAAACATCCGGGGCTAGCTTCCCGATAACTTTACTGATAACCAATAACTAGCGGCTCTAGTCGCCGAATGCAGTTTCCAACTAGCCCTCTGCGTACTCAGGGCGCGAACTTGTAGATGGATCCGTCGTCGTTATCGCCTCCATGAACGGTGGCGCCATAAAAGTTTCCGAACCGATCGACGACCATCCCGTTATAGGCAAATGCGCCATCTGGAGGACCCTGGAAGAGATGAACTACAGTCTCGGTCCACTGACCGCCGCCAACGGGACTTAGCTGAAAGATGGTGCCGCTGCCCAAACCACCCTCACTCGTAGTCCCATAGAGATTGCCAGCTCCGTCAAAAACAAGATTGCTGATGGGGCTATTGCCGTCGGTTCCGTCTTGGAAGCTATAGATTACGTTCTCGTTCCACTCGCCGACAGACCGACGAGACAGTTTGTAAACAGCGCCGATATTATTAGCCCCGCCGTAATAAGTGGTTCCGTAGATATTGCCCGACGCATCGAAGAGCAGCGCGCCATAGGGAAAACTCCCATCCGGTTGGCCCCTGAAGGAATAAATCGTCTTGAAATCCCACTCTCCACCTCCCCTCGGCGTGAGCTCGAAAACAACTCCGCTTCCATAAGTGCCGCCGGTGGTAGCCGCGCCATAGAGATGGCCATTGCGCAGAATCATCCTTCCAGCCGAGCCCGAGGATCCGTCCGCGCCGCCCGTAAAAGCGTGAATGACCTTGAGGGTCCAAGCCCCACTTTGTACCTGATGGATTTTGTAAATGGTGCCTAAGCCGTACGCGCCAGCAGTCGGGGCCATTCCATAGACATTGCCGCTCCGATCCACTGTTAACCTTGCGCCTGGGCCAGAGCCATCGTCTCCGCCGGTGAAAGCATGAATCACTGTCTGGGTCCAGGTTCCGCCGGAGTTCGTTAGCTTGTAAGCCACGCCGCAGCCGCCTTCACAGCTACCTGACCCGCCCGTAACTGCCGTGCCGTATAGGTTACCTTCGCGATCGAGTGTGACTCCCTTGTACGGCTCGCCTCCATCGGCGCCACCCGTGAAGCTATAGAGCACGGTGTGCACCCAACCATTAGGTGTGGGGCTGAGCCGAAAAACTGTGCCACCTCCAAAGTCCCCGCCGAGCACCGTCGTGCCATAAATGTTGCCAGCGCTATCCGTCTCCAAATCGGTGTCGGCGTATTCGCCCTCATCCTCTTCAAAGCTAAAGATGACGTTCGTTGTCGCTGCGGTGGCCGTGGCCAGCGAGAGGGCAAAAACCGCAGTCGCGGCAACGGCTTTGATCCGGAAATAAGTGGGAGATTTCATGGAGACCATTCCAACTGGCGCTGGGCGCTGCGTCAAGAAGGTTTTGGCTACGTCACGATCATCGCAATCCAGGTTCAAAAATTTCGTAGGCGAATAGGATGAGCGACATGGCCGGTGGGCAGGGCTCGCGACTTGGGAGGAGTGTTTAGGGGGTCGAGTGCGGCGGGACCAACCGAGATACAATCGAGCCGTGGGCGCGAGCGAGATGGACGGTCAAGCCCGCCCGCGGCGGGTTGAGCTTGCGGGGCGAGAGAGCGGGAGAGAACGAGTCAATTGAGCGAGGATGGGCTCGATTGCGCGCTCACGCCGACCGCAATGTCAAACGTTTAGATGTGACGCCATTCTCAATTTCATCCACGCGAACCGGCGATTGGTTCGCCTGGTTTTGTGTGGCTATGTTCGCCGTCCTGCTGGCGTGTGGCTTTCTTGCGTGATCACGGGCCAGATAGAAAAAAGCGCACGCCCCAATTAGAGCGAGAGCGGCCCGAACTACGACGCCGTCACGCTCGCTGGAATGAAAGTTTCTGGTTCTTCAAATCTAAGTCTCTTCCGCAACTCGTGCCGGAGCAGCAAAAGATTAACGCACATTTGAAGAATGATGGACCCAACCGACAGATACCACACGTACCTGATCTCAAAGCCAGGTGTCCGCGAGATGAGCACCGCCGGCAGAGCGAACACGATCAGCCGTGTCATCGAGCTAAACAGCGGCGGCAGAGTGTTGCCAATTCCCTGGAAAACGCTGGAGGTCGTAAAAACAATTCCCGCCGACACGAAATTCAGTGAGACGATCCGCAGATAATCGCTGCCGAAAGCAATCACTCGTGGATCGTGTGAGAAAACACCAATCAGCGCCGCCGGCGCGAGGTACGCGATCAATGTGAGCACCAGCATCATTACCGAGGCTATGCCAATTGCCGAATACACGGAACGGCGAACTCGATCAGCGCGGCGGCCGCCGAAGTTCTGTCCTACCACGGGTGAGACGGCAAAGCTGAGCGCCACTACCGGCAGAAAAAGCGCCTGCATCACGCGTGCTCCGACTCCGAAACCCGCCTGGGCTGCTGGTCCAAAGCCGCGGATGATCGCGTAAACGAGCATGATGTAAACAAACAGCAGCACAAACTCAGCGCCGGCTGGCACACCGATCCGCAGCATCCCTCCCCAAATTCTTGTTTGCGGGGTGAAAAGCGGAAAGCGAAAACGTAGGTAATGATATTTCTTTTCGAAATAAATTATGATCAGCACATCGGCGACCAGAATGGAAATAAACGTCGCCAGCGCTGCGCCTGTCACTCCCAGTCTGGGCCACGGACCGATTCCGAAGATCAACAGAGGAGCAAGCACGATGTTGAGCAGCACGCTGAGCACTTGGAATCCCACGGCCGGCTTAATAATTCCGGTGGCCCGCAGCGCCGAACCCAGCGCCACCAGAGGAAACTGGAGTAAAAGTCCAGGAAGAAACCAGAGCAGATAAGCTTTTGCCAACGTCGCCGTCGCCGCATCCGCGCTCAGCCATTCACAATAAGCGTTGCGTAAAAGAAATCCGACAACGCCCAGAGCGAACGCAATCAAGATCGACATTACGAAAGACTGATTGAAGACGAGCTCGGCTCGCGGCTGGTCTTTTCTTCCCGCGGCCTGCGAGATTAACGTTGTTGTTCCCACGGCCAGCATTTGGGTAAGCGCCAGCACAATCATCGTCATGTTGCCTGCCAGACCAACGGCCGCGATCGCCTCTTTTCCCAGGCGTCCCACCCAATAGAGATCGGCCAATAAATAAAGAGTCTGCACCACCATGCTCGCAGCCAAAAACGCCGACATATGCAACAAATGCCTGGTGACCGAGCCTTGGGTAAGGTCTTTCATTAGCGCGAAGCTTCGCTCAACGTTTCAGTTGCTCAAGATCCTACGCGTCGACCAGGCCGCATACGATAGCTAGTGAGAGAAGAATCTGAAGGTTGTGGATTTTCACAGCTTCTAGCGCGATTAGCTTCATCCGGATCGACGTCAAGTTTTTGGTGAGCACGCTCGAAGCCGCTCAAGAACAAAGAGCCTGCTCAGCGACTTCACAGTTCCAGCACTTACCGGTTTAAGTCCGCTGTGATTTCGGCGAACAGGTTCATCGCGTTTTGCGCAAATACCGCGCCGCCTAACGAAGAGGCAACGAAAAATGAAGGATGCGGCTGCTCATGACAATTGCGCAGACTGAATCCAGAGGCGGAAGAATCGATCAGTGATCAAGAACGACACGTTATCGCGATCGATAATATCTTTGCCTAACAATGCCTCGACGGCACGCTGGGCGTTCGAAGCGGAGCTCAGGCCATAGCGGCTTACGAACTCACCGCCAAACACCTTCACTCCAGCGGCCTCCGCCGCGAGCCCCTTCAGGAAGCGCTTCTGCGGAATTGTCAACGACTCCCAAAGCGCTGTGTAGGCGTAGGTTTCTCGATCCAACAACACCTTCACTGCAGTGCGCATCATCTCTGCGGTGACCTTCGCCTTCCGCTCGCATAATTCCCAGAGGACATGGCAAAGATGCTGGGTATAAAATGGATGTCCTTGCGTCATTTCGCAGAGATCGTGGATTTCTTGCTCATCAATTCGCTTCTCCGCGTCTGCGAACCGCGAACGAATGAAGGGCTGCCAATGCTTCTCCGCGATCGGCCCAAGCGGATAATGTCCACCCGCTCGATACAGGGGACGATTCCGATCTAGCACCATTTTCTGGATCAGATGTTTGCGACTGCCGAGGAAAACGTAGCTAACCTGGCGATGAGTTTGAATCACGCTCCGTAACTTCCGCTCTACACGATCGCTGCCGTACTCCAGAACCTGCTGAAATTCGTCGAGCACGACGGCAACGCGCGGCCCGCCCTTGGCCGCAATCTTCGCGGGCGTTTCCAGAACTTCTTCCAGGACCGGATCAATCCGGGCGTGCTTCGCCAGACCAAATGCCAGGGTCGGTTTCCCTTCCTCGTTCACAGTCACACTGGGCGACAAGCTGCCGAACAATTTTTTTGCGGTTTCCAGCGCTTTTTCTACGGATGAACTCATCGACTCGGTGATGGCGCGGGCCATAGCAGCGACGAAGGTCCCTTCGCTATCCGTCGGCCAAAGATCGACGTAGGCCGAGATAAAATTTTTCCGGGGCAGCCTGCCGAGCGCGGCGCGCACCAGCGATGTTTTGCCGTAGCGGCGTTCCGAAAAGACGAAGAGCTTCTCCGCGTTCTCCATCGCACGTCGCAAATCGGCCAGTTCCTTCTGCCGATTGCAAAAGGCCTCGCCGCTCACTACGCCACCGTACTCGAATGGGTTTCTCACATTACGCGATTTGCGTTACGCATATTGCGTAATACAAATGGAATTGTGCACTGTTGTAAAGGCGGCTGTTTCCTATTCTCGGCTGTCGGTCTGTCGCGCTGTAGCCTCGGCGACAGCGAATAACTGCGGTCTCGGCGTCGATCCGCATGCGAATCACCGTTTTATGATACCAGTCGATTACGAATTCGTTAGCCCAGAACCGCTCCCGTTGTGGCAAATTTTTGGCAACCGCGCGACTGTCCGCATCCGATTATATTATAGCGGGAGGCGCACATTCTAGGCGTCGAGGAAATCCTTAGCAGGGAGTTTTCATCCCTCGCAAAACAACAAACAAGAAGGGAAAACTATATGAAAAAGCTGTTCTTAATTGCATCGGTGGTAACTGGATTGGCTTTCGTTCCCGTGCAGCGTTCTGACGCTCAAGTTTCAGTCGGAATTGGGGGAATTGGGGTTGGATTCTCGGGCGGCGATTATGGCTATCCGGGATATGCTGGGTATTACCCATATCGGTACTATCGACCGTACTACTATTCTCAACCATATCCTTATTCCTATTACACGGGCTCCTACTACACGGGTCCCTCGTACTACTGGTACAACGGGCATCGGGTTTACCGCCACCACCGTCACCATAACTACCGATATCGGTACTAAGCTGGCGTAGGCTATAAAATACATTGAGCAGGCTCGGAATCGCTTCCGAGCCTGCTTTTTTGAACTAAACCCGGCGGAATGCGTTTCCTCCGAAAATAATCGCCAGCCCGAGCAGGATGACTGCGACCGGCACGAGCGGCGCGCCGGTGACGTAAGTGAGCAGGACGAAGAGGATCGCGATGACGGCGAGGATTGTTGCGATGTTGTAGTTCATAGTTTTCCTATCGTGGGTTTTGCCGACGCTACCGTGTGAGGTTATCTGGGGCAAGATTCTTCAACAGGATCGATTTCGAGTTCTGGAATGGAGCCGCGGGGACGCAAGCGACATAGATGGGCGACCCGAACGGGTGAGCTTTCGGGAGAAAGCGAATCAATGAAATCGTCTGGCCGTACTCGCCGGTCCCGGATTTAATTCGACCGTCAAAATCAGAAGTCCGAAATCCTTCCAAAACCGAGTTCTGTCCCTCGAAAAAGAGCTTCTTAGGAAATGATTATCAGTGCGTTGGAATCTGACTTTGAATCAGATGGTTGACGTGCGGCGCGACAAAGAACTGTTGTATCCTTGCGCGCTCGTGTGGGTCAGCCCGGGGTTGTTTGCCGGGGCGTATTTATTGGGCCCGTCAGCTCCACTTTCGCTATGCTCTTGCGCGATGACGCCTATGGTCAAGGCTACAAAGCCTACCGCTACAGCAGCTGCCACTTTCGTTTCGATAGATAGCTTCATATGTTTTTCATATCCCCTCAAATACATTAGCCAACCGGCCGACCTCGGCACCTTCCGGATTACGCCACCTCGCGAAAACGCGAATAATAGACGCCCGGAGCGCCTGGGAAAGGCGTCCACCACGCCTTGTCCAATAACCGAACCAGCCTAACGAGGCATCAGCCAAAAGTTCCGTGCGGATTACTTCCGGGCAGACGTCCAGCAATTTACAAACATTCACGAATGAGTACGACCAGGAAAAATCATTCGCGGTAATCCAACTGTAGGCATCGAGATACAGTTCCCGCTTGACGCCCGTGGTTGCGGCACGGAACCGGCGCAAATCGTGGGCCGCCTGTTTTAGCACACCAGCGGCCAGGCCTTTCTCAGGCATTACTTCTGGCGGTTCGGCTGGAGGAACAAAAAAATGTGCGCCGCGAGCATTGTGACATTCCGCAGTTGAAAATGCATTCAACTCGCCGCGCGATAGCCGCGCCGCCAGTTCTTCTCTCAGGCTTTCGCATCCGGAATGGGTCGGAAACACCACAAATTGATTGGTGAACTCAGGTGTCTCACTGACGCGATCGTATGCTACGGTGTCCATGTCATTATTCGGTTTGATTGATTGGCTACTTCTTTCTCAAGCTTTTGAAGGCGGACATTTCAAAAAATTGAAATTTGTTTTCCCCATTGGTTCGACGCCAGCGACACCACGCCGCCTTGCGATAGATTTCCGCCAGACTCCGCCCCCCTTTGCAGTCTTAGTGGGTGCGGTCGGGGCGAGCCGACAGTTTCTGACAAGCTTCCGGAGTGCCGCAGCCCTCGGGCGGCCATGGCGAACCTATTTTGGCAGGGGGGAGGCGACGAGTTTCTGGAAGCGCGGATCGTTGCGCAGTGGATCGAACATTGGATCGAGCCGGAGCAACGCAGGAGTGAGCGGCGGGTTTGCGGCCAAGGGCGCCTCGTATGGGATCGAAAGCAGCTTTTGTAAAGCGGCGATGGAGCGGTCGTGTTCCCCGGTGCCGGCCGCCACCCGGGCGAGGACGTCGAGCGGCCTCGGACCTGTCAGCGCGTCTTTCTCGATCGGATTCACGGCGATCGCGCGCTCGGCCAGAGTCAGTGCAGCGGCGTTGTCACCAAGACCCATATTGGTAAGCGCAAGATCTCCCATCAGATTAAAATTTTCAGGCTGTTCTTTGAGGAAAGGTTCCAGTTCGCTGCGAGCCTGACTCCAACTTTCACGGGCGCCCGCGTGGTCGCCGGCAACTTCCTGTGCCCAGCCTAACCAAAAGCGCAGTTCGCCATTGTAATAACCCAATGCTTGATCAGGCGTGGCGAGTATTTCCTTTAACCGAGAAATGATCGGTCCAGGGCGGGACTCCAGGATTGCCTGGTAAACTTGTGTTTCCAACGCATTGGCGTAGTCGGCCCCCAGCCGGAGGGGAGCCAGAAGCGCCGAAGCGCGCGGGAGGTCGCCTTCCGCTTGTGCAATTCGCGCCTTTAACACAAGAGTATCTATGTCGTCCGGTGTTATATTGAGAATCTGCTCAAGCTTGCACAGGGCTTCGGGAAAACGACGAAGGCAGATGTAGGAACGCGCGTGTTGAGAGAGCAGGTTAACGTTGCGTGGGTCGAGCTCCTCAGCTTCGTTGAAGTACGCCTCGCTCTTCTCCCAATTGCCTCGCCTCCGTTCGACATAGGCCAGAGACTGAGGAATCCGACTGTTATTCGGCAGGAGGCGATACGCTTGCTCGAAGTAACTCACCGCAGTGTCGTAGTCCTTCAGGCAGGCATAGTGATAAAAACCCTTGGCAAATACAGCCTCGCCAAGATTGGGCTGCAGAGTAACAGCGGTTTCGGCCGCCTGCCGCGCTTCTTCACGGAGGGTGACGGTTGGTTGAAGACTCTGTGTGAGATAACCACTCGCATCGACATAAGAGAGCAGCGCCCAACCAAGGGCGAACTTAGGATCCAACCGCACTGCTTCTTTGACGTATTTCTGCGCGGCAAGCGAGTTCGCCGGTGTGAATGCAGTCTTTAGTGTGTAAGCAAGGCCGCGCAGGTAGGCATCGTAGGCTTCAGGATTGTTGGTCGGTTTGGCCGCGATGACTTCTTCTTCCTGTCCCGTGAGTTTGGCTCGTAATTGATCGGCGATGGTTTTGGCCACTTCACTTTCGACCGAAAAGATGTCGGTCAGCTTGCGATCAAACGTGTCTGACCAAAGGTGAGAATCATTGGCCGCCTTGATCAGCTGCATATTCACCCGCACGGCGTCAGCGCTCTTCTGCACACTTCCTTCCAGAATGTGGGCAACGCCGAGTTGCTTTGCGATCTCGCGCAAATTTTCCGGGGCGCTTTTGTAATGCTGTGTTGAAGTGCGCGAGATCACCTTTAGATCGGCGATCTTAGATAAGCGTGTCAGAATCTCGTCCTGTATTCCCTCGGCAAAATAAGCGTTCTCCTTGTCGCTGCT
>WNGK01007889.1_pt1 | contig 13085 bp, 11 predicted proteins | sample 5400601 | NCBI WGS metagenome assembly WNGK01 (sample SAMN13153376, study PRJNA577476) | soil metagenome | isolation source: 60 cm soil or saprolite under Garry oak tree replicate 1 | place: USA:California | collected 2016-06-15 | reverse complement strand
TATTTACAAGGTCGTGATGTGAACGCAGCTATCCAACAGTCGCTTTGATGACGATAAGGATTAGTGCAGAATTGCTCGGAGGACAAGAACCAGGTATTGCGATTCGAATCAGCGACGGCGAGTGAACGTCTTGAGCGTGCTCACCACTTGGCCGCCTTTGCTCAAGCCAGAGAGGAGATCAGCGATTTCGGTCTGACCTGCGGACTCAGCCTGTTGCTGTGTCGGAGCGTGTCCCCAGGAGATGAGCTGCGTGGGATCGTTTTCCAGGCAGACCATCCAGTGATAACGCACTCCCTTGTAAAAACGCTCCGCCTGAAAGGACAGGACAAACTTCCTGCCGGCATCGTTGATTTGGGGTAACGTACCGGGATTTGGGGTGGTCGTTTTCATCAAGGCCATCGTATCTCTATCATACGTCAACTTCAGTGTTTACGCCGAAAACTCTGCAGATATCGCGATTCAACTCAATGTGTTTCCATAGGTGTGTTAAGCTTGAGTCGCGTTTGAGTGTTACTTTTCCCTGACCCGCCTTAGGCATCGACGAACCATCCCTGCCTCACTCGTCCGAGAAATACTGACAATTAAGCAGCCTATGTTGCTGAGGCGAGCATGAAAAATATCTATGTAGGGAATCTGGATTTCCGCACGACGGAAGACGAATTGCGAAAAGCGTTCGAAGTTTACGGAGCAGTGGATCGCGTAAACATCGTCACGGACAAAGACACGGGCCAACCGCGCGGTTTTGCGTTCGTCGAGATGACGAATGATCCGGACGGCGATAAGGCAATCGCCGGTTTGAATGGAACACAAGTGGATGGTCGCGCATTGAACGTCAATGAAGCACGTCCGAAGACCGAGCGTGCCGCTGGCGGCGGCCGTGGTCGAAGCGGTGGCGGCGGCGGAAGAAGTCGTTACTAAGTTCTGATTTACGAGCAGACATTACTGGAGCTCGATCACAAGCGAACGGTCTAATCGCCGTTCAGGAGGTACAGCTATGCGTTCAGATCGAATTGTGAAGACCTTTGATATGGGACAGAATCGTTTTGAGCTTTGCCACCAGACTTTCAAGGCGATTCGGAAGCTGCACAACCCAGGTCATCGTATTCAAGATACGACGAACGACGCATTGCAGCGTCTTGCTGGAGCCTCGATGGCCGAAGCAGCGGCAGATACCGAAAAGCAAGAAGCGGCTCTCGACGTTTAAAGTCGACTGCATGGCGGTGGCAATTCACCGCCGAAATTTAAGGGCTCCAGGGAGAAGTAGATGACCGAAATTACAGCTGTAGAGTCAACAACGCCAGATGCCACGCCTTCGAAGCCGCAATCAGCTGCGATCGTGCGCAAATCCAACAAGTATTCGGATGCTCGCCTCGCAAAGAAGAAGAAGCGTCGCGCTGCACACCGCGCCACGATCAAGCGCTCGAACGCAAACGGCTAGAGTGCGGTTAGTTTAAGGTTCTGTCGGGCCGCTGGTGCGGCCCGATGTTTTTGCGATGAGGTCATGAAAGGCGACAGATGTTGAATATGAAGTTGCAAGCAGCGCTCGACGAACTCGAGAGACTGCGCGACACCGTGATTGGGTTCAAGGATCGCAATGGCTCGCTTCCGAACCCCGACAGCGACGCCGGACGCGCGCTGTCGTTGATCCAAAAGTTCATGAGCGAATTGAACAAGCTGAACCTTAGCGCGGTTGCCAAGGGCTAAAACTGCTTCAATTTACCTTCTCGTGCCGTCACCTATGGTGAGGTCTATCCCTTTGCCGTCATCCGGCACCAGTATTCCAATCGATGTGCCGTGCACCTCAGGTACGACGTGATGACCTTGCCAGTTAACGGTCGGGGACGCGAAGTTCAGTCCGTAGATATCCAACTGCAGTTGCGACCACCACGATTGGAACTTGCCTTCGTGAGTTCCGATTCGCACTGAAAGACTTCCATTCGAGTTGACGGTACACGAAAACTGCATACGCAGGAATTCTCCATTGCGATACGCGAAAGTGTGACCGTCGTCCAAGTAAAGAGCGCCGTGACAATCAGGGCCTGGATAAACCCGCAAGGTGAGGGGACCTTGGGGCACTTCCTGCGTGCTCTGAGTCAGGGGCGCGTACGGAAGGATCGTGCCAGGACGAACGTAAACCGGTAGATCCGCGATCCGAGGAGTCACTGTAGCGGTAGAAACCTTCGTTGCCGCGGTTTCAAGACGTTGACCACTCCAATAGTCAAACCATCCTGGGCTTGGGAACTGAACTTCGTAGGGTTCCGTCTGTTCCAACAGAGGCGGCGGTGCGACCAATAGATTCGGTCCGAAGAGAAATTCGTTTGCCGCAGGACGATCGAGATCCATCGGATGCTTGTCGGCCGTTGCGTCAGGAAATTCCATGAAGAGGGATCGAAGGATGGGAAGCCCTGTTCGCGAAGTTTCTTCCGCCGTAGTGTAGAGATACGGCAACAGTCGATAACGTTCTTCGATGAAGCGACGCCGAATCGCTTCATGGTCCGGACCATGGACCCACGGTTCTTGATCTGGGCTGCCTTTTTCCGTGTGGTCGCGGTCAATTGGCTGGAAGGCTGCAATCTGAAACCATCGAGTTAGAAGCTCTGGAGACGGCGCACCAGCATATCCACCTACGTCAGCTCCTGCGATCGAATATCCGCTCAGTCCGAGGTTCTTCAACATCATCGTCGACATTTGCAGGTGATTCCAAGTAGAAGAATTGTCGCCTGTCCACGTGGCGGCGTAGCGTTGACTTCCGGCAAAGGCCGCGCGGGTTAGAACAAAGGGTCGCTCATTGGGGCGAAGTCGAAGAAGACCTTCCTCGGTTGCGCGCGAGTTCTGCATGCCGAAGATGTTGTGGATCTCTGCGAGCGTAGCGGTTCGCCGACGGAAGCCCGGCTCATCGATACGATGTACGATGTCTTCGGGCATGGTCTTCGTTTTGGTTTTAAAGACGGAAGGTTCGTTCATGTCATTCCAGAACCCGTCCAGTCCCGTGTGAGCGAAGTCGGTATAGAGAGTGCCCCACCATTCCCGAGTAGATTGTTGGGTGAAATCGGGGAAGACTGCCGGGCCAGGCCAAACTTCGCCTGAATAAACGGAGCCGTCAGGATTGTGCACGAAACGGTTTTGAGCTATTCCCGTATCGTAGGGAGCATAGTTTTGACCGGAAGTTTTCGCGATATGAAGATCCGTGATTGCGACGACGTGAATGCCCTCGTTATGCAGCGTTCGGACCAGCGCTGGTAGATCAGGAAACGCTTTCGTGTCCACGGTGAATGGACGATTTCGATCCTGGTAGTCGATATCCAGGTAGACGGCATCGGCAGGGATTCGGTCATCGCGTAAACGCTTTGCCACTTCCTCGACACGAGCCTGCGTTAAATAGCTGTAACGCGACTGCTGGTATCCGAGCGCCCACAGCGGAGGCAGCGGAGCTGGACCGGTGAGCCAGGTATATGCGGCGAGCACCCGCTTCGACGATGGACCGTAAAGCACGTAGTAATCAACGGGACCATTTTCTGATCCCATCACCAGTGTGTTGGGTCGCGTGCGTCCGAAATCGAAATGAGAACGCCAGGTGTTGTCGAGAAACGTTCCGAGTACCCTTCCGGAATCGTACGTCATGAAGAACGGAATGGCCTTGTACAGAGGATCGGTGGATTCCTGGAAGAGATATGCATCGGTGTTCCAAAGCGTGAAAGCTTGCTCACGTCGATCAAGGCCCGCCGCCTTATCACCCAGACCGAAGTAGTGGGAGTCGAGCGACATCTTCTGCGAGAGTTCGAACGAGTTACCGCGAAATTCAATGGGCGATGCGTCCTGCTGGAGAATGTGTCCTTCTGTATCGCGAACCGTGACACGAAGATCGGTCGGATCAATCTCCACACGGAGAACCGAAGTTGTGAAGCCGGATCTTCCGTGTAGGGGCGTGACGTGGATCGAACTCTTACGAGCTTCTGGAAGCACAGCCCAGCTCGCGTCCTCGGGCATTGAAGTGCCTCGCCAATAACGCACTCGCAGGACATCATCACGCAACGCCTGAACCGCGAGGTGGATGCCCTTTGATTGCAGAGTCACGCCACTGGATTGCACCGACGACGGGGTGGTCTTCGACGGAGTTTCCGCGGGGGCTACCTGAACGGACGCAGAAGACGATAAGGTTGCGAAATAGAAAAGGAAGAGAAACAGGAGGGATCGGCGGAAGTAATCTTCTTGTCGCATCGCGAAGTGATTTTGAGGCCCCAGCCACACAATTGGCAAGTTGGCCTCGAAAAAAGGATGACGAATCAGGAAGGGCTGCGATTCAGCTTCGGGGGTGCAATCCAGCCTTAACGACCTTCGCGGTCTTGCGAGTAGGAGAAGTTCCGAGACGACGGGCGGAAGCCGTTGACTCGCGAACGACGAGTTCGGGGGCGACCTGCACGATCTGTGGCTGCATGTCGTTCGTAGTAATTCGTTTCAAGAGAATGTCGGCGGCGATCGTCCCCATTTGTGTGAGCGGTTGGCGGATGGTTGTCAGTGCCGGCGATTGGAACGCCGCCGCCATGATGTCGTCGAATCCGATCAATGAAACGTCCCGTGGAACCTGCAACCCTGCCTCGTGCAACGCCTTGGTCGCGCCGATAGCGGACACGTCATTGAATGCAAAAAGGGCTGTGAACGGTCCTGAGGCACTTGCAAGAATCCTGGTAGCCGCGTGATATCCCACGAGCGGGGAAGGTGAATTCTCGTCCAGTTGCGCGACGAGAGAAGGATCGATCTCGATCTTCCACTTGCGAGCGGCAGTCCTGATGGAATTCCATCGGGCCGTGGCATCCGAGGTGAACGACTGTCCGCGGATAAAGGCAATTCGCTTATGGCCCAATGACACTAGATGTTGCAACGCCAGGTCAGCTGCCATGTCGTGGTTCAAAACGACGTAAGTCACTCCGGGAATCCGGTCATGCCCTGAAACCGAAACGATGGGGATTGGAAGATTCTGGGTATATGGGGTATCCACCAGGATGAGACCTTCCACCCGTCGGTCAAAAAGCAGTTGAGGGTATTGAGCGAGCGCTTCCGGCTTACGTCCGTGACTTGTAACCAGGCATACGTAGCCATTTTCACGAAGCCGTTCCTCAATTCCGTTCAAGACCAGCGCCGAATATCCATCACTGAATTCCGGGGCCAGAACTCCAATGGCATACGTGCGCTGCGACTGCAGCGATCGAGCCACGAAATTAGGTCGATAATTCAACTCTCGCGCAGCATCCAACACGCGTTGCTTGGTTTTTTCTGGAATCGAGTTCGCGCCGGCAGAGCCGCTCAGGATGTAGGACACAGTGGCCTTGGAGAGTCCAAGGTGAGAGGCGATGTCCTTTAATCCAATTTGACGGCGTTCGCCCGGAGGAACATTCTTTGGAATTTTCGGACCACGAGGCACGGCGCAGTCTCGCACATCGAGGTGAGAGGTTTCAAGCTTTGTTGTTTTTGCCCGCGTCCATGGCTTGAGCCGGCCGCCATCGCAACCGGCTCTCTAGTATCCAGGCGGTAGTTTCATTTCAGCTCGATGGTCTTGGGTTCTCCGTCGGCCGAACTGGGGCTGATCCAGACAGACAGGGTGCCCGGCTCAACCACGTCTTTCATGTCGATATTCCAGAATGCCAGTTCAGCACGCCCAAGGGTGAATTCAATATGCTTCGACGCACCGGGAGCTAGCGAAACCCTCTGGAAACCCTTAAGTTCTCGCACAGGCCTCACGACGCTGGTTCCAGTCTGACTCACGTACAACTGGATGACTTCATCGCCCGCGACGGAGCCGGTGTTCTTGACGTCAGCACTCACGAGGATCTTCGATGCACCACGATTGATATCCGCCGCCGCTAGGCTCGTATTTGAAACTTTTACGGGACTGTAAGTGAACGTGGTGTAGGACAAACCGAAGCCAAAGGGGAACAGCGGTGAATTTTGTTGATCGATGTAACGTGAGCGGAATTTCTCACTGTGATTCTTCGGCGGACGTGAGTCATCAATATCTTTTAGCGGCCTGCCGGTGTTGAAGTGGTTGTAATAGATCGGTTCTTGTCCGACGGCACGTGGAAAACTTGTCGTCAGCCTGCCTCCAGGGTTGTTCTCTCCATATAGCGTCCTGACCAGCGCATTACCGGCTTCGACGCCGGGATGCCACGCCTCGAGGATTCCCTGCACATTCTGTGCTTCCCAATTTAAGATCAGCGGACGTCCGCTAAATACAAGGACGACAACTGGTTTACCCGTGGCAACGATCTCTTTGAGCAACTGCTCCTGATTGCCAGGGAGATTCAGATCCGAGCGCGATGCAGCTTCGCCTGTCATCTCAACGGCATTTTCGCCAAGAGCAACGACGGCAACATCGGAAGCCTTCGCCGCGTTAACGGCTTCCGCAAAACCCGAAGTAGAGGCGGTGAGTATCTCCGTGCCTTGGGCGTAGGTCATTGATGGACCTAACTTGCGTTCAAGTGCGGCACGGAGAGTAACAACATCTTTCGGGTCTCCTTTGCCGGCCCAAGCCCCAATCATGTCGATCGCTGAATCAGCCACGGGTCCGATCAGTGCAACTTTTGCTCCGCTCTTCAGGGGCAGTACGTTCTGATTCTTCAAGAGCACGAAGGACTTTTCGGCTACTGTACGCGCGAGCTCACGAGACTGGGGAGTGAGCATAGCGTCTTGCGAAATCTCGGAATAGGGATGCTCAAATAAGCCGAGTTCGATCTTTACTCGAAGAATTCGGCGCACGGCTTCATCGATGACCGACAGCGGAACTTGACCGTTCTTTACCTGTCCAGCCAGTGTCGAGTGGTAGAAGTTTGCTTCCATGTCCATATCGACGCCGGCGGTAAGTGCCTTGCGAGCGGCGACGGCTGGAGTATTGGCGATTCCTTGTGGAATCAATTCTCCGATCGAGTTCCAATCGCTGACGACGAATCCTCGAAACTTCCATTCCTTTCGCAGGATCGTGTCGAGGGTGAACGGGTTCGCCGACGACGGTACCCCACCCAGCGCACTGAATGCGCTCATGAACGTCGCCGCCCCGGCGTCCCTTGCGGCTTGGAAAGGAGGGAGATAGGTTTGACGCAACGTGCGTTCAGAGATCTCGGTGGTGTTGTAATCGCGCCCGGCCTCCGCTGCTCCGTAACCGACGTAGTGCTTGGCGCACGCCGCTATGGAATCGGCGGTGCTTAGAGACGCACCCTGGTAGCCGCGCACATAGGCCCTGGACATTGCCGCACCGAGATATGGATCTTCACCGGCTCCTTCCACGATTCTGCCCCAGCGCGCATCGCGCGAGACATCCACCATGGGAGAAAACGTCCAACGAATGCCATCGTGACTGGCTTCAACGGCCGCCACCCGCGCCGCCTTTTCAACCAGCTCAGGCTGCCACGTCGCAGACATCGCCAATGGCGTGGGGAATGTCGTGCGATATCCGTGAATCACGTCCAGGCCGAAAATCAGTGGAATCCTGAGTCGCGACTTTTCGACGGCAAGCTTCTGAAGGACGTTCACCTGCGCACCGGTCACATTGAACAGCGAGCCGACCTCGCCCTTCGCGATCATCTCCGCGTAATTCTTGCGACCTGTGCCAGGACCTGTGGGTGAGCCCGCAGAGTATTGGTTGAGCTGCCCGATCTTCTCGTCGAGAGTCATCTGCTTAAGAAGTTTCTCGATGCGAGCTTCTGTCGAAGGACGATTAGCCCAGTCTTGGGCCAAGGCAGACGCACCGAACAGGAATGCGATGAATAACAAAAGATATGGGCGACGCTTACTTAGCAACACGAATACCTCCGGGAAATAGAGCGTGGTCCGCCCACGTATCAGATAGGCCCATGCCAAGAAATGCGGTAACTGAAACGATTAACCTCGGCGGTGGAATTGTCAAGGAAAGTCGAACAGGGGTCGAGCAGATACACGTTATCAACTCGTTACCGATAGCATCCGAATCAGGGAATGGTCCTTTGAACGTCTATATTGACTATCCATCTTCACTTGCACGTGAATATTGCGCCAAAGGATATCACTGCTTTCCCGAATGGCTTCAATACAGGAGCTCTTGAAGTAAGTTGCAGACACAAAAGGAACTTCTACCTAAAAAACTTCACCTCGAAAGAATTTATGCAAGACTCCGCATCAATCCCGTTCTAACATCGGCATGCATCTATCGCTTCATTCTGGGGAACCCAATGCCTGAGCTGATTCTGCTCTTAATCGCGTTTTTTACTCTGTTTTTCTCGGCAGAGTCCGCTATCTTCTTCTGCTTGGTCGCAGTCGAAGTAGCGGTCTATAGAAGACAGTTGCTGAAGAACGATTTCGAAAAGCTTCAAAGTGATTTCACCGAGCGAGCTGACGCACTTCGACGCGAAATCCAGTTGACGCGGGACAAGCTGGAAAAAGTCACAGCACAGGTTGCGGAACTCAGGTTCGCCGCTGAGGGGCAAGGTGGCGTTGGTTTGCCGGAGACGCCGAGCAGTGAGGCCGCAGCTGTTCCGATTGCGGCGCAGATGCAAGTTCCACCGGCTCGGTCAACTCCTCCACCATCGCCGAAGCCGGTGGAGGCTCCGAAAATCGCGCCAGCCGTGCCGGAAGCGAAACCCGTTGACGTACCGCCGTTGGCTCCGCATCGGCCGCTGATAGAGAAACCCGCTGAGATCCCGGTTGCGGCGCGAATCGCGACACCGCCGATCGCGCCTTCTACTCCAACTTCGCAACCACCTCGGCCTGCTGCGCCGGCTGCATCGGTGCAGGCACCTCCTCCACCCTCGTTCCGGGCGCTGACGCCGCAGCCTAACCTCACGGAAAAGCTGCGCAAGGCACTTGATCTAGAAGAGACGCTTGGAACGAATTGGTTGAACAAACTCGGAATCGTCATTCTCGTGCTCGGTGTCGCTCTCTTTGGAATGTACGAATTGAGTGAATTGGGACCACATGGCAAAGTTTTGCTACTCGCCTCCCTTGGTGCAGCATTGTTGGGAGCCGGCATTTATCTTGATCGCGGAGATCGCTACCGCATCATAGGGCGCACTGCGATCGGCGGCGGATGGGCGCTCTTTTTCTTCACGAGCTACGGCGCGCACCACGTCGACGCGATGCGCGTGCTTCAGTCGGAGACCCCAGACCTTTTGTTGATGTTGGGTGTCGCAATCGCAATGGCGTTACATACGCTTCGCTATCGTTCGCAGGCTGTGACCGGCCTGGCCTTTCTGCTCGCTTATTCCACGATCACGCTTACGCAAGATACTGTGTACGCTCTGACGGCAGGTGCGGCCCTGGCCGTCGGCATCGTCATCATCGCGATTCGCATGCGGTGGTACGAACTGGAAGTCTTCGGAATTCTCTCCAGCTATTTGAACCATATGTACTGGTTGTACAAACTCCTGGGAGTGCAGGGCGCAAACCATCATCCATTCCCGGAATTCACGGCGAGCACTGCTATCCTCGCTTTCTATTGGATTGTCTATCGCTTCTCGTACATCGTTCGCAAGATCGAGAATCCCCTCCATGAAAATATTTCGGCGGTGGCTGCGCTCCTCAACACCATTCTCTTACTCGCGGTGATGAAGTTTCAGTCGGTGCATCCGGAACTCGCATTTTTCGCGCTACTTGCCCTTGGAATTCTGGAGCTTGGGTTCGGTCAAGCGGCGCTCGCGCGGCGTCGCCGAACGGGGTTCATCTTATTAGGTATTCTTGGCGCCTCGCTGATGGTCATGGCAGTGCCATTCCGCTATAGCGGCGAGAATCGTGCGATCTTGTGGATGATCGGTGCTGAAGCATTTATCGCTGCAGGCATACTTCTTCGGGAGAATGTATTTCGCCGCATTGGAAATGTCACCGCTCTGCTCGTTGCGCTGCACATCGTTGTCCTCGAACTTGTTCCTCTGTTCCGTGAGCGCGCTGTCACGCCCGGACCCCTTACGCACTCTGGAACCCTGTTGTTAACTGCAGGATTTCTTTTCTACCTGAACGCTCATCCTCTGCGTTTGCGTTGGCCTGAACTGTATTCGGAATGGATCGATCAGCAGATGCTGATGGCACAAAGCTACTTCGGGGCCTTCACACTTGCGTTGGGCCTTTGGGCCATCATGCCGTATCAATGGACGGCGCTGGCATGGGCTATTCTGCTGATTGGTCTTGCATTCGCGAGTTGGCGTTACAAGACCCTAGACATTTATCAGCAGACACTCGTTCTCTCCGTCGTCGTGACGGTTCGAACTTTCTGGGTCAACCTTCCTTCTGCGGTTGATGGTACCAACTACCCGCACAGGCCTCGTGTTCTCATCGTGCCGTTGATTGCGGCGGCGGTGTACTTATCGACCTGGCCGCTAGGTAAAGCACGCGGAACACGATGGCCGAGGAACCTGTTGACCTGGTTTGCTACGGCGCTCCTTGCGAATCTGGTCGCAACCGATGTTCAGCATCGATGGATGTGCGTAGCATGGCTCGGGCTTGGTATAGCGCTTCTGGTGCCAGCGCGGCGCTGGAAACTTGATCATCTCTGCTATCAGGAACACGTCCTGGCGATCCTGGCCACGATCTGGGGTTGGGAGAACCTCGACGCAATTTCAGTAGCTTCGTTGACCCAACGAATCGTCCCGTCGCTTCTAGTTGCCGCCGGTCTTTATGCAATCTCTCGCAAGGCGTCACTCTGGACTGATCGTCGCGGACCATGGGTGGCATACCTTCATACCTGGGCTGCGACTTCGCTGGTTGCCGCCGTTGCCTACGTGGAGTTCCAAGCGGTTGTGCTGCCGGTGGTGTGGATGGGCTTCGCGCTGGTCCTTGCCTGGATTGCACGACGTTTCCTGGTGGAAGAGTTTGCCGCACAGGCTCACGTCATCTCCGCTCTGGCTGTCATCCAGACGATCAGTGTCGTTCTTCACAGCGAAGCTCGACTTTATGGTCTCAGCGAACGATTGCTCATTACTTGCGGAGTCATGACGGCGCTGTATGTGATGACCAGACTCGTGCCTATGGCTGAGGGACAACGCAAACTCGAACTTCACCACGTTTATACCTGGGTGGCTTCGACCCGCAACAGCTCCGGTTCCAGAGTTATTTTGCGCTGTTCTCGTCGTTTGGCCGAATCTTCGTCGTAAACCTTGCTGCTGGAGGGCGGCCCGGTGACTGGTTGTCGCCGAGTATGCTGACGGTAATTCCTGTTGCGCTGATCCTGTTCTTTGTCTATTCGCAGATTGCATTCAGTGAAAATCCAGATTCATCGATCGGTCGCTTTGATGTGACATCCATGTTGGCCTACGCTGGTTCGATCACGGTCGTGTCGATCCTGTATTTCCAGGTGAGTCCGCCCTGGATCGCTGCGGCGTGGGCAGTCCTGATACCGGTCTTGCTTGGCGCTGCACTCATGCTGGAGAAGGAAGTTTTTCTGCAGCAGGCCATCCTGCTTTCTGCTGCGATCTTTTCGCGAGGCATGATCCACAATCTCTTCGGCGGCAGCTATTTCACAGACTCTGGCTGGAAGGGACGCTTTGCCGAGCTCGGTACAGCGGTCGTCGTGATGCTGATCAGTCTCCCGCTGGCGTACCGATTGAAGCGACACTTCACTGAAAGCAAACATCGCGGCGCACTTCGAAACGTCCTGACGAGACTCACCCGAAGGCCCGAGCAAGTAATCTTCTTTGTTCCCATTGTTCTGCTCACGTTCATGCTCGCTCTCAAGATGCGATCTGGAATGGTGACCGTGGCTTGGGGGATGGAGGGGGTTGCGGTCTTCCTTCTCGCGCTCGCACTGAACGAACGCAGTTTCCGGCTCACCGGTCTTGCGCTCTTGATGCTCTGCGTTGGCAAGATCATGGTGATCGATGCCTGGAGACTCGCTCCGCGCGACCGCTACCTCACATTCATTGTCCTAGGTCTCGCGCTTCTTGGAGTCTCGTTCCTTTACACGCGCTATCGGGAGACTATACGGCAATACCTATGAAGCGAGTTCTGGCATTCATTATTGTCGCTGGGATCGCCGTCGCTGCCCTTTACGTTGCGCAGCGACGTCCGCAATCGCCAGCGGTTTCAAGCAATGCGATCGTCGAGGTTGCAGCGGACGTGCAACGTGATGTCTCTCGGGTTCCTATGAGAGTCACTCGCATGTCCGACGATCAGGAGATCCAGGTCGGAAACGAGCTTGCCGCGCGCTACGTTAGTGAGGCCGGCACGCTTTCGCCCATGCAGTTAGCTTTGCAGCGTTATGTTGTGCGAGTCGGAGGAGTCGTTGCTCTTCGCGCTAAGAGAAAGCTGCCGTATCAGTTTCATGTCATTCCCAGTCGCGACATGATCAACGCCTTCGCCCTTCCGGGCGGTCATGTGTTTGTCGGCGAAGGCCTGCTGGACATAATGATGAGCGAGGATGAATTGGCGAGTGTTCTCGCTCATGAACTCGAACACATCGATCATTATCATTGTGCGGAGCGAGTACAGGTTGAAACGCAAGCCCGTAGGCTTCACCTTGGAGTCCTTGGTGAACTGGCGCAGTTGCCGATCGCACTTTGGCAGGCAGGCTATAGCAAGGATCAAGAACTGGAGGCCGATCGTGAAGGCTTGCTGCTGGCTGTGTCGGCGTCGTATTCACCTTTTGGTATGGTCCGACTGCTAGAGAAATTCTCCCGCATGGAACAGGAATATGTTATTCACGCGCGATCGCCAGAGCAGGAACTTTCGCAGTTGGCGGTTCAGAGTCTCGGCGGATATTTCCGTTCCCATCCGCCAACCTCGGAGCGTCTGGCGCAAGCCAACCATGTTATTGAATCGGAAAAGTGGCAGGATCGAAAACAGCTGAAACCGTTTCGAGTGGCGTACGAAACGAACGGCTCAGCGCAATGAACTAGCGCGATGCAAGTTCGCGAAGTCGTGATGCGGCTAACTCAGGCGTGATATCGCGCTGAGGATTCGCGAGCAGCTCAAATCCAACCAGGAATTTTCGGACCGTCGCGGAACGCAGCAACGGCGGATAAAAGTGCGCATGTAAATGCCACTCCTCGTGTGCGCCGCCGTCCGTGGGCCTCTGGTGAAAGCCCATCGTGTATGGAAACGGCTCATCGAACACACGATCGTAAACGCGGGTCAAT
>WNGK01006264.1_pt1 | contig 13085 bp, 9 predicted proteins | sample 5400601 | NCBI WGS metagenome assembly WNGK01 (sample SAMN13153376, study PRJNA577476) | soil metagenome | isolation source: 60 cm soil or saprolite under Garry oak tree replicate 1 | place: USA:California | collected 2016-06-15 | reverse complement strand
GTCGGAATGACGGTGGGCGAGGTCGAGGTCAACGAGGTGGGCTGGGCCACCGCCTGAACGCCGGAGGCAGGGACATAGAGTTTCGAAAGCGAGGTCGGATCGTTCTGGTATTCCGGCTTTGCCTCGAGGACCACCCGGTACTGGTTGGCTTGTCCGTAGATGGTCGAAATTTGCCGCTGGCCGAAAGCATCGCTCAACGTGTCGATCACGGTCTGCATGGAAATGCCGAGCCGGCCGGCCACTTCGCGATCGATCTGAATATCCAGGCCGAGCCCGTAGTCCTGCGCTTCCGACGCGACATCGCGCAGCACGTCGGATTTCTGCAGTTGCTGCGTGAGACGTGCAGCCCAGTCGTCCAATTCCTTAGCGTCGGTGCCCGTCAGCGTGTATTGATATTGTCCGCGGCTCAGGCGAGTCGAGATTTGGATATCCTGCACTGGCCGAAAATAAACCACGACGCCGGGAACCGCCGCGACCGCCCGCTGCAGCCGTTCGATGATCCCCGTCACCAACGTCGGCCGTTCCTCGCGCGAGCGCAGCGTGATGGCGAGGCGACCGGCATTCGGCGTGGCATTGATCGGCGTGACGCCGATCACGGACACCACTCCGGTCACATCAGGATCCTTGCGGATTGCGTTCTCCACAGTCGCCTGCAACCGCTTCATCTCGGTGAACGAGATGTCCTGTCCGCCCTCCATGACAGCGAAAATGAGTCCGGTGTCCTGCAGCGGCAAAAATCCTTTGGGGATGATGATGTAAAGCCAGATCGTTGCGATGAGCGTGGCGCCGGTCACCATCAGCGTGAGCGTTTCGTGGCGCAGCACCCACTCGAGGGTTCGCCGATAGAGCTCCACCGATCCGTCGATCGCGCGATGAAATATCCGCGTGATGCCACCGCTCGCAGCACCCGCTGGCTGATGCCGCAGCAAGCGGCTGCACATCATGGGCGTCAAAGTCAGCGAAACCACCGCAGATGTCACCACGGCGATGGTCAGCGTGAGTGCGAACTCGCGGAACATGCGGCCGACCAGTCCGGTCATGAACAGGAGCGGTATAAACACCGCAATCAGCGAGACCGTGAGCGAAATCACGGTGAAGCCAATTTCGCTTGCGCCGCGCAGCGCGGCCGAGAACGCGTTCTCGCCATTTTCCATGTGGCGCACGATGTTCTCGATCATGACGATGGCATCATCGATCACGAAGCCGGTGCCGATCGTCAGCGCCATGAGCGACAGATTATCGAGCGAAAAGCCGCAGAACCACATGATGCCGAAGGTCGCGACAATCGACAGGGGCAGCGCGACGCCGGCGATGATGGTGGCGCGGATGGTGCGCAGGAAAATGAGCACGACGGTAATGACCAGCGCCACGCTCAGGATAAGCGTGAATTGCACGTCGCGGACCGACGCGCGGATGCTGGCGGTGGCGTCGTGCACGATCGTGAGCGTCGCGCCGACCGGCATCGCGCGCTGCAGTTTCGGCAGCTCGTTTTTGATGCGCTGCACCGTCTCGATGACATTGGCGCCGGGCTGACGCTGGATATCGACCACGACAGCCGGCATACCTTGGTAAAAGCCGCCGACCCTACTGTTCTCGAGTCCGTCGATGACGTCGGCCACATCACGGAGCAAGACAGGAGCAGTGTTGCGGTAGGTCACGATGATATTGCGGTAGGCATCCGCCGCGGCGAGCTGATCGTTGGCAGCGATGGTGTAGGACTGGTGCGCGCCGTCGAGCGCGCCTTTGGCGCCGGCGACGTTCGCCGCGATGATCACATTGCGCAGATCCTCGAGCGAGATACCGTAATTGGTGAGACGAGAGAGGTCGGCCTGGATGCGGATAGCAGGGCGGATATTGCCCTGCACGGTGACGCGTCCCACACCGGAAATTTCGCTTAGCCGCTGCGCCAGCAGAGTGTCGGCGATATCGCTGAGCGCGCGTAGCGACATCGTGTCGGACGTGATCGCCAGCGTCACCATCGGCGCATCGGCGGGGTTCACTTTGGAATAGACCGGCGGATAAGGCAGGTTTCTCGGCAGCGTAGCTGCCGAAGCATTGATTGCCGCTTGGACGTCTTGCGCGGCCGCGTCGATGTCGCGGCTGAGCTCGAATTGCAGAGTGATCTGGCTGACGCCGAACGAGCTCGAGGATGTCAGCAGCTGGAGCGACGGAATCTGCCCGAAATTGCGCTCGAGCGGCGCTGTCACGAGCGAGGCCATCACGTTGGGGCTCCCGCCCGGCAGCTGGGTCGTGACCTGAATGGTGGGGAAGTCGACCTGCGGGAGCGAGGCAACCGGCAACCATAGATAGCCGAGCAGCCCACCGAGCATGACGGCAACCCCGAGCAGCGAAGTCGCAATCGGCCGGTGGATGAACGGCGAGGACACGCTCATGGATTGGCGTTCCGCGGCAGGCCCGCCCTTGGACTCCCTTTCGCTCTCTCCCCTCCGCGTGTGCCACGCGTTCCATCGGGACGCGGCCCTCCTGGCGGCGTGAGCTGTCCGGCATCTTCCGCGCTCGAGGCCGCCACCTGCGTTCCTTCAGTCAGGCGAGCGAAGCCGGTCGTGACCACCTGTTCGCCCGGTTGCAGGCCGCTCGCGACTACCGCGCGTGTGTCGTCCTGCTGCGTCAGCGTCACTGGCCGCACGCTGACGGTGTTGCCCTCCTTGAGCACATAGACGAATGTCCCGTTCGGGCCACGCTGGATAGCGGCGGTCGGCACCACGACCACCTGCCGCAGCGTATCGATCAGCACGCGAACGTTGACGAACTGCCCTGGCCAAAGCTGAAGATCGTTGTTGGGAAATTCGGCTCTGAGCTTCACTGTGCCGGTGGTCTGGTCGACTTGATTGTCGATGACCGTCACCTTGCCTTTATCGAGGGCACCCTTGCCGTCCGCTGTCAGGGCATCGAGCGGCAGCTGGCCTTCGGCCATCCCCTTGGTGAGCTCCGGCAGGTTCTGCTGCGGCAGGCTGAAAAAGACAGAGATGGGCCGAAGCTGCGTCAGAATGACGATTCCGGTGGCCTCCGCCCCGCGGACGAGATTGCCCGCATCGACGAGACGGATGCCGGTGCGGCCAGCAATCGGCGCGACGATATCGGTGTAGGACAGGATGGCGCGCGCGTTATCCATCGCCGCCTGATCCAGCTTGACCTGCGCTTCCAACTGCGTGACCAGCGCCCTTTGCGTGTCGAGCTGCTGCTTGTTGACGGCGTTGGTTGCTGCGAGGCGCGTATAACGTTCTAGATCGAGCTTGGCGTTGGCAAGCTGGGCTTCGTCCTGCGCTTTCTTGGCGACCGTCTGATCGAATGCCGCCTGATAGGTGGCGGGATCGATCTTGGCTACAACGTATCCCTTGGGGACGTCCTGCCCTTCCGTAAACAATATCTCGGTGATCTTGCCGTCGACCTGCGAGCGCACGGTCACGGTGTTGAGAGCTTTCGCAGTGCCGACACCGTCGAGATAAACCGGGACATCGGCGACGCGCGCGGCAGCGGCGAGCACGGGAACGGGTTCGCTCGCTGGCGGACCGCCGCGGCGGCCGCCCTTGGATACGGCCGCCGACGTTTGCTGCCACTGCGGCATGTAATAGACGCCGACCACCGCCGCGATCACGAGACCGACGATCAAGAGCACCGTGATTCGATGTTTGAGGCTCATTGCATCACGTTTACGCCCGCCGCGACTCCCGGTGGCATCCAACCGCCGCCGAGCGCCTGGAACAGGCTTAACACCGCCTGCAATCGCGCAAGCCGCGCGAGTGAGTAATTGTCTTCTGCGGTGAACAGGGTCTGTTGGGTTTGCAGCACCGTGACGAGGTCCACCGTACCCTCGCGCAACCGCGCTTCCGCAAGCCGGAACGCTTCGCGCGAACTGTTAACGACGATCTGCTGCAGGCGCTCGCGCTCGAGCGCGTCGGCGATGGCGATGAGCGCGATCTCCACGTCGCCAAAGGCGGAGAGGATGGTCTGACAGTAAACCTTCACCAACTCGAATTGCTTGCCTTGCGCCAGCTCCAGCTGTCCCTCGAGCCGGAAGCCATCGAGCAGCGGCTGCGTGACGTTCAGCGCGATGTTGTAGAAGGCGGTTTGCGGCGTGAACAGCAGTTTGAGCACATTGCTTTCGTAGCCGGCTTGGCCGGTCAACGAAATGCTCGGGAAGAATGCGGCGCGCGCCGACTCGACGCTGGCGTCAGCGGAGGCGAGGTTGGCCTCGGCTGCGCGAATGTCCGGACGCTGGAACAGGAGCTCCGACGGCAGCCCCGGGGTAACACGCGGAATCGCGAGCGCGTAGATGTTGCCGCCTTTGATGATCACTTCGACCGGCGGCTTGCCGATCAACTCGGCAAGGACAGCGATGTTTTGGCGCACGGCCTGGTCGAAGAGAGGAATGTTCGCACGGACCTGGGCAGCAAGGCTTTCTTGCTGTGCGACATCGAGTTGGGACGCGGTACCGGCCTCGAACCGCTGCTTGATCAGGTTGAGAATCCGGTTGGCGGCGTTGAAGTTCTCGCGCGCGATCCGCAGCCGGTCCTGGGCCGAGAGCACCTGGAAATAGGCGTTGCCAACTGCGGCGATGGTGGACAGAACCACGACTTCCTTGTTGAAGCGGCTGGCGACCGCGGTCTCCTGCGCGGCTCGGGACGCAGCACGATTCTTGCCCCAGAAATCAATTTCGTAGCTGGCGTTGAGCGCGGCATGGAAAAGGTCCCGCTCGGGCGCCCCGGCGTTCTTAAAACGCTCCGCAAAACCGACGAAATTGACCGCTGGCAAGAGCGGCGCGCCGGTGATCTTGGCCTGCGCGTCGGCCTGCAGGATGCGTCCGATGGCTGCCCCGATGTCGAAATTGGCGAGTTGGGCTTCCTCGATAAGATTGGTGAGTTCGCGCGAGCGAAAGCCGCGCCACCAATCGAGTGCCGGCGGGGCGGAGTCCCCTCGCCCAGCGCCGTATCTGGGCGGGATCTCCGCCGCAAGATCCGGCCGCTCGGAGCTTAGTATGCACCCGGACAGCATTTGCACGAGAGATAATCCCATAAACACGACAAAGACGGGGCGAAGACTCCTGGCGTTGATCGCCGGAGCACGCGTGCGCCACCCGTCGAACATGGGACCGACTTTCAACGCTACGGACACCCGTTGAAACGGGGCATTAGCGTCAACGCAACGCACGCCTTCCCCAACCGCCCAATTAGCCAACTCGCCATCCTACCAGCCCGGCCCGGGCCGACCACTTAATTAAAAGACATGTTCGACTTGAGGCAGCGCGAAGCAGCCTCCGGCGAGCTTGCGCGCCTGGCCTTCAACTGACTGATTTGAAACGGGTATTCCTGCTGCGCAGCTCCCGGGCTGAGCGCGAGCTAAGCCGCAAAGTTGGCCCTCGTTTGCTTGGCCGCGGCAAGGTACCAATCGAGGATCTCCGCGCCGTTCCAGTGCAGCACGCCCGGAAAGCGGCGCGCATGATCGTAAATCGCTTCGAGGTATTTGATGCGGTGGGGCTGACCGCTGATGTAGGGATGGATCGCCAGCGCCATGATCTTGGCGCGGCTCTTTCCCTCGGCATAGAGGCGGTCGAACTGATCGATGGCCCGCTTGGCCAGGTACTCGCTCTCGTGGTGCTGGATGATCATGATGCCGATGTCGTTGATCTCGACCGTATAGGGCAGTGTAACGAGCGGCCCTTTGGCGGTACGGATGACGGTCGGCTCATCGTCATAGACCCAATCGCCGATGTATTTCACGCCGGCACTGACCAGGAGCTCCGGGGTTTCCAGCGTCTGGGTGAGGCCAGGCCCCAGCCAACCCACTGGGCGTTTGCCAGTGAAGCGCTCCAGGACGTCCATGGAGCGGTTGATCATCGCTGCCTGATCTTCGATCTTGTGAATCGGCATTTGGTCGTAGGCGTGGCCCATGAACTCCCAGCGCAGGCGCTTGGCCTCCTCGGCGACACGGGCATAGTCCTCGCAGGTGCGCGCGTTGATGGCGAGTGTTGGCCTGATTCCGAGCCGCTCATAGAGCTCGAAGAAGCGCCAGGCGCCGACTCGCATGCCGTATTCGTGCCAACTCCAGTGCGGCACGTCGGGAAGCAGCGGCACGCCGGTCGGCGCGGGCAGGACCTGCCGCGGCATTGGCCGCCCAATGTCCCAGACTTCGTAGTTCACGATGGTCCAGAACACGATGCGCGCATCGCCGGGCAGTTTCAGCGGCGGCCGATCGACGATTGCTGAAAAATCGCAGCGCTCCCGCGGCAGCATGGGGGTGGTCATCGATTGGGCGCTCCATTGCGTTATCCCCTATGATAGGGCTCCGCGCCGCCACGATCCACTGCGCCGCTTGCGTCGGTTGCGGTGTATCATTGCGGCCCGCCGCGAGCGGCTATGCTGCCCCAAAACGTAGGAGGCGGAACAGGCATGGACCCGGCCGAGCGGTCGGCGCTATCGGCGGGCGAGGATCACAGCTCGTGGTGGCATGAGGCGCGCGCGCGCGCAGCGATCACGCCGCGCGCGACACTGTTGCTTGCAGCCGCCGGGCGAGCGGCCGTCTCGGCCGAGCGCATTCCACTCGTGCTCACGCTCGCGATCTTTACGCTGGCGTTCCTGCTCCCTGCGTGGCCGTGGCTTTCCGGTAAGGTCACGATTCCGTGGGATGCAAAATCTCAATTCTTTCCGCAGGCGCAATTCCTCGCGAGCTCGCTTGCTCGCGGTGAATGGCCATGGTGGTCCCCCAACGTCTTCGCCGGCTGGGCGCAGATTTCCGATCCGCAGTCGCTTCTGTTCTCGCCGCTCCACATTCTGCTGGCCGCCTGGAATGCCGGGATCAGCCTGCGCGGCTTTGATGCCGTAACCTTCGCTTATCTATTCCTAGGCGGTCTCGGCATCATCTTCTTCTTTCACGATCGCGGCTGGCATCCGGGCGGCGCGCTCGTCGCGGCGATGGCATTCGCGTTCGGCGGCTCGGCCAGCGCACGCATTCAGCACACCAGCCAAATCATCAGTCTTGCATACCTGCCGCTAGCGCTCTGGGTCCTTTCGCGCGCACTCGAGCGCTCGTCGTGGCGGGCAGGACTGGCAGCCGGCGTGATTTGCGGACTCTTGGCAATGGGCCGCGATCAGGTCGCGCTGCTGTCGCTCTATGTCCTGGCCGGATTCGTGCTGGCGCATTGCATGGCGGGTGGGCAGCCGCTCGCCCGCCTGCGCGCAAGCATAAAGCCATTGGCTGCGGCCACGGTGAGCGCCTCAGTCATCGCCGCCGTACCGATCATGATGACTATGCTGCTGGCCGCTCGCTCGAATCGGCCCGAGATCAGCTTCGCGAGTGCCGCGGGCGGCTCGATCCACCCGGTGCATCTCTTGCAATTCGCTTTTGCCGACCTCTTCGGCGCAATGGATCCAAACATCGAATATTGGGCGCCGCAAAGTCCGATCTGGGACGCAGCCTGGGGCTGGCCCGGCCTCTATCTTTCCCAGAACATGGGCCTCCTTTACGCTGGGGCGCTGACCTTGGTCGCCGTCGTGTCATTCGGCCTCATTCGCGGTCTCGCCTGGGCGCGCGAGATCAGATTCTTCAGCATCGCCGCAGCACTGGTGCTGCTCTACGCGCTCGGCGCCTATACGCCCGCTTTCCAGCTGATGTACGACGTACTACCCGCCGTGGCGCTCTATCGCCGTCCGGCGGATGCCACTTTCGTGCTGGTCGCGTTGATTGCGGTGATGGCCGGCTATTTTGTGCATTGTTGGCTTGCCGGCAAGGTGCCCCCGGCGACGCCCCTGCAGCGCGCGCTCGAGATCGGTTGCCCCATTTGCTTGATCGCCGGCGCGCTGGCGCTGGCCCATTCCGTCGTCGGCTTCAGCCCTGCGCTGATCCCTGTGACCATCGGCATCATCTCACGGCAGCGGCGGTCGCGGTGCTTCTCTTGGCGCGCAGGATCGATGCACGCTGGAGTGCCGGCGCGGTGGGCTTCATCGCCGCGTTCATGGCACTCGATCTTGCCTGGAACAACGCGCCCCATGTGTCGACGGCGCTGCCGCCGGAGCAATTCGAGGCGCTGCGCGCCAACACCCGCGACGAGACGGTGCGGCTCATTAAAGCGCGGCTCGCCCGCGCGGCGGCGCCCGACCGTCGCGACCGGGTGGAGCTAATCGGCATCGCGTACCACTGGCCGAACCTCTCGCTCGTCCACGGCTTCGATCACGTGTTCGGTCACAATCCGCTGCGGCTGCACTCGTTTCACGAGGCAACCCACGTAGGCGACACGGTCGCCATCCCAAGCCAGAGGGTATTTTCGCCGCTTTATCCGTCCTACCGCTCGGCCTTCGCCGATCTTTTCGGTGTTCGCATCATCGCCACCGGCGTGCCCGTGGAAGAGATCGACTCCTCGCTCAAACCTGGCGATCTCACTTTCGTTGCACGTACCGAGGATGCTTTTATCTATGAGAATCCACGCGCGTTGCCGCGCGTGATGATGTTGACGGACTGGCGTGTTGCGAATTTCGACGAGCTCTTGCGCAGCGGCTGGCCTCCGGTCGACCCGCGCCGGACCGTGCTGCTGGAGAAGGCGCCGAGCGGCGTCTCGCGCGGCGCCGCGGGCGAGGGCAGCGCGCGCTTACTGCGCTACGCCAACACGGAAGTGGCGGTCGAAGTCAACGCACCGGCCGGCGGAATCCTCCTGCTCAACGATATCTGGCAGCCATGGTGGCGCGCGAGCATCGACGGTAAAGATGCCGAAATCCTCAAAGCCAACGTGATCTTTCGCGCGGTGGTCTGCCCGCGTGGCCAGCACGAGATCCGTTTCAGCTTCCATCCTTTCACTGGCGCTTTCGCCGAGTTGATCGGAAAGCTGACACCGCCCGGAACCGAGCGTGATCGTTAGCCGGTCGCCTGCGTATCCCCTGGACCGAGCCTGCATGTATCGCATAAAGTCGCCCGCCGTTGCTCGCGGCGCGGCGTTTCCGCCCGTTTTCCGATTTCACGCCACCCCATGACGATAGTGCAGCGCGTTTTATCGCTCCTCGCGTCGACGATTATGATACTTGCAGCGGCGGCACCGTCCACCGCGCAAGACTATCCGTTTCATCCGATCAAGATGATCGTCCCGTTCGGCGCCGGCGGCCCGACGGATATTTTTACGCGCTTGCTCGCGGAGGAGTTGCGCAAAGCACTCAAGCAACCGTTTGTGATGGAGAACCGGCCGGGTGCCGGCACCATCATCGGGACGGAGGCCGCCGCAAAATCTCCGCCGGACGGCTACACGGTGCTGATGATCTCGGCGACACAGACGACCACCGAAACGCTCGTTCCCAGCAAGCCCTACAAGCTGTTGCGCGATTTCGTGCCGGTCGCGTCGCTGCTCAATTCCGAACTGGTCATGGTCGTTCATCCATCGGTGCCGGTGAACACCGTCAAGGACTTCATCGCGCTCGCCAAGTCAAAGCCGGGCGCGCTCAATTATGCTTCCTCGGGGGTCGGCTCGAACTATCACATGGCGGGCGAGCTTTTTAAGAACCTTACCGGCACGGACATCCTGCATGTGCCATACAAGGGCAGCTCCGGGGCGCGCAACGACATCATCAGCGGCCAGATCGAAATGATGTTCGATTCGGTGCCGAGCATGGCGCCGATGATTCAGGCCGGACGGGTCAAGGCGCTCGGCACGACCGGCAAGATGCGCTCCGCAATTCTTCCCGACGTACCGACGCTCTCCGAGGCGGGGGTTCCCGGTTACGAGGCGACGATTTGGATCGGCGTCATGGCACCGGCGGGGACACCGCAGGCGATCGTCACCTTGCTCAACACCGAGATCAATAAAATCCTCGCGCGCGCGGACGTTGTCGAGGCGTGGACGAAGCAGGGCGCAACCGCAATGTCGATGACGCCAGAGCAATTCGGAGACTATGTGCAGTCGGAAATCGACAAATGGGCGCGAGTCATCAACGCCAATGGGATAAAACCTGAATGAACGGGGTGCGCGACCTATCAGGTCGAGTTTTGCGGAAACGCGCGATGAGCCCGCGAGGAGTTCCAGGATGAATAAGCCCCTTTCAACTGCCACGACCGTCCGCGGCGAAGAACACTGGACGCAAAAAGGCGCCGACGTCCGCTTGTTCCTCTGGAACAAGCACAACGGCGATGCTTCCGGACCCGCGGGACGAATTCTTTTCGTGCACGGCTCGTCCATGACCTCACAACCGACGTTCGACCTACACGTGCCGGGACGCGCAGATTCTTCGGCCATGGATTTCTTCGCCGCGCGCGGCTACGACACCTGGTGCCTCGACATGGAGGGATATGGCCGCTCCACGAAGACGCGCGACAACAACGCGCCGATCACCTATGGCGCCGACGACTGCTTCGCGGCCGCGAGCTATATCCAGAAGCTGCGCGGCGATCGCCCGCTTCTCGTTTACGGTATTTCCTCCGGCGCCTTACGCGGCGCTTTGTTCGCGCAGCGCCACCCGAAGATGGTCGCCCGGCTTGCGCTCGATGCCATGGTGTGGACGGGTGAAGGATCGCCCACGCTTGCCGAGCGCCGTAAACGGCTATCCGAGTTCCGCGCCAGCAACCGGCGCCCAATTGACCGCAAATTCGTGCGCTCGATCTTCGAGCGCGACCATCCCGGCACTGCCGATGAGGCCGTCATTGAAGCCTTTGCCGACGCGATCCTAGCACTCGACGACTCGGTGCCGACCGGCACCTATGTCGATATGTGCGCCAATTTGCCGGTTTGCGATCCCACGAAAATTAGCGTGCCGACCCTGATCATGCGCGGCGAATACGACGGCATCGCCAGCCTTGCGGATCTTCTGAAATTCTTCGAGTTGCTGCCAAACCCGGACAAGCAGTTCGCGGTGATGCCGGGAATCGCGCATGCATCGTTCCACCAGAAGAACTACGCGATCTGCTATCACATCCTGGAAAGCTTCTTCTCGCAGCCAGCGCCGATCTATCGCGGCGGGCATTAACAGCCATAGCATCTCCATCGTTCCGCCATTCTGTGGGCGCAGCATCTGCTGGATAGGGGGAGCGGGGAACCAGCAGCATGTTTCGACACTCGGACCTGCGCTTTGGCGCGGGCGTTTGCGCGGTCGCGGCGACGGCGCTCCTTTGCGCCTGCGCGGGCGAGCGTGATCTGCCGACAGGCGAGCCGAGCTTCTATCGCAGCCTCGCAACCAAGGACGCGCAGGTCGATGCGGCTACCGCGGCCTCGATGATATCGGGCTACCGCACCAACAACGGGCTCACACCTGTCAGCATCGACCTCGACCTAATGAAGCTCGCCGAGGCGCAGGCGCAGGCCATGGCGAGCCGCGACACGCTCAGCCATGATATCGCGCGCAGCTTCCATGATCGCCTCAAAGGTGGCGGCTATCGCGCCCACACGGCGGCGGAGAACGTGGGCGCCGGCTACCATACCTTGGCGCAGGCCTTCTCCGGCTGGCGCGACTCGCCGCCCCACCGCGCCAACATGCTGCTCAAGGGCGCGACCCGTATAGGCATTGCCGCAGCTTACGCGCCCAAATCCAAGTACAAAGTCTTCTGGGCGTTGATCCTAGCCGAGCCCGAGGAGCGGCGCGGATAAGGGCGCGTCGCCGCTCAGGCTGCGCCGACCGCCGTCAAACCGAACAACTCGGACCCGAAGGTTGCCCGCGCCTCACTGATCAGCGGCATCACCGCCGCGGCGAAGGCATCGTGCTCGGCGGCGGTGAGTTCGACAATCTCGCAGCCCTGTGCCTCGATGACTTTGCGTGCCTCCTCTTCCTCTTGGACGTGCAGATCGCGCTGAAAGGCAACTGCCTCCCTAATGGCCTTTTGCATGGCGCGCCGAAGATCGCCAGGCCAGCCATCAAACGAGGCGCGGTGGAGAAAGATCGGCCGTGAAACGTAAAAATGGTTGCTCAGGGTATGGAAGCGATGAAATTTGTGTACGCCGTAGGTCACGGTATTCGAGAGCGGATTCTCCTGCGCGTCGATGCTGCCGGCGGTGATCATGGCGATCGCCCGGGTAAGATCCATCGGCATCGGCACCGCGCCTAGCAGTTCGAACGTCCTTGCCTGCACTTTGCTCGGCAGGACGCGAATCCTCTGCCCGGCGAGATGCGCTGGCACACGCACTTCTCGGAGGCGGTTCGAGATATGCCTAAATCCGTTCTCGAACCACCCGAGAACGCGAAAATTCACGCGCTCCTCGATCTTACGGGCAAGCACGTCGCCGAGCGCGCCGTCCATGGCCGCACGCGCGGACTGCATCCGTAAGAACAGGAATGGCAGATCGACGATCCCGAGCTCCGGCACCCGATCGGTCAGGTAGCTCGATGACTGATAACCCAGCGTCAGCAGTCCGTGCTCGACCAGCCACAGGATATCCTCGGCGCGATAACCGAGGTCCATGATGTTCCAGACGTATTTAATCGCCACGCCGCCGCCGAGGATGTCGGCTGACTCATCGCGACCGCGATTCCCGACGCGGCGAGGCCAATGCTGAGCGCCAACAGGATGCCGCCGACCCCAGTCGCGGCGGCAAGAAAACCTGCGAGCGCGGGAAAAACGATTTGTCCGACGCGATTGCCGGTCATGCGCAACGTCAATGCGGTGCCACAGACCTCGGGCGGCGAAAGATACATCACGCCGGAGAGAGTCAGCGTGGAGGCGATACCCATCGCGAATCCCAAGGATATGAGAACTGCGTAAATGATCGGCAGCGGGAGCGGCAATGCCAGGACCAGAAACCCCGCGGCGCTGCCGAGCATGCTCGCCAAGGTGAGCGGCGCCCGCCCGACCGCAAAGATCAGGCGCGCGTAGAACACGCGCGAGACCAGTGAAGCGACGGAGCGCACGGTCAACAGCAGGCCAATGTGATTGGAATCGATCTGACGTTCCGCGCCCAGGGCCGGTAGATAAATGACCAAGAGATCCAGCGCGGTGATGGTCACGACGCTCGACACCATGACGGCGGCGAAGCCGCGCAACGCGAGCAGCCGGCCGATCGGGATGAAATTGCCTGGATCGTGAGCAGCCGGCTTGGCGACTGCGGGCCTGATCAACACCGCGACGATGACGCTTGCAGCGGCAACGGCGAGGCTGATGGCGAACAG
>WNGK01006686.1_pt1 | contig 13086 bp, 31 predicted proteins | sample 5400601 | NCBI WGS metagenome assembly WNGK01 (sample SAMN13153376, study PRJNA577476) | soil metagenome | isolation source: 60 cm soil or saprolite under Garry oak tree replicate 1 | place: USA:California | collected 2016-06-15 | reverse complement strand
TGGTTGAAGGACTCAGACCCACGATTGTAGAAGCTGATCCCACGTCTGAGCTTGCTATTGTGGATATGTACAACCACAGCGTCACTCAAAAGACGATTGCTGAGGGACTTGGCATCTCACAATCTACCGTTTCTCGTGTTGTGGCAAAACACAAGAAAGAAACTGGTGGATAAATGCGGATAATGAAAGTAGATCGTGAATTGTGCAAATTACGCCTGAATTCTGGTGAATATCGGTGCATATTCTTGCATAATTACGCTCATTCAGGGTGGAATGGCTACAAATTGCAAGTTCGCATGAAACTCTGGTGGGGAGGGGATACTATCATTACCGCTATCATTGGAGGAGCAACGAATGGTTAGCAAGTGGAACGTTCCTGGGAAGTGGAATACATTTGTATCCCTCACTTGGTACGATGGACTTATCGAGTTTCTTTTCAGGTTCGTGGCTAAGACGAGCGAGCCCCTGCTCGCCGCTGGCCTGGTGATCAGCGCAGCCGACTTCTTGAGCAAGGGCGCATTGATGCGCAGCAATCCCGAACTTACCTATGCCTGGGCCTGGACGCAAGCCATTGCAATTGAAGCATCAAGCGGCGTGGTGTTTGTCTATGCGCTCCAATCCTTTCGTCAGCGCGATAAGGTAAAAGCCTGGGTGTACCTGGTGTTATCTGTTTTGTTAGCCATCACCGGTGGCGCAATGCTCATGTTTCAATTGATAGCCAACACAACGGGTCTGCAAGAGAATAGTTTACCGCCAGTTTTGTTCTATTCCCTCGCGGGCTTGCGGGTGCTGGTATCAATCTCGTATGTCTATCTCTGTCGTGCGAAACACATCCGTTTCACAGACTTGGCAGATGAAACAGTGAGCGTTCCACATAACGCATCTACCAGCATCAGTGATGAAACCGTGCAGCTTATCTTAGCGAAACTGGCAGAGGCGAACGGGCATAACCAGGCCGTGATAGCTGGCAGTGAAACACCTTTAGCTCTCCCTGAAACAGCCGGTGAAACAGGTGAAACAGCAGAGGATGAAACGAGTATCCAGGCACAAATAAGCGCACTCTTAGCAGTAAAAGACGATCTCTCAAGTCGTGAGATTGCGACCATTGTAGGGCGTCCGCATAGTACGGTGTACCGTCATTTGAGTAAAGTGAAACAGGCGAAACAGGAGGCGAACTGATGGAAGGTATCATGATCGGTGTCATAGTGTTTCTCGTGATTTATGCGCTCATCAAAATGTGGCGCAAGATCGAACACGCTGACGAGATTGAAGATATGCCCTGGCCGCATGGGAGGGACTCATGATAATCATTCTCGCATCTGCTATAGGGGATATGAATGCTGCTGCCTGGGGGACTGTAGTGGCCTTTATCATCGTTATTCTCTTGTTCGCTACCAGTAAAAGTAAAAAGTGAGGAGGGCTAATCATGGCACGAGGCGAATCGATCATGCGAGAAAGCGATAAGCCTATGCGCACATTGCAGAAGCTTATCAATCAACACCCGACCGACATGGAAGTGCTACAGGCTCAGATACAGCTACCAGGGCAGCCGTTCTATGCCGATGGACACACGTACCGGATTAAGAGAGCCGAACTCGATGCATGGAAGAGGTTAATCGCAATCGGTGAATTGGAAAGCTAACTTGTGCAAACATTCGGATGGTCGGATGTTTGCTTGTGAGAAAGAGAGAGCATGAACAGCACAAAACCGCACGCATATCCACGCTATGACGAGATATGCAACATCCTTGAATATGGCGCACATATCGGCAAAACGTTTCCGGTATCATTCTGTCAGAACTTGCTAGAGCAGCTCGAAACTTGCGCACAAAAGCTGCAAGCAGTGCAACAGCGCGATCAGGCAATCGAGGCATTCTTAGTCGATATCGTGGTACATCTCAGGACACAACCGCATTTTAACAAGGAAGCACGCCAGAGCGTGATCGAGCGTGCAGAAAGGATATTAAACGATGGATCCAAATGAAGCCATAAATCAGGAAGAGATCACTATTGGTATCAATGGCAGAGAGACAGCGCTGTTGATGAGGCTCATTCTCCTTGGCGCATCGCTCTCGGCCTTTAATCCAGTGGAGAAAGGTATTGCCCTATCCATTATGGATAAGCTCAAACCTGGCATTGAGCGGCAAGCCGCCAGGCAAACGCGCTTGAAACGCGCTGAGATGAATTGAGCTAGTAAAGGGATTCAATGATGAACAAACTACAGCAATTATTCTACACGTTGTCAGGGCATAAAGACGAGATGAAGCCGCTTGATGTGCCGACAGCACTTCAGGCAATGCTTGAAAAGGGGATCAGCATCGGGAAGCATGATGCCCAACCTCGTATTATCGAAAAGCGCGTATGTCGTAGACACGAAATGGTGCTACTCATTGAGACAGAGATAGGACGGTATATCTGCCCGATGTGTGAGGAGGAGCGGCATACTGATAGGCTTCCGGCACAAGTCTATGCCCAGGAGCGGCACTTAGGCGCAGGGCCAAAGACAGCGGCCCAGCGAACAGTGAGACTTACACAAGATTTATCAAAACTCGTGAAGGGGGAAACCGAATGAGCGAACCACGCACAAAGCAGCAGATATTAGACGATTTAGAGCGACAGGCACTTATCATTGATGGTGAACTGGCTATAGCGAAGATTGGATATCAACCGAGAGTATCCATGATGGAAGATTGCCTTGGAGAGATTATCAAGGGCATACTTGAATTGAAGCATATTGAAGGTATACCAAGTAACTTGAAACTTATGAAGGGGGAAACACAATGAACACACAGGAGTTATTCGATCATGCGAAAGAAGACCTCTTAGCCGATGGAGACCACGCGCCAATTATGTACGTTGAGTATACCGATGCAAAAGGCCAGGACTCGGTAGAGATGTTCTACTTTGCTGACTTTGGCGCAGAGACACCGACGCTTGAATACATGCAGTTCTTTGGACTCGGTGCAAAGTTCGGAGAAGACCATAGATCCGTAACATTTGATTGTCTCACCTTTATTTCAGAGGCATGGGTGAGCCACGTGAAGCCAGGGAGTAAGTCAGGGATTAGACGGCCAGCCGACGATCCGAACAGAAAAGAATATCTCATAGCGCAAGTGGTACAACTCATGCCGACGCCAGAGGGTAAGCAACAGATGAAGCAATCCATGCTTAGAGCGGAGATTGTACGCCCAACGCCTGATGTAGTTGACCTCATAGAAGATAATGATGAATTCGAGATCACACGGCTCTTATTCCCGTCCTACTTCCTTGCAGGTTATTCAAGTACCCAGATGCCACCAGAGCAAATAGCAGATATTATGAAGAATGTCATGAGGGGGAAACAATGAACATTGAAGAAGCTACACGCCTGGAGCGGCACATTCTACGAGTAGCGCAGAATTGGAGGCCGCAAGCCGAGCAGATCGGCAATGGCGAGTGGATTGTCAAGCTGAAATGCCATAGAGAGCAGATCGTATGGAGCATTGAAGACTGGAATACCACCTTTGTTGCGCAGCCATCACGCAAGATTGTAGAGGAGGTGAGCGTGTGATAGGAGTGCAGTTACATTTTTCATTTGCTCAGATAGTGAGGGAGCGGGAGATACCCGTCAAAAATGATGAGATGACTTTTCGGTATAAGCCAGATGGTGGTTTCTGGACTTCTACATGGCGAGAAGAAACGCAAGATTCGGAATGGGTTGAATGGTGTCGAGGGGAAAACTTTGGCAGTCCTGATGAGAGCAACTGGTTTCTCCTCACACCTCAAGCAGATGCTCGACTCTATGTAATTAATTGTTATGCTGACTTAGAACGATTGCTCAATACCTACAAATGGGAGTCACCAATGGCTAAAAGGTTGAGGCAAACGGTAGGGGAAAACAGTCATTTATCCCATTATTATCAAGGCATTGACTTTGAACGCCTGGCACAAGACTATGATGGCTTGCACCTCACCTATGAGGGGAATAATCGCCTTCACCTGAGCTATCCGCTTAACATGAATGCCTGGGATAGTGAGTCAACAGTATGGTTCCGTTGGTGCTTCACTGAAGTACAGCGTATCGAGACGCCCAAGCCTACGCAAGAGGAGGCTATAGCATGACCACTCTACCCACACCGCTCTTTATCGTCCTCTGCATTCTCGCTGCACCGACCGTATGCGGCATCCTGGCTGTACTCGCTATGCTGTACATGATGGCCCGATTCGAGCATGAGCAGAGGCAGCGAGAGAAGCGGGAGAATGAACAAGCAATCCAATATGTTGAAATGTTTTTACGCAAAAATGGGGGAAAGAAATGGCCGACAATCCACTAAGCTCACTGATCCAACTCGTCCTGCTCTTATTCGTCATCTGGTCTATCCTGGTTGCTATGTTTGCGGTCATCACGAATAAGCATCTAGCAAACGTGAACAAAGAGAATACCGAACTGCGTGCGAAGCTTGCCAAACATGAGCAGCCACAAGAGCCCGAATGGGTGCAATATTTGTTTAATGATCAGCCGAGCGATCCTGCCATTAGCGCACTCAACTAACAGAGAGCCTTTCAGGAGTGTGGGCAATGGTTCCACCCTGAAAGGCTCTCTGCTGACTCTCTCGGTAGAAGAGTAGGCTACTCACAGTATAGTGCAGCAATAGGAGGGCGTCAATATGAGTTTTCTGCGAGATGGTCAGATTGGTCTATTTTGGGGTGAAAACCCTTGACAGATATCTACAGATATCTTATAATCATAGTAACAGATATACAGAGATATCTGAAAGATGAGAGTCAAGGAGAAATGGCAATGAAAGAACTGGTTATCAAGGTTTGGGGAAGCAACACTTACAAGCGTACCTACTTTAACAGCGTTTCATGCGATGGCGTCAATTTGATTGCACCGTGGGGTGCTCCTGGCAATTCGTACAGAGGTGTGGAAGTCCTTGAAGTTGTGAGCGGTGGCTACACTAGCGGCGATGGCCGCCACGCCTGGGATGCAGAGTACACTCTTCGCATTCGGTGTGCCGATGATGCCGAGATCAAGACGGTTGGGCGTCAGTTGAACGGTTCAAGCGGCTATCGCATTCTGAAGGAGAGCGTCAATGCCTGATATTCTTATTCGTGATGTGCCTGAAGATGTGGCGCGCGCTCTTACTGAGAAGGCGTTACGAGATGGCACAATGGACCGTCAAGCATGGCTCAGAAAGAAATTGATCGAGTTGGCTACTATGCCGACAGTTCGTAGTCGCTATTCATTCAAGGCTGTCAGCGAGAATGGCGCGTATGTCACTATTAATCGCCGCTATGCTGATGGACATGTCCAACGGGGCGCAAGGAATTGTAGTCAGGAACAATTTGACGCTTACCAGCGAGCATGTGACTATGTAGAGCGTAACGAGTTGGGCGACTATGAAGCAGCCTACAAGTTGCTTGTCCAGCATTTTGATGAAGTCTTCCCTAGTTAGGAGAAGCCAATGGAAACCATTCAGTACCTAGACCTGAGTCTAGGTGCTCAGAAGGTGATCGACTCATTCCCTGACGAGCAATCCCTCACATTCTTTGCTCGTCCACGTGGCAAGGGCTACGAAGTCAAGCCCGTTGAGGACAGCAAGCTTGACCTCATGGAGGCTCAGGGCGGCATGGGTGAAGGCTGGATGCAAGTAGTGTTCAGCCAGGAGCAGTAATAGTTTAGCGATAAGTGCCACAGCTCATCTAAGGAGAAAATCATGGCAAAGTACGGAGTAGGGTTTTCGCTGGAAAGCGGCTATCAGCCGGTTGAGGCTTCTTCGGCAAAGGAAGCCGAGGAAAAGTATCTTGATTATTGGGAAAAGCGGGGAGTTTCCCGCGATAGTGATGTGGATGGTCTTCATGCCATCCAGCATACCGAGTCGGAGCAAGTCTGTGAGGTTTGCGGTGGATTTCCCTGCGAGTTTGCGCCTGGGAATAGACCAAGCAATCGTAAAGTGCTGTAGAGTAGTTTTCAAGCGATGAGTGTCACATCTCATCCCTCCCACACAGCGGGGCGTGTCGCTTGACCGTCCCGCTTCTTGTTGTCTATTGCGTCGGTGCTACCGGTACTTTCGCAATAGCCTCCGTAACTGCTGTATTCTCACGAGTAGCCGCTGTGTTCTGATTGATAGCAGATGTTTGCGGGATCACGGTCAATGCGCCACGAATGACGACGCCGAGGGCCAGGATCAAGAGGTCATTGGGAATGAGCTTCAGGTAGACGGCAATTCCCGTAAGGATGAGCACTGCTACCTCAAAGCCCATGTAAACGAGAACGCTATTAGATGGATTCATATAATTGCTCCTTGTGATATGATGATGCATAGCTGTGTGCAGAGGATAATGCATTGCCCAGGCATACTAGTCCCTGGTAGCGTCTCTGCACATGGCTAGAAAACGGTGAGACGATGGATAAGAACGAACGAGATACCCATTTCCAAGGCTTTGCAAAACTCTTACAACAAGAACTTTATGACCTCCTTGATCAACACACGCATGAGCTAGACATTGACATTGCCCTTGATCACGCTGAATGGGTTAAGCGAAATCAACTCCTCATCGCCCAACGTGCCTATGATCTGGTATGTCATGTATCCGATCAATTGAGTGAAGGTGTTGAGACTCTTGACCGTGAAGAGTTTGCGAACTTCATACCCGATCTTACCGAATGGCCTAAGCCACAATAACCCTATGCTATCCTCTGATTCTTCTGATCGTACACATGAGCGGAGCCATCCCACTCTGTACGATACCCGTTGCTCCACCATACAGCGAGAATAGGCTTATCATCCCATCCGACATACGGTGTCTCAGGTGTGACAGCGTAGCCCAGGTTCAAGCCATTCATATAGCGGTGCATCCAATCATTCTTGATGCCGCTGTTATCGGCTGGTACGTCTTTGCCTGCGAATAAGAGAGGCACAACCTTATGCCCGATTGCCCATGTCAGTTGTGCTTGATGCTCTTGTCCTGTACTCATCCATGTAGTCCTTTCTTGTGGTTGTGATTGTGGTTGTGATTGTGCGAATAATTGTGCATTGAAGCCCTGCGGCCATGTTCGAGGGTCGCCACTTGGGATAGGTGCAAGCCACGGTTTTGCTGCATCTGGCCCGACGAGCTGCACCACGCTGGCCCAATGGATGTGAAGCTGTGAAGCAAGATAGGTTTGCGGCCAGCCCTCAACAACGTTAGCCTGATCACCTACAATAAAATCACCGTCTCGGTCGACACCGATCACAGGGATAACGTGCGTGATGTCTCCCAAGGCTGGCTGCCATGAGTACGGGCAGCGTCCTAGTTTCTTGCTGATCACACTTGGCTCGTGAACTGTTGCAGCCACGGCATAGCCAGCCTGTAGCGCACGCCTGATACGATCATTGTCGTCTGCCTGCGCACTGCTATCATTGATGCTATCAATGTCAAAGTAGTGCAGGTTTCCCGCGTCGTGGAAGAATTGATGCATGTTCTCGATGGTCGAGCCCATCTGATTGCTCGTCACGTTTGGCCCGATATACTTGGTGAACTCTACCTCTGCAAAGTCGTCAATCGGGTTCTCATGCCCTGCTCCTGATGCAAGGGCTCCCTTGCCTGGTAGCCCTGCATACTTGAGAGCTGCTACAGTCCAGGGACCGCACAACGTTTGCGATTCACCTTGCACATTATCAAACTGGTTAGACTGCGCAATATCACAGACACATCCCGCGGGGGATAGAATAAGCGCCATAGACACCTCCTTAATCGTGCTTTTTACAATCTGCACTGATCACTCTGCCATATGGCGCACAATACTCACACTCACATTGCCAGTAGCGCCAATCGAGCATATTCATGAGTGTGCAGTAAAGCCGTGTATAGTGCTTGCCAGAGTACCCTTCTCGGTAGTACCTCAAGAGTTTCATAGATCCTCCTTAATGCACCAATAACGCGATGATAAGATAGATCAAGGCGAGTAGTGCGAGTAAGCCATAGATGATCTTACGTGGTAGTGAGGCCGTGGTGAGCGCCACATCTGCGCAATGGACAAGGACGAATAAGATAAGGATGATGATAGGGTTGAATAATTCTTTCATGGTTCCTCCTTTTCTGGTGGTGGTACTGGCTTCCTCTCCTTATAGAAGCGGTAGATCGCTAACCCGATATAGATAGAGGTAGCAATCAACAACTCAATGAAGACGATGAAGAACAAGATAGAAGCTAAAACCTGGAACATAGATCTCTTCTTTCAGGGTATGAGCTTTGAACGCATGAGAAAATCAAACAATGCCATGATAAAGCCTAAGATACCAACGCCTTGCATGAGACGCATCCACAGGCGATCTTGCCGTGAAAGTTGCTCCTTCTCTAACTCATCGGCCCGTTTCTCCCAGGCGATCCGATCTGCTATCCTATCCTGATCTATTCGTGTAATCTGCCTCCTGAGATCATTTAGTTGCGGTTCAAGGGACTCGCGCGCCACTAGCTCTTTACGCAATCCTTCCAGGTCGGCCCGTGTCGCAAGATTGCGTGTTCGCTCATCCAGTCGTTCAAGCTGGCGCGACATGGTAGTGAGCGTCATCATAAACTCATTTGGCGCTGGCTGTTGCTGCATTTCCTTCATTTCTATCATAAAATCTGGCTTTGACTGATATAGAACACCGATTCACTCGCGCTAATCACGCTCCCACTTCCCTCGAATCGATACCAGTAGAAGCCCACCAAGTTCGCAAAGATATCCACATGGTACTTGCCCGTTGCATCCTTCACGAGTGCATTGTCAACGCCATAGGTGAGCGTTGTTACCACATTGCTTGGATCTTTGTAAAATGCTTTCACCGTTGACGGATCAGTATCTACACTGTTTACCAGGAATTCCACACTCACCCTGATTTGATTATCTTTTGCATAGCTATTTGTCATAATCACACCACCTTTTCCGAGAGCACTGCTGTAGCTCGTGGCTGATCGGTAAGTGTTGCCAGTGTTCGCTGCACATCAGTGAGTGAGGCGACATTCACCGCTTGATCAGCAATCACGGTAGTCACAGGCCCGCTTGTGAGCGGTGGAGGCGGTGTTGTCTGGAGGATTAAGGTTCCACCAAACGTCCTAGGGACGAATATTGTCGTAGGCATTAAGTGTACCCTCCTGAGAGTATCCCTACAACTGCTACCCTGTTACCCGTATTGACAACGGCTATCGAGCTTGCTAATACCGTCAAGTTTGTCGCGCTACTTCTCACACTTGGATTTCCTCCAATGTTTGCAGCAGCCACTCGAAACACGGTATCCGCTACGGTATCGAGCCATGCAAGCCAGTAGAGCCCAGGCAAAGAGATGGTGAGATTGGCTGTCAAGTTCTGTGTGAATACCCCTGTTGCAGCAGCGATAGCGCCTGTGTGAGCAAGCATGTTGCCTGGTCCTCCACTTGCGCCTGTCGAGTCAAAGATACCCATGTCCACATTGCCTGTAGGAGCGCCTGAGAACTGACAGCGCATCTTTGTTACGGTGCAAGGCGCTCCCACAGATACAGCCGAGAAGTAGGCGACTCCTGCGGTGAGTGTGCCAGTGCCGAGATTGGCAGCATCGCCTGCGTCGGGTGCAAGCATCTGCGGTGCTGGTAAAGGCGGTGGGAATAATGGCATAACTTTCTCCTAACTGAACTCGGTTACTCTCGCATTGCCGTTGGCTGCTGCCCATATACCAGTGATGAGCCCGCTATAGATAGCAGGAGCAGGCAACTCGAAAAAGCCATTTGGCTGTATTTGCACGCTATAGGATGCGTTAGACGCTGTACCACCGCTCAAGTCCAGGTACAGCACTTGCGTCGAATCGTTGTAGACCATCGCTCCTTTTCTGGAGGCATTCGATGCAAGAATAGTCACACTCGATGCAGATGAAGCTACACTTGTTTTCGTGCCTGTCGCTGATGTTGCTTGATTAACCAACCATGCGGTTGTATTGGCGGTATTCCCAGGTTGGACGGTCCATGTACCACTCTGACTGACTGCCTGCACACCAGGAAAGACATTGAGCGGGAAAGTATATTGTTCAAGCACACCGTTTGCTGCACCTGATGTGTAGGAGGTCATGCGAACACGCAGATAACGACAGGCGATCGGAATGTAGATCGGCACATTTGAGGTAAAGGTACCAGCTATCGGACCCACACCATCTAAGCGCACACAGGCAATGGTAAACGTCTCATTGTTGAAATTGTCATTAGAGCCCTGTACAGTGAGCGTCCCTACCCATGCACCTGAAAGCATAAGTATTGCGCTCTTGTAGGCGCTCACATCGGTTGCTGGTACGAGATCAGCATTGAGGCTTCCCGCTGTAAGCGATGCCTGCTCACTGAAATCTCCCTTCACCTTGAGCACGCTAACAATGGCTGTGGCTATAGCCGCAAGCTTCACAAAGATACCCTTGAAGAGCCCCATGCTCGTACCACTGGCTGCGCCCGTTCCATCGGTATAGGCAGCATCAGCTTGCGCCCCCTGGGTGACGTTGCTTCCATCCTTGGCGTACACAGAAACCGGAGCCGACTTCTTATTCCCTGCGTCCGTCGATTGTGGACCACCTTCTACTGCGCTGAACCCTGCGTTCGGTGTCCATGCCTCACTAATGGGGAATTGATTAGCTCCAAGGGTTGTTGTGCTGGTATCTGATGCCCCATAATCCGCCATCTGCTCACCTCATTCGTTGTAGAGATATTTCTTACTTCCGCTTGAACTCGTGGTGGACTGTCTCAGTCCTTGCGGTGAACCGTCCATCTCCCTGACTCGCAAGTTCACCAGTAAGCCAGTGCAAGTGGCAATGAAAGTAATTGGCATCCTCCAATATGCACTCGTCTCCATCCTCGTCTAGCAGGTGATCTCCTATCTCATATGGGAATGGATTGTTGATATACCCTTCGATCATCATATGCTTACCTCATTCGTTGTAAAGATATCTCGCTGAAAGGATTGTGTATGCGAAAACTTGTTCGTATTGTGTTTCGTGTGTCCATGTTATTGCTCATTGGTGGCTTTCTCGCTGCTTGCTTGTTCCTGCTCCTTGTGCTCATCTGGACTGGCGCATTCTAAACACCTATCACCAATAAACCAGCGGTATAGGTCTGTGATTGCGAGACACCGAGCCCGATGTGATCAAAACTGTTCGTGATGTCACCTGCGCTAAACCCGTTCATCTGATTCAAGGCCGCATTGATTGCGCCAGCACCGCTACCCGTTGGGAATGCAGACCAATCCGAGATTTTGCTGTTGATATTCGTTGTGCCTGTTGCAATATGCGTTTGTGGGATGCCACCAAAGGCAATGAAACCCGCATACGTCGTAAATGCAACGGGTAGCGTGAGGTACTGTTCGGTTGCGGTGCTATTGCGGTAGCCAGCGAAGTACAGGAAGAACCCTTTCAAAGTACCTTGAAAGAACTGGTAAAGCGTGGCTGTCCCTGCTGTTGTGCCAGATACTGATACAGCGCCGGTATCTCCTTCCGTTTGCTGTATCCATGTCTCGATATTGTTAAAAAAGGCTGCGGCCAGGCCAGGAGCCGAGCCGTTCGTGAACGGGCCTGTAGCCGTGTATCCTGCCATCTATTTCCTCCTATATAGTGAGATCGACTTGTACTTGTATGCTTTCTAAAGCCGTTTTTGTATGGCTGTACAATCCTCTAGCAAGCAGTACACCGCTATTGGCTGTATTTGTTGCTGAATTGCCACCGAAAAAGCCAATCTCGGCAATTGCAGTACCCACGCTATCGCCAGGCGCTAAATACATGTTGATCAAGATTTCCCCCGCACTTGAGCCATTGGTGTAGCTCGTCACCTTTTTACGATAGACCTCAGCGCCTAACCTCGTATCACTCACCGTTGGGGATGTACTGCTTGTTCCGAGCGCAACATAGGTGATCAGGCTCTTATTTGCACCTGATAAGCCATCTCGCATTAAGTTCAGTCCAGTATTGGTTATCGTTATAGCTGCCATTCATCACCTCAGCACGGAAATAAAGTTGTGCTCGGAAAGAGCGTCGTATTGACCACAGGACAGGCGAACACGCTCGTATTGAGCGTTGCAGCAGGAGCCTTAAAGAATGAAACCCAATTCTGGTCGTATGGCCCCTGGACTACCTTGATGGTGTACCAGATATTGAATCCATCAATCTGATCTGATGCTGACACATCCTCGACAAGCCCCTGCACATTGAATAATTGATGATCCGGTAGATTGACCGTCACGAGCTGGCCTGGAGCATATCCTGTTTGCCTCGTCATCCCCTCGAAGATCGTCCCTTGTGCTGCATAGCGTGTGAGCAAAGCACTCGTCTTTGCTAATCCATTCGCTATAGAAGAGATCGTACTATCCGTCTCTACTTCCTCAACAATGCCGGTAGAGCCATCAAGTGATTGCTCATACGAGACTTGTGCATTGTTCCTATCAACAATCACCGTCGGATACTGCCCGATGTAGGTCACGCTCAAGGTGTCGGTGTTTACAAGCTTCGTTCCTGCGCTGTCCTGAGAGATATCAGGACTCCCTTTTTGCCAATACCAGTCTTTACCAGTGTCCACACCACGAATGCCCACAGCCTTGCTCACAGCGTTCACGGTGATGGTTGGAGCGGTAGCCAAGTCATAGCTCATTGGCCATGAAACCGTATTGCTATCGCCTTTCCTCGTCTCAGTCTGCGAGACAGTCTGAGCCACACCGCCTATGAGATATTGCGTATTGCGATATGTTGGATTAGCTCGTGTGACCGTCGGGCGATGACCTGTAAGGTGTCCATCATCAATTTGTGATCCATCAATCACGGTGTTGTTCACGACTGCTGTGTACGGAGCAAACCAGAGTTGCTTATTGTGATCAATCATCCAATAATACGGCACGCCATTAGCTGATGCAGCCGTTACCAGCGCATCGAATGCCTGTGCTACCGTGCAGTACACAAAGGTTGCCTCTGGCACGATGCCAACACTCTCAGTCGGATAGAGCGTGGTGCTTGGGAAGAGACTTGTACCAGGGAATAAGTCAGTCAATGCTGCTGCATCATAGATTAAGCCAATCGTGACACCTTCACTGGCTAGAATATTGGTGTAGATATCATTCACCATGTAGCCTGGGCTCTTGTTGACATA
>WNGK01005761.1_pt1 | contig 13086 bp, 13 predicted proteins | sample 5400601 | NCBI WGS metagenome assembly WNGK01 (sample SAMN13153376, study PRJNA577476) | soil metagenome | isolation source: 60 cm soil or saprolite under Garry oak tree replicate 1 | place: USA:California | collected 2016-06-15 | reverse complement strand
TGCGTGACTGAATTTAAGCTGCCCGAGCTCGGCGAGAATATTCATCAGGGCGACCTTGTGCGGTTAATGATCACACCCGGTGCAACCGTCTCGGAAGGCCAGCCGGTCATGGAGCTCGAGACGGACAAGGCGGTCGTCGAAGTGCCATCCTCGGTGAGTGGTAAGGTCAAAGACGTTCTGGTCAAACAAGGCGAGAAAATTCAGGTCGGACAGGTCATCTTCACGGTTGAGAACGGCGCAGGCGGTGTGGCGCGGGCGCCCTCGCCCGCGAAGCCGGCGTCCGCACCGGCTCCCCAGTCGTCACAAGTTGCGGCCCCGCAGAGTTCACGGGCTCCTGCGTCGGTGTCAGCACCACCCGTGCCTGCTGTTCCCTCCGAGGCGACCGAGATTGCAGAATTCAGGTTGCCGGAGCTCGGGGAAAACGTGCATCAAGGCGATCTGGTTCGCCTGATGATTTCCCCGGGAGCACAGGTGTCCGAGGGTCAGACGGTCATGGAACTGGAGACCGACAAAGCCGTGGTGGAGGTCCCCTCCTCTCTGAACGGAATTGTGAAAGACGTCTTGGTATCGCAGGGACAAAAGATTAAAGTTGGGCAGGTCGTCTTTACATTGGAACCGGGCGCGACGACTCGAACGCAGGCACAGCAGCCCTCTCGTGCCGACGAATCGCACGAACATGAGCGGCAGGCGTTCCAGGCGGCAATGCAGTCCGAGGGACGAACTGAAGAGCAGGCGTTACCGCCGGACCAGCCAAGGCACGCCGCTGTTGCGACATTTAGCATGCCGCTCGATCTCGACCGGGCTGCCGGCGTTGATCATCGCGGTCCCGTTCCCGCGGCTCCTCATGTGCGGCGGTTGGCGCGCGAGTTGGGTGTCGACATTCACAGCGTCCCGGGCACAGGGCCCGGTGGACGCATCAGCGAAGACGATGTGAAGCTCTACACAAAACTCTTGCTGGCGTCCGCGGTGTCGGGCACAGGCACGGGGGCAGCGACTCATTTCAAGCAACCGGCGCTTCCTGACTTCAGCAAGTGGGGAAAAATCGAGCGCGTCTCCATGCGCGGCGTCCGGCGCAAGACCGCCGAGCACATGTGGGAAGCGTGGACCTCGATCCCCCACGTCACGCAAAACGACAAAGCCGATATCACCGAGCTCGAACAACTACGCACACGCTTTGGGCCCAAGGCTCAGGAAGCCGGGGGCAAGATGACGGTGACCGCCATTGCGTTGAAAGTGTGTGCCTCGGCCCTGAAGATATTTCCTCAGTTCAACGCCAGCATCGACATGGATAAGGAAGAGATTGTCTACAAGCAGTTCATCAACGTCGGCGTGGCGGTGGACACCGATCGCGGATTGCTGGTGCCAGTGATTCGCGACGTCGATAAGAAGAACATCGTCGAGCTGGCGGCGGAACTGACGCAGCTATCGAAGAAAGCGCGTGACAAAAAACTCGCGCCGGCGGACATGGAAGGCGGGACGTTCACTGTTACGAATTTGGGCGGAATCGGCGGAACTGGATTTTCGCCGATTGTGAATTATCCGGAAGTCGCAATCCTCGGCCTTTCACGTTCCAGCATGGAGCCGGTTTGGATGAATGGGAAATTCGAGCCACGCCAAGTGCTTCCGCTGTCGCTCTCGTACGATCATCGTCTGATCGATGGCGCGGATGCTGCACGCTTCCTGCGCTGGATTGCGGAAGCCTTCGAGCAGCCTTTCTTGCTTTCGGTGCAGGGATAGGAAAACTCAACCACAAAGGGCACAGAGTCACACAGAGGGAAAACTCAACTGCGGTGTCATTCCGAACCGCTTTAGCGGTGAGGAACCTGCTTTCCGCTCTACAGCCTGCGGGTTCCTTAAAGACCGGAAACACAATTTCGCTTTAAGCCGAATAGGAGCACGCGTTGGACAATTCCAACCTGAACATCGCGGTGATCGGCGGAGGGCCAGGTGGATATGCTGCTGCCTTCCTGGCTGCTGACCTGGGTATGAAGGTCACGCTGATAGACCGCGAGCCCAATCCCGGCGGCGTGTGCCTCTATCGTGGATGCATTCCTTCCAAAGCGCTGCTGCACGTTGCCAAGTTGATTGACGAGTCGCGCCACGCTAAGAATTGGGGAATCGAATTCGGCGTGCCGAAGATTGACCTCGCCCGGCTGCGTTCGTTCAAAGAAGGTGTGGTCAATAAGCTGACAGGCGGGCTGGGACAAATTTCGAAAATTAGGAAAGTCCAGTTTTTCCGCGGCGACGCCAGCTTTGAGAATTCCACTACTGTGCGGGTCGCTAAAAACGGAGGCGGCGAAGACAAGCTGACTTTCGACCGGATTGTCATCGCGACCGGATCGCGTCCGGCAGTCATTCCCAGCCTGAAGCTCGACAGCCCGCGAATGCTGGACTCAACGTCAGCGCTGGATTTGAACGATGTGCCCGGCACATTGCTAGTGATCGGCGGGGGATATATTGGCCTGGAATTGGGGACGGTTTATGCCGCGTTGGGTTCGAAGGTTTCGGTGGTCGAGATGACTCCGGGGCTGCTACCGGGCGCTGATCGCGACCTCGTGCTGCCGTTGCACAAGCGTCTGGAGAAAAGCTTCGAGTCAATTCTTCTGAACACGACGGTCACCGCACTGAAAGAAGAAGCGAATGCGATTCGTGTGTGTTTCGACGGACAGGATGTTAAAGACCGCGAGAAAGTTTTCGACAAGGTTTTGGTTTCGATAGGGCGCAAGCCTAACTCAGAGATTCCCGGACTCGACCGCACGCAGGTGCGCGCCGGACAGCGCGGTTTTATTCAGGTCAACAAATACTTGCAGACTGATGATCCGGCAATTTATGCCATTGGCGATGTTGTTGGCGAACCCATGCTGGCGCACAAAGCTTCACACCAGGGGCGCACGGCGGTCGAGCACATCGCCGGACATAAAGTCGCATTCGAGCCCAACGCGATTCCAGCCGTAGTTTTTACTGATCCGGAAATCGCGTGGACTGGACTGACCGAAACACAGGCGGAGAAAGAAAACCGCGAGATCAAAGTGGCAAAGTTTCCCTGGGGCGCGTCCGGACGAGCCATGACAATTGACCGCACCGAGGGCCTGACCAAGCTGGTCCTCGATCCTGAAACCGAACGGGTTCTTGGCGTCGGAATCGTCGGCGCAGGCGCGGGAGAGTTGATCGCGGAAGGCACTCTGGCAATCGAAATGGCAGCCTTGGCGAAAGATGTGGCGCTCACTATCCATCCTCATCCGACGCTTTCGGAGACAGTCATGCAATCGGCAGAAGTGTTCTTCGGAACCAGCACGGATTTGTACCGGCCTAAGAAGTAACGAGACGGTTCGATGAAGGTCCGCGACGTCATCAAGCCATTGCAACGGGATGGATGGCGGCTAGTCCGGACCAAGGGCAGCCACCACCAGTTTCATCACCCGTAAAGCCTGGGACAGTTACCGTTGCTGGCCATCCGTCAGTGGACATTCCGTCCGGAACGTTGAACAATATTCTGAAACAGGCAGGTATGAAATGAAGTATCTGGTCATTTATGAGAAATCAGCGAGCGGGTGGGGCGTATATGCTCCAGATCTGCCAGGACTCGGAGTCGCCGGAAAAACCCTGGAAGAGGTAAAAGAGCTGATACGCGAGGCAATGGAATTTCATCTTGAAGGCATGCGTGAGCATGGGAACCCAATCCCTGCACCCGGCGCAATAACCGAATACGTTTCAGTCTGAGTCGTCGCTCTCTCCCTTTCGCTCACTAAGAAGTGGAACCATTTGACGTAATCACCACTTTCTTGGCCTTTGTCATACTCGATACACGGAGGGACTTTGAACGACTATCTGCTTTCCATCGTGCTTGGCATCGTTGAAGGATTGACAGAATTTCTGCCGGTCAGTTCCACCGCACATTTGCGGATTGCCGAGCGGCTGTTCAGTATCAATCTGGGGGACGGGTACTGGAAGATGTATACGATCGTGATCCAGTTGGGCGCGATCTTATGCCTGCCCATTTACTTCCGATCGCGAATTGCGAAATTTCTCAGCACGTTTCCCAAAGGCGAAAATGGTGAGCGGACAGCTTTAACCCACCCGCTCGGGCTGACCGCGATCGCTTTCGTGGTCACCGCTATTCCGGCGTTTCTACTGACCAAAGTCATTGGCAAGCACCTTGAGAGCCTCTACATAATGGGCACTTCCCTGCTGGTGGGCGGGATTGTTATGTGGATTGTGGATGCCATCAATGCTCGTTCAGAATCGCTGGGGCCGAATGCCCCGGGCAGCCGCATTTATACTTGGGGCATGGAGGCGATGAGCCTTGCCCAGGCAGTGTGGATCGGCGCCTGCCAAATTCTCTCTGCGGTTTTTCCAGGGACGTCGCGGTCGATGTCTACCATTGCGGCGGGGCAAATCGCTGGGATGTCGCGAGCGGCAGCGCTGGAATTCTCCTTCTTTCTCTCAATTCCGACGATGGTAGTGGCCACTTGTTACGATCTGCTGAAATCGCTGCACGGCAAAGGCGCAAACCCGATTGGAGTTTCGCAGATTGACCCGCATGGTTGGATTGTTCTTGCGATTGGCTTTGTGGTCTCGTTCGTGGTCGCCTACGCAGCCGTGGCGTGGTTCATGGCATGGGTGCGCAAGCGCGGTTTCACGCCGTTTGCGATCTATCGAATCATTGTTGGTGGGCTGCTGCTGGCGTTTGCGTCAGGATTGGGATGAGACTCTGCGGGAAAATCACACGGAAGGACCCTTCGTTACATCGCAAAAACCAAAAGCTAAGAGCTAACAGCTGATTTCCTCAACTCTTCCATGACGCTTTGAATCAAATCTTTCGCGTCGGTAAGGCTCTTCATCACAATTTGTACGTCCAGTACCGGACGTCCGGGCCAGCGTTGGCTTTGGCAGTAAACGCCATGCTGCCCAACCAGCGCCATGGCGTCAGTGATCATGTCCATGGTTACGGCAAGGCGCCCCCGAGGCACACCCATCATGGTCTCAAAATGCTCCAGTTCTTCACGCTTTTCTTCAAATACGGGCATGAGGAGATTGTAAAGGAGCGGCTGCAGGGCAGTCAGTGAGTCGCATTCGAAGTACGATCCAGTGTCACTTCCAATCGTCAGTGTGCCGCATTATCCGCCGAGAACCTTGCGACGCCCTAATTTCCGAACTGGGACGAGACCAGCAGTTATTCAATTTCTCTGTTCGGCAGCGCCAGCGTTGCGATAGGGTTGAGCAGGCCTTCCAGGCCTGCAATCAAGCACAAACTGGGCTGGGCTTTAGCCCCTGAGGCACGTATATCGCGGAAGCACAGGCAATGGAACTTATTTCATCACTGCGTCATATTATGAAAAGCAAAAGCTGCTGCAGTCAACACATGGCTGAACTTCTCCTGGATGTGCTCTTCCATTACCAGAAACAGAGCAAATATTTCCTGCACAATTTGTGATTATGCCTAATCACTTCCATCTTCTGATCACGCCAGTCTCGCCAGTCACGTTAGAAAAAGCGAAAAAGCCGTTCAGTTTATCAAGGGAGGGTTTTCATACCGTGCGAGGAAGGAATTAGGCGTAGTTGGGGAAATCTGGCAGACCAGCTTCTATGACCGTCGTGGTGCGGGATCCCTCTAGAATTCGCCCGCTTTCGGCACTACATCCATCTGAATCCGGTCCGCCGAGGATTGATCCTCTGCCTGAGGAGTTCCGCTACAGCTCGGCCAACATGAGGCTGGATGAAGTCCCTCAGTGGCTAAAGCCAGCCGCATAGGCGATCTCTAACGCAGGGCTGGAAGCCCTGCTCCACCCTTTCGCGCAGCCGATATTCAGACTGCTGCATTGGTTTAACTCCAGCACTTCGGCGCTCTACAGTCTCGCAGGTGTGCATACGGCAATCAGCCAAGGCAATAAACAGACCAGTCATCCAGGGTGGAGCAGGCCTTGCAGGCCTGCCTTCACCTGCAATAAATGGAACGTCTTCAGCCCCTGAGGACTCCGTTATTTTCTTAGTTGAATCCCCAACTCTTTCAGTTGAGCTTCACTCACCGGAGTCGGCGCATCCACCATCAGATCAACGGCCCGCGCAGTCTTGGGGAAGGGGATGACCTCACGCAGGCTCTCTGCTCCCGCGAGGATCATCACAATGCGATCCAATCCGAGCGCAATGCCTCCATGCGGAGGGGTGCCATACTCCAAAGCCTCCAGGAAGAAGCCGAAGCGGGCGCGGGCTTCTTCGTCAGACATGCCGAGCGCCTGAAAAATTTTGCGCTGAATGTCTTGCCGATGAATACGGATTGAGCCAGAGCCCAACTCTGTCCCGTTCAGCACGACATCGTATGCGAGTGCCCGAATCTCGCCGAGCGGCGACTTGGGATCGCGCACTGAATCAATGTTCGCCTCCAGTTTTGCCATGTCTTCTTCGTGCAATGAAGTGAAAGGGTGATGCGCCGGGTTCCAGCGTTTCTCAGTGTTGTCCCACTCAAACATCGGGAAGTCCGAGACCCACAGGAAGCGGAAGTCTTTTTCGGGATTACCCGTCTTCTCAAATGCTTTGTGCCTGACTGCGTATTTTTGCGCCAAGTCCAAGCGCAGGAAGCCGCACTTCTCGCAGAAATGTTGGACGCTCTGTCCCATGACAGCAGAATTTTCGGGACGGTTCGCCGCGCCTGCAAGCAGCCAGAGATCGTCCGGCTGAATTTTCGCGAAGCTCAAGATCTTCTCGGACAAAGCCGGGGAATCTTTCGCGAAACGTTTGGGATCGGTCATTAACTGCACGAATGACGGCCCTTGCACGTGCTGGTATGCGCCGTAGGTGCCGATTGTCCTGCGCTCCGTGCCAGAGATGTCGCCGGCCTTCGGAATGCGAATCAGTAGCAGCGGGAATTCTTTGCGCACTCGGAACCGTCCGGCAAAGTCGTCCAGTTCATCGCGCGTTAGTGCCTCGCGCACGTCCACCATAGCCGGCAGGCGCATGTCCGGCTTGTCGTTGCCGTAGCGGTGAATCGCCTCGTCGTAGCTCATCCGCGGGAATGGCGGCTTGATCCCTTGTCCCGCGGCTTTGAATGCCGCCGTGAGAAAGCCTTCGACAACGGCCCACACCGATTCCGTTTGCGGATACGACATCTCCAGATCGATCTGCGTGAATTCAGGCTGCCGATCAGCACGCAGGTCTTCGTCGCGGAAGCAACGCACGATCTGGAAGTATCGATCGAAGCCCGAGATCATCAGGATCTGTTTAAACAGCTGCGGCGACTGCGGCAACGCGTAAAAAGAACCCGGCTGCACCCGGCTGGGGACGAGATAATCGCGAGCTCCTTCGGGAGTGGAGCGGGTCATGAACGGAGTCTCAATTTCGAAGAAGCCTTGTTCCGAAAGGTAGTCGCGAATGGCCTTTGATACCTTGTGACGCATTTCGATGTTGAACTGCATCACATCGCGGCGGAGATCGATATAGCGGTACTTCAGGCGCATCTCTTCATTCGGAAGTACCGCCTCCCCGGGCAAGAACGGCGGCTGCTTCGACTCGTTGAGAAGACGCAATTCTTCGACGACCAACTCGACTTCTCCTGTGGGAATGTTCTTGTTCACCGTGTCACGGTCACGCTGCTTCACTGCCCCGGTCACGGCAATCACGTACTCATTTCGTAGCGACTCCGCCTTGTCGTGCGCAGCTGGATTCAACTCGCGATTGAATACAACTTGCGTTACACCGGCGCGGTCGCGGAGGTCAATAAAGATGATGCTGCCCAGGTCGCGGCGGCGGTTGACCCATCCCATGAGGACAACTTTCTTGCCGGCATCAGATAAACGGAGAGAGCCGCACATGTGCGTGCGTTTTAAGTCGCCTAAGAAGTCGAGCAAGCTTTGCCTTTCAGAGAGGAATACGGCGAAGAGCCGAATCAAGGATTATAAACGGCGGGGAGGGGAGGGCGGAGGAGGGCGCCCGCCTCTACATTCTTCGCACAGAAGCTGGTTACTTAATTCTTAGTCGCCTTTCCTTCCATGCCGGTGGTCCAGTTCTTGCCATCGGGTGAGAGCTCAAATTTCATGGTGTAGGACGTCGGCGACAACACCTTCATCGTGAAGCGGCCCTTCATCGTCATTCCGCCCATGTGCTCGTCGCTGGTCCAGGTCCAGGTATCGCCGTCCACATTGCCCGTCGAGACCTCCGCCTCGCCCATGCTGTTGTAGGCGTTGTAGGTGTAAACCTTGCGATCGGAATCGTAGCCCATGACGGCCAGTTCTTTGCCTTTTCCCATCGGCCCCAGATCCATATCGCTGTGCTCCACCAGGAAGAAGTTCCCGTCCATCCATTCCGCGTGGCTGGTAAACGAGAACTTGCCGCCAGGCATGCCAGGGCCCGGGTTCATCGTGCCCTCAGAAGTCCAATTTCCGGCCATGAAATCGAGCTTTTTCAGCTCCGGCGCGGGCGCGGGCGGCCCCATCTGTGCCTGAACGGAAATTGCCGCAAGCAATGCAAAGCAAGAAAGATACAAAACCTCCGATACACGCCTCATCGCGAACGCTCCTGTTTTTTTGGATGTTTTCCAGCGTGCAGATATTAAGGGTGAAAGTCAGCGTTCGTCAATGCGGACTTTGTAAAATCATTATGAATCAATCAATCGGTCGCAACGGCGTTGCCTGTTCGAATTTCAGACGCCATTCGCTTCCCTGTCGTACCCAGAGGTCGGAAATTTTCTGATAGCGGGGTGCAAGGAGATCGTCTCCTTCAGGCATCGTGATTATCAGGTTGTAGGTAACAACGGCAGCGCCGCTGTCGATCTGATTGACCTGCGGGTCGTAAAACATGACATCGCGCACAGCGCCTTCCTGCGCGGCACCCAGCAGCTCGCCTCTTTCATGCAGCTTGCCTTCACTGCTTACGATGCGAAAGTCTTCCGAGGTAAGAGTCTTCAGGCCAGCGACATCTTTCGTCTTCACCGCCTGGTACACGGCACGGGACTTTGCTATCAGCGCGTCAGCATCGCCATTCTGCGGGGTTGTTTGCGCAAGCCCGGCTGCGGTGAATAGAGCCACGATCAATAATCCTAAAAGTGTCTTCATATTTCTCCTGTCGATCAGGACGCCTGAATTCTCCCAGCCAGATCTGTGCGTGGAACTGAAACCTGCTCACCGGTTCCAAGGTTCTTGAGCGCGAATACTCCCGTGCTCAGCTCATTTTCTCCCGCGATCAATGCAAATTTTGCGCCCATCTTGCTGGCGGCCTCAAGTGATTTCTTAAGGCGAAAGCTCTCGTCTCCGAGCTCAACCACAATGTCATGTCGGCGCAGCTCGCGTGCCAGGCGGGCAGCTTCCTTATTCATTCCCGCTCCGAGCGGCGCTATGTAAACGTCCGGCTTGCGGACAACAGCCTCTGCCGTTTCACTCAACGACATCACAAGCCGGTCTTCGCCGATTGCGAACCCGATCCCCGGGGCCGGCGGGCCGTCGAGGGCTTGCGAAAGTCCGTCGTAACGCCCGCCTCCGAGGATCGCATTCTGCGCGCCCAGAGCTCCGTGCGTGAACTCGAATGCAGTACGCGTGTAGTAGTCAAGGCCGCGGACCAGCCGGTCGTTTAATTGAAACTCGACACCGACTGATTTCAGGATTTCCTGTACCTGTTCGAAATGCTGGCGGCAGGGTTCGTCGAGAAACTGGCTGATGCGCGGCAATTTCTCGATCATCGGCTGATCTTCCGGGACTTTGCAATCAAACACCCGTAGCGGATTGGTCACGGCACGGCGTTGGCAATCAGCGCACATCTTATCTTTAACTGGTTCAAGTGCCTTGCGCAAAGCCTCGTTGTACGCAGCGCGATCATTGGCGCAGCCGATTGAGTTGAGTTGAAGCTGCCATCCTCTTATTCCGAGCCGGTCGAGCAAGGTGGCTAGCAGCTCGATAATCTCGGCGTCACGCGCTGCAGATTCACTGCCAGAGCTAGCCGGCCCAATGACCTCGGCCCCGATTTGATAGAACTGGCGATAGCGTCCCTTCTGTGGACGCTCCCGGCGGAACTGCGGCCCGATGTAGAAGAGCTTGTTCAGCCCGCGATCCCAGAGCTTGTGCTCAATATAGGCGCGAACCACGCCGGCAGTGTTTTCCGGGCGCAGGGTGAGCGATTGCCCCTTGTCGCTCTGGCCGCGACCGCGATCTTCCCACGTATACATTTCCTTGGCGACGATATCGGTATCTTCACCGACGCCCCGCGCGAACAGTTGCGTATCTTCAAAAATCGGAGTACGGATTTCGTGGAAGTTGTAAGCGCGGAAGACATCGCGCACCGCAGCTTCGACAAAGTTCCATAGCGCCGTTTCCGGCGGCAGCAGATCGCGCGTTCCTCGGACACCTTTGATCATCGGTTCCAAACCATGTGGGGACAGCCGCCCTCGGCTGTCCGGTCGAGCGAAGCTCGAAATTGCGACAAGCAAAAACCTGCGCGGCTGCGCCGCTGGACAGCCGAGGGCGGCTGTCCCCAGAGGTCATAATCATGAAATGACTTAATTCAGCGCTTACGCTCCGCCAAGTACGAATCCTTATATCCCAAGTAATTCTTCGCATACCGCATGATGTTTTCTTGGTCTCTCTCATTCAGCTTGCGACGGAATTTCCCCGGCGATCCCATCCACAATGATCCGGCTTCGACAACCGTCTTTTCGGGAATCAGAGTTCCCGCGGCAATGATGGAACCAGCGCCGATCCACGCACCATTCAGTATCACTGATCCCATTCCGATCAAACAACGGTCCGCGATCGCGCAGCCATGCAGCGTGACCGAGTGCCCGACTGTGACGTACTCGCCGACGAAGACGCCATACTGCTCTTTCATGCCGTGCAGAACGCTGCAGTCCTGAATATTCGAGTACGCGCCCACGCGAATCGAATGCACATCTCCGCGCAGGACTGCGTTCATCCACACGCTTGCATGTTCGCCGAGGACAACGTCGCCGATGATTTGAGCTGAGTCATCGACATAACAGGATCCCGGAATCGTTGGCGAAATGCCTTTATACGAGCGAATCATTTAGATCGCAGTTAGCACTTGGTATTTGGTATTCGGCCAAAACAGGCTTCCGCCGATATCGGCTAGAACCTCAAGGGCCAAGTGCTAAACGGCAATTGCGAAATGCTGAGTGCTCAATGCTAACAAATTTCCCGTTGCGGGACGCCCACGCGAACTATTTTGCACGCGTCACTGACTTGGCCACGCCATCGTGCTATACGGGACAAGTCTCCCGTCGAGGCTGGATTCACTTCTTTAACGGAGTGATTCCATGCGGCATTTCGTCTTCATTGTTGCAACTATCCTTCTGGCCCTTCGCTGCCTGGTGCAGGATGCCTCAACCGGCGCCATTCGCGGCACAGTGCTTGACCCGTCGGGCAAAAGCATTGCTGGCGCGACTGTCGCGCTGGTGAATGATGCGACTGGGCTTCAATTATGAGCAGGGGTCGGACCCGGCAGGCCGTTTTGCGTTTGAACTGCTTCCCCCTAGAGAATACTCAGCGCGCACAACCGCGGACAAAATGTCTCCGCAGATCAGCCCAAACATTCGGGTGAACATTGGCGGAGTGGCGGAAATTGACTTCAAGTTGCCGATCGCGGGAGCGCGCGAGTCGATCGCGCCCATTTCGCTGACACTCTCAGCCACGAAGGCCAGCGCAATTCTTGGAAATTTGGGGGAGACGCGCTGCTAACCAGCATCTATAACTTTTTCTCATCCACATTTGGCGGAGAGTTCATCTTTTATCCCATCAACGTAGATCCATTTACATTCCAGCCGCTACTCGGCGGCTTGGAACTCACTCCGCTACGAGCGTACGCGCATCAGGTTCCGCACTACTATTTTCAACGCTTCGGACCGGCGGTAAGCCATCCAGACGCGAACGAGTACGCCGCATTTGCCCAGGACACGATGCGTATCACCGATCATCTCGGATTGACCCTGGGAGTTGGTTATGATCTTCAGACCTTCGCAACCAAGTATTTAAAGACGAATCCCCTATGGCTTGATTCAGGCAAGGTTTCCCTGGATCTCACTAATTTCGCTCCGCGCGCGGGAGTGTCGTATGCGTTTGGCAATGGTCGCCCGACGGTCGTGCGAATTGGATATGGGCTCTTCTACCCGCGGATTCCGCAGACCTACAACTCTGCGATAGAAACTGAAAACGGACTAGTGCCCACCTCGATTTTTCTAAATCAGACCAACTATTACGACCGCCAGATCTTTCCACAGTGTCCGTACTCGTTAGTAAATTGTGCCCGCTGGCGCCTTCCTGCGCTCCTCCGGCCAGCCTCCTGCAATGCACGAAAAATGACATCTCTGCCTTTGCAAACACCTTTCGCACGCCAGAGGTCCAACAGGAGAGCGTGACTGTGGTACGGGAACTCCCGCACCGAGTGATCGCGGAGGTCTCATATTCCTTTGTACATGGCCAGAACCTGATTCGCGCGCGCGACGTGAATCTGCCGAAACCGACAAACGTTCAGTATCCAATCTTTGACTCTTCCGGCCTGAACCTGCTTGGCTATGGTTCTGTTGAAACGTTCTTCACCTGGCAATTCACTTTCTCGCTGACTTGTCCATTGCATAAATCCTCTGGCTAGACCTCGTCCGCAACTCGGTTCGATAAAGGTGTTTGAGAGTGCCGCTTCGAGCGTTTACCACGGAGCCACAATTTCCGTTAAGCGTCAGATGACCCACGGCCTCTACTTCCGGCTCGGCTACACCTATGCCCACGCGATCGACGACGGCCAGGATGCGCTTGTGGCTGGCCGGCCCGCTAGTTCAGAGCGCGGAAACAGTGTCACTGACCAGCGAAACCGCTTCGTGTTCTCGTGGATATATGAGCCTCGAGCGTTCGCTCATGGCCAGAGCTGGGTTGGAAAACTTTCGTTTGGGTGGAAAAGTTCTGGAGTCGTGACCATGGGAAGCGGCCGTCCGGTAAACGCGACGGTTATAGGAGATGCCAATCAGATGGCATGAGAAGGTCGATCCCCGATCACGGATGGCGTTAAGCTAGCGGTGATCAACGCACTCAACGTGCAATCACATGAAAAAGGAGATCGACCTTGAAGAAGCATAGCAAGTCTTTGCAGCGGAGTGAACCA
>WNGK01006448.1_pt1 | contig 13088 bp, 16 predicted proteins | sample 5400601 | NCBI WGS metagenome assembly WNGK01 (sample SAMN13153376, study PRJNA577476) | soil metagenome | isolation source: 60 cm soil or saprolite under Garry oak tree replicate 1 | place: USA:California | collected 2016-06-15 | reverse complement strand
CGGATGGCACCAAGCTCGCCATCGAGCGCGGTGGCCAGGAAGCCGACGCCGTCCTCTTCCACGACACTACGAAGTAGGTAGTCTTTCGAATGGTTCCCGTCAGGTCTGGGTGCGCCCGGGCACGCAACCCTAGTGTGAGGGGCAGCCGAACACTGTAGTTCCTCCGGGTGGTAAACTCTGGCGTCGATTGACCGGTGTGAGCGTCATGGAAGTTTCCCTCTTGATTGTGGCCCGGTAAGCACGTCCATTCTTAGGCATGCGTCAAGTCTGGCATCCTACAAACCGATCCGTGTGAGGTCAGGCTGGGGGTTGGAGCTTGCACCAGGATCAGTATTCAAACTATGGCTACGTGTGTGGGCTCCGTCGCTAGTCATAGAGGCTCGGGCTTTATGACATGAAAATTTGTTTTATTTTCTTTGGGCTATTTCTCGTTACGGTTTTGAGCCGACGTGAGCTTGACCGACGCGGCGCCAAGAGCTTCGAACGTTCTGCTAGCTCCCTCGACTGCTTCCTTATACTTCGAGCGCACTACTCTATCGCCGTGTGATTCCAGAACGCAGTGAGCAGGAAATGCGACTCGTCGTAGGTGAAGCTCCCCTTGTTGGACCGTTAGACCGACGACACAGGAGCTTGCTGAAAAGTTGCGATGTTTCCCGGAGGAGCGCCCGCTCCTGGCTTGAACAGTTTATGTGCGGAAGCCTAACGATTCGCGGCGATCAAAGATTGTTTCAGGAGAATCGCGGCAGCATCTTCTTTCTGTTGTACGGAGATGGTTTTGAAGAGAAGAGCTTTGCCTTGCATGTTCACTGCCATTTCCGTTACTTCCCAATGAGCGGGTGCGACCTCGGTCCGCTTGACCGCGAACTGTCCGCCTTTTTCGAGATGACCAAGCAACCCGCCGGCGAACTTGACTTCATTCATTAGCCGGCCGGTGATGCTGACCAAGCGCTGCTGCTTGACATCAATCCATATCTCGCCCGCCATTTCGTGGAGGACCTTTCCTTCACGGGAAGGAGGCCGGAAGGCAGGATTGGGCCTGAAATTTACTTTGACGACGTTGCCACTTTCGCCAGCGTATTCAAAGAGAAACGCTTCAGGAACCATCTTGAAAAAGGCATCGCACTGTTCCGCATCTTTCTTACGGGTCTGTTCGAGCTTGCGTTGCTCCTCGGGATCGTGCGAGAGCCTCAGGATGCGTTCGGTTTCATCTCGTTGCTGGCCGGCGCTCAACGGCCTGCCGGCAATCGCGATCAAGCGGTCAAGCGACCCAGATCTGGTTTCGACCACGTCTCGGGTTTCTTGTTTGCCGCCCACCTCTTTGACCAGCAGATACCTCCAACGGACCTCGATAACATCCGAGGGGTTTAGTTCACTGCGGATCACGGCCTTAACCAGATCGGCCGGTGAGAGTTGTGTATTGGATCGCGCTTGTGCTGTTGCAAAGCGGGAGACCAGGAGCAAAATCACGGCCGCAAACATGAATCGTGATGGCATCATGGTCACGTGACTCTCTCCGTGAAAACCCGAACTAACTCTCGTCAAGATAGACGTAAACTCTTGAGCGAGGCGCGCACAGCCATACCGCTGATATCAGGCACGACTGTCAGCTCAAGTAGACCAACGTCCGAGAGTTCAACTGAGTATTCCTCGATCTCCCGCGTTGACGTAGGCGGGCTGAAATTCCATTGCTGGCGCACAATCTCTCGAAACGGCCCACCAGGATTCGAGGACGCTCGTAAAACAAACTCTTGAGTGCGCGTCATCTCCTTCTCCTCGAAAACGAGCGAGATGCGTTTGAGTTCTTGAGGCTCATCAAAGACCAGCCGTATTGTCTGAGTTCCCGGTTGAGCGGCGCGCCAGCCTTGCCTTGGCTCGATCGATAACGAAGACTCAATTGGAAAATCTTTATCCTCTGACGTGACCTCCGCCGTGGCGGCGCGCTCAAGATCTAACCAGTCTTCCTGCGCGTGAGCAGTTGCGGGAGGCGGTGTCAGGATCCGTTTTCGCATCTTGGGTCATCTGCATTGCTTGGCTGCGAACAATTGATCGAGCGCGGTCGCATAGACCAAGTTGCGGGCTATACGCACCAACGCTGACGTATCCTCAAACTTTGAGACCAAGGCAGATACCCCTGCGGAACGCGCTTCTTTCTCCGTGAAAGAATCACTGTAGACGCTGAACATCACAATCGGTACTTTGGGCATAAGCCGTTTCAGAGCACGCGCCGCATCGAGACCGTTCATTACCGGCATCGAGAGGTCCAGCAGAATTAGATCGGGATGCGAGTGCTCAGCTTCCTCGATCGCCTGCCTTCCGTTCTCCGCTACTGCGCAAACTTCAAAATCCGGTTCCCGGCTGAACAGTTCAGCAAGCCTCTGCCGAACAAAGGCATTGTCGTCCGCGATTAAAACAGACTTCAGCATCGCTGTGACCGCTTGAGTTGAGTGCTGCCTGCAGCACTTCAAAGCGTAGTAGAGTTGGGATGCGGAGGATGGCATAGAGGTTTTGGCAAGAATTCGAAAAACCCTAAAACCAGTCGCAGATTGCGAGACTAACAATCGTACTGAAGCGGCTCCGAGATTACGGGAGCAATACTGTAGAAGTGCTCGGTTGCGTTTAATGGGGAGCGAGGTTTGTGATGGAACTCCTCTAGTGCCTGGTTAATCTTGGTAATGAGGTCGAGCATTTTCTTGGGGTCCTTTTCTTTCGAAGCCAGCTCGCACCAAACGCGCCAATCTTCTGATCCGTTTGTGTCCTTCATGGTGCCTCCTGAGATGGACGGGAAACCACGAGCACCCTCCTGAAAGCACGTTTGATACCTCAACCTGCTAAGGGGCACAGCATTTTCTTCGGTTTCTTAAGCGATTGCTAACGAAGAACTTAGGATTTCTCTGTAGTTTGTATGGAATTAGGCTTTAGAGAAAATTTGCGCTCGATTGGCGATAAATGCCACACAATCCGTCTAGGAGACTAACTGGTTAGTGGTCTGAGCGGAAGAACTCGGCACTGGTACGGTCGCCACCACCGTAGTTCCTTTTTTGTCGGAAAGAATCTCGAAGCGACCTCCGAATTGCTTAATTCGCTCGCGCATCCCTTGAATGCCGACTCCTACTTTTTTGTGCGAGCCGTTTCCCCCTGAAGGCATTCCTTTACCCTGGTCTCGCACTTCCACCTTCACCTCGTTTCCATCGCGCGTGACACGGATGGCGGCAACACGACTTCCCGAGTGACGATGAATGTTTGTGAGGCATTCCTGAACAACCCGGAAGATGGCGGTTTCGAGCTCGGGTGGGAGTCGCTCGAAATTGCCTGGAATGTCTAAGTTCACTTTGATTTTGCTGCGCTCTTCAAATCCTTCCAGGAATAGGCGGAGAGCGGATGAAAGGCCGACTTCATCCAGTAGAGGCGGATGCAACAAATGCGAGATGGTGCGCAGCTGATTCGAAAGTTCCTTCACAAAGCCGACACTCTCCTTAATCGCTTTCACAGCACTGAGTGGGAGTTTTCCATTTTCGGACACCAGAGGAGTCAGGTTCATGCTCAGTGCAGCCAATATCTGCCCGGCACTGTCGTGCAGTTCGCGAGCGATGCGCCGTCTTTCCTCGTCCTGCGTCTTCAGCAACTGGCCAGAGAGCGTGCGCAAGGCTTCTTCCGCTCGCTTGCGCTGAGTAATGTCGCGGATGGCGCTCGTCACGACAAGGCCTTCTTCAGTTTCTAGCGGACTCAGGCTGATCTCGATCGGAATCTCGTGACCATCTTTGTGAAGCCCGTAAAGTTCCAGGCCTGCACCCATCGCGCGGACGCGAGGTTCGAGAAAGAAACCCGCTCGATGCCCCAAGTGTGAGCCCCGGAACCGTTGAGGCATCAGCATCTCAATCTCACGATCCAACAGCTCTTCTCGTTCATAACCGAACAGCCGTTGCACCTGGGCATTGGCTAGCACAATCTTTCCCTCACGATTTACCACGAGCATTGCGTCCGGTGCCGACTCCAACAGTCCACGAAACTTCACTTCTGCCTGCTTAAGCTCCGCAGTACGCTCAATGACCCTCTCTTCCAATTGGGTATGTGCCTCTTGTAATGAAGCCTGCGCGTCCCGCAGCGCCGTCAGCAGTTTGTCCTTGGTATCCGAAGCTTCTCCGGCCTCCGCACGTTCCGTTATCACTGCCCCCAACACCATCCCGGTTATGGCGGTTACCGCGATGAAAATCTGCAGAAGTGCAGCGTCATGCAGAGGGTTATGTTTTGCGAACGGCCCATTCCCATGTGCTGTGGCCCAGACCGATATTGCTGCGATCAGAAATGTTGCGGTCGCCGCACCAAACGTTCGAAAACGAATGGCTGCCCAAATCACGAATGGGAATGCCAGAAAGGCCAGAGCGTCGTCTTTCAATCCAGGCCCCAGCCGACCAAAAATTGCAAGGCAAGTCGCAACGAGACCGAACAGTAGGGCCAGTGGCTCAACGACGCTTGTTTTCGTAAACGATCTTATGACCTCTCGACGTGTAATAAAGAACATCGGCGTAATGATCAGCACGCCCATGGCGTCGCCAAGCCACCAAACCTGCCATGCCGTAGTGAAACCAGACCAGGCACGCACGTGCGTCAAAAGAAGTGTTGTGACGCCGACAGAGGCAGCAACCATCGGAGCTAGTGCAGCACCCAAAGCCATCAAACCCAAAACGTCTCGCAGCCGTTCAAAGGAGGGTCTGCCCTTTGCGAATCGGCGCACCAGATAGCCGCCCACTAAAGCGCTCGATGTGTTGCCCAGTGCGATTCCCACGCTCGATAACGTTGAAATGGGGCTTAGAAAGTTAACTAGGAACGCGGCCAAGGCGATTGCAGGCCAGACTTCGTAACCCCAGAGCAACACGGATGCCAGCGCGACACCTGAAGCGGGCCACACGGGTGAGACGTTGCCACTTGTGAATGGCACGGAGAGGCCAAGTTTACCGGCAGCGAAATACAGGCCGAAGACGAGCGCCAATCGCACGGCATAGCCTTGGAATGCACCACGCGAAAGGTCGTGGCGCCACCGACGCTCTGCCTCGGCATCTCCGTCAATCGTATGCATCTGAAAAACCCAAAACTCAAGGACGGGCGGGACTTTCAAGTAGGCCAATGCTACTACACTGCGGACTGGCAGAACACAGCAAATGACGCGGCCTTTGAGGACTCCACCGCCGGAAAATCTTTCTATCTGCGGATCAAAATGAACTGTCGGCGTGGTCACTTCAGCCTCGCCGGGCTGCCTCGATTGTGGCGATATCGATCTTCCTCATCGTCATCATCGCCTCGAAAGCACGCTTTGCCTCACCGCCACCGGCCGCAAGCGCATCGGTTAGCGCGCGGGGGGTGATTTGCCAGGATAGGCCCCAGCGGTCCTTGCACCAACCACACTGGCTTTCCGTGCCGCCATTGCCGACGATCGCGTTCCAGTAACGGTCCGTCTGTTCCTGATTCTCCGTCGCGATCTGGAAGGAAAAGACCTCGGTGTGCCTGAACGCCGGGCCGCCGTTGAGACCGAGACAGGGAATGCCAAGGACGGTGAACTCCACCGTCAGCACATCGCCCTCCTTGCCGCCCGGATAGTCACCGGGCGCCTTGTGAATGGCGGTTACCGCACTATCCGGAAAGGTGGCGGCGTAGAAGCGCGCCGCCTCATGCGCGTCCTTGTCGAACCAGAGGCAGATCGTGTTCTTAAACTTCATATTTCGTGTGCTCCTTGTGCTCAGTCAGGGCGAACGCCGCGGTCTCTTTGCGGGATGCGTATCAGTGACCCACCGTTCATCTGTGCTCTGCTGCCGCCGACATCTCAGATTCGTCACCACACGTCCTGCCCTTGTGAATCATATCGCCGGTGAAGCGCTGCGACGACGGTTTGCTCCAAATGCGCTGGCGCGCACACTCACGGCGCACAGGGGCGATGATGGGTCGCTCAACAAACATCGTTTTGGCCAATTCAGGGAGTCCAGCGAGTCTCTGTCAGTCTCTGTGCATTGTTCAAATCATTCTTCCCGCAACATAGAGGGTTCCAACATTGTTCGCGCCGCCCGCCGCAGGCTGGGTCGGTGGTTATGTGACAAACACAACGAGCCGCGGCCGGCATACAAACGATTTCCGGAAGCGTCTCTGCACTCTGTGTTTGGCGTGGTCCAGTTACCACACCGGACAGCGAACCTTCCGTGGGCGCAAGCATGAGTCTTTTCCGAGAGCCGGATGCGGGAAATCTGCCAGTCCGGTTGTGTGTCCAGCGAAGGCTGGCATGTTCAGCAGGAGATAAACCTGCCGGGGCAAGAGTCAGAAGCCCCGTAGCTTGGATAGCAGGGAGGAGGGAAACTGAATTTCTGAAGCCTATCGACGGGCGTCTCCTTGGGAGACGCGCAAGTCATCGGGCCGTAATCAAGATGAACGTAGACGTGGCCTCGAAAATGAAAATCTCCGAAGGCCGAGCCCGCAACCGTGAGGGCGAAGGCAGCATGGCTAGCCGAAATCTGACTGATGCGGTTAGTCCACTTCGGCGGGGTGGAAGCGACGGCACGATGACGAGGACATGCTGAGCAACTGGAGAAGCCCTCCTCGCCCCGGCGCGAAATCGCTGGAGGAAGATAGGTTCTATAACCGGCGAACCCGGGAAGGGGACTGAAGGCGAGAGGGTGGCGGATGGGTCCGTAATAGCTAGGAAGCCGGGTAATGCCGGTGGAGCGAAGGGACCCTGCTGTTTGTAACGGCTCCAACAAAACGGGAGGCAAGGGTGGATGACAAACACACCTATTAATTTGCAGGACCTGAGGAGGAGCCTATACGTCAAGGCGAAGGCTGAACCGTCGTGGCGTTTCTGGGGTTTGTACGTCCATGTCTGCAAGAAGGAAACGCTACGCGAGGCGTATGCGTTGGCTAAGAAGAACAACGGTGCTCCGGGAGTTGACGGAGTGACGTTCGAGGCCATCGAGGCGCAAGGCGTGGAGAAGTTCCTCGACCAGATACGGGACGAACTGATTGAACGCACTTATGTACCGCTACCGGCACGACGGCGGGAAATACCGAAGGACGGAGGAAAGGTTCGAGTCCTGTCGATTCCTGCTATTCGTGACAGAGTGGTGCAAGGCGCGCTCAAGCTCATAGTGGAGCCGATCTTCGAGGCGGACTTTCAACCGGGGTCGTAGGGCTATCGACCCAAACGCACGGCGCATGAAGCGGTGCACCGCGTGGCGACAGCAATCGTTAAGTGGAAGACCCGAATCATAGATCTAGACTTACGCGCATACTTTGACACAGTGAGACATCATCTGCTGCTTGGAAAAGTTGCGCGCCGGATCAATGACGATGAGGTGATGCGACTGCTGAAGTTGATGTTGATCGCATCGGGCAAACAGGGCGTTCCGCAAGGCGGGGTGATTTCGCCGCTGCTCAGTAACATCTATCTCACCGAGGTAGATCGAATGCTGGAGCGAGCGAAAGAAACCACGCGCAACGGGAAGTACACCTACGTCGAGTATGCCCGTTTCGCTGACGATCTTGTTGTGCTGATCGATGCTCATCCGCGCAATGCGTGGCTGCTGGGGGCGGTGAACAAGCGACTTCGGGAAGAGTTGGCCAAGCTACAAGTCGAAATCAATGAAGAGAAGAGTCGCATCGTGGACTTGGACCGCGCGGAAAGCTTTGGCTTTCTGGGGTTCGATTTCCGACGCCTGCGCAGTATGAAAAGGCAGGTGTGGCGAGCGCACTATACGCCGAAAATAAAGAAACGCACGGCGTTACTGCGTAAACTCAAGGAGGTGTTCCGGCGATACCAGTCCCAGCCCGTGGACCGGGTAGTGCAACTGATCAATCCGGTGCTGCGCGGCTGGGTGAACTACTTCGCAGTTGGACACTCCAGCGAATGCTTCAGCTTCATCAAAGACTGGGTAGAAAAGAAGATTCGGCGTCACATGGGGCGATCCCGGAATCGACGCGGCTTTGGCTGGAAGAGGTGGAGTTGGCGCTGGCTGTACGAGGAATTGAAACTGTTTAACGGCTATCGGATTCGTCGTTCACTTGTGCCCAAAGCACTCCCAGCAGGATAGGTCCCATAACCCTTCACAGGAAACAAGCAGGAAAGCGCAGTGCGGGAAAACCGCACGCTGCGTTTGACGCGGCGGGAACTGGAAACGTGACCATGGCTGCCGGACTGCGGTCCATCGCGAAAGTGCAGGAATCACCACCGGCGCCTACCGTGCGCGCGCCTGTTCCCGACCCTACCGACGAGCGGGAACAGGAAACAGAACCAAGCCAAACCGGACTGAGGTGGCGCGGCGAAAGCCACGTCGAATATCCACCGGGAGACTACAGTCACTGCGCCTGTTCTCGACTCTACTCGCCATCGCGGCGATCTCGCCTACGCAACGTGAACCTTGCCGAATAGCCAGCCCTTCGCCACTACCTGAAGAACGAGTTTATTCTGTGGAACAACAAACTCATTACCGCAACAAAAGCACTCAAACTCACAGTTCATGGCTGTCGAGTCCTGCCTCCCATGTCGTACTGAAGGCGATCACCAAGGCACCGCATTCGGGCATCGGGCAAATCACCCCAGCCACCACGGCATCGTCTCCTTCCTCTCACGCATCCCGTCCGGTGTCTTGGTATTTGATTCCGATGTAGGCAATAGCAGAGCTAGGCAGCAGGTCGGCTCCGGTGCGGTTCGGCATTGGGAACGCCTTTCGGCAGAACGGAAGCATGTCTTTCACTGTTGGTGTGGGTAGCGCAGGCGAAGTTTTCGCCTCCGTGTTCGTTGACTTCCAAATAGTCTGCGATGTCTTCGCAGTCCGAACGATAGCAAAGAATCAGTCGATCCGGTGGATGGTCAACGCGAAAGTATTTCATGAGTTCCAGTGTGATGAGCGTCCGTGAAATCTTGGACAGGCGAAAGATGAGCATTTGAGTGGGCGCAGAGTTCAGGCTCAAAAGAAAGTCGGTCGTACTTGACCCTGCCTTCGACCACCGTGTTGTTCTTGTCAATGGTGATCTTCTTGGCCTGACCGATGTCGGAAATCCGTATGTTTCGCAGCGGGATGTCGAGGTCTTCGGTGATGGCCTTGCCCCCGGTAAGGCGGGCAACGTGCTGCAACATGCGCTTGCGCTGATCCCCGGAGCCGGGCGCCCTGACAGCGGCGACTCGCAGCGGACCGCGCAACTTGTTTACGACAAGAGTTGCCAGCGCCTCACCTCCAACATCTTCTGAGATTATGAGCAGCGGCTTTCCACTCTTTGTGATCTGCTCAAGTATCCGGATCAGTTCGTTTTTTGAACTGATTCTCTTTTCGTGAATGAGAACGTAGGTATCCTCGAAGACAACCTCCATGCGTTCGGGGTCGGTGACGAAATATGGCGACAGGTATCCGCAGCCCCAAATTGCAGGCTGCCAACCCGTGGCTTGTCGCTGGCTCTGTGTTGAAGGATGTTTCCGTCGCGGACCGCAGCCGCTTCTTCGACACGAGCCAAAATGCGGTCGTCAACTGTAGCAAGTTTCGCGGTCATGCGTGCAGGACCTCCGTCGCGCTGTCAATCGCGGAAGTTGGTATTGATTACAAGTATGACTGATTTGAACCCTGCATTTATGGTCAGTTTTGCACACTCTGGCCAATTCTGATTGTAGGTCCGCTTGGGCATAAGACCGCGAAGACTTTCCTAATGTCGCGGGCCATTCGCTGAAAACCATAGCGTCGGAATAGACTGGAAAATCAGTTCGCCTCGCAGGGCTGTAAACTCCGTCCCGCAACGGAAGCACGTGAATTCCCAATCTTGCGGATGGCCGATTTGAACGTTATCTGCTGCTCTGTACTCAATCACGAGTGAACCACAATCGAGCGTGGGGCAACTCGATGCTGACGCAACTCTGCCGTCCCCTCGTTCTATTGGCTGTGGCATGACGTTCTCGGTGATTTTCATGTGCCTTTCGGATGGCTTCTGGAAAGAAAGCTAAGCAGACTCTGAATAAGGTCTCCCCTTTCCACAGCAATATAGGGTAAGTTGCGCCAGATGGGATCGACCAACAAACAGCAAAGGACTCTGGCGACGATGAATGGTTTTGAACGGTACACAAAAAAGACACGACGAGAAGTGTTTCTGGAAGAGATGGAGCAGGTGGTCCCATGGCGCGAGCTGTGCGGGCTGATTGAGCCACACTATCCGAAACCGGGGAACGGGCGGCCACCGGTGGGGGTGGAACGTATGCTGCGAATTTATTTCTTGCAGCAGTGGTTCAATTTGTCGGACCCGGCCGTGGAAGAGACCCTGTATGACTCACCGGTGATGAGGCAGTTCGTGGGGATCGATTTGGGGGAGGAGCCAGCGCCGGACGAAACCACGGTGTGCAAGTTTCGGCATTTGCTCGAAGAACATGGACTTGGGGAAAAGATTCTGGGCACGGTCAACCTGCACCTGCAAGCCCGCGGAGTGCGCATCACGACCGGCACGATCGTGGACGCGACTATCTTGCATGCACCTTCGTCGACCAAGAACCGAGAGCAGCAGCGCGATCCGGAGATGCATCAGACTAAGAAAGGCAATCAGTGGTACTTCGGGATGAAGGCCCATGTAGGAGTGGACAGCAAGACCAAGATCATCCACACGGCGGTGGCCACGGCGGCCAATGTTGCGGACTCGACGGTGCTGGCGGATCTGCTGCATGGGGAAGAAACCCGAGTATGGGGGGACCAGGCCTATCGTGGACAAACTGAGGTTATCCAGGAGTGCGCCCCCCTGGCGCAGGACCACACTCACCGTCGTTAGAGCTTCGAGATCGGCTCGTTCTCCAGCAGATGCCGCCTCAGGACAACGACCTTCTCTTCGGGCGTGTAGTGCTTCCGTTGCATGTTCATGCGTTCCCTCCTTTACCTTACCGGGAGAACGCCTTCTCCATTTCCAGCTGAACCGAAACACTTTCCGTATTCAACTCATAAACTGCCCTGCACGCCGCAAACTCACTCTTCCATCCTGGCCAGCGACTGGCGAAGCTCATCGACTCTTAGGTGGTTAACAGAAGATTAAGGCTTACAACCGCGTCATTGAGCAAATTGACGGTTCTGATGCGTCCGCTCGCCGAGAAATCGCTCTGATGGGCGGTTTATTTATCTCTGACGACGAAGTCAGATTCTGTTTTAATGCCGATTTTGCCACCTGAGAAATTTTGCTTCGGCGCTGCGTAATCGTCGAGGACGGCGCCCTTGTCGTTACTGACCTGCACATGAGCTCCGTCAACTTGGATGTGCACAGAAACTGAGCTCGACTGATTCGAGCTCGCAACGTCAACCTTGGCCTCTTTTGCGTCGGAGGGCTCCTCTCCGACAACCAGCTTGCGCGCCAATTTCTGTCCCTCCAACACATAATCGACAAAGGCTGAGCCCCCCGGAGCTTCAATTTTCCATTCAATTTTCTTATTCCAAAACAGTGTCTTCTTCCCTGGTTTGGCGAAAATAAGCGTCTCATGCAAGAGCCCCGGCTTCAGATACACAAACGAGTGCGGGTCCTTTGCCTTAGTCCACTCGGCCTCATGAGTCACCTGGCTTGCATTCTCAAACTGATAGTCCAGAATCGGATCGAGCCTTAGCGGAAGGGTCACGTCATCACCAGGCATCAACTTTTGCGGTTGCTTCGCGCCGAATTTCTGAAAGCCTGGGGCGTCAGCTTGCAGTTCGTACGTGCCGGGCGGGAGGACCAACCTTTCTGATCCCTTTGTCTGATAGGACTGGGAATCTCCAATCCGCTTGTAGGTCACGGTCACGTTTGAAGGGTTCGTCGCGATAATTTGAAACGCGAGCTTCGGCCACGGCGTAAGCTTGATATTGTCCGCCGCCGAGAGGCGCAGTTCGTTCTGTCTAGCAGTGATTGTGACCGGAACTTCACTGTTGTCGAAGTTCTGCTTGGCAAAAACAATCGAATGCCGTCCCTCGGTGAGAAGGTTGGCTATCTGCAGATTACCATTCACATCGAGTCTTCCGCAGGATGTGCCATCAACTTTGACTTGGGCCTCCGGAGTTCCGCCCACTACTACCAGCGAAGCCAGGGCCGCGGCTCCCGGCACGGGCTCAAGCTCGATCTTCTGATTGGAAAGGACTTGCCCAGGCCGAACGGTAAGGGACCAGTTTTGTGACTTGTATCCTTCGGCAGACAGTTCGAACGTATACTTGCCTGGCGCTGTATTGACCAGCCAGCCGTGTCCCTGAGGTTTCACCAAAGCGCCGTTGACCGTGAGGGTCGCTATTTTAACATTCGAGGTGATGCGAATCTGTCCGCCCGCGGTGGTGGAATATACCGCTAGCGTAGGCGCATTGGAGTTTTCAATCGATACAATCTTCTCCGCACTGCCTTCGCCGAATTTGACTTCGTGGTTTTGCTCGCTGAGACTCAAGTCCGCCCCAGAGGGATTGACCGCAATGTCTTGCTCCCCGAGGCGAACACTCTTTAGCTGATTTCCCGCATACACTTTGGCACTGCCGCCCAGGCTGGTGATTAAGAATAGGCCATTGGCGTCGAAAGTTTTCACTTCAGGAATTGATCCGGGCGCCGCTTGAAATTCCACCTCGAACAGCTGTCTGCCCTGTGCCATAACACTTAGCTTATGGCTATTGCCATCAGGCACAAAGTTGTATACTTCCATGGCACCGGCGGCCAGATCGGCGATCTTCTCGCCATCCAACTCCACGGTTCCGCTTTTTTCCGACGTCTGTATCGACAAATGTAGGGACTCTGGTTCTAGAACTACACTCCCATCGGACTCCTGACGTAGCTGAACTGGCTTCGGCTGGTATCCCAGCCGGGTGACCAGAATGTTTGCGCCGCTGCCGGGGGTCAGCGAAACGGTTCGGTCCGCAACTGGCCGGGAATCGATCGTGACCGTGGCATCGGCTGGATTTGTATGAATGTGTACCTGGATGCGGGGAGTACGTTTGTCAGTGATGGGTGGTTTGCTGCGACCGAACAGCATGTAGGCCACCGTAATCACGACGACGATTAGGGCCAGCGCAAGATATTTCCCCTGCCCTTCCAATAAGTTAAGCAGGCGTCGCTGAACATCAAGTGCGGAAAGTCTTGGCCGGGTCGGCGGC
>WNGK01006196.1_pt1 | contig 13088 bp, 12 predicted proteins | sample 5400601 | NCBI WGS metagenome assembly WNGK01 (sample SAMN13153376, study PRJNA577476) | soil metagenome | isolation source: 60 cm soil or saprolite under Garry oak tree replicate 1 | place: USA:California | collected 2016-06-15 | reverse complement strand
TATCTGACGATGAGTGCGGGAACCGGTGGGACGGTAAGTCCCAGCAGCGGATGGAAAAATAGTGGCACGATCGTCTCGATCACAGCAACGCCAACCAATAACACTCTAGTAAGTTACAGTTTTAGCAGCTGGACTGGCAGCGGCACAGGCTCCTATTCCTTGACGAGTAATCCAGCTTCGATCACAATCAGTGGGCCTATTACGGAGACGGCCGCCTTCACTCAGAATCCAGTTAACGTAACAGTCCAAACAAATCCAGCAGGTCTTAGCTTTACGGTTGACGGCGCGAGCTACACCGCGGCGCAGACATTTTCCTGGGTGTCCGGTTCAAGCCATACTATTGCCACAACTTCACCGCAGAGCGGTGCGGCTGGAGTTCGGTACGTGTGGAGTAATTGGAGTGGCGGCGGAGCTATCTCGCAGAGTGTCGCTCCCACCACCAACAAGACCTACACCGCGACGTTCACCACCCAGTACTATCTGACGATGAGTGCGGGGAGTGGCGGTACTGTAAGTCCCAGCAGTGGATGGAAGAATAGTGGAGCGGCTGTTTCTATTAGCGCGACGCCGGCCAGTGGTTACGCTTTCAGCAGCTGGACCGGCAGTGGCACAGGCTCCTATTCTGGGACGAACAACCCAGCTTCAATCACAATGAGCGGCCCCATTACTGAGACAGCCACCTTTACTCAGAATCCTACCCCGACTCCTACTGCTACACCTACCTCGACATTAACTCCGTAGAGCTTCGCGGCTGGAATGAATCAGACGCCTTCGACGACGATCATTTTTGTTTTGGCGGTGCAATGACGCATTTTGCGCGGTTCGCGGTACTCCTCGCAATTCAGCCAGTCTTTTGCGCGCTGCATCGACCCGAATTGCAGAACGACGATGCGTTTCGGTTTCCAATTACCTTCGAGCGTCTCGACCGCGCCGCCGCGAACGATGTATTTGCCGCCATATTTTTCTACGGTCGCGCCGGCGAGTTTCTTGTATTCCTCGTAACCGGCTGGATCGACAATGTCGATTTCAACGATCACGTATGCGGACATCTTCGGAAGGGAGAAGTAAGAAGGCAGAATTAAGAAGTTAAAAAGTCAGTGTACGTTCTGGCTATCTTTTGCCGCCAACTCTGGAATTTTTTTCCGGCGCCGTAGTCGCAGCCAGTTGTTCCAGGTTTTGCGAAGGCTGTCGCGCGGCGTCAGATATTTTTGGTTGAGCTCGTTGCTCTTTACGATCTGGGCCAAGATTCCTTTCACAGAAAAATCGTCGGTGTTCAGAATTGTATAAGCGGTTCCGACAGTGGCAGCATGATGTGCGTCACTCGCGGCAATCATTGGTAACCCGCGAATCTGCGCGTACTTGAAGGCGTAACGATTGTAGCGACGCAACGTAGTCGCAGCGTTAAAAACCTCAATTGCATCGATCGAGAGTGTTTCCAATGTGGAGAGACGGATCCCGGCGCGAAACAAATCGTAGGGATGCGGCGGAATCGCGAGGCCGCCGCGCTCATGAATCATCTCACACACCTCGCGAGCGGGTTTTCCTTTGAGATAGGGAAGCGTCTCGCCGATACAGAGAAGATGGCCATCGGCCGTGGTTACTTCGACGCCGGGCAAAACTAAAAAATCGTTTACTGGCAAACCATCGAGCCGCATCAAACCTCGCTCGAGTAGGTAGTTAACGGCATCGCACGTGTTGTGATCGGTGATGGCGATACCGTGCAAACCTTTTGCGCGTGCCGACGCGATCAAATCTTCCGGGCTGGAGACTCCGTCTCCGGAGAAGAAAGAGTGCGTGTGCAGGTCGATATTGAACGGCATTTCCTAGGGCCAGTTTGCGGTGCGCGACATGGAAAGCGTTGAAAATGGTTGTAACCAGGGCGGGGATGCCGTTAACGAGCCGGCTGCTGCAGTAACCTAAACAAGCTCTTCAACAAGAATGCCTTTCTCGTCCGCGCGTGCTTCTTGAGGCCGGTTGAATTGATGGTCGTAAAGCCGACGGTAGTAGCCGGATTTGTCCAACAGTTCGGCGTGCGTGCCGATCTCCTTGATGCGGCCATAATCCATCACGACGATTTGATCGGCCGACAAAACCGTGGAGAGCCGGTGGGCAATTGCGATGACAGTGCGTCCGGCAGTGAGCTTTTCGAGCGCCTTTTGAATTTGCTGTTCCGATTCGGAATCGAGCGACGACGTGGCTTCATCAAGCAGAAGAACAGGCGCATTTTTCAGGACGGCGCGCGCAATTGCGAGACGTTGTTGCTGTCCGCCGGAGAGAAGACATCCTTTGTCACCAATGATTGTTTCGTAGCCGTTTCGTTGCGCCATGATGAAATCGTGGGCGAATGCGGTGTGCGCCGCTTCATAAATCTCTTCCGGCGTGGCATCGAGCCGCCCGAACTGGATGTTTTTGAAAATGGTGTCGTGAAATAGAAATGTCTCCTGGGTGACGAGACCGATCTGTTCGCGCAAGGATTTTTGGGTCACCGAGCGCAAATCGCGACCATCGATCTTGACGGTTCCGGAAACCGGGTCGTACAAGCGCAGGATCAGAGAAAGAATCGTGCTTTTACCTGCGCCGCTGGCACCGACCAGCGCGTAGGTTTTCCCACGCTCGATGTGCAAGTTCAGATTACTGACCGCGTCCGTGACGGTATTTGCATAACGAAATGTTACGTTTTCAAAATCAATCCGTCCTTGCGAAGAAGTCAGCTCAATGGCGTTTGGTGCGTTCCGCACAGTCGGCTCGGAATCAAGAATCGAAAAGATTTCCGTGGTCGCAGCGATCGATTGCTGCATCACGATGTGGATCTTGCTGAGCGTTTTGATCGGATCGTAGAGGAGGAAGATTCCTGTGATCAGCCCAAAAAACCGGCCGGCGCTGAGGTTCGCGGCGTAAACGTAAAGCAACGCCATGCCCACTCCGATGGCCGCGATCGTTTCGACCAGCGGCCCGACCGCTTCCATCGATCTGATCAGGCGCATCATTTGTGAGAACTGCAATTGGTTGCTGCGTTTGAAGGATTTTTCCTGATGCGTCTCCCGCGCAAACGACTTGATCACGCGAATACCAGCGAATGTTTCCTGCATGGTAACGAGCATTTCGCCCATGCCTTCATACTGACTTTGCACCGCCTTTCGGGCGCGGCGGCCATAAATACGAATCGGCAGCAAACAGGCCGGAAAAAGAATCAGTGTGACCATGGTGAATTTCCAATCCATCACGAGAAGGACAGTGATTGCGCCAACAACCGCGACTGGCTGCTTAAAAAGATCGCTGCTGACACTAGTCAAAGCCATTTGCATGGCGCGGGTGTCGTTGGTGATACGCGACATTAAAAAACCCGAGCGCATCTTGTTAAAGAAATCCATCGAATGGCGAACGATTTTGCCGAAAAGCTGGCCCCGAATATCGGTGACAACCTTGTTGCTTACCCAATTCATGTAGTAAGAATTTCCGTACGAGCAGAGGCTGCGCACCGTCATAATGGCCGGAATGGCGAGGCAGATAAGAACGATCGAATTGATTTTTGGGCCGGTGTTTAGAATTTCCAGATTCGAGCGCAAGGCCATTGGGTTGGGAGCGGCTCCGTGGAAGATAGTGCTTGTCACACGGGCAACGACGAGCGGGAGAAGTGAATTGACCATGCCGAAGGCAACGCCCAACGACAGGCCAAGTATAAAACGCGCCTTATACGGCTTGACGTAACCATAGAGCCGCCGGTACGGACCCGATGCTGCTTTAAGAGTCTTCCAAAATGAGAGTCTCTTCTTCGCGGCTTTACGGTTCTTCATGAAATTTGCGTCGCTGCAGACAACAGCAGTGAATTCATAGCACCGATCACCGCTTCCGTCGAGATTTGGCTCATCGGGAACCGCGGCTGAACAGCTGTAAACTCGGTCATTGGAATGGCTGATTTTCCTTGTAGGATCAGGGCGGGACTCTCTCGCGGTCGCCAGTGAAACGGATTGGTTGGACCGAATAGCACCACTTGCGGCGTCTGCGTCGCCGCCGCGAGGTGCATCGGGGCGGAGTCTAGTGTCACAAGAAGACGTGCATCTGCGATCAGCGCCGCCAGGCAAAGTAAACCCGTTCTTCCGGAAAGGTCGACGATTCGCTGCCGCGTTTTCGCTTTGATCTCGGCAATGTGGGCTTGCTCGAGGCGCGAAGCCCCGCTCGTCAAAACAAGATCGACGTCGGTATTTTGGCCGGTGTGATTAATGACTTGCGCCCAACGCGCTGGATCCCAGAATTTCTCGACGCGCGCTGAACCAGGATGAAAGATGATAAAGTGACTGCCGATCTTTGAATCGCGCCGAAGTTTATTCGCTTTTTCACGGGCTAGCTCCGGCAACTCCAGATGAACCGCGCGAGAAGCATCGCGAACTCCGAGTGGCTCCGCCAAAGCGAGATTATAATCAACCGTGTGCATGTCCCGCATACGATTGTCCACGAACTGGTTGTAGATTCGTGCCCGGGTTTTTGATTGCTCACGAACACGGTAAGATACGACTCGTCTCCGCGCGCCGGATAAAAAGGCAAGAAAGGCCGAACGATCATTTCGTGTGAAGTCGATGCAGTAATCAAATCTCTCATGCGCCAAGGCAAGGAACACAGCTATATCTCTCAGGTTACGCCGTGCGATTAAAATCCGATCGATATTCGGCATGGCTGGGAACAAATCGGCGCATTCACTGGAGCCAACGAGCGTTATCCGTGCGTCCGGAAAATTTTCGCGCAGAGCCGCTACGGCAGGCATCGTCAAAATCAGATCACCGATCCGTTTGAGTTGAAGGAGCAGGATATTCAAAAGCTGAACAACTGTAGCGGCGCGCTATGAACGTCGCATTCTTTTGTATTCCCGTCGGCGGTCCTAAAGCGCAGCTACGGGATAGTTACGCTGCCTTCTGCATCGCGATTTCGTAAGCGTCCAGCAACCGCGTGCGAAAATGATCCCAGGTAAAATTTTCAACGACCCGTTGCCGGGCCGCGCTGCCCATGCGTTCCACCACTTCGGGATGGCGATGTAAATGCTCGAGCGCTGCCGCGATCGCCTCGACGTCTCCCGGTCGCACAATGATTCCTTCGACGCCGTTGCGCACGACATCGCCAGCTTCGCGTGTGGTGATTTGCGGCAACGCGCAGGCGGCCGCCTCATAGGTGACTTTGGCGCTACCTTCCCATTGCGAGGGGAAAACATGAACCGTGCTTTGGCTAAGATAATTTTCCGGATCGTGCACAAATCCCACAAGGCGAATGTTGTCGCGCCAGAATTGCTTGAGATACGGCTTCGCTTCGTCATGTACCGAGCCGACAAGCCATAACTCGGCTTCCGTCAGATTGAGGCGAGACCAGGCCTCGAGCAAATGGTGAATGCCCTTTCGCTTAATTAAAGCGCCGGAAAAGATCGTGCGAAATTTTGTTGGACGATGGCCGGGCTTGAAGCGCTCGACATCTACACCGCGCGGCAGGTAAAAAAGTTTGTCCTCCGGGAAACCTCGCGCCCGAAAGGTGTCGGCCGCCGTCTCTGATAAGACAAGCAGCAGATCGGCGAGTTTGTACTCTTCGACGAAGCGCTTGCGCTCGAGCAACAATCCGGCTTTCCATCTTTGAAACCCACGGGCATTGCTCGTCGGTTCGGGAACGTCCTGTCGACCAACTTTTGCTTTCCCGCCGTCGCGATGCCAGGTTGGAATCTCGACAATTGACGGGATATGGCGCTGTTTCGCTACCTCAAGCGAGCGCAAACAATCTCCAGACCAGCTGTGAAACAAGTCGTAGCGTCCGGTCGCCAGATGGTGCGAGGCGATCCAATCCAGATATTTCTTTTTCGCGCCGTAATAGTAAGGCCGATCGAAAAAGGAGATGAGGCGCACAGGATGCCAGCGTAAAGAATGGATTAGCGATGCGGGAATTTCATTCTGCCGGTTGTCATAGGCGATTGCTCGCCCCAGAAATCCCCCCCGGTACGACGCACGCAGGGTTTCAAATGCATCAGTGTCCAGACCTGAGCCGCCGATGCGAGCAAAAATCGAGTAGAGCAAATTCCTCGGCAACAGTCGCGCCGTTGATGATGCAGAGCGTTCTGGAGGGGGGGCGTTTAAAGTTTCACCCGGCATTGGGTTACAACTATTCTGGCGAACGCGGAGCAAGTAAAGTTGTAACTCGCTCGTGATGCCTGACAAACCACTGACGATCCTTTTTGTTCGCCGCGGCTATTCCCAAACCGGCGGCGCGGAAGCGTATTTGAAACGACTCGCGCGCGGAGTGCTTGATGCCGGACATAACGCGCAACTTGTTACAACGAAGGATTGGCCGCAAAACGAGTGGCCCTTTGGAACGCTCCATCGTGTTCCGTGCCAATCGGCTATTGAGTTCGCCGATGAGCTGGAACAAGCGCGGACGCGCATTTCCTGCGATGTCCTGATGAGCCTCGAGCGCGTGTGGAATTGTGACGTTTTTCGCGCGGGTGACGGTGTTCATCGCGCCTGGCTTAATCGCCGCCAAAAGCTTGCATCGCCATTCTCAAATTTTTTTCGCCACTTCAACCTTAAACACAACCACATTCTCCGTCTGGAAGAATCGCTTCTGCGCGATCGGTGTGCCGGGCGGGTCATTGTCAATTCACAAATGGTCAAAAACGAGATTGTGGCTCTTTATGGCTACCCCACGGAGAAAATCGACATCGTCCGTAACGGCGTTCCAGTTTCCGAATTCCGGGAAGCAGCCGCGGAGCGCGAGCAGGGTCGTGCGGCGCTTGCGCTGACCGCGGATGAGATTGCTGTTCTCTTCGCGGGTTCAGGTTGGGAGCGAAAAGGTTTGCGGTTCGCGATTAAGGCCATCGAAGCCTGCCCCAACTCGAAGCTGCGATTGTTTATTGCCGGGCGCGGCAATCGCCGCCGCTACAAGTCCTCACGCGCTCAATTTCTTGGAACGGTTGTCGATCTTCCGCGGGTTTACGCGGCGGCGGACATTTTCATTCTCCCTACGATTTACGATCCGCTTTCCAATGCCTGTTTGGAAGCATTGGCTTGCGGCCTTCCGGTGATCACGACTCGTAATAATGGCTTCAGTGAAATCATTGAGGATGGGGTGCACGGATCAATTGTCGATTGCGCGAACGACATAGTGGGTTTGCGCGACGCCATCCGATTTTGGTCGGATGCAGCACGCCGCTCTGTGGCGAGATCGACAAACATGCAGCGCGCAGCGCAGTTCGACATTTCAAAAAACGTTGCGCGGACTCTGGAAATTCTGGTTCAAGCTGCGGCCAGTGCCGCGTCCACGTCCGGGAAAATTCGAAATACTTGATCGAGCCGAGAAATTTCGAAAATCGAGCGCACGGTTTCCTGCAAACTGGCCAGCGCGAACTTGCCGCCGTAGGCTTCGACCTTTTGCATTCCTTCGATAAATGCCGCCAGACCCGCGCTATCGATGTAGGTTACGCGGGAAAGATCGACAACGAGCTGTTTCGGTTTTTTCTCGATCATAATGTTGAGTGACGCCGTGACGGTAGGCGAGACGTGCAGATCGATCTCGCCTTCGAGGGGCAGCACATTGGGACGGTCTTTACGAGGCATCGGAAACGCTGGGGAAACGGATTTTTTCATTCAACCCTTCAATCGTCAATCGATTACCATCCGAGCGTATCGATAATAGCATCTACATTCGAAAGATCATCGATCAGAAAATCGGGTTGATATTTTTCAAGCTGTTCCCGACTCCACGTGCCGGTCGCGACGGCGATAGTACGCGCGCCGAACGCTTTGCCGCAGGCGATATCGCGCGGTGTATCGCCAATCACGTCGATTTCGGACGCGGAGAATTCGCGGCCATGCTTTTCCTTTGCGCGAGCGCGAGCGAATGGTCCGAGCCGGTTTCGATCTTGATGATCGTCGGCAAACGCGCCAAACTCAAAAAAATGCCAGACACCATAGTGTTCGAGCTTTAGTTGCGCTCCGCGCGAGACATTCCCAGTGAGAAGCCCGAGCACGAGGTGCGGCCGCGATTTCAACTTCTTGAGCAGCTCGAGCACGCCGGGGAGTAGTTTGCCCTCGCGCCGCGGCAATTCGAGCGAGAGAAAATGCACGTAGCTGTCTAGAAACGCGCTGACGTTTTCGTTAGTTGCCGGAATCTTATGTTTTTTTAGGATGCTTACGACGATGCCGGAATCGGTCATGCCCGCGATTTCGATGTCGTGCAAGTCATCAGCTATATCGAAGCGCTCGGCGAGGGTTAATTTGAGCGCGTGCACACCTGCGCCGCCCGAATGGATGAGCGTGCCATCGATGTCGAAAAGCACCAGACGCTTGTGCGGTTCTGTCATCTCGAGTGAAATTACTGCCCTTGCCTGCCCGCCGTAGCGGGAGCGAAGCCGAATGGGTCAAGACATCTCTTACTGTGCTTGAGCAAACGTGCAATTGAAGGGGATTACTGCATCGGCCATAGACCGCCGCTACAGTTAAAGTGGGGGCGCGTGTATCATAAGCACGGCGGTCATGCTCCCGAGAAATACGAGTAGCACGATTGCCGAGCCGACAAAAATTGCAGTGCGCGTTGGGTCTTCCTGCTCTTTCCGGTGTGGGAAGGGGGATGCGTTGGCAAAATCAAGGGGCGCCGCGCTCAAGTCCGCAGGTTGAGCTTCAATCTCCTCAAGTTGAGGCATCGGTTGCGATTCGCGCGTATCCGGTTCGTAGCGCGCTTCGACTCCTCCGAAGCGAATTCGCTCGTCGAAGCGCAGCGCCGTTTCCGTGGTCGGGACGCCGTTGACGCGTGTGCCATTGGTCGAATCAAGATCTTTCAACCGGTAAGTTTCACCGGCAAGCTGCAACTGCGCGTGATGACTCGAGATCGACGGATCGGCAATAACAATCATGTTATCCGGGGCACGTCCGATCGTGATCAAATCTTTGACGAGTTCATGTGTGATTCCGCTGATGATTAGCTTTGGCATGTTGTTATTCTGAACATAGCGAAGGATCCCAAGGTAGCGCAAGCCTCCGGCTCGCGGCCCCTTTAGACACAAGCGGGATGCTTGTGCTACTTCTGCTCTGCCCGCATAGTGGCGCTTCCATGCCCATTGAGTTAACGCGCAATTTTTGCATCATCGCGCACATCGATCATGGCAAGACCACATTGTCGGATCGATTGTTGGAACGCACTGGCACGATTCACGAACGCGACAAGCAAGACCAATTGCTCGACTCGATGGACTTGGAGCGCGAGCGCGGGATCACAATCAAAGCGCATCCGGTGACGATGCATTACTCAAGCGAATCAGGCGAAACGTATCGGCTGAATCTGCTCGACACCCCCGGGCATGTCGATTTTGCCTATGAGGTTTCAAGGTCACTGGCGGCGTGCGAAGGTGCGCTGTTGGTTATCGATGCCGCACAGGGAGTTGAAGCGCAAACGGTGGCGAACGTTCATCTGGCGCATAAACAGGGGCTCACGATTGTGCCGATCATTAACAAGATCGATCTGCCAAACGCCGATGTGCCTGCCGTGCGTCGGCAATTGGAGGAAATCCTCGCGATCCCCTCGGAGGAAGCAATCGATGCGAGCGCGAAGATGGGCATCGGTATCGAGGAAGTTCTCGAAGCGATTGTGAAGCGAGTCCCGCCGCCGCAAAAACTGGCGGATGAAACCCTGCGGGCGCTCGTTTTCGATTCGGTATTCGACGTTTACCGCGGTGTGGTTGGCTATGTGCGCGTCGTCTCCGGAACGATGGAAGCGAATCACGCGGTCACGTTGATGAGCAACAACGCGCGTTATGAGATCAAAGAGGTCGGCGTATTTACGCCGAAGATGCTCGTACAGCCGCAACTCAGCGCCGGAGATGTCGGCTATTTCATCGCGAACATCAAAACCACTGCCGACATAAAGATCGGCGACACGATCACGGACCAACGGCATCCCGCGGGCGAGCCGCTACCGGGTTTTCAGGAAATTCATCCGATGGTCTTCAGCGGGATCTATCCAATTAACACCGGCGACTTTGAACATTTGAAGGCGGCGATCGCAAAGCTGCGCCTGAACGATGCTGCATTCATTTACACGCCGGAAAGCTCCGTCGCGCTCGGATTCGGGTTTCGCTGCGGGTTTCTTGGTTTGCTCCACATGGAAATCATCCAGGAACGACTTCGGCGCGAGTACAACATGGACATCATCGCGACGAGTCCAAGCGTGGTATATGAAGTGCTGACAACGCGCGGCGAGAGACTGTTGATCGATAATCCAGCGCACTTGCCCAATCCGAGCGTGATCGGTGAAATTCGGGAGCCAATAGTAAAGGCGTACATCCTTTGCCCGAATGAAAATATCGGGGACATCTTGCAATTAATCCTTGAGAAGCGGGGCCAAATGGACCACACCGAGTCGCTTGACACCCGCCGCGTGATGTTGCATTGCGAACTGCCCCTCAACGAAATTCTTGTCGATTTTAATGACAAGATCAAAAGCATCACCCGGGGCTACGGCTCAATGGATTACGAGCACGCTGGTTATCGCCCATCCAAATTGGTAAAACTTGACCTGCTCGTGAATGGCGAACCAGTCGACGCCTTTTCGACGATTGTTCACAAAGATCGCGCGGAGGCAAGAGGACGTCAGCTCGCAGCCAAATTGAAGGAAGTGATTCCGCGTCAGCTGTACCAAGTCGCCATTCAGGCGGCTATTGGTGGAAAAATTATTGCGCGCGAGAGTGTTTCGGCATTACGAAAAAATGTAACCGCCAAATGCTACGGCGGCGATATCACGCGGAAACGGAAATTGCTTGAGAAACAAAAAGAAGGAAAAAAACGGATGAAGAGCATCGGCAAGATCAATATTCCGCAGGAAGCGTTCATCGAGGTGCTGAAGGCGCAATGACGATGCGAGGCGAAAGCATCCAACCAAACACCTAACATCTAGCAGCTACCAACACAGCAATGTTTACGCCTCGTTACATTAAGCACAGCCGATTGCTCTTGCGGCATGCTCAAAAATATCTGCGCTACAAGAACGATCTTCTGAGTGCCTCGAGCCGGGAAGAGATCCTCGATGGAATAGAAAACCTGCGCACCGCGTTGCGCGACCACGATCACGAAAGGATACACGGCGCAGCAGAAGCGCTCGATAAGACATTACACAGACTGACGCCGGTAACTTGGGAATCTCACTGGCGCGAAAACTGCGAGGTCATCCTGGTCGCCATTGTGGTGGCGGTCGGCATTCGTTCTTATTTTTTGCAGCCGTTCAAAATTCCGACCGGCTCAATGCAACCGACACTTAATGGAATCGTTGGTCATCCCAGCATCGCGCCGACACCGAATATCCTGCGTCAGATCGCCGACTTCATTATACTCGGCCGCAATTATATCAACGTCGTCTCGCACGAGGATGACCAGATTTTTCAGATCGAGCAGAAGAAATTTCTCTTCTTCTTCACATTTTCACGACTGATTTGCGAGCGGCAAAGTTTTCTGGTTTACGCGCCGCCCGAGACGCTCACTCATGATTTCAATGTGTTCCCCGGCAAGACTTATCACCGTGGTGAGATTATTGCCAGAGGCGCAGTGGACACAGGGGATCAGGTCTTTGTCGACAAATTTAGCTACAACTTTGTTAAGCCACACCGCGGCGATGTTTTCGTTTTTCGCACGAATCACATTTTCGGAATTCGGGAAGATCCCGCAACCGGGTCGCCCTTTTACATCAAGCGATTGGCCGGCCTGCCCGGAGATGAGTTGCGCATCGACCCGCCATTTCTTTATGCGAACGGCAAAATCGCAGAAGGCTTTGGTTTCGCACGGGTGATGGCGGCGAAGCCACCGTATCGCGGCTATGCCTTGGGTCGCGATTATCTGGCGGAGCCAAATGGGGCGTTCGTCGTGCCAGAACATGGTTATTTTGCATTGGGCGATAACAGCTACAACAGTTACGACAGCCGTTACTGGGGACCAGTGCCCGAAGAAAATCTCGTCGGACGCGGATTGCTTGTTTACTGGCCGTTTAATCGACATTGGGGACTGATTCGTTAGACAAGTATTCTCCCTCATGCTCTCGAGCCTCCCGCGGGTATATCCTCTGCTTGGGCTCTGTGGCGGATATGCGTTGCTGATGTTTTTTAATCCGATCCGGCGGGCGCTCGGCGACGGTTTTCGCTGCATCACGCGCTTCAAACGGATCTGGCTCACGTTCGCCCTTCTTGGATTTGGTTATTTCATTTTTCAATTCGCCACTTTCACTCCCATCCGGAATTCGGCCGATCTCGACCTGAACCAAGTCATCTCATTGCCGAGCTGGCGTTGGCCGACTTTTATCGAGATATGGAGGGAGACACCATTGCCTGCTCTGGAGGGAGTCGCGGGAATTTTTGATAATGCGACCACCACTTATCCACTTTCAGTTCTGGCCGCTGTCTTTATGATTATCAACTGGCGCGGTTTGCACGGCGCGTTGCTGCGCGCGCTGTGGAAGCGCTATCGTTTCTGGAGTTATTTCATTACTGCAAATTTCTGCCACCGTCGATGCCGTCTCATTCATTTTCGAATATCTTTTTGGCGTCTATATCCAGGTGTATTTGATCACGGTTTGCCTGGCATGGGTCAAAGGCGTGAGTTTTGAAGAAGGGGAACTATTCCGTTTTGCCATGCGCCGCTTCAGTTATGTTTTGAAGTGGGCTGGTGTTGTCGTGTTGTTCAGTACGTTGCTGGTGCGGCTGCCGCTTCTGCTGGCCTACTTCACGAATATTCCGGGTGTGCTCGACTACCTGCCAATTCAGCGCTGTGTGATAAGCGGTTTAATCATTGCTTTTTGCTCGGTCCAAATCTCGCTCGCTCTACACAATGAAAGCTTGGGCGATGCGCTCCGCGCACATCGCCGGTTCATCTGGCGAAACACAGGCCCCCTCGGTTGGTTCCTGCTTATTTGTGGAATCCACTTCTTTGGCATCATGATTTGTGACGCCGTTGTGCGCGGCGCGATCGCCGACCGGTTGGGCGCGCTCTTTCTTTGGAAATTCATTTTTGCCTGTCTTCGCGGAGTTATCACCGCCTGGCTTTTGGCTTCATGGGTCTGTTTGTTTCGCCAACGTGAGGCGCTTCGCC
>WNGK01024812.1_pt1 | contig 13090 bp, 10 predicted proteins | sample 5400601 | NCBI WGS metagenome assembly WNGK01 (sample SAMN13153376, study PRJNA577476) | soil metagenome | isolation source: 60 cm soil or saprolite under Garry oak tree replicate 1 | place: USA:California | collected 2016-06-15 | reverse complement strand
ATACGCGCCCGGTTTTCGATCGGCCGTTGGTGCGGGCGGTGGGACTGGAACCCACACGACGTTGCCATCGAGGGATTTTAAGTCCTACCGGGTATAGACAAACCAATTGATTTTATTGATGGATTTTCCCGTCGTGGAATCAGTGTGCTAAGTCTGAAGTGACAAGCTACCGCCCATTTTGACCCCTCGATGTGCTGAATGTTAGACGGCGAGACTCGCTACAACATGCTCGCCAAGGTCGAGGGCCGGATCTTCACCTTCACCGAACGCGGCAAGATTGTTTGGATAATCTCCGCACGCAAGGCAAACAAACGGGAGCAACGGCGATATGAGCAAGGTTAAAGCACGCGCCGTCCTGGTCGACGGCAAGCCCTATCAAAAGAAAGCAGACGGCAGCTTGGTGCCTCTCAAGGGCAAGACCGACTGGAAGCGTCTTGACCGTATGACCTCCACCCAGGTTGAGGCTATTGCTGCTAGCGATCGCGATGGTGCTCCGATGACTGATGCTGAATGGGCCAAGGCCGAGATTGTTCATCCCCATAAGGTCGCGGTAGGTCTTAAGTTGGATGACGATCTGTTGGGTTGGTTTAAGTCACAGGGTAAGGGCTACCAAACGCGCATCAACACGATCCTGCGGCGCTATTACGAGACTCATCGTAAGGCGGGCTAGCAATTTTTCAGGGGGTATTGCTCAAACGCTCTCAACCTAGCCGGTGCGGTTAAGTTGAGAACGCTAGTTGAGCCAGTCCATTGCCGCCTAAGCGGGTCCACTTTTGGCGTGTTAGCCGTTCGGCGCCAGCCGTTGGTGCGGGCGGTGGGACTCGAACCCACACGACGTTGCCATCGAGGGATTTTAAGTCCCTTGCGTCTACCAGTTCCGCCACGTCCGCGACTTTGATTTCCATAGCCTTTTCGCTCTGTACCTGCAAATGTTAGACAGCCAATCCGTCGCGTTAGACACTTTCGGTGGAAAGCCTGTTCACGTCTTGTCCTGAACGCGCTTAAAGGCGCGGTTGATGTTGATCTCGGATTCGACGTGGCGGGTGTAGTGCCTGCCCATGCGTTCCGACAGGTCGCCGATCAGGTCGGTCACCTCCGCAACGGTGGCGCCATTGCGCAGCCACCATGCGGCGTAGGATACCCGGAGGCCGTGCAGCGTCGTTCCCTTTCCGACGTGGCCAGCCCGTTCCTGGTCGCGCAGCCAATGGCTCACTCGGGTCTGCATCTCCTTCTCGCTAGGCCAGAGCGCGCCGTCGTCTCTGACGGTGATCATGCCGTCGGCCCTCTGCACCTTGAGTTCGGCCAGGAAGTCCTGCAACTCCTTCATCATCGGGAGGGTAACGATCTTCTTGTTCTTGCGCGCGTAATAGCGCATGGCTTTGCCCGTCAGGTCGTGATCAACGATCTGCTTCCGATTGACGTTCACGACTGTCTGTCCGCGCAGGCCGCAATGCCGCGCGAGCATCATCGGGATCAGCACTTCTAACGGCGCTTTCTTGCGGGCGAAGTTCCATTCTTCCTGGAACCATTCGCGGTTGGAGTTGGGGTCCGCTTTGTGGGCATCGTCCATGCCGGTGCAGGGGTTGAAGGGCATCTTGCCGCGTTTGACCGCCTGCCGGAACATAGAGGACAGCGCTGCGATCATCTGGTCGGCGAAGCGCGGCCACTTCCGGTGGGTGCACTTGTCCCGCACGTCATAGAGATCGGGCTGAGTGATGTCCTTCAAGACCATATCGAACTCTGGCCGCAGATATTCGAATGCTTCGAGGTAGTCCTCGCGCGTAGCATCCGCGAGTGTTGGCCATTTCGGATAGCAGCCCTCGACCTTGCTGGGGCTGCCCTTCCGCTCCTTGGGCGGACGGTCGATGTCGCCGTTGGTGTACCAGTGGATGAAGCCGCCCAGCGTCTCGATTGGGAAACTAGCAGCCAGCCGCTTCTGGAGCCGTGGCCGGTTGTAGGTCTGCATAAACTCTGGTTCGGCCAGCTTCTTCAGCACATCCTCGCGTGAGCCATCGAACCCCTTGATCAGTGGATCGCCGCCCCCTCGAGGATAGACGTACCAACGCCCTCGCGCCTTGTAGATTTTAAGGCCTTCCAGCTTCACTTGCACCACCATCGAGTTTCTCCCCGAACCGTCGGACCGGCCGGGATGGTTGCGTATTTTGTTCTGCCAAGGCAAGACTTTGATCAGAACGGTGGAGGGTGAGGTGTAGCCGCCGCGCCGCCTTCTTGGGCGGCACGTCGCGTGGATCGATGCGATAGCGGATCTCTGCTTGTCGAGGGCCGGTCATCCGGCCATCATGTTGCTATTGATGCCGCATCGAAAACAGTCGCCAAGTGGGCGTCGTACGATTGGATACCAAAGCGAAATAAAAGAAAAATCGCCGACACGTTTGGGCTTGCGAAAGTTCCTCAGGACCGCAAACAATTGCTGACTTGCAAGCTATTGAATTCGTCGGTTGTCCCTGCCACGATCCTACCTGCAACCAAACCGTTATGAGCGACAGGATATCGGTCGGTTTCATTGATTTTGTCGGGTTTCGTCACCGTTCGATCCCGTTCGCTACGTTTTGGCGAGGTTGTTTCTGGTGCGAAACTGGCGCGGCCCGCGCCCGCGTCGACGCCATTACCTCATCTGGACAACGACCTTGCCCTTGGCTCGCCCTTTTCGAGATACGCAAGCGCCTCCTTCGCTTGTTCGAACGGAAATACCTTATCGGTCACCGGCCGGATGCTCCCCGCCTTGAGAAGCTCGCCGATCTCGGCGAGTTGCCTGCCGTCGGGATGCACGAACAGGAACGAATACGCAGCGCCACGTTTGCTGGCGTGGCGAATGATCTTGCGGCTCAGCCATCCGAACAGGAACACCATGAAGGACTTCATCCCTCGGGCGCGAGCGAATGCAGCGTCCGGTGGCCCCACGAGAGAGACGACACTGCTCCCGGGCTTCAATATCCGAAGCGATTTCTCGATCGCATCGCCCCTCACTGTGCCCAGCACGGCGTCGTAGTCCCGCAGCACCTCCTCGAATTGCTGTGTCTTGTAGTCAATCACCTCGTCGGCCCCGAGGCTGCGCACCAGATCAATATTTCCTGTGCTGGTTGTCGTCCCGACTCGGGCTCCGAGGTATTTCGCGAGTTGAATCGCGAAATGTGCCAATACCGCCGGCGCCCGCGGGGATGAACACCTTTTGACCGGGCTTGAGACCTGCGCGCTCCTTGAGCGCTTGCCACGACGTCAGGCTGTGAATCGGCGTGGGGTCTTGGCGCCGATTTGCACGCCAAGGCATTGATTCACTTGGTAGTAGCGGGGTCAATGTTGGACGCTTATTCACAGACGGGCAAAAGTCGGCGGCACCGCTCCGCGGAGCGGAACCCCCAGGGCGAAGTTCCGCTAAGATGAAACATTGTCCGATTCGGTTCGCTGGCGCCTTCTGCGTCGTTCGGCGTCCCTTTCTTAGTGATCAGAAAGATGGATGAACAACTGGCGTTGCGCCTTCTCAGGCGTATCATGCAATGGGGTGAGGACGTCGCGACCCAGGAGTATGCATGGGTTCGCCTCCTCGCCGGCCTGAAGTACGATGGATATGGCGACTATGTCGCAGGCGTCCGATTTGCGGAGAGCCTGGCGGGATGGCTTGCCCAGTTCGAGCAGGGTGATCGACAGACTGCTTACGACTTCGTCAAACATCGCTTGGTCTATTTCTCTGGTGGCGAGGTCAAACGGCTTGTCGTCGAGCTCCAGCCTCGCTTCGTTGAGCCGATGCTCAGAAAGGCGGTCAGCGACGCATGCAAGGTTCCGGCGTACCTTACGTTCGCCGACCCCAATGCGAGTGCCGAATTAAGGCGCCGTCGACGGCAAACATTATACATCGGACTCAGTGATGGTGCTCGCATCGACGTCTTGCGGCGAGCCAACGCCGGGACGCTGGTCAACGATCAGATCGTACTGGCAGCACACATCGATCACGAAAAATGGGAGGATCTCAGCTCAAATCTAGCCACTGATCTCGCCAAACTTGGCGGCACGGGCGAGGCGCTGTTCCGCAATGTCGTTCTCATCGATGATTTTACGGCATCGGGAACAACGTTCGTCAGGAAGAAGGACAACGGAAAATGGACCGGCAAGATCTATAAGTTCTTCACCGCCGTCGCCGAAACGCGCAAACAGTTTCTTGAGAACAACAAGCATTTTCCGCTCGCGCCCGATGCCGCCATGCGTGTTCATCACTATATCTCAACGACCCAGGCTCGAAATGCGATCCTGACACGCCTGGATGCCGTGAAAGCGGACGTGACCGGTTGGTTTCCAGATGTGACGGTGACCGAGGGATTGCTGCTGCCACCGACCGTCACAGTCGATGAACAGCGCGACCCTGAAATTTGGAAGCTCACGGAAAAATATTATGACCCTGACATCTACGAACAGCTCAAGGCTCATCTCAGTGCGGACCAGAAGGGTTTGAAGCGCGGCTACGCTGACTGCGCCCTTCCTGTTGTTCTTGAGCACAATTGCCCAAACAATTCTCTCACTTTGCTCTGGGCGGAAACCGAGGGAAAGGGCGGTGCGCATCCGATGCGCGCCCTGTTCCCCCGCCGTCACAGACATTCCTGAAGAAGTATGACATGGCAAATCCGTTCGAGAAGCGCGCAACAGAATATCTTCGAGAAGACGAAGCTGCGTTTCTCTCGCTCGTAAGCCCGGAGCCGCTCCGAACGTATCTGGGCGACGCAGCCAAGCGTGGACAACTTTTCGAGAAGCTCATCCGCATTGTAGGGACGCCCGGGAGTGGCAAAACCACGCTTGCAACACTTCTTGAAGCACGCATGGTTGAAGCAGTCCTCTCGGATCCGGAAAAGGATGGGTATTCGGATATCATTCAGGCACTCGAAGCCTGTCAGTTCATCCAGAAAGGGCAGCAAAAAATCGCGGCTGTTCGGCTTCCGCTGGAAGGGGAATATCGCGATTTCTGGGAGCTGCCCTACGACGAGACGCTTCGGACAAGGCTTGTTCTCGCCCTCATTCAGGCGCGCGCCGTATTGGGCCTGGTTCGTAATCTGGAACGTCGACACGCACGCAGCGAAATACGATTTATTCCCCGCAGCGATGCCGTGGCCGCCCTTGAAGAGATCGGTGGTGGCGAAACCGAAACGCTGGTCGAGCGAGCAAGAGAGGTGGAGCGCGCCGTTTATGATGTCGGCGCCCGTTTGGTCCCACCAAAGGCCGAAGAGATTTCAGAGACCGCCGCGCGTCCGTTTCGGCCATTCGACGTCATCGAAGCCATTGAAGTGACGGGGCCTGCCGGGGAAAGGTCTGTCTTCAAGCCGCTCGTTATACTCGACGACGCACACAATCTGTCACCGCGGCAGTTTGCTCCAATATTCCGCGATCTTTCCCGCCGCGAGATCAGAATCGGCCGCTGGATCATGATGCGGTTCGACCTCTTGTCGCCGGGGACTGCACTCGGTGAGGCCGACGACAACCTGGCACCCGAACTGAAGCCGGGCCGGGACTACGTCGATGTGTTCCTGCAGCGGCCAACCGACCGGGGGAAAGCTCGCACGGCATTTCGCTCGATGGCCCGGAGCATGGCGGATCGATATCTGCGGCGGCATCCCACATTTGAACGCCGGCAATATCGGAGTTTTTCAGCGCTGCTGTCCACTGAACCAGAGAAACTTTCTGATCAAGCCTATGCACGCCTCCAGGCTGACATCGAGCGAACGCGAGCGCGCCTTCACGTGTCGGCGCAGCGAGTGGAAGCGCTGCGCAAAGAGGTCGACCGCTACGCTAGCGGCGCCCAGACCCAGGACGTCGGCAGAGATGTCCAGGCGGCGATGCTCAAAATCCTGATCCATCGGTATATCAACCGGGTACCGCAGCAGTCCTTGTTCGAAGGACAGGAGAACGATCCGACGCCCCGCCATGAAGTGGCCGCCGATGCCGGCGTGGCCGAGGGCGCGCGCGTTCATTTACGTCACGCGGAGAAAAGAGCGCTTCATTTCGGCTTGGCGACGATCAGCGATGCCAGCTCTGATAACGCGGAGCTGTTTCTGCATCTGTCTGCGGCTTTGGTGGACCGGATGGAGGCGCGCGTCATCAACGGCGATCAGCCGCAACTGTCCGCTCGTCAACAGGACCGGGAAGATTGCTTGCAGGAAAGCCTGCGGCCGAACGCCCCGCTTGGAGGAGGTGCAAACGCAATCGGAATTCCACAAGACGAATTCCAGCGGCTCCTCCGGGAAAGGGAGGGGCTCGTCCAGGTGCTCCACTATGCCTCCGCTTACAACGCAATTACCGTACAACCCAATTACGGACAGGGCGGTAAGCTATGGTGCCTAATCGAGCTGGGCGGCCCCGTTGTCCTTCGCAACGCCCTGACGTTGCGACGCGGCGGATTCCTGGAACGTCAGCTATCTGATCTTCTGCGCTACGCGGAGATCGAGTCATGACCGCCCGACCGCGATGGGAACATTGCATTGCCAATTACGGCGATGAAGCGATTGCGTTCGCCAACACATACTTCGCCGAGCCGCAGAGGCGATGTCTGTTTGTGGGAGGTGCCGGATTTGATCCCCGCTGCGTCACATTTGCGTCTATATTGACAACGCATCTCGGCGATCGACTGCAGGCAATTTTTCTGCGTGAGCGGCGACCGGAGCCGTCGGCGGAGCTGGTATCTCGAGCCGAGAAGAATATAGAGGCGTTGGGAAAGACTGTCGGTACCGTCAAGGTTATTGCCATTGACGTTCTCGCCGAGGAGGACGGTGCAGTCATAGGTGGTCGGCGCGCGACCGAGGCGCTCATCGGTGTTCCGCTCGATTCATTCACTGATATTGTGCTCGATCTAAGCGCTCTCTCCGTTGGAATATCGTTTCCGGTCGCGCGCCTGCTGTTGGAGCGTGCCAACCAGGCGACTCCGAAAAAGAACTTCCACCTCGTGGTGGTGTCAAACGCCGGTCTAGACGACGCGATCAACAGTGTACCAAGTGACTTCGTCGATCCGGTCCACGGTTTTAGCGGTCGGTTGGACCTTGAAGGGAGCGCTCAAGAGCCCAAGATCTGGATGCCGGCCCTCGCCGTGGGTAAAGCTCGAGCATTGCAGACCTTGCGAGAAAAGCTTCGTGGCCCGGTTGTCGTCTGCCCACTCGCGGTACACGCGCGTGTTCGCAAATGTGACCAACAGCCACGTCGTCCTAACGCCGTCTGGCAGCAAAACGCTTGCCATCGGAGCGCTCATGGCTGCGGTCGAGCACGACCTGGCTGTGCGATATGTCGAAGCGGTGTCTTACGAAGTGAAATGGGATCGCGTGGATGGCGCTCAAAGCGCGGCGAGCACGCCAATCCATGTATGGCTTTCTGGCGATGCCTACGCGGCCGCGGATGCACCGCTGCCTCCGGGGCATTCGCCATGACCGCGGTTTTCGCGAGCAAGCTCGACCGAATCCACGAGACGTTGTCTCTTTGCTTTCAGACAAGTCATGTGGCGCTCTCGCACATGATGGCGCAATGCGCAAAACGACCGGTCTACTGCGTCGGATCAGGTGGTTCGGTCGTCGTCGCGGAGTTTCTTGCGCAGTGCCGGGCTCAACTCGGCTTCGCAATGTCTTCATCGGTGACGCCTATGGCTTTCGCCTTGGAACGCAGCGACCCGGCGGCCGCGAACTGGTTCTTTAGCGCCAGTGGAGAAAACCAGGACATCCAAGCAGCCTTTGAACATGGGCTCCGAGGTTCTCCCCAAGACCTGTATGTGCTCACCAATGCCAGGGGCGGCACGCTTGCCCGCCTTGTCGAAGAACACGGGGGGACTTGCTTCGTATCGCCGGTCGCAGACGAAAAAGACGGGTTTCTGGCCACACACTCGGTAGTCTCCTCGACATTGTCGCTGGTCCTCGCAAGCGATCGCTTGGCCGGTCGGGCCGATCCGGAGACGCGACATGCGCAGTTGCGCAATTGCATCGAGCAGCATCTGGGGGCGGACGCACGGGCGAGGCTTGCAGATCGGCTTGGCGCTGCCCTGCATTGCGACACGATCGTCTTGCTTCATGATCCCCAGATGGCCGCGGCCGCAACGCTGATTGAGACGAGTGCGTGGGAGGCCGGTCTCTGCAGCGTGCAGCGCACAGATTTCCGCAATTTTGCGCACGGCCGGCATGTTTGGCTCGACAAGCATCCTCAGGGAACATTCGTGCTTGCGTTGACGTCCGACAGGTCCGTTCCGGCTTGGCAGGCTGTCGAACGCGTCCTGCCGCCCTTCATCAAGTGCTATGCGGTTGATTTCGGTCGAGCCGGCCGGGCGGCGCGCTTTGAAGCCCTTGCGTTCGGCTTGGCATTTGTCGAGGCGCTGGGCCTGGCCAAGGGCATCGACCCGGGTAAACCTGGCGTTGCCGAATTTGGTCGTCGATTGTTTGACAGCAATGCGCTGCATGACATCGTCACAGCGGACGAGGCCTCGGTACGGCGAAAGCGCCAGGCGGGAATAAAGGCCGACACCCAACCCACGACAAGCGAGCTCTCCGCAAGCCGAGCCGAATTCATTTCTCGCATTGAAAGCGAAACGTTCGGTGGAGTCGTCGTCGACTACGATGGGACGGTTGTCTCCACGGAACAGCGCTTTGAGCCGCCAAATCCCGAGATACTTGCCGAATTATGCCGGCTCGTAGATGCGGGCCTGCGCGTCGCTTTCGCGACAGGACGCGGCGGCTCTATTGGGGAGATGCTCCGCAAGGTACTCCCTGCAGCATATCACGAGCAGATTTTAATCGGATACTACAACGGCTCCTGGATCGTGCCGCTCGCAAATGACGTTGCTGCGCAGCCGCCACCATCGGACCCCGCGATCGCTGAGGCGCGCCGCCGCCTTCTGAGTTTGGCTGGTTTGTTTCGCGATGGCTGGGTACCGAAAGAGGCGCCGTTACAGTTGGCCGTCCCCCGCAACAAGCTTTGCGACGAAGACAGGGGGCTCCTCTGGTTGGAGGAAGCTCTTGCAGACCTTCCACTTCAAATCGTGCAGTCCGGACACGCCGTCGACATCTTTCCGGTAACGGCAAGCAAGCGCGACGTCGTCGTCAAAATGCGGAACACCCTGGCCGTTCCGGACACCGCCGTGTTGTGCATCGGCGACAGAGGGGAACGGCTTGGTAACGATCACGAGCTTTTGGAGGGGCCATATGGCATGAGCGTTGGTAAGGTCTGTGACCGGCCGCATACCTGCTGGAACCTGGCTCCAGATAGCGTCCAAGGACCGGCCGGGCTCGAAATGCTGCTAAAGGCGTTGCAGGTTGTGGGTAAGGGAATAGCAAAAATGAATGTTCCCTATTTGTTCTCTTTCGGCTAGACTGGGCTTACCATGGAGTCGCTCTCTATTGTGGAGGGGAAAGTGCCCAAGATGATTGCGGGCATGGGCTTTGCGACGCTGGATCGCATCTACACGCCGACACGCAACCGCCCCATTGAAGCCCTCGGAGGCTCCTGCGCAAACGTCCTGGTATCCCTGGCGATGCTCGGGCATCGCGTCGCCCCCATCTTGAACTTGGGCTCCGATGAGACCGGAGCTTTTCTTCTCGATGAGATCCAGCGCGCAGGCTGCGTGACGCAGTTCGTATTTCGCGAGGCCAATGAGGAATCGCCGGTTATCGTTGAATATCTCGATATTCAACTCGCGCGGCACGCGTTCAGCTCCACGTGTCCGGAAACGCATCGGCAGCTTCCGTCTTACAGGCCGATTGCAGAGTCCAATGCCGATCGGGCGAAAGGGGCGATCAGAGCGGCGTCGATCTTTTATGTCGATCGTTTGTCTGACACTACGTTGCTGGCTATGGAAGAAGCATCGGGGGCCGGTGCGCTCGTCCTGTTCGAACCCAATTCCCTCAAGGACTGGTCACTCTTCCTCAAGGCGCTCCCGTTCATCGATATATTGAAGGCCTCGGAAGACACGCGCGCCGAAATGGATGCGCAGTCGTTCGAAGCGCCTCCATATTTCATTTCGACCCACGGCAGCGAAGGCCTGACCTTGGAAACCAACGGTCACACCGTCACGCTGCCATCGATCGCCGCGCCCAGACTCGTCGATACCTGTGGCGCCGGAGATATGGTGACAACTGGCCTAATTCACGCGCTTATGAATGTTGGAGCCACTCGCCAGACGATCCGCGTCGATGAGGTCTATTCGGGACTTGTTATGGGACAGTGGCTCGCGGCCCTGAACTGTGCATTCGTGGGGGCCCGTGGCGCATTTCACGCCTTCGGCGGCGCAACCATTCGCAACGCGCTAATGTCACGATCCGAGCGCTGCCTCGATGTTGCCGGTGTCGAACCCTATGCTGGCTACAAGGGCTAAGCTATCGCGAGTTCTGAGCCGGAATTTCGTTTCTGTCGGGCACCCTTCGGAGCAACGTGTCCGTTTATCGGCGTTTTCTTCTCCTTGCGAAGCTCTTCGCGCAACTCCATGAGCAGCTTGCCCAGCGTGTTCTCGCCCTTGCCGTTGACTTCCCCCCAAAACCGATTGACCGCATTGTTGGTCGTGCCGGCTTCGACCAGCCGGCGCGACCCCGTACCCAGCAAGAGCTGTCGAAGGTTTTCATGCTGTGAGAACTTTGCGCGCAGCACGGCGCGCATGCGGTCAATCTTGATGCTGGCCCAATTGGGTACAATGTCCCAAGTATAAAGCCCGTGTGCTGCCATCGCCGCCAATGCTGGCGTAGGAGCCTGTAGAATCCACTCTCGAACTGCAGGCTTCGCTGCCTTGCCCGCCTGGTACGCGTGCTCCGCAGTGGCATAGACGCGACCTTCAAATTCGACCTCGCAACGGAAGAGGTTGCTGAACACACCGTAAGGCTTCTCGTTTGCTCGATAGAAGCTAATCTCATCTTTGCTTGCGTTGGTTGGCTTCTTCGCACTCTCGGACCTTGGAGCCTTCTTCTTCATATCTCTCTCCTTGATGACTTTGAGGCACGGATCTCAATGCCGTGCTCCTGGCAGTGCCGCATAATCAGAACTTCGATGAAGTTGGCGACGCTTCGGCGTTCCGCACGCGCAGCCAATTTCGCTGCGGCTTTCGTCTGCGGCTCAAGTCGAAGCGACATCGTCGCCGTTTTAAGCTTCGGCCCTTTTGGCATCACATATGCTAGACATAGAAATTGATAATGAATTATTAATAACTGCAAATGTAATGCGTTTTAGATGCATAAAAAAAACTAAATACAGTATAGATAGCAATTCGCGAAGGTTGATAACGCCTGGGTAAATTAGAGGAGCCGCAACGACACGACTTGGTGCGAGCGGCAGTAACGGCGCATTCGATCGGCTGCGAATGAGGGCGAGGAGATCCTGGTTGATCTCGTCGGTCGGTCGAAGCGATCAGTTGGAGAGCTTGGGGCCGTCTCCCTTCGGGACCGGGCTGTCGGCTCGCGCTGAAACCCCGGCTTAAGCCGGTTTTTCACCCTTCGGGCTTCCATCCCTGACGGGAGGGGCAGCGAGCAGAGATACTTCCCGACACCGTGGGCGCGTGCGATCGACGGTGCAGGAGAGGCAGAGTGGGGCGGCGTTGGCCATGACGGGTTGATGACCGGAGGAGAGTCTTCCGGCGCCCGTCATGGAGATTGCCCCCATGAATATGCAGGTTCTTGATGCCCGCCGCGATGCCAGCGGCGGTTACAGAGTGGATGTGAGCCGCGGCGAGCGCGTCGGTCGGGTGTCCTCGGAGTGGTTTTCCCGTCCCGCCGATGAGCGTTATCTGTCGCTCAATGAACTGGCCCGCACGGTGCGTGATCGAACGGATCGCAGCCGGACGCGCGTGGTCGAAAGCGCGCTCATCCATGTGGAGGCAAACCGCGCCGATCCCGAGCGCTTGGCCCTGATGCTGCCCGGCTCGGACACGCCCGTCGCGCCGACCCACTGGAGCTTCGGCCAGCTTGCAAGCCAGGTCGGCGCTCCGGCCGCTTACCTGCGGCAGCTCCCTGCGGCACTCGCAGGCATCAACCTGCAATATGGCCTGACCGCCAATCGCGCCGAACAGATCAAAACGCTCGAGACCGACGACGGCCGCGTTGAGCTTCGCGCCGTCACCAGTCCAGACTATGGCCGGATCTTTGACCATGAGCTGGTTGAGGCCGTCCAGCGCATCGCCGGCAACGGCACGGGCGATACGCGATGGAAGGTGCCGGGCGTGCTCGACTGGTCGACCGGCATCTACAATCCCCGTGTCGACATTTCCAAGGACACGACGACCCTCTATGCATCCGACAGGGACGTTTTCCTTTTCCTGGTCGATGACCTGAACCCGATCGAAGCTGGCCGTCTCCGGGACGGCTCGCCCGACCTCTATTTCAGCGGCTTCTATTGCTGGAACTCGGAAGTCGGGGCGAAGACGCTCGGCATGGCGAGCTTCTACCTCCGCGCGGTGTGTCAAAATCGCAATCTGTGGGGAGTGGAAGACTTCGAGGAGATCATCATCCGCCATTCCAAATATGCGGCCTCCCGCTTTGCTCACGAGGCCGCTCCGGCGCTGCAGAACTTCGCCAACTCCTCAGCCACGCCCTTCGTCAACGGCATCAAGGCCGCCCGCGAACATATCGTCGCACGCAGTGACGAGGATCGCACCGAGTTTCTGCGTCGCCGCGGCTTCTCCAAGGCCGAGACAGCCAAGGTGATCGACACGGTGCTGGCGGAGGAAGGCCGCCCGCCTGAAAGCATCTTCGATTTCGTGCAGGGCATCACCGCCGTTGCGCGCGACAAGCCGCATCAGGATGCCCGCCTGGACATGGAGGCGAAGGCGAAGAAGCTCTTGGATCGCGTCGCCTGAGTCCCGCCAAGCCGCGGACACCAATTTCGCGTATCTCCGGCATTTCTCCGTTTCGCCTATTCCGTGGCGCTGCCCTCTTGGAGCAAGAGGGCGGCGCTTCGCTCCGTGAGCGGCTTGGAGGCCGAGAGAGAGGCTTTCGGCCGGCCGTTCTGGAGAAGCTGACATGGCAAAAGCCGTTCAGAAGATCAAGCTATCGCCATCGCGCGACATTCCCTTCAACAAGCTTGTGCTGGCTCAATCCAACGTCCGCCGCACCAAGGCCGGTATCTCGATCGAGGACCTCGCCGA